>PVMK01118762.1_pt1 | contig 23106 bp, 20 predicted proteins | sample 1853481 | NCBI WGS metagenome assembly PVMK01 (sample SAMN08533507, study PRJNA380276) | Marine sediment metagenome, whole genome shotgun sequencing project. | reverse complement strand
GACTTCGAACTTGCCTTTTTCTGAAGCAATCTTCTGCTCCCAGTACAGGTTTTCGATCGCGAAATCCCATGTTGTATATTCGACGTTGGGCGTGAGGCTGCCTACATCCACCAGGCCAAAGTTCGCAGGTACCTGATTGTTCCCGACTGCCCCGCGTTCAAACATACTGAAGACGAGAGTGCCTTCATTTTCCGAGCCTCTGTTGAGCAGCGTCCACTTGGTCAGGAATCCCCACCAATCGCCCACGGCGGTATCGAACGTGGAATCCGGAAGCGTGTCAGAAGCTGACTGCGCCAGCAGCTGATAGCTGAATCCGAACTTCAAACCGATCTTGTCGTAGACGTCGTCCTTCCAATCGAACCAGGATTGAGGGATACCGTAAGGGAATAGCGCTCCAGGTTGCGGTACGATGTCTTGAAGGACATTTTCCGGGTTCAGTGGGTGGTTGTCGACTGCCTGCGGAGTTCCGTCGGGCGATTGCGCCATGCTTGGCCCGATGACAATGGCCTGGAGCACAAAGGCGATCAGTAGCCGCCGCACAACATTGCTGGCTTTCTTCATCAGTGCTTCCTTCTGGCGCCAGGCTTCCTTGTGCCTGGCACCAAAACCGGACTCTGGTCGCGGGTGTATTACCCAACCTCGACCGAGCCGTCTTCGTGGACCGAGATCGGATCGCCCATCTGGACCGTCTCGAGGAACTCGTCGCCGAGCATGTCGATCGTCACGATACGCGCATCCTTCCAGATGTCCGCCATGAGCACGCCGGCGGCGGCCAGTGTATCGATCGGCTTCGAGAACAACAGGGCCTGGGGGCCGACGCCGATCGACTTCATCCCCATCAGGCACATGCCGCCCATGGTCGAGCCGACCGTCGTCGTGGTACAAAGAATTGCACCCGAGAGGTCCTTCCGAAACAGCTCTTTGTTGCTGGAGTCGGTACACGGTGCGGCGTCGGTTTTCCCCGCGAACATGTTCTCCAGGTAAGAACCGCTCGTGTTGAACGCCTGCCTGGACACCGTTGCTTTGCCGCTGACCTGGCCCGGCAGGACCACGCGGCCGCGAAACGTTTTCTTCGCCATGACTATATTTCTCCTATCCTGTGTTCGGTCTCATATTTCGTCGTCGGGGCCGACCTCAGTACGGCACCTTTCCGGTCATCGCGATCTTGACCAAGTTGTCGTCATCGTAGAGCCGGAGGTTCGAGTAGAAGCGCGCCTTGTTGGAGTTGGTCACGCCCCGCTCGATGTCCCTCATGCCGCGCAGCCCCTGGAACGCGGGGGTGCAAATGGTCGTGAACTGGACGTTGGCCCGGAGCATGTCCCGAAACAGGACAGGGTACTCGTCCAGCAAGTGGGCCTTCACGACGGGGGCACTGGCCATGACGACCGGGATGGTGAACTTTTCCTGACCCGATTCCTTGAGTGCCTGGTCGAACTTCTTGCTCCAGTAAACCATCTCGTCGTAGGTGTTGTGCGGGCACCCGATGTAGACCCTCGTCGGGTCTCCGTCCGGATCCTTCCACAGGTTGGGAAAGCTCTCGCGCACTCGGGCGAGCTCGGCGTCGTCGATGACGTAGGTCTGGTAATTTTCAGCCAGCTGGTCACGTCCGTTCTCCATCGCTTCCGGTGTGACGTTTTCCACGTGATACAGCCCGATGGCGCCGCTCGAGGCGGTGGAAGAGCCGAAGGCCTTCAGCTTGCCCACCGAGACCGGATCAGGCTTCCCGTCCTCCATGCCGATCCACTGATCGATGCCGGTGATGTAAGGAATCTGCTCTACGACCTTCGTGCCGACCGCGCCGCCCAGCGCACCCCAGTGCGGTTCCTCGGAGAGCCTCACGTCGATGTGCCACTTGGCCTTGCGACCTTCGTCGGTCAATAGGCCGAAGACCGGTACCCTGCCGGCGATGGCGCACAATACCTCCATGCCAGTTGCCATGCGATTCACATGTATACCGAGCACCGAGTTGCCGTAATTCACGGCCGAGGACTCGGCCCAGGCCACCACCGTGCCCGGCTCGGCGGTGTTGCCCACCTCCGGCAGATAGCACGCGCAGCTCCAGACATTCAGCGGGCGGGCGCCGAGGCGGTGTGCACCATGATCAGGCGGCCCTGCAGCGGGAAGCCTTCGAGCTCCATGGTCCGCTTGGCCGGGTCCTGCCCGAGGCCATACAGATCGAGAGGAAACGGGTTGACGGTGTAGGGTGCGAATGCCTTGAGGCCTGCATCGGCGATCTCCTCGAACATCTCAAGGACCGGTGCGACCCAGGGTGACCCCGTGTACAGTGATGAATGCGGCGCTCCGCCACACTTCGCCAGCCGTTCGGCGCCGAAGAGGTTGCCGTGCATGACAATCGTCTTGAGCACCTTGGCCATCGTCTCGCCCTGGCTGCCGTTCAGGATGTCCTGCTCCTCCTGGGTCAGGATCATCTCGTGGGGTTTATCGGGGTCGTGCGCCTTCAGGCCGGCATCGGAACCCGTGCCGGTCAGGCTGTCGGCGATGGGATTACCCTCAGAATCGACACCGAACTGGTCACAATGTACGTGGTCGTACGCACCCGGGTCGTCGTGGGTCGTTGGGTCCGCGACACTGAATCCCTTGGGGTTCTCGCTCAATGATTGTGGATCGGGTGCGGCAGCTGGAGTACTTGCTGCTAATGCGTCCTTCGGCATGAAACTCGCGCCGGCTGTCGACACAACCGCAGCCGCCGGAATTATTTTAACGAACTCTCTGCGTTTCATAACGTACCTCTGTTGCCCGTGCGGGCGATCTGTTTTGCTGTCGCTCGACCACCGTCAGGGTGGTCGAGCAACCAGTTATTGCGGCTACAGTCGTTCAGGACTACGGCTCACACGATGCTCCAGCCAGCGTCGATTGGGAAAAATTGGCCGGTCATGCCGGTGGCCTTGCCATCAATCAGGGTGGCCACCAAACTCGCCGCATCCTCGGGCTGGATAAACCTCTTCATGGGGAACCCTGCCTCCGCCTCCTTGCGCTTTGCCGGATCTTTGTCGGCGCCCACCATGTGGAGGTAGCTCGGGTATTCCATGCCGGCGGTTCCGGTGGCATTAACAGTGACTCCCTGCGCCGCGACCTCCAGTGCCGTGGCCCGAACGAGCGCGTTGGCGGCGGCGCGCGTCGCAGTATAGAGCGCGATGAAGGGTTGTGGCCGCATGACCGAGGCGCTGGTGTTGATGACCACCTGCCCCGATTTCTGCTCAACCAGAGGGGGGATGACCGCTCGCAGCGCGTAGTACACGGACTTGAGGTTTCCCTGGTACGCCGTTTCGAGATCGCTGTCCTTCGCGTTAAGGACACTGCCGTTGACGTGGGTTCCGGTCCGTATGCAGGCGGAATTGAAGCCGCCGAAGGCTTCATTGGCGCGGTCGACCAGCTTCTGGAAAGTCTCGAGCTTGGATTGGTCCTCCGTGTCCTCAACAACTTCGACCTTTGCGCCCATACCTCTCAGTTCCTCAACCAACTCCTTGTCACGGGCCTGGCCGAGGACCAGGTCGTGATCCCGGCGTACCATCTCGCGGGCCAGGGCCGGCATCATGTGGTTCCAGGAGTCGAAGAGAATAGTCACGCGCCGCTTGCCGGAACTGCCGGTCTGCGCGTTCGCCGTCGAAGGCTGCACGCCGAGCGCAGCCGCGCCGGCGAGGCCCGCCAGCCCCATGCTTCCCATCCGCAGGAAGTCACGGCGCGAGGCCTCAGTCTTTTCCTGTTCTTCCTGCTCGTCTACTAATTCGCGTGTGTCTTGCTCGTTGTTCACCCTAATTCTCCTCAATCCTCATGCTGTGTGCGGCAACTTGGGTTGAATCAATCAAGTGCCAAGCCCTGAGATTGATTGTCGGTCGGAATTACACGACGCGCTATGCAATATCCGAAATAAGTCCGGGAGACGGAGGCTTACAAGAGCAACATGTTCAATGAGTCTGTATTCGATGCCCGCGTAAGGATCGATCAATGATCAGCTGGCACGCGATTAATGATGGACAGCAAGTCGTAGAAATTAAGGAACCGCTGACCTCAGCTGGCGAAGATTTCAGGCTTAGACGTAGCACGGTGGCCAGCGTTAACGCCGCTGCCTTTCTAGCGTCTGTGACGGTAACTCGCCGAACAAACGACGATAGCGTTCTGCGAAACGGCCGAACTGCCATTCCCCTTTTCGCGAGAGTATTTCGGCGATTGTATTCTCATTGGGTTGCGCGGCCTGAAGCGCAATATTAATCCGACGAAGATGGCGCAGTTGCATATAGCGAGCCGGTCCCACGCCGTAATACTCTTTAAATATCGCCTGCAGAGTTCGCTCGGACACCTCAGCACTAGTGGCCATTGCCCCTACCTTGATGCGCCGATCTCCGCTCTCCTCAAGAAGTTCTTTGCAATGACGAATGATTTTCTGTCTCGAAATCCGTGGCCGACCTTCTCGCTCGGGATCAAGGCTTTGCCCTTCCGCAATAATCAATAAAACAAACTTCACCGCTTCGGCCGCCGCGATCGTTGCCTCAGGCGTAAACTCGAATTTCGAGTTAATAACAGCGGCAGACTCGATTTCGTGAATGAAAGACCTGATCTGGCGCCCAAGATCTGGAGTCACGCGGACCGCTCTGCCCCCAAGCCTCTCGTCAACCGTCGATACGTACTGGTGATCGCCGTAATCGGCCAATTTCTGCGTCGGAACAAAGATCGATCCCCATTCGTGCGGACCCTTGACGCAGAGACAAAAGTCACTGCCCGGTTCCAGAATCAGAATCGACTGCTCGTCAAGGACAAATCCGTTTGCGGCGTGTTCGCGAGGTTGAGTAAGCGGCATATAAACCAGGTAACCATTCGACGATGACCTGGCCTCGACGATATTGCCGCTGCCCGACGATCCGATTTGAACGTGGACGCCGCAAAGATCGATATGGCTAATTGTCCAAATCGGGCGTTTTGGGTTTATTGGCAGCATCCTCCCGTCAATGTAGCGCACATCTCTTGAGAACGCGTCAAAGTCATTGTGGGAATTGAATTCGATTGCCGATCCTCCAGAGTATTCGTTAATCTTCTGAAGAAAACGCTGGAGCCGCAATGCGATATCCGCAAGAAACCGGCGACGATGGGGATACCGGCAGAAACCCGATCATGTCGTTTCTGGCAACGATCCGGCCTCAGGCGCTGGCGCCCTGAAATAGCGTGGTAGTCAGTCCGCGATTAGCGTCTTTGACGGTAATTCGCCGTACAGACTGCGGTAGCATCCGGCGAAGCGCCCGAACTCATACTCCCCGTGAGCCGCCAGTATTTCGGTGACCGTTTTCTTATCGGCTTCGGCCGCGCGAAGAGCGGAATGAATCTGCTTGAGCTGCCTCAGCTGTAAATAGCGCCTCGGCACTTCTCCGTAAAACTCTTTAAAGGCCGTCTCCAGAGTCCGCTCGGACACCTCAGCCCGTGCGGTCAACTCTCTGACTGAAATGCGCTCGCCTTCTCGCTCCTCAAACAGTCCATTGCAGCGACGAATGATTTCCTGTCTCGAAATCCGCCGCCGACCTTTCCGGTGAGACTTGTCGATTTTTCTTTCCCCAACGATCAGAGAGACGAATTTCATTGCTTCCGCTGCTGCGTTTGTCGCTGCGGGCGTGTGCTCGAATTGTGAGCAGGTGGCAGCGGCGAACTGGAGATCGCGTACCAATGACATTCCCTGCATTACAAGTTGGCGATTCGGGCGGGTCAGCCGACACGCGCCCTTCTCGCCACCCAGCGACATTTCCAAAGAATTGCCGGCGCGAGTCAACACGTCTATCGGAACGAATATCGAACACCAGTTGTGCTCGACGGCAGAGCTGAGACAAATATCACTGCGCGGCTCCAGGATCAGCATAGAGTGCTTATCGATATCCGTTCCATTTAGGATTTTCCTGCAGGCGACCGTCAGGGGCAGATAGATCGCGTATCCATCCCAAGACTCTCCTTCGACGATGGTGCCGCTGCCCACCGATGCGATTTGAACATGGATCCCGTCGAGGTCGATATGCCTGATGGTCCATTCAGGCGTGCGTGGATGATTGAGCAAAATTCTGCCGTCGAAGCTGGTCACGTCTTCGGCGAATTCGTCGAAATCGTTATAGGAACGCGTCTCCAAACCTATGCCCCTGCTGAGTTTGCCGAAACTGCATAGCAATATACGAAATAAGCCTATCTTACGAAGTAGGGAGCGCGAATTCGGTACTGGAATGTACCTATTGCATATGCGTTAGCCGCGGAACGCGCGCGTATAAGAGGCAGTGCGGTAACCCTGAGACGGTTGTTGACTATAGGAAACCCGCTTCGGCGGGTTTCTTTTTATGCCATCGAGAATTCCCTCAGCGACTATTCTCGCGACGATCTCCGAGCCACGCGAACACCTGTCCGACGAGAACGGCACACTGGACTTGGACGACCACGTATTGATGCTCCGGTTCTTCTACTCGATCGAATTAATGATTCGAACTGACGCCATTCCTCTACCACTCGTCAGTGACTCATCACAGCGTTCGACTGTAGAATCTCCGGAAGCGAAGCATCCCGCGGGTGTAGTTCAATGCTAGGACATCAGCTTCCCAAGCTGATGACGTACCTGGCTACTCAAAAGGAGACGGACACTGTTGCGTATCCTGTCGCAGGAGCGACCATGAACATGGACAATGGAATTTTTGCTTTTCGAGCGCGAATATTTTTCGTGCTATTGATGGGTTTCCCTCTCGCAGCGCACTCCGAATCAATCATGGTCGGCGATATCGAAATCAATCCGCAAGATTTCTCGGCAAGCCTGGATTCGGAACAAAGAATGGCCAAGTGTCTGTCCTGTCATGGACATCATGCAGGAGGCGACATTGATTTCGGTCCCGATGTCCGTTTTGGAACCCCTGCTCTGCGTGGAATGGGAGAACAATACCTCAAAGAATCACTCAATGCTTACCAGGCCGGCACTCGCACGCATAAGGAAATGAGCGCCATCTCGGCCATGCTCGATGAGGAGACGGTGAATTTCATGGCGCGCTCTTTCGCCGCGTATATAGCTCCATCGATGAAGGCGGCCAGCGAACTCACTGCCCTGGCTGAAAAAGACGCTTTGTTTCGCCGCGGACAAACGATAGCCCGGCAGGGTATTTCGCAGCATGGCGTTCCGGCCTGTATTTTTTGCCACGGCCCCCTCGGAGAGGGCAGCGCCGCAGGGCCCCGGCTTGCGGGGCAAAACGTGACGTATATCGAAAGCCAGATCAAGGCATTCGTCAGCGGGTCCCGCCAAACGGTGCAATCAGCGTCTATGCACCCGGTGGCGGCTGGCTTGACTGACGATGACATCAAAGCAGTTGCACACTATTACGAATCGGTTTCTGAACCTCCAGTGGTTGCAGGACGTGTTACGGAAGACAATTAAAACACCGATACCAGCCTGGTACTGAACTGTGCCATCCAATGGGACCTAACCCGAACGATGATGACAAACGCGGAGTACCGGGGTACTAACGAGGCTAATCTGGGGACCCGATGGGTGGCTGGTAGGTGGTCTGAGCCTCGACCATCAGTTTGGGAAGCTGAGGCCCTAGTTGCGCGCCGGTGGCCATGCGCCGAGATCCAGAATTTCTATCTCACTGAGGTCTGCCGGAGAACCCGACATCCACATTACAACGCGCAGACCATCGGTAAAGTAAGGGTCACCGGTGAGATTGCGGCGCGGAGCATCATAAGGTGCATCCCCCACGCCCCTGACGTAACCAATCTTCGACAGACCCTGTGAGTACATCATATCCTCAACGAGAAACTCGCGGGTCTCGTCAACGTTGGCATCGATTTTATGTGTGGTAATGGTTTTGCGAGTAAAGCGTACGCCGATGTCGCGGCTGATCTGACCGATCCAGACGGGTTTGCCGTCGAATCTCATCGGCGTCATCCATAGCCGTAAATGGTTGCGTTGATTAATGCTTTCACGCGCTCTCTGCAAAGCAGCGTCCTGCGAACGACCGAATACATACAGTGCGCTGACGGGCGAATAGCGGTAGCCGCTGCCGGCCAGCAATGACTTCAACATTTTCCACAATGACGACTTGTAGACGGTTTCTGTCTCATCCCAACCGGCGCGCAGAAAGCTGTAATACAAGTCATTAATTTCGCCGACAAACGCTATGTTGAGCGGATCACCGAAATTGTCACTCTTTGCGTCGGCCACACAGCACGGCAGAGCTTCCAGTCCCTCGACTAGCCCCTGCATATCCACATCCACGATTTCCTCAGGCGCATATAGTTCATCGAACTTGGTTTCGTAGTGATCGAGCCTCAATCCGGGGACAGGAACGAAGAATGTCATCCGGTAAGGCGTCCCTCCGACAGGGACGACATCCACGTTAAATGACTTGGTACCCTCATCAACCCGGCTAAATATATAGCCCGACCGGACCGTGCCGGGTTCAATCATTCGCGCCATCTTGTGTTGCCGAAATTGTTTGTCCGCGCCGGTCCGCAGCAGGCGCTCCAGACTAAAATTACGTGATGCTGCTTCCAGTGGCGTGTAGTAGGCGACATCGATCCCGACTGGCAGCAGCCACATATCGACATCACCCAGATTTTCGACCTGCACCCACACCGGTTGCACGTTCTTGCTGTAAAGGTTGACGCCGAATATGTCCTGCGCCTCATCCGCACTGGGTACTGCGGTTGTAAGCTTTAAGTTGCCTTCGGTTTCAACATACAGACGATCGTTCGGCGGCGGCACCTGTTGCGTACTTTCCTCCGCGCCCGCAGCCAAGGGCGAGCTTGACAGTAGGACTGCCAGAGCAACAGCAAGGGAAATTGAACGACGAGTACTAGTCACGGGGCATCGGCTCCCAGTTAAGATGACTCACCTCGTCCAGCCCTACCGGTTCTTCAGACAACCACAGTATGCCGCGCAGACCACTGGTGTAATAGCTGAAGCCGCTCCAGGTCTTGACCGGTGAATCAGGAGAAACCGGGTCGCTTATCCTGACGAAGCCTACGCGCTTCAGAGACTGGCTGTACCAGAATTCCTGCATAAGGTAGACAATCGGTGCATCAAAATCGGGGCTGACCAGCGGCGCACCAGACGCAAAAACTTGGTCAATCACCACCGTAGCCGTTTGCCCGAACCAGACCTGTTCCTCTCCGACGCGCATCGGGGTCAGCCAAAGACGTAACTCCTTCCGCTCTGAGCCATCCGGCCTTATCTTTACAAAAGTTGCATCCGCCTGGCGACCCAAATAACGTTGCCCGCGCGCGCGGGAGGCAGTGGCACTGTCCAGTTCGGTTTCCTGCCAATTTGCGCGGAGCAATGCGCGTCTGACGGCCAGACGTGTGCCAACCATGGCAAGATTAAATGGTATTCCCTGTAGAGTGCCGCTCTCGTCCGTAGCACAGCATGGTCCTTGTTCCAGCGCTGCCCGCAAAGCATCCGTATCAAGGTCCACTATTTGATCATCGGCATATAGATGCGCGAAGTCGACCGCCATATAGTCGGCAGTAAACCCTGGCATAGGCACAAAGAAAGTGAAGGTATAGGAACGCGGTTCGGTCGAGATCAGGTCAACGTTGAAACCCTTCGTGCCGGGCGTCAGGTGGGTAAACACGAAGCCGCTTCGTTTTTCGCCGGGTGGAATGCGCCGATCAATAGCGGCATCGTACAGCCAGCGTTCCATCGCGGATCGTCCTTCATTGCTGTAGCCATCGCGATTCATCCACGCCACTTCGAGCGGCGAGTAGTAATCAGAATCGACGCTCCAAATCGAAAGTCTGATCCTGTTCGCGCTGTTGTTTTCTACTTCAATCCAGACAGGCTGAACGCCTTTTTTATAAAGGGACAGCCGGAATAGCTCCGCAGTCTCGCTGGCATCCGGAACTGCTGCGCTGACGCGGATTGCTCCCTGCTCCTGGGACATTGTTCTGGCAAGAAATGAGGCGGATAAAACGTCGTCGCCGATGTACGGCTGCCCGGCACACCCGACCAGTAGCATGCCGCACAAGCAAAGTGACAGGCATCGGATATGCAGTTTGTAAAACAACGTCAGCGCCTTTTAGTTGAACTATAGCAGCTAGCTCGCCACGATCACGACCACGGCGATAACCAGACAGAACAAGCCGACGTAAGCCCACCTGGCGATCGCGTTCAGGCGCAACGCATGATCCATGCGACCAGCGTTGGCCAGGCGGCTGCCCATGACGGCCACGCTAAGCGCGAGGAACACCATCATCGTGCAGCCAATCACGAATACATCTGCAACCGTCATATACGAGATCCGTGGCAGACTCAGGCGAATACTGAAACCGAAGGCGATCAGCGAGAAAATCGAAGCCGTCGAGATAGCAATTCGCGACGGCACGATATCGGGCTGCAGCCAGAACACCATCCAGGACATGAAAATGATCAGCGACATTGGTAGAAACAAGGTCAGCAGGTAATACTGCGCATCGCGTTCTGCTTCGATCAAGAAAGTCAACCGGGGACGCACGATCCCATCCTCGGGAATCTTAAACTCACCGAAGTCCGACTCGAGCAGGGTGAAACTCCAGCCTTCCGCGTCTACATAAGACGAATCTCCGATTACGCCGGATTCGTCTGAAAAACGAATTTCATCAGGGCTGTATGCATAAGAAACGAAATCGACCGGCAGTTGCTGAACGTCGAAAGGAAAATTATTCAATCGAGCTTTGAAAGCGAGCGTGCCGATGACACGCTGCCGGTAGCGGACATTTCCCAGATCATCGACCTCGACGACCAACGGCAACTGTGTCTTCAAACCCCGATCGTTGATGATCACCCCTTTCGGTGTCCAAACCTGCTCACGGGGAACAATGCGCGTCTGACCTGCCCGCTGGTCTTTCGGCAAGGCAAGTCGCCCATCCTGCCAGGCGATCCTGAAGAACATATCCGCCTTGAATTGTTGTTGAACGGCGTCGACGTCAGCGATATCGAGAAATAAGACACCGACGGTGATCGGCGTAGGCTCACCCGCCGCATTCGGACGCTCTTCCACGAGAGGATTGGCAGCGGGTCCGAGGCCCTGTGCCAGCAAACAGCCGCCATATAGAGCCAGCAGAAATCCGGCGATGCATCGACGCGCCGGTCGAACTCTGGCTCGCATTTGATTTTGCACGCGAATCGCTGCTCCTCGATTCTGGGTCAGCGTGACTATATGTGAATGGTACGCCAACACTCAAATATTGCTGTACGTGACAAGCGACGCTGCTTGTGCTGGACGGGGAGTCGGCATGCCCGTGCCACAAGCAATGATGCGCATCTCATCGGGATCGAGGTCCACACTGTTCGGTGCATAGAAATCTCTTTCTCTCGCCTTTGTTGGGGAAATCATGGGCTCTCCAACGATTTTCCACTCTTAATATATAGGAACGAAGAATCGGTCTGAACAAACACTTCTGAATATTCCCCGTCCTAAAATGAGATGTTCGGAATAGTGCCACTGCTTCACGGATTCCATTTGATCATTGGAGACCGGTTCATTGGGCAACAGTGCTGCGATATTGTTGATGTAAACGTCGGTCACGATCTGCGGGGCGGATCAGGAAATTCAGATCCCGATGGCTGGCTAAAATAACGTTTTTGTTCAGCTATGCGCATTTTGGTTAATGGCGACAATAATGTCTTGATAAGCATGCTCATCGGGACGAAGGTCAGAATAAACGTCAACAGGAAAATAAAATAGAAAATCAGAATCTGTGCAACCTACCACATGAGACTAAACCCAATCACTGGCCCCCAGGTCGTCCCCTCGTACTTGTAACTGTCCGATCCGCTCCCCGTTTCATAGTCGATGGCCATCACACGAAAGCCAGTATCGATGGACGCGTGTTTCCATGGCTGCCAGTCGACAATCGCACGCGCTTGCCAAGCAATATCCGATCCGATTCCGAATCCACCGACATCGCCTCTGAGCAACAGGTTCCAGTTGTCTGCGAACGGCATGCTCCAGCGCACGCCGATGAGGGGGTCTGCCCATTCTTCATTCGCGGAGACAGAGGTCGGGCTGAGCTTGAAGTCATGACTGTAGTAGCGCACACCAAATAACCAGTCGATTGCCCCCCTTTCGGTGGGAACGCGATAGAAGCCGTCTACCTCGGCTTGGATATACTCGAAATCCACATTTAGCCGGCCTTGCTTACCGGAAATATCGATCCAGTTTAAATCGACCAAAAAGCCCCATCGGTTGTTTTTAATGCCCTGGAAGTTGAATAAAAAGGCTCCCTCAACTGCGTCGAACACATCGGAAAGATCGATGTCGATCGCCAGATTATCCGGGGGGCCAGCCGATGCGTCCCCCTCGAGTTGGATGACCCACAGATATATTGGAGCCCACCGCCATTTCCAGCCAGTTTCCGATTCATCCTCCGCCTTGGCACCAGAGCAGAGGGCAAGAACGACAAGAAATACAGCTGTTAATTGTTTCAACCACGACATCGAAGTCACCCATGTTTTTTAAAATTATAAGTTAGCGATTGGCCCGCCGACTTATTTTTAACTTTGAGCATGACATCCTCCAATTTTGATGGATGCTCAACGGAGAACATAACCTCTTGATAATGCGTGACCACTGTGATCGCAATACGGAATAGCCACTATATTCGGGGCGATCGCCGATAGAATGGCCCACCGACGCGGTCGAGACTCGGAAGCTTGGTGATTTCGAGCTTATCCAATAGCCGGCTGTCGAACTATCCTCTCCACGCCTCAGACTGAGGTCCGCGATAGTGCCGAGCAACTGGTCTGCATGGAAAATGTGTAGACACCAGCAATGCCGAGAACCGTCAAACTTTGACTTTAGAGTTGTTGCTCTGGTGCAATTTTCAAGAACCATGCCTGAAATCTTCGCCAGCCTGAGGTCAGTGGTTCCTTGGTTTCCACGACTTGCTGTCCCTCAATAGTTGCGTGCCAGCTGATCTTGTTCTTGTCATCAAGCTTAAGTTGGTAAGCCATCGTCGGAATGTGCAGCAGAGCACGTTCCGCCAGCAGACTGGCAAGTGCCTCGGAGTCGATCATCACACCCATTTCGGTATTTATGTCGATCGAGCGTGGATCAAGATTCAATGATCCAATGAAGGTGTAGCGCCTATCAATAAGTATTCCTTTGGTGTGCAAAGTGAGGTGTTCCAGTTTTTTGGTGCCATCGTCCAGTATTATTTCAGCGGCGTTTCCGCGCGCTTCCCATAACTCCACCCCTGCCCGGAGCAAGGGTTTCCTGTATGACGAATACGCCGAATGCACGGATGTATGGTTATTGGTTGCCAGTGAATTTGTGACGAGCACAATTCGCACCCCTTTGGCTGCGATATTTTCCAGCAGTGCGAGACCGTTCTTTCCCGGAATAAAGTACGGTGTGAAGATTATGATCTCTTTTTCAGCCTCATCCAGTGCGTGTGCGATCGCTGTGGCCACAATCTTCTGGTCTTGCGACACTTTTTCAAGCAGCTTTTGCGGATCATCAACGATCATAGTGGCATCCGCGATATAGGGATCAAGATTGTGTTCGAAAAAGCCTTTCATCAGTTCAGTGTGGATTGCTTCGGCGTAGATTGACTCACCGGTCTCCGCCATACGTGCTTTTACTTTGCCACGTAAGGCATCCAGTTCATCGGCATCGTATTCGTCATAGAAGGCATCCATCGGAATTGCCAGTTCATGATTCCAATAGGTGTCGAATGACGCTGAAATTTCTTTGACGATCGGGCCAGCAGCCAGCGTATCGAAGTCGATAAACTCTCCCGACGTTTCCAATTGGAAATACTCTTCGGCGATATTACGTCCGCCCACAATGGCCACCTGGCCGTCTACGGTGAACGATTTGTTGTGCATGCGCCGATTGGCCAGTTCGAAATGGCCAACATAATTGAAGGCATATAGGCCCTTACGTGCAATAGGATTGAATATTCGCATTTCGATATTCGGCTGTTCGTTCAACATTATCAGCACACTGTCATCGACAGAGGTAAAGATGTCGTCCAGCAGAAATCGAACGCGAACTCCACGTTCCGCAGCCTCTATAAGCTTGCCCGAAAACACCAAACCGGCTGTGTCAGGCTTCATAAGGAAGTACTGCGCATCAATACTGAGTTCAGCGTCATCCATCAGGGCCAGACGTGCACCGAGTGCATCCAGGCCTTCGGCTAACGGATAGAACCCACTCCGGGCTGGATCCTCGGCTCGCCAGTTAACACTCGATTCGGCAAGTGACGTGTGTTCCGTGTCAGCGAACGCGAAGCTCTCGGTCTTTGGATAGTCAAGAGGGACGCTCGCACAGCCTGCAATTGGAATTACGGCGATCAGACAAGAAATCATTCTTGAGTTCTATTGAATGATCATGTCGAATGTCTCCTTTGAATTTTCACCTCTTAAACCATATAGCGTACATCCACAGTTTCTTGATTCCGTATATATACCTAGTTTCAGTGCAGGGGGACGCTGGCGCGACGCTATGATGTCAACGACCTGCGTCTGATTGCGCACAGCATGGGCGGGCTCGTATCTCGCGCTACCGTGAACATATGTGCACAGAAAAACACCTGCGAGTACCCGCAGCTCCTACACGACTTTGTCAACACCGTGGAACGGTGTTGTCTCGGCAAAATCCTTCGTGGAATGGGCGCCCACCGTCGTGCCAGTCTGGCGCGATATGGACCCGGACAGCGAATTTGTCACCACGCTGTTCGATGCAGAAGTAGGCAATAGGCCGATTTGAGATTGACCATCGTCTATGGTAAGAACCGGGTAACGATGAAATTCGGAGTTCAGGCTAATGAATATTCCAGGTTACTCTGCAGTTTTAGTAGCACTCAGTGTTTTCGCCCTGTACTCGCCTGGTTTCGCGCAGAACGCCGAATCCGATCCCGCGGGCTCCGAGTCGGGGCATCCGATGATGTCGCACACATGGGATTTCTGGATCGGCGGTTTCTTCCCGAGTGTCGAGTCGGAAGTCAGGATCGACAGCAATCTCGGGAGCCCGGGCGACAACATCGATATGGAAGACACCTTCGGCCTCGAGGACAGCAAAACTGTCTTGTGGGGTGGTGCACGCTGGCGCTTCAAAACCCGCCATCGACTTGAAATCGAAATCGCCGACCTTAATCGCTCCGGGACGGTGGCGGGCACCACGGGCGAACTGGATATCGGGGACCATACAATCAGAGCCGGCGCCAGGATTGACAGTGAATTTGACCTGACCCTGATCCGAACCACCTATGGCTACTCCGTCTTCCGCAGGCCAAAACACGAACTTAGCCTAAAGGCCGGCCTCCATATGACGAATACAAAAATTGCGATTGACGCGTTCGGCGATATCGAGGATGTCAATACGGGCCAGACGATCTGTGATCCTTCACCGTGCGAGGCAAACGTGGAATCCAGCGATTTCACTGTACCTTTACCTCATTTCGGCTTGGCTTACGGGTATGGCTTTACGCCCAAGTGGGTGCTGCGCTCGCAAGCGCTGTTCTTCGCCCTTGAGATTAATGACGTCGAGGGATCACTCATCGAGCTTGACCTCGACCTGCAATATAAACCCTGGGAGCACGTCGGGTTCGGTGTCGGCCTTCGATATTTCAATGTGACGGTCGAAGATAACGGCAACTCATTTTTTCGTGGCAAATTCGAATACGATTATTGGGGGCCCGCCGTATATGTAACCGGAAGTTTCTAGTCAGCTTGCGGTGCAAATCAACAACCAGCTGTTAAAGAGTGAAAAGGGCCTTTTTTGTATATCTTAGGAAGCGCCTGACACCAACGACCGGACCGTGCGGCGGTTGAACAGTTTTTGGGTACCCCGGGGTGAAATCATGATCACTGTAAACGGAACACGAATTTTCCTGATACTGCTCGTTGGTGTAGCTCTTTCCAACTGCGGATTCTCCAAGCTCAAGGATGATCTGGAGCTTTACGGGGCCCAGGCCCACGAGTTCGACGGCAATCTTGCCCTCGAGCAGCTCGAGACTGACGCACTGGTTGTCATTGCGATGCACGACCCCGATGGCAACGATATTTACGGTTTTCGCGTGATGTCCGGTCCGGGCAACTTCCAGTTCAAAGCCGAGAAGAAGCCATTATATTTCTTTGCCTTCGATGATCAGAATAAAGACTTCGTGTTCCAGCCGGGTGAACCATTCACACGGAACACGCCCGCTGGCCCTGTCGATCCAAATGCTGGCCCGACCAATAATATCCGGATGGTGATCAGCGGTGATTCAGTATCGGCTGTGGATTATCCTCGGGGCCTGGTCGGTGTCACGATTAACGATTGGGATGCCGAGATGGGAATGGACTTCGTCGTTGGCGACCATACCGCGTTGGACAGCGCGTTGTTTTCCGAGGAGCAGGCCAAAAAGGGCCTCTGGCAGCCCTACGAGTTCATGGTTGACGGTGGTGCCGGAATTCATTTCCTCGAAGCATATGACGCTGGCAGAATTCCGGTCTTGTTCGTCCACGGCATCAATGGCACGCCGCGGAATTTCACGACACTGATTGACGGCCTCGACCGCTCCCGCTACCAGGCCTGGGTATACAGTTATCCGTCCGGTCTGCGGCTGCACGCTCTGGCGAAAGGATTGTTCCAGTTCATGGAGACGCTGGCGCGACGCTATGATGTCAACGACCTGCATCTGATTGCGCACAGCATGGGCGGGCTCGTATCTCGCGCTACCGTGAACATATGTGCGCAGAAAAACACCTGCGAGTACCTGCGCTCCTACACGACTCTGTCAACACCGTGGAACGGTGTTGCCTCGGCAAAATCCGGCGTGGAATGGGCGCCCACCGTCGTGCCGGTCTGGCGTGATATGGACCCGGACAGTGAATTTGTCACCACGCTGTTCGATACACCGCTGCCGGGTGGCTTACCGCATCAATTGCTGTTCGGTTTCAAACAGAGCAGTATTTTCGGATCGGATAGCAGCGACGGGGTTGTCAAACTCACGAGCCAACTACGCAATGCAGCACAGGAGCAGGCTTTCGCAATGCGCGGCTACGACGAAAGTCACGTCAGTATACTGAGCAGCGATGCAGTTATCGCCGAGGTTTACGAGATTCTGAACGCCAATAGCGAATGAGTGGTGGCTCACCGAGGGCCAGTCGCTGAGACGATGCTGCCGACACTGAATCGGATATAGAATTTCCTACCTTTTTTGGCGGGTCGGACGAAGACTTATCGTGCTGCTTTCCAAGGCCTGCATCGACCAGGGTTTTTTTGACAGTTGGACAATAGTCAAAGCAGAAGTAGGTAATAACCCGAATTGAGATTGTACCATCGTCTATCGCAAGAACTGGGTAACGATAAAATGAGGAGTTCAGGTTAATGAATACTCCAGGCAATTCTGCAATTGCAGTTGCAGTTCGAAGCCAGGTGACCCCATCCTTACGCTTCCGCTGGGACACCGTCCGTAACCGGAGCCTTCGAGTTTTCTCATCGATGAAGTCATTCAACATAAATATCAGACCTGCGCCCTGTTTGTTGGCGTCAGCATTGTTGTGCGCATCGCCAGTCGTTGCGGACGAGGCAGCCCAGACGGATACCGTTTCTTCCGTCACGTCTGGCCCGCCGGTGGCCGTGGTGCCTGATTTACGCGACGTTGAAAACCCGCTCACGGTGCAGAAGGGCGACTTCGTTGTGGTTCCGATCCCGATGTCGAGTCCGACATTCGGCACCGGGCTCATTGGCGCCGGGGCGTATTTCTATCCGCAATCCGAACAGCAGAAGGCATCGCAGCCTGCGTCGTTCACCGGTGCGGCAGGCGCGTATACCAACAACGATAGCTGGGCCGTCGGTATCGGTCAGCAGAACTACTGGGATGCGAACAAGTGGCGCTTCACCGGGGATCGCCGGCTATGCGGACTTTAAGTTCGACCTGCGTGATCCGACCACCGACGGCGAAAGCGGGCTCGACTGGAACATCGACGGCGGTTTCGTTCAGGGAATCCTGTCAAGGAGTGTCGTTGACGCATGGTACCTGGGAGTGCTGGTCCGATATCTGGATATCACGCAAGACCTGGATACATCCTTACCTCCGCAACCATTCGGTATTGAGAGTCAAATCAAGTCGGTAGGGCGCCGGCTTGATACTTGAACACGATACCCGCGACGTGCCGACGAATGCGTATAGCGGCAGACGATTCGAGGGCAAGGCGATTTTCAGCCGTGCGGACGGCGATCGAAACGGACTCCTACCAAGGCTACTACCTCAGGTTCCGCAGCTATCATCAACTGAAAGAATCACCGATCGTTATCGCATGGGACATCAACGGCTGCGCGAAGTCGGGCGAGTTTCCGCTCTGGGATACATGTCGGCTCAACCTAAGGGGATTCCCGCTGACCGACTATCTCGGCAAGCAATCGATTACGGGGCAGATCGAGGCGCGCTGGCGCATATCGAAACGTTGGGGATTGGTGGGGTTCGCAGGAGCCGGACGTATCACCAACTCCTTCAGCGAGCAGGGCGATGATGAAAGCGTGCCGAGCTACGGCGCCGGCGTGCGTTTCATGGTTCTTAAGTCCAAGCGTATCAATTTGCGTGTCGATTTCGCGCGTTCAGACGACAGCGACGCTATGTATATTGGAGTCGGGGAGGCCTTTTGACCCAATGGTTTTGAACACCGTGCTCGCCGCCAAGAAATACACATATTCAACGGTTCAGTGTGGTGTGAATCGTCTCGATATTTTCCCGCTGAGGCCGCGAAGTCGTCAGCTTCCACGTTACGTGATCAGGATGAATACGATGCCCTGGTTAAGGTAATCCAAAGCACGTATCACGAGATCGACTCTAATTTTGTTGGCCAGGCACACCGTGACACCTAAGCGAAAACAAAGACACAGAATTGTGGGTTTGGTTATTTTCGGGCTTCTGCCGGTTCTCGGCGCGGACCCCGCAGTGGCCGGCCATGCCAAGACGGACATTGTGACGACCAATGACGGCAGTACCTTCTACGGTGAAATTCTGAGCATCAAATTCGCGACGCTCAATTTGAAAACAGATGCTGCTGGTACACTCAACATAGAGTGGCGGCGCGTCACCGGTATTACGAGTAAATTCGAGTATCAGGTTGAGTTGACTGGTGGCATACAGCATTTCGGTACACTGGAGACCTCAATAAAGCCCGGGTATTTGAATATCGTCGGCGCCGCGGGGACGGTTGAAGTCGAACTTTCGGATGTAGTCGAAGTTGCGCCGATCGAGCATAGTTTCTGGGCACGACTGAATGGCTCGGTGAATTTCGGCCTTACCTACACCCAAGCCAACGCAGCGTTGCAGTACAACCTCGGCGTCAATGCCAATTACCGTAGCCGCAAGAACTTAGCAAAATTTTCCGCTTCGTCTATCTTCAATACGCAGGACGACGTCGAATCAACGCAACAAAGTTATGTTCAGCTCCTGTTAGCCCAAGTCCGTGCCGGGAAGTGGGGTTGGTTCGAGTTGGCGGCGATCCAGTCCAACCCGGACCAAGGTTACGATGTGCGGACGATCCTTGGCGGTGGTGCGACGAAGTCCTTAATCGAATCGTCTTCCAAGCTACTATTGTTGAACTTTGGTGGCGTCTACAATCGTGAGAACGTGACGGCCAGCCCCGATGTGGACGATAGCTTCGAGTTACTCGCCGGAGTCTCTTTTCGACGCTACAAACGTAATTCTTATTCGCCCGCGATTGAAGTCTCCCTGAACACATTCACTGACCTTACCTCTGATACCCGTTTCCGAGCCATATTCAATTTTAATATCGGCTGGAAACTTTTTCATGACTTCACGTTCAACTTTGAGGTAAACGACAGCTATGACTCCAATCCACCGGGAACGGATGCGAACAAGAATAATGTCGTGGTGGTGACTTCGATGGGATATACGTTTTGACCCGACAGACTTTGCGGACGTCAGTTCATGCTGGGTCTGCGTAGTTTTAGAGAGCGCGCCTTTGCGTCTTGGGAATATGCCACATCACTTCAAACAACCTGTTTCCTGGAGTTCGCGCAGATTTAGTAATTAACTTGTCAGTACCTAGAAAGCTAACGTCGTGACAAGCAATGGCCCCGCAGTTGTCGAGCTGTTTACGGCCAGTCTGATGCAGACCGGAACACCCAAAAACCGAAAATCTCAGCAGAATCTGGATGACTAACTTCGTTCACGGTAAAGACTGACTTCACCTTTGCGCCTTGCAACGCTAAGGTACTGCTTTGTCTTACCTGTTGATAACTTGATTGCAAGCGTAATGGCGTGACCCCTTATGCCAGCATGCCAATCGAATTCTGTCTAGAAGGTATAGGTCAACGTGAGACCGTAATCACGACCCTTTTGCATCGGACCAGCCGTGTACAGGCCAGCGATCGACGTCAGGTTACCCCAGTTCGCCTCGTCCTTGAGGTTCTTACCCCACAACGAAACTCGCCAATGGTCTTCGGGCGACGTGTAGTTAATGCTTGCGCTGACACGTCGTTGCTGATCGAAAAACTCGGTATTCGAATCGTTATAGGCGTGCTTGTCGCGAAAACCGTAGTCACCACGCAACGTTATCACCCCCAGGTTGCCGAGAAAAATATCCCAAGTGGCGCCGATGTGGTAATTCCACGGTGCAAGTCGTGGCAGCTCTGAGCCGAGAAAGGCAGCAAAGTCCGGATTCTTGCTGTCATACTTGCCGTCCATAACACCGAGCGATGCGTCAATCGAAAAACTCTCTGCCAGCAGGGCCACAAAATCGAATTCAATACCCTTGATTGTCACATCTCCGGCGTTGATCGTACCCTGCAAAACGATGACCTGTGGATCCGGCAAATTCAGTTCGCGCTGCATATCGTCGATCTTATTAATGAACACGGCAACATTCGCACGGAGTCGATCGTCAAACAAATCCGACTTGATACCCACTTCGAAAGTGTTCTGTGTTTCTTCTTTCGTCGGCCCCGGCGGAATAATGTCCGGCCTGGCATTGCGGAAATTGAAGCCGCCGCTGCGTACACCTTGCGTCCAGAACCCATAGAGCATCGCACTGTCGCTAAATTGCCAATCAGCGCCGAGCTTCGGCGTCAGATTCTGCCAGTCACCGTTCAGGTTGCTGAATGTACAATTAAATGTTTCGACGTCCGGGCATCCACCTTCGATGATTTGTGAGTCCTTGTCTTCATCCGTATACCGAATTCCCGCAGTCAGCGTTACAGTTTCGCCGAGCCTGATATCGTTATTCCAGAAAATGCCCCAGGTGTCGTGTTGCATGTCCCCGCCGAGCGCCAGATTGAATCCCGGGAACGGCAGCATCAACGGTGGCCCGGAGAAATCCGCCCCCGCACCACCAGCGATAAAGCGACTCTCGCGGTAGCTGATATCCTGGGTGAAGTAATACAACCCCAAAGTCACGTCCCAGTTTTCCAGGAACGTACCGAAGTAGCGCAACTCGTTACTGATTTGATCCTGATCAGTGGTGCCCGGTACCGTGAACAGCGGCAGGAATGTACCGTCGACATCGGCGATCGAAAAAGCCTCGACATCACGCCAGCCAGTGATGTTCGTAATCGTACCGTCGCCAATCGGAATATCCCAGTTCAGTTCGAACGTCAACTGGTTCCAATTGATGTCGCTCGTCGTACCCATCTCATCCTGCGTCGTGGTGAACTCATTCTGCACACCCGCGCGCTGCGCCGTCACGTTCGTCCATGGCGCACCGTCCCCCTCAGTTTTACCAGACTCGCCGATCAGGGTTAGGTCGAGCTTATCCGTTACATTCCAGACGAGTGTCGGGCGAACCATCGTTGTTTCGAGCTGGCCAACATTGCGGCCGGTCGCCGGGAAAAAATATGTGACATTCGAGTCTATTACTTCCATTACCGGCTGTGGCACCAGCGACGACGGGTTCGTATTTTCAAAGTATCCGTCGTCATTGTCGTAATAGGCGACGATCTTCCCGGCAAGCACGTCGGGGATCAGCGCACCCTCGATGGCGCCAGCTATGCCGTAGCGGTCGTCGGCTGTGCCCTGGGCCCGCAGCTTGACGCCGAACTCACCGTCCGGTCGCGCTGTGCGCAACAGTACGGCGCCGCCCGTCACGTGGCGGCCGAACAAAACACCTTGAGGACCGCGCAGCATCTCAACGCTTTCGACATCGAACATGTCGATGACGACACCATAGGTAGTGCCCATGTAGACGCCGTCGATAAACGTGCCGACGGTCGGGTCAACGGACGGAATCGAACTATTGATACCCTGCCCGCGTATCGAGAAGTTCTGCACGCTCGGGAATGTGCCGACCTGTTCAAGCTGCACATTCGGTGCCATATAGCTCAGATCGTCGAGGCGTTGCACGAATAATGCGTCGATCTGGTCCGCGCTGAACGTCGTGATCGCTATCGGCACTTCCTGAGCGGCTTCCGCGTCGCCTTTCTTGCGCGCGGTAACCATCATTTCTTCCATGAGCACGCCAGCACTGCCGGCCGCATGACCTTCCGGTGGCAACAGGAACCCCGTTACAACTGCAAGTGTGAACAGGGCCGAGGCAGATGAGAAACGCCAAGCATGACCGCGCTTTAAGATATTCACCATGCGATTTCCCGTACATGATTAATCTGGGTACTAACAAGTCAAATGCCGCTACGTGACAATAGTGGGATGAATACATCGAACAAGCAATACAAACGGCACCGATTTCCAGCTGAAATAATTCAACACTCTGTTTGGCTCTATTATCGATTTAACCTGAGTCATCGAGATACCGAAGATTTATTGGCGGAACGTGGAATCACCGTCAGTTATGAAGCTATTCGTTTGTGGTGTAACAAGTTTGGACCTCAATATGCCAAGCGGCTGAAGCGCCGGCAGCAAGGTTTGGGAAAAGGGCCGCACGCGAAAGCTGCCGTTGAACTGGCAAAGATGTGGTCTGGGTGTGTGGTGGCCCGGCTGGAAGCCCGTGCTGTCCTATCCGTTGTAACCGGTCAGCAGACCTCGAGGCAACTCTTGGGAAGCTGAGGTTCTACCATTGAACAACACCCGCTAAGGCACGTTTCGAATAGTGTAATCACACTGTCCGATGATACCAATAGTCCTATCTGACCATCCCCCGGTAGAGGAATGGTATCGATGGCCGCAATCGAATCACAGCTGACCTGCCGC
>PVMK01142603.1_pt1 | contig 23111 bp, 28 predicted proteins | sample 1853481 | NCBI WGS metagenome assembly PVMK01 (sample SAMN08533507, study PRJNA380276) | Marine sediment metagenome, whole genome shotgun sequencing project. | reverse complement strand
CAGCCGGTTTTGGATAAGCTCGACTATTCCCACGATCGCATTATCATGTCCCTTGAAAATCGCATGAAATGCGGAATTGGAATTTGCGGTCGCTGCAATATCGGAAAAGAATTTGTTTGTAAAGACGGGCCGGTTTTTACCCTCGAAGAAATAAATAAGACCCCCCGGGAATATTAAATGATTGAATATTTTCGATTGAATATTGAATATTTAAGGAATTCTTTCAATTTTAAAAAGACCTATCAAAAAAATGACGGAGCGAAGCGACTTCCACAAATATTCAATATTCAATAGTCAATTCCAGTTTATCCGGGTTAGGTTTAGGAATTGCGAAATGGGGCATTAAGGAATAAAAATATTTTCATGTTGACAATGTTATGCCAATTACGATAAAAGATGCTTTTTATAATTGAGCTTAAAAGGCTGCGGCCGCAAGAGAATATATTAAAATATTAATTATTATGAAGGAGGACGATTAAATGCCAAGTGTAGAATTCATGGGAAAAGACTTTACAGTCGATGAAGACGGGTTTATCGATTCCTACGACAACTGGTGTCAAGAGTGGGTGCAATGGGTAAAAAATCAAGAGGGTATCGAGGAACTTAATGATGAGCACCAAAAAGTGATCGAGGTTCTTCGCGAATATTATGAAAAAAATGGTATTGCCCCGATGGTTCGCGTTCTTTCCAAAGTTACCGGTTTTAAACTGAAACATATTTATGAATTATTCCCATCCGGACCGGGCAAGGGGGCCTGTAAGATGGCCGGTCTTCCGAAACCCACCGGATGCGTCTAACCAAAAGATCGTGACCGAATTTTCATTTTAAAAAAGGCCCTGCGGCATCTGCAGGGCCTTTTTTATTTAGGAGGTCATTATGTTCCTCTCTGTAAAGACTTCGTCGCGGACAGAATTAATCGATATCACGTCCAAAATCGCGAAATTGGTAAAAGAATCCGGTGTTACCGAAGGCCTGTGCATGCTGTATGTGCCCCACACCACCGGCGCGGTCACCATCAATGAGAGTGCCGATCCGAGCGTCAAAGGCGACATCCTGATGGTCTTAAATCAGATCGTACCCTGGGATGCGGATTACAAGCACATGGAGGGCAACTCACCGGCTCACCTGAAATCGACCCTGGTCGGCGCATCGCAGCTGGTGGCCATTGAAAACGGCGCACTGGTTTTAGGCACCTGGCAGGGGATTTTTTTCTGTGAATTTGACGGTCCGCGAACGCGAAAGGTTCATGTTCGTATTATTGAGCAGCGCTTTGCATAAGACGCGCAACATTCAAGCTTCAGGGTTATCTGATTGCGGATTGCGGAATAAATTAAGGGTTAAGATAATATGAGGAATGAACATGCCAGAGATTGATGATGTCGACAAGGCCGTACTGAATCAAATCCAGTCTGATTTTCCCATCACATCCCGACCCTACCGCACCATTGCCGAAGATTTGGGCTTATCCGAAGGCGAGGTTTTAAAACGCGTCTCGCGGTTAAAGGCCTCCGGGATTATCCGCCGGATTGGCGGCAATTTTTCGCCTGAAAAGCTTGGATTTGTCAGCACGCTATGCGCGGCAAAAGTTCCTGAAGATAAAATCAGCCAATTTGCTGAAGTCGTAAACCGTTATCCGGGCGTGACCCACAACTACCGCCGGGAAAATACATTTAATATCTGGTTTACCTTTATTGCACCCAAGATGGATGAAATTAACGCAAACCTCGAACAGATCGCCGCGGAAACCGGCGTAACCGATATCCTCAATATGCCGGCAACGAGGGTGTTTAAGATCAGAGCGGAATTCCAAGTTTAAATTTTAGGTGTCAGGTGTCAGTGTTCAGGTGTCAGGTTTCCGGAGGTTCAGAGGTACAAGGATTTGTTAAATTAGTTTTATTTGTCTCATTGGTTGAATTGGTTGGCTTAAACCGAACCAATTGAACGAATTAAACCAATCAAACCAATATAACGTGTGCTCGACATATGAACAACATCCGCATCGCTGCCGTTATAATGAATTGTCCGGTTGGCCGGGTTCAGGACAACCTGGATCGCATGGCGGTCTGGGTCGCGGCCGCAAAAAAGAAGGGCGTGGAAATTGTCTGCTTTCCGGAAATGAATGTGACCGGGTACAGCACCCGGGATGAAATCAAAAATACGGCAGAACCCCTGCCGGGACCGATCAGTCAATCGATTTTAGCAATGGCGCGGGAATTTAAGCTGGCCATTCTGGCCGGATTGGCGGAAAAAGACCCTCGGGGTCGCGTGTTTGCCAGTCATCTGGTGGTCACCCCGCAGGGTGTGGCCGGTATCTATCGCAAAATCCATATTGCCCCGCCGGAGGCCGATGTTTTTTCGGCGGGCGATACCATCGCGTTGTTTAAAATCAAGGGGGTTAAGCTGGCTATCCAGCTATGTTATGATGTCCACTTTCCCGAGCTCTCCACCCGTATGGCTACCGATGGTGCCGATGTAATCTTTATGCCGCATGCATCTCCCCGGGACACGCCGGCTGGAAAGTTTAATTCCTGGATGCGCCACCTGCCCGCCCGCGCTTTCGACAACGGCCTTTACGTGATGGCCTGCAACCAGACCGGAAACAATCAAAGCGGCCTCAACTTTCCGGGCCTAGCCGTTTTTCTGGATCCTGCCGGTCGCATCATCAAAAAAAATACCGGCGGAAAAGAACATATGGTTGTTGCAGATCTAAAAGCTGAGGAATTAGAAAAGGTAAGAGGCCACCGCATGCGCTATTTTCTGCCCAACCGTCGCCCCGACTTATATTGATTGCAAGCCTCTTAACTCTCTTCCTTGGCAATTAACCTGCCTCCTGGATTATAGCATCCTATTTAACCTTATTTGACTTAGGTCAATGAAAGCAATGCGATATCTGATATTCTGAGTGTCAACTTATAGTGCGACGATGCTCCCGGATGCTTCCTCAATTTAAATTCTATTGATTCTTTTGGTAGATCGTAAATGAAATCAGCTCAACCTTCACCAAAGCTTCAACACCGGAGGAAATATAAGATGGATGAATATTTAAATAAAGGTATCAAAGAAATCATAGAAAAATTTCCCGCAGTTGAGGATGTTTTAAACGATTATGACATCGGTTGCGGGCCGTGCAACGTTGGCATATGCCTTCTTAAAGATATTGTGGCGATTCATCGGCTGCCGGAAGATCAAGAGCAGCAGCTCATGGCCAGAATTGCCAAAGCCATCCGCCCGGACCAGGATATCAAGATACCCAAAATAGAAAAAAAAGCCGCGGCTCAGCCGGAAGAATTTAAATACTCTCCACCGATGAAAAAGTTAGTCGATGAACATATTCTGATCAAAAGATGGATTGCGTTGATTCCCGAGGTTGTTAAAAACCTCGATCTTGAATCCGAAAAAGGTCGCCGGCTCATTCTCGATGGGATCGATATGATTCGATCCTACGCTGATAAATTTCACCATGCCAAAGAAGAAGACATTCTTTTTAAATATTTTGATGAAAACTCAGACATTCTCAAAGTCATGCATGAGGATCACACACACGCCAGATCGCTTGTCAAAGAAATGCTGGATGCGCTTGAAAAAAGGGATCCGAAAACCATAGCTAAAAACTTAATGGCCTATCGCGAACTGCTGACCGAACACATCCGCAAAGAAGATGAAATATTGTATCCCTGGATGGACAATCAGCTTTCCACTCACCAGGTGGGTGAGCTTTTTTCTAAATTTGATGAGGCCGATCAACAGATCAGTGTATCAACTGATAAATATGAAAACTTTATTGACCGGTTAGAGAAAAAATTTAAAAACCAGGAGGGTTAATCATGGAAAAATTTGAAGGATGTCCGGGCTCCCGGATGATGAATTTTAAAAGCAGTAATGAGAATAATAGTGAACCGATGGTGGGAAAGATCAAATCCCAGCTCAGCCAATGGCCCATTCAGATGCATCTGATCAATCCGACGGCCCCTTATTATCAGGGAGCGGATGTACTGCTGACGGCTGACTGCGTGGCTTATGCCCTGGGTGATTTCCACCGTGAATACCTGACAGACAAATCCATTGCCATTGCCTGCCCCAAATTGGACCAGGGACACGACATCTACCTGGAAAAGATCAAAAGCTGGATCGATGAGGCCAAAATCAACACCCTGACCGTTTTGATCATGCAGGTCCCCTGCTGCACGGGATTATTGAATTTAGCCCAACAGGCCGCTGAGGGCGCCACAAGAAAAGTGCCCATCAAATATCTGGTTGTCGGTGTTCAGGGTGAAATATTGCAGGAAGAGTGGGCTGCGGCGTGAAAACAAGGGGGTTTGGCTATCATTTCAGAGAAAAATACTAATACCAAACTCAAAAGTATTCATGAATGGCATTTCAAGCCAATTAGAGAGAAATTAAAATGATCGGCGGGTGCCCTCATTATGACGTGGACGATTACTGTGCAAGATTAAAACGAACCTGCAACCCGGCAACCAAAGGATGTGTTTTAGAGGGCAAAGTCCGGTTGCTGGATTCAAGCAAAGGAGGTGAGGACATGAATAGCAAAATAGAAACTCTGGACCTGAGGCCGCTGCCTGCCTACGAAAGGCACGAAAAAATATTTCAGGCCTGGAATAGTTTGGAACCCGGCGAGACATTGAAGATTATCAATGATCATGACCCCAAACCGTTGCGTTATCAATTCGAAGCCGAGCAGAGCGGGAAGTTCGAGTGGGATTATGAAAAGGAAGGGCCTGTGGACTGGATCGTAAACATAAAGCGGACTTAAAAACTCACTCACAAACAATGGTTAAAGCGGAATCTGATACACTCGAGGATAGATTTAGAGATTTTCTTTTAGACACCGAGCCGATCCGTTTCAAAGATCCTTTGGCCGAAACGCTTGGTGTTTTTAAAAGGGAAAACGCCGTTCTGGAATACACCTTTCTTGATGTCGTCAAACTGGCCGGTCACGCCTGTCCCACAACTGCCGCCGCCTACTTATGTTGCCAGAAAGCACTGCTTGAACTCTATTCAGATGAAATCCCTACCCGAGGCGAGATCGCTATTACCGTATATGGAGAACCCGATGAGGGCGTCTACGGTGTCATCAGCCAGATATTTACACTGCTAACCGGCGCGGCTTCCGCTACCGGATTCAGAGGATTGGGTCCCAAGTTCAAACGCAAGGATTTGCTCAAATTCAGCCCGGAAAAAATTGACCCCGCTGCGCAGTGTTTTAAATTTCAGCGTCTGGACAACAAGAAAACCGTTGTTGTCAAACTGTATCCTGATAAAATTCCGTTTCCCGCTGAACGATCAAAGCGGCTGCAAACGCTGATGCCAAAAGTAATCTGGGAGGCTGCCAAGAAAGATGAGCGCATGGAATTTCAAGATCTCTGGATGGAAAAAGTTCGGGATATGCTGGTGGAAAAAAAAGATATCGATAGATGGTTAAAAATTGAAAAAACAGGAGCGTAAAATGAGTGAAATCAAAACAATAGATCCCAGAGGGCTCGAGCATCATGATCGCGAAGCGTTGATTTTTCCAAGCATCGAAGAACTGGGCAAAGATGTAACGCTGAGAATCATCATGGAGTTTAATCCCGTCCCTCTGGTTTACTTTACTGGAAGCCCGTAATGAATTTGAGATCAGCTATGAAAAAGAAGGGCCGACGGAGTGGATTTTGGCGGTAAAGCGAATTGCTGAAAATAAAGACCGTAAAGAACAGCTGAAAGCGATGCTGCGGGAGTTTAAAAAGGGGGGTTCTGCTGAAACCAAAGAGAAAGCCAAAGCAACTTCTTCAGGCCGTGGACGCCAAAGATTTGGCAATGATTGAACAGGATCTGACCCGGGAGGGCCTACCCCATGAAGAGATCCGCAGACATCTTTGTGATATCCATCTGGAAGTTTTGCGAGACAGTCTGGTGGCTAAACAGATGGAAGTTGAGGCTCCCCTCATCCGGTGCATTCCTTTATGGCGGAGCACAAGGTCATTATCGAGAACTTAAACCAGCTGGGCACACTGTTGCAAAACATCAAATCCGCCGAAAGCTTTGAGGATATGGGCCGCGATCTGGAAACGCTGAAGGATATTGCCCATCACCTGGTGGAAGCCGAAAGCCATCATCAGCGGGAAGAAGAAGCGTTGTTTCCCAAATTGGAGGACCATAATATCGTGGAACCGGCTGCCATCATGAAAATGGATCACGAAGAATTTCGCAAAAGAAAGCAGCTGCTGTTTCAGCTTTCCCATAATCACGAAGAATATTCATTTAACGAGTTTAAGAAACAGTGTCTTGAGTTGGGTGAATATCTGACACAGGAGCTTGAAAACCATATCTTTAAAGAAGACAACATTATCTACCAGATTGCGCTGCAAACACTGAGCAAAGAAGAGTGGCAGCAGGTAAAGAAAGAATGTGACAAGATCGGATACTGCTGCTTTACCCCGCAAGATCAAAGCGACCAGCAGTCGTGATAGAAATAAACCGCGGACAGGAGGGATCTGATTATTTCCATGCTTAAATCAGAACAAAAACGCAAAGCAGCGGCAAGCGTAACCCTATTGCAGCATATCCATTGCGAGACTCCCGGCATCATTTCAGACTGCTTGCAATCCGCAAACATTGACATGCGTTTTGTACGAACCTTCGAGCGAAATCCGATCCCATCAAACCTCGACACCCAGGCCGGCCTTATCGTCATGGGCGGTCCCATGAGTGTTTACGATCACGACCAATTTCCTTTTCTGCTGGAGGAGCAGCGCTTGATCGAAGAGGCCCTGAAAGATGATAAACCCGTGCTGGGAGTGTGTTTGGGATCTCAATTGCTGGCCGCCACCTTGGGCGCTGAGGTCAAAAGCGGTGCCCAAAAAGAGATCGGCTGGCACCCGGTCACCTTAACGGAAGATGCTGCTACCGATGCCCTGTGGAAGGAACTGCCGGCACGGTTTACAGCCTATCACTGGCATGGCGACGTGTATGACCTGCCGCAGGGCGCTGTATCGCTTGCCTCCTCTGAACTGACCCCCTGTCAGGGATTCCGCTATGGAGCAAATGCTTACGGATTTCTCTTTCACATGGAAGTGACTGAAAAAATAATCCAAAACATGGTCAAAGAATTCAGCGGGGAGCTTGACGAGGAAAACATAGCAGCCGGGTCGATCATCGAAAAAACCAGGGATTTTCTGCCTGCGCTCCAAACCGTCGGCGGCAGGGTATTTCGACGCTGGGCGAAGTCGCTTAAACCCATTTGACGCTATACGGTATTCCGTAGAAATGAGCATAGAAAATAACTGAACGAATCCTTAAATAAAGGAGGAAGGGATGGTAGAACTAGACGATCTAAAATCAGTGCTGTTATTGACCTATCTAAAAGATGCCATGTTAAAAAAGGTAGCAGAAATCACCCAGACAACGGCGTATCGGTCCGGCGATTACATCTTCCGTGAAGGTGATGATGCCGACCACATCTATGCAATTTTCGAAGGAAAAGTGGGGCTTGAAATCGAGAAAAATTCAAGTACAAGGGTTCTGGTAGACACGCTTCCCAAAGGCCGCACATTCGGCTTTTCAGCTTTGGTTGATACTGAAGAGAAAAAGTATACTTTATCAGCCAAGGCGATGGCTGAAACAAAGGTTTTTATCTGGAAAGCTGAAGATTTAGAAGCTCTTTTTCATCAAGACCATGAACTGGGGCATTTGTTTATGAAAAGAATAGCAAAAATAATCAAAACTAGACTTCAAATCAGAAATATTCAGTTTCTTGATATTTACCGGTAAAAGGGAAGCCATATTATCAGCAGCTATTTTCTTGTGCAGGCCGTCGGTGGTCAGAACCAAAATTCCGGATACCGGCGATTCCTGGGGAGCATTATTATAATTAATAGCGCCACAATGAGCATGATCAGAGCGCCGGCGTCCTACCGGAATAATCGCATAAAGGTAGCCCAGGTTATGAATCTTCTGACTGCCGATAACGGCGATGAGGGCGGTGGCGCCACCGGGGGGGGTGCAGGGTTTTGGTTGCATGCATGACAGCAATGGCCGTAGCCACGGCAAGCGAGCCCGCAAGCCACAAATTCGCATGGAACAATTTTGAAGCAGGCAACTCCAATAACGGCCGAAAGGACATGCCCCCCGATTAGGTTCCGTGGTTGAGCCAGGGGACTTTTAATGGCTCCATAGATAAGTACGGCAGAAGCACCAAAAGAGCCGATGACCATGACGAAATCTGTGCCTTCCAGCAGGTTGTAGTTGATATAAACTACAGGGGCGATACCTGCCATGGCACCAATCCAGGACCAAAAAATCTCTAACAGGCTAACTGCCGGCGGGCTTTTGGTCGTCCCTTTCATTTTCTTGAAGTAATTCAGTTTGTCACCCATAATTTAAAATATCACCAAGAATTTTCTTAACGAAACTATAAACAAAGTGCAGTAAATAATATCAGACGATGGCTGTTAAACAGGATGAGGGCAATAAGTCGGTCCGGGTTACGATGCCGATCAATTTATCGTTTTTATTTAGCACCGGGACTCGATTTATGCGGTGTTTTCGCATGAGGTTATCAATCTCCATGATTGAGGTATCTTCATAAACGCTGATCGCCGGCGTGGTCATAATATCACCGGCACTTTTGCCTCGAATATCGACGGCCATACACCCGTTTCCAATAAGGCATTCCGCCACAACACTCATAAACGTGATATTTTTCTGCATCCCCATATGGGATAAAAAATCCTTCTCAGAAATGATTCCGACCACCTTCCGGCCTTCAGCAACAACCGGAACACCGGATATACCACGGCGCCCCATGATCTCGGCAACTTCTTTCAATGGTGTCACTGGAGTAACAGACACCACATCCTGGTTCATGATATCTTTTGCTTTGACCGCCACGGGTGAGGCGGCTTGTACGGCGTGCTGAAACGCCAATCCATAGATTTCTTTAAAATCACCCAGGGTGATATCAAGATATCCGGAGATCTGTTTCATCGCATCGTAAATATCTTCATCCGACAATTCGACCGGAATCGGAATATAACGTCTTTATTTTCTTTATTTTTAATCACGATGATCGCCTCCTGGAATCTTTTGAATTTTTACGACAAAATAAAGAGAGTTCGAACGAGCCTCTTCAGGAGTTGAATCCCGAATTTTTCGAAAGAGAATGGATTCACCGCGGCTTTTGCAAAATTTTTCAAAGGGGTTCTATAAATACCCACAGTTTTCCCCCGCAGACATCTCCACCCTTTGGTACCTAAATCATCTGTGAGATCGATTTCAAGGATCTGGGGCTTTTGGGTAACCAGTGTGCTGCGCAGAGCAGCACTGCGAACCTGATTTTCGCCGCATCCGCCCCCGATAGACCCGTATATGGTACCATCCACACATATGATCATTTTTGCGCCGATCTCTCTTGGAGTGGAACCCATCGTTTCGATGATCGTGGCAAGGCAAACCGCTATATCCCTTTCCTTAAGTTCCAATAATTTTTTAAAGATTTCCAATTCCGTCATAAGTCAATTCCTACTGCATTCCTTAAGGCACGCGCCTGGGCCGGACCTTTTCTGCGAACACATACCAGTTCGGACACAATCGACAGTGCAATCTCTTCGGGCGACTCAGCCCCGATGGGAAGCCCGATGGGCGTAAAAACTTCCTTTAGCCTTGTCCGGGAAAATCCTTTTTCCCCCAGCATTTCAAGAACGAAACGCACCCGCCTGCGGCTTCCGATGAGGCCGGCATAAACGGTTTTCTTTTTTAGTATTTCAATTAAACAGTCCGCATCGTGTTCGTGGCCCCTGGTGATCACAACGACAATATGTGGCCGGACTGAAATGTAAATCACGCAAAGCGACCGTGAAGTCCTCGGCAATGACCTCACAATCTGGAAACCGAGAAGCATTGGCAAAATCGGAGCGGTCGTCGATGACCGTCACCTGAAACCCAGCCGGTGCGCAAACCGGGCTAAGGGTATGGCGATGTGACCTGCCCCACATAGGATTAACTGCGCATCAGACGGAGAGGATATTTAGAAAAACTTTAAACCCCGGATTCAATTTCAGCAACTTGGCTCTTATTTTCCTTGAAAGCTTTTTGCGCCAGGCGACCCAAGCTTGAATCCAGTTGAGCTTGATCCCGAGAGAGCCCTCCAGTGAACCATTACCGAATACAATTGCTTTTCGACCGGGCCGGACATCACGGGATGTTTGAGTCCACGACAGTTGCCAGACAGAAGCTTTTTTCCTTTTCTATAAGCTCAACAATTCGAGCATGAATATCCATAAATCCACTGAATTAAGCATTTCTTTTGGTTTTATACCGCTTTTCATAATAATGTTCCGAATTACGGAATTGCGGTATAAACGCTTGCACGCTTGTACGGTTGTAGAAAAAAACCTTTAAATACCAAAACGTTTTTTTGACAACCACTATATGCCGAATAAAAACGATCATCCTTTACCTCGATAATAACGCACGGAATCCGTTGAGTAAATAGCAAGGGCTGTCCAGATGAGAATAAACGTTACCACCTGGGCGCTTGAGAATGGCTCGTGGAATAAAAACACGGCCAGAATAAACATACAGCTGGGAGCGATGTACTGCAGCAACCCGATGGTTGACAGATACAACCGCCGGGCACCCAGGGTAAAAAACAGTAATGGAATCGCGGTAACCAGCGCGCAGCCCATCAACAACAGGTCCAGTTTCAGACTGACCCGGAAAATTGAGCCCTGGCCCTGGCTATCGAGATAAAAAAGGTAAACCAGGGCCGGGATTGAAAGCAACAAGGTCTCCACGGCCAGCCCCACCAGTGACCCTACCGGGGCGACTTTGCGAATCAGGCCGTAAAGACCAAAGGATACAGCCAGCGTTAAGGCGATCCAGGGAAACTCACCGTAGTAAATGGTAAGGTATAAAACGCCGGCGGTGGCCAGAACCACGGCCAGAATCTGCGGCGCTCGCAATCTTTCTTTAAGAAAAACCATTCCCAGCACCACATTGACCAGGGGATTGATGTAATAGCCCAGGCTGGCTTGCAACAGATTATCATTATTAACCGCCCAGATATACAGCAACCAGTTTCCGCCGATAATCAGGGCGGTAAATAAAAGAATGAGCAGGGTGCGGTGGTTTTTCAAGGTATCGATAAATTCCTGCCAGCGCCGCATTATAATAATCAGAGGCACCAGAAAGAAAAACGACCAGACCATGCGGTGTAAAATGATCTCCAATGCCGGAACCGCCCGCAGCGCCTTCCAGTATATCGGGCTGATCCCCCAGATCAAAAATGCCGAGGCCGCATACCCCCACCCCCTAATACCGTATCCTTGTCGAGATTGAGTTGTGTTTTTGGGGATTTATTTTTCTTCATTTGATTCAATTAACCGGGCGGGGATAAACCCCGCCCCTACAATTTGTATTGCTAATGAATACCCACGTAGGGGCGGGGTTTATCCCCGCCTATGGTTCATAGATCTGTTTTGCAGGCACCATACTCCAGAGCCATAACGACGTCAATCGGCTTTTTAATGGAATCGAAAAGAGATTTGACTTTAAAATATGAATCCCTTATTTATCGTATCAGCATTAAAATTACAGACTATCTAACACGGAAGTGCCGGAAACCAGGAAGTCTGCGTTCACCACGAAGGCGCAAAATGGGCCAAGAGGCTGGAAAGCTATGAAGTATAGAGAGGTTCTCAGAACATGTGAAGCTTGGAGGATGAAAGAATAAATTGATCCTATCAAGCTTCCTATCTTCCCAGCATCCCAGCCTGCAAGCTTCCAATCTATAGAAACAATAAAGGAGACTCACATGATAGAAACAAAGATTACCCAGATCGTTAGGGATCAAATACCCCATCATCGGCGGTACCATGATGTGGATCAGCGATGCCGATTTTGTGGCCGTCATCTCCAATGCCGGTGGACTGGGTGTCCTCGCCTCGGCGATGTATGATTCCCGGGAGGCTTTTGCAGATGCCGTTGACCGCATCAGGTCGCTGACCGACAAACCGTTTGCCGTCAACATCAATCTGTTTCCCGCCATGCGACAGATGGACAATGATGTCTACATGGAGGTGCTGGAAGAAAAAGAAGTAAAAATCGTAGAGACATCCGGTCATTCTGCACCTGAGGAATTATGCCGGCGATTCAAACAGGCCGGTATGACATGGATTCACAAATGTGTGGGTGTAAGGGCTTTGCCAAAGATATCCTGCCGGTCAAGGAGCTTTTTGACCGTATAATCTCCCAGGCGGAGGAAATCAGAAATAAAATGAAAGCTGCCTGACTTCGGAAAGGATTTTTTATGAAAGAAACATCCAATTTTAAGGTCGAAGCAGATAACCATATTGCGTGGTTGATATTAAATCGTCCCGAAAAACGCAATGCCATGGGGCTGGCCTTTTTTGAAGAAATCGGCGCATGGTTCGATGACTTTGATCGGAATCCGGATATCCGTGTCGTGGTCATTAGAGCCGAAGGCAAAAGCTTTTCTGCAGGTACCGATCTTGAAGAAGCCGCCGCCTTGGTCAGTCAACGCTCGGCAGATGGCCGCGACAAAATGCAGAAAAATATTTTAGAGCTTCAAGAGGGTTTCACAAAAATCGAACGCTGCCGCAAACCCGTCATCGCGGCAATCCACAGCCACTGTATCGGTGGTGGGGATGGATATGATCTGCGCCTGCGATATGCGTCTGGCAACAAAGGATGCGATCTTCAGCATCCGCGAAACCCGCATGGGCATTGTTGCTGACCTCGGAACCCTACAGCGTCTGCCGCATATCATTGGCCAGGGCCGGTTCCGGGAACTGGCTCTGACCGGACGCGATTTTACAGCACAGGAAGCTCTGCAAGTCGGGTTGGTTACGCGAATCTGCGATGACCGTCCGACCCTATACAAAGAGGCTAAAAATCTGGCGGATCAAATTGCAGCCTGTCCCGCCGTTAACCGTTCAGGGAACCAAGGAGGTCATAAATTACAGCCGCGACAACGGCATTGAAGCCGGGCTGCAATATGTTGCCCAGAAAAATTCAGCGGCGCTGCCCTCCGAAGATCTTTTTGAAGCGGTGACGGCCTTTATGGAAAAAAGAAAGCCGGAATTCAAGGGCAAATAAGTCTCCCAAATTAAAAATCTTCTTTAGCATTATCTAAATTTTATAACCTTGGGAAGATAAAATTCAAGACACAGAACATCGAATATCGAACAAGGAATAATGAATGTCGAAGGATAAGAAAATTTTTGATCTTGAAGAACGTTTGAAAATTGATTTCTATCTTCATGGCCAGCATAAAAACTGCCAAGCAAAATAAGGGAAAACCTTCATAATTCGAAATTCCTTGTTCGATATTCGATATTCATTCTTCACGATAGCATAAAGATTGTTTATTAATTTTTTAATGACTAAAGGAGAACTTATGTTCAAACCTGGCGCTTTATCCGGAATTACGGTCATTGATTTATCACGCCTCTTGCCGGGCCCTTACTGTTCCATGATTTTAGCAGATCATGGTGCCCGGGTCATCGCCATCGAAAGCAAACAGTTCATCGCTGACGGCCTGTTTTTCAATACAATCAATCGCAACAAAGAACACATGACGCTCAACCTCAAAACCAGTGAAGGCAAACAAATTTTTTTTCAGTTGATTGAAAAAGCCGACGTTGTGCTGGAAGGCTTCAGACCGGGCGTGGTTGACCGCCTGGGGGTTGACTATGAAAGTGTTCGCAAAATGAATCCAAAAATTATTTACTGCTCGATTACCGGCTATGGCCAGAATGGACCCTTCCGGGATCGGGTCGGCCATGACGTCAATTATCTCAGCTACGCCGGTGTTTTAAACCTTATCGGCGAGCCGGACCGCCCGCCTTCGATTCCGGGCATTCAGATCGCCGACATCGCCGGCGGCGGTATGAATGCCGCCATTGGGATTCTTCTAGCGCTTTTTGCCAGAGAAAACACCGGCAATGGTCAATATATCGATATTTCCATGACCGACGGCATGATCGGTTTTTTGCCGGTGGCACTGTATTTTCAGCAACTGACCGGTCAAGACCCCCGGCGTGCCGATGCCCTGCTCTCTCACCGCTACGCGTGCTACAACTCTTATGAGACGGCCGATGGACGGTTTTTATCCATCGGCGCTGTGGAAAATCGCTTCTGGAAAAGGCTTTGTGATCATTTCGACGTTCCGGAATATGCCACGCTTCAGTATGATGACAGCCGCCGCAGGGAAATTCTTGATTTTATGCGCTTCACTTTTAAGAAAAAAACCCTGGATGAGTGGGACGCCGAATTGGCGGATCTGGAAATATGCTGGGGGCGGGTTCAGACCTTTTCGGAGGTGCTGGATGATCCCCTTTTCCGGGAACGGGAAATGATTTTAGAATTGCAGGGAAAAGCCGGCAAAAAGCAGGCGGCAATCGGGGTACCCGTTAAGTTAAGCGATACCCCGGGGTCTGTGCGAAGTGCCGCCGTGGATTTTGGAGAGAACACAACCGCAGTTTTAAAAGAATTGGGGTACACACAAGACCGGATAACGGAGTTCACAAAGAAAGATGTAATTTAAACTCAGTAACAACAAATTTAGGAATTGCGAATTAAGGAATTGAGGGATTAAAAAGCAAAAAGATCTTGTTCTTCTAATTCCTGAATTCCTGAATTCCATAATATACAAAAATACAGCGGATTAATGACATTCGATTGTTTCATTGAACAATCTTCAGACCATCGACTTCAATGTGGCCAGTTCGAGCTGATCGCCGGCATCTTCTGCCCGGTCGGACACCTCCACTATTGAATCCAGGCAGAGTTTCAAATGGAGCTTGTGGGCAAAATCCATCTCCGATATAAAAATTTCTTTGGTCAAATCCCATTCAAGTTTATCCACCCGTGATTCCTGGAAGCCGATTTCTCTGGTGTGGTCGCGCACCGTTTCGACCTTGCAGTCGCCTTGAAAATAGCACAAGACCGCCAGTTTGAGGGAAACTATAATCCCTAAAGACTCCCGGGTTACCGCAAGAAAATAGGATTTCATTTCCGTAGGGACCGCAGGACGTTGGTTCAGGATAAAATCACAGCAGGCTTCGGCGGCATTGGCCACCCTGTCGATACTTTCGACCAGTTTATAGATATCCTCTCGCAACAGGGGCAAATAGGCCCCGGAATAGAGTTTATCCCGAATGTCATGACGGATTAAGTCGGCTTCTGACTCAAGACTTTGAGAATTACGAGCGTGGGCCTTTGCCTGGCTTATGTCATCCTGTAAATAAAATTCTCCCGCTTTGAGACTGGCCTTCCCGCAATCCTCCACCATATCAAGATGCTTTAAAATAAGCTCGATAACCGCTTTTTCCTTTTTAAAAAGTGCCATAATCACTCCTTGGATTTGTAAGTGCTGAGGATGGATTTATAGTGGTTGTCAAAAAAACGTTGCGGTATTCAAACGTTTTTTTCTACAACCGTACAATCGTGCAAGCGTTTATACCGCAATTCCGTAATTCGGAACATTATAATGGAAAGCGGTATTTAGTGGTTGTCAAAAAAACGTTGCGGTATTCAAACGTTTTTTTCTACAACCGTACAATCGCTTATACCCCAATTCCGTAATTCGGATCATTATAATGGAAAGCGGTATAAATCATCTGGCCCTCCAAACACAAGATCTAATTTAATAATTTATACAATAAAAAGGAGGATGCTGCTGCGAAAGTTGGTGTCAACAGCCATCCCAGAAGAATCGTCGATAGGGTCTTTTTGCTGATGGCTTTCATACCTTTCACGAGTCCGACCCCGACTACAGCACCGACAATAGCCGATGAAGTCGATACCGGAATTCCGAGCAAGGAAAAGAAATGCATACCAAAAGCAGACGATAATTGTGCAACAAATGCACCGGGTATATCCAAGGGCGTTATGCTCTTGCCGACCGTATAGGCGACTTTTCTTCCATAGGTCGCCGCGCCAACGGCGATACTTAAACCAGCCATGAGAAGTAGAAGCTTGGGATGAAGGATCCCAAGATTGGCGATCGGACCGACAGCATTGCCCGCATTGTTGGCGCCCATCGAAAAAGCAACGTAACATGCTGAGCCGATCGCCAACCAACCCAGAGCGTTTTGAAAGAGAAATGAACCGGCTTCAAATCTTTTGAGAATCAATCTTAACAAATGCATTAAGCCAAACGACAGGGCCATAACCATAAGAGGGCAAATCACCCAGCTTTCCGCAATAACGATCAATTTTGAAAAATCCACTTCCGCATTAACCGCAAGACCGATACCGACAACACCTCCGACAATAGCCTGGGATGTGGATGTCGGAATTCTAAAAAAGGTTGCCAGGGTAACAAAAAAACCGGAACACACCAGTGCGATAATAACAGCCAGATAGCTCAGATCGGTTTTAACGATCCCCCTGCCGATGGTTTTCATCACATATTGACCCTGCAGGAGGGCGCCCAAAATAGAAAAGACGGCCACCAGAATTACGGCATTTCTAAATGAAATTAATCCGCAACCCACCGAAGTGCCCACACAATTGGCCGTATCATTAGCACCGATGTTCCAACCGACATATGCGCCGGCACCCAATATAAATAGAAGTATTGCCTCGATCGTACTTACACCTCCGTTTCATACCAAACACCAAACACTTGATGAATTCGACTTTTTACGAGTTCATCATTTTTATAGAAATTTATTGATAAGTCAAAATAATAATTTGCATCCGACAAATACTATTTTCTGGTTATCCAGAAAGAACAAGTGGTATTGAATGTGGCAGCGGTTTCCAGCCGCGACAGTTGAATTCGCGGCTGGAAGCCGCTCCCACAAAAAGTTTATCTAATGGCAACTTGGACTTTCCAGATAAGCAGGTTATATTTTAATCCGATTAGCTGCTTTACGCCCGGATTCACTTTTATATTAACTCCTAACCCGGACGAGCCGGTTGGAGCGAAGCGGAAATCCCGGTTTATCGGGGAATTGACTATTGAATATTGAAAATTGAATATTTGTGGAAGTCGCTTCGCTCCGTCATTTTTTTGATAGGTCTTTTTAAAATTGATCCGCCGCGGACCTTAAATATTCAATATTCAATCGAAAATATTCAATCATTTGAAGATAGGGAAAATAGCCTAATAAAATTTTTTGCCACATAATGCACAAAAATAATTTCTAAGGACCTAATAGACCTTACGTCGTGAAAAGCCCTTTCCGATGACGTTGAAGGTACTTTCTGTAATAAAAAAAGCATCTGAATCAATTCCAAACACAGCTTCTTCAAGACGTTTCAGCTGATAATTATTCACTACAGTGAGCATCACCTTTTTAGGTTTACCCGAGTAGCCGCCGCGGCCATATAAGAAGGTGACGCCGCGCTGAAGCTTTTTTATAATTCTCTGAGCGATCGCATCGGACTTATCTGAAATGACGAGTCACCAGTTTGCGCTGGTTGAACATACTGAGAAAGTAATCCATCACTTGAGAGATACGATAAAGGTGAGGACCAGCGAGTAAAGAATAAGGTCCAGGTTTAAAAATCCGAGGCTAAGACTGAAAAGAACCAGATTAAAATAGAAGAAAAACTGGCCGATGCGAATATTGAACTTCTGATTGAGGATGATGGCAATAATATCGCTTCCGCCGACCGATCCAAATGAGTGTAAATATATCCCCGCTCCTGCACCGATCAGCGTGCCGCCGGCGAGGGCCGCCAAAAATCGGTCTTTGATGGGAATAACAAATGGAATTAAATCAATGGCAAGGTTAGCACCACCATTCCAAAGAGGCTGTAAAAGAAAAATCGCCGGCTGAGAACCAGCCAGCCGGCGATAAACAGCGGTATATTGAGCACAAAATACCAGGTGCCCGGTGATAAGCCCTTGAAGATATAAAAAATGAGCAGGCTGAGCCCGGAAAATCCACCTGAAATAAAACCATTCGGAATGGCAACGGATTTAATGCCGACGGATAATATGACGCGACCGTGATCAGAATCAGATTCCATCCGATCGAGTAAATTAGCGTTAGTTTTTGTGATTTCATATTTATCTCTCTTAATCAAATATAAGCTTACACCCCAATTGAGTTAAAAACCAATTGGGCGTTATCTGTTATTCGTTATTTGTTAATAGTTTAAAAGGAATGATATCTAATTTTATATCTCACCCATTATAGGAATGTAAAATGAGGTTGCCATCGAATTCTAATAACGATTAACCAATAACCAATAACGCCTAATTGAGCGTTTATCGCTCAATTAGGGTTACCCCTTCTAGTATTTCTTGCCTTGCTCCACCGCTCCTATCGCCTCTTCCAAAATATCCAGCGCAAGGTCCATTTCTTGCCGGGTAATCACCAAAGCCGGTCTTAAAGTGATGACATTGCCCTCGATGGTTTTAAATGACAGGCCTTTTTCAAGGCATTTAAACATGATTATTTCGGCTTCATCCACCGCTCGTTCTTTGGTTTTTGGATCTTTGACCAAATCGATTCCGATGTGTAGCCCAACACCCGTTATATCGCCGATCAAGGAATACTGTTCTTTCATTAGGTTCAGCTTTTTTAGGGTGTATTGGCCGAGTTCAGCCGCATGTTCATGAAGCTTGTTTTTTTCAATATAATCGATTTCGGCCAGTGCGGCTGCTGCACACAGGGCGTTTTTTTCATGCGTGTAATGCCCGATTGACCGGTGCTGGAGAGTATTATACCTATCATGGGTGACAATCCCGGCAAACGGAACCACACCGCCCCCTAATGATTTGCCCAGCACCAGAACATCCGGCGTTAAATAGTATTCACTGGCAAACATCTTGCCGGTTCGTCCAAAGCCTTCGATGATTTCATCAAAGATCAACAGAGCACCATAATCTTCGCAGAGTCTTTTAACACCTTGCCAATATCGTTGTGTCGGAACCATGGGGGTCGCCGATATGGGCTCGCCAATGATTGCCGCCATTTCCGGCTCTCTTTGTAAAACGATTTCAATCTGTCGCAGGCATTCGGCATTCACATCTTCTTTGCTGTTAAAGCCCCATGGGTTCCGGTAATAATTGGGAAACTCGACATGAAAGGCCCCCGGCAGCATCGGTCCCAGTCCGCCGCTGAAATGTTCTTCCCCTCCCACGCTGGCCGCACCCATCCCGGTTCCGTGATAAGAATCCCAGAATGAAATCGTCTTAAAATTACCGGTTACATATTTTGCCAGCATAATCGCCATTTCAATGGCTTCGGATCCACCGGGGCAAAAAAGCGACCGGCAAAGATCACCGGGGGTAATCTGCGCCAGTTTTTTAGCCAGTTCGATCGCCGGAATATTTGTATACCTTCGGGGGCAAAACGACATTTCTTCGTCCAACTGCTTCTTAACCGCCGCAATAACTTCCGGATTGTTAAAGCCGGCATTGTGGATACCATTGCCGTGCATATCGATGTAATTTTTACCTTTCAGATCTTCGATATAAATTCCATGTGCCCTGGAAAGAACATTTATCACCGGCGTCGAAAGGCTTTGATGAAGGAAATATTGGGCATCTTCTTCAAACCACTTTTTTGTCGGCCCCGATAAATTCTGCTCCCAATATTTTCTGCGGTTCGGTGTGGTGTTGATATCACCTTGTTCGCGTTCAAACCGTTTATTTTTTCTCATCAATTTTTCTCCTAATGTTAAATGGCATGCGCATGGTTTTTATAGTGGTTGTCAAAAAAACGTTCCGGTATTCAAACGTTTTTTTCTACAACCACTTATACCCCAATTCCGTAATTCGGAATATTATTATGGAAAGCGGTATAATTATCGTTATCTTTTCTTTGGATAATCAAAGCCAATGTAAGTTGGCCTATAGACCAAATCAAGCTTAAAAAAATTATTCATTTGACTTATTTGATACGAAATAGATAAAAATTAATCGTTCTCCCGTCTAAAACCGATGAAAGGGGATTTCAGTATGGCAAAACTACACAAATCAGAAGGCGATATTAATATTTCCCCGCGACGAGACAAATGGCAAAAAAAACAGATCGATGCCAGAAGTCGTGCTCTGCTGGATGAAGATGCCCGTTATTTTCTCAAACAGTCGCTGTCTACTCCCTGCCTAAACACCATGCGCGCGTGTGAGGGCATCTATATCGAAGATATGCAGGGCAACCGCTATATGGATTTTCACGGAAACAATGTTCATCAGGTCGGTTTTGGTAATCCGGAAGTCATTGCAGCCGTAAAAAAACAGCTTGATGAATTGTCGTTCTGCACCCGAAGGTATACCAATCAAATCGCGGTGGACCTGGCCAAAAAACTGGCCCAGATCGCTCCGGATAAATTAAATAAATCCCTGTTCTGTCCGGGTGGTGCGGAAGCGGTCGGGATTGCAGTAAAACTGGCGCGAATTGCCACCAAACGGCATAAGACGATTTCGATGTGGGATTCCTTCCACGGAGCAACACTGGATACCATATCCATCGGGGGCGAAGCCGTCTTTCGCCAGGGCATGGGGCCACTGCTGCCCGGCACTGAGCATGTCCCCCCGCCCGACGAATATCGCTGTGTGTTTGGCTGCGGCAGCCGTGGCGGTTGCGACCTGACCTGTGCCAACTATGTCGAATACGTCCTTGAAAAAGAAGGCGATATCGCCGCTGTTATTTCCGAACCCATCCGCAGCACCCCTTATATTCCCAAACCCGAATACTGGCAAAAAATCCGTCAGGCCTGCGATAGCTTCGGCGCCCTGTTGATTTTTGATGAAATTCCCCATGCCCTTGGCCGAACCGGAAAAATGTTTACTTTCGAAAATTTTGGGGTCACGCCGGACATCGTGGTGCTGGGCAAAGGGCTGGGTGGTGGCATCATGCCCTTCGCCGGAATCATCGCCAGAGAAGAATTAGATGTTGCCGCTAACCGGGCGTTGGGCCACTACACCCATGAAAAAAGTCCGGTTGCCAGCGCCGCTGCCCTGGCAACCATTAATTATATCGAAAAAAACAATCTAGTGAACCATGCCCGCAAGCTGGGTCAGTATGCGTTGAATCGCCTTAACGAAATGAAGCAGAACCATCCTCTGATCGGCGACGTCCGCGGCCTTGGTCTGTTTTTAGGAATCGAACTGGTTAAAGATCAAAAAACGCGAGAGCGAGCCACTGACGAAGCCGAAACGGTTATGTATGAATCGTTGACCAGAGGGCTGAGTTTTAAACTTACCATGGGAAACATTATCACCCTGACGCCTGCTCTTACCATCACAAAAGATGAGATGGATCAGGCATTGGCAATCATCGAAGAAAGCATCAATCAGGTAGAAACAAAGCAATAACCGGTATAGCATCCCGGCTCAAGGGCTCACATCTTCGGCCTTTGGTTTTTCGGATCATAAGGGGAACGAATGTGTGCTTTAGCAGGAATCATCTGGCCTTCGACCTCGACTTCATATTTGCCGGCTAAAATCCAATCTGTGGTGATGCCTTTCTCATTTTTCACATATCCCATGCCCACAGCGGAACCAAGCTTGAAGCCATAAGCCCCTGAAGCCAGGTTCTCCATCCATACGCCGTCTCTATAAATCGGTTCACTGCCGTAAAGCATGATATCCGGATCTTCCACCGTAAACATGACAATTTTTCGCTTTATTCCAGCTTCTTTTTGCATTGACAAGGCTGCCCGTCCGATAAAGTCACCCTTGTCCAGCGTTACACCAAAACCCAGGCCGGCCTCATAGGGTGTGTCATCCGGTGTGATGTCGGATTCCCAATGGCGATATCCGGTCTCAAGCCGCAGCGAGTTGACGGCCTGCATGCCGACCAGACGCAAACCAACTTTTTTACCTTCGGCCAGGATGGCATCAAATACCGGTACGGTAAACATGGTCGGGATGTAAAGCTCCCATCCTAATTCGCCTACATAAGACATTCTCAGTGCCCATGGCCTGGCATAGGCGATATCGATCTGCTGAGCCGTACTATACGGAAAGTTTTCATTGGAAAGATCGGCATCGGTCAGCGTTAACAGCAGATCTCTGGACTTGGGTCCCATAATCGCCAGCATGGCATAGGCCTGGGTCACATCGGTTATCACTGCATTGGCATCGGCCGGGATTCGGCGTTCGATATAATCGAAATCGCGAACCGAGGTTGCTCCTCCCGTAACAATAAAAAATGTATCTTCAGAAAACCGGGTCACCGTAACATCGGCTTCAAAGCCGCCTCTTTCGTTCAGTAACGGTGTATAGACGACCTGACCGGTCGGAATACGGATGTCATTGGAGCAAAGATACTGAAGAACGGCCTCGGCATCCTGGCCCTGGACCAGAAATTTGCTCATGGAAGTCAAATCATAAAGACCGACGCCATCTCGAACGGCCATGTGTTCTTCACCCTGATATTTAAACCAGTTCGGTTTTCCCCAGTTGTACTTATAAACCGGTTCAACGCCTTCAGGTGCGAACCAATCCGCCCGTTCCCAGCCTGCATTTTGGCTGAAAGCGGCTCCGTGAGCAGCGATCCGATCATGGATTGGGGAACAGATTACCGGCCGGGCGGTCGTTCGTTGCCGATTGGGATAATGGTGGTGATAGAGAACGCCGACCGACTCCACCGTGCGATCATGCAAATAACGGGCGTTTTGCTGCCAGGGGAAATAGCGGCGGATATCAACCGGCCATAATTGTTCTTCCGGATGCCCCTTATCGATCCAACGGGCCAGCGCCCGGCCCACACCGCCGGCACTTTGAATACCCACCGAATTCATACCACATCCGATAAAAAAGTTTTTTAACTCCCGGTGCTTCGCCAATCATAAATGCCGTAACAGGGGTAAAGCTGTCCGGAACAACTGACAGGTGGCGAATCTGTGAGGTTTCCATAGCCGGGAACCGTTTCAAGGCGCAATCCATAAACGCTTGGAACTGATCCCAGTCTTCCTGGAGCTCGTGATACATGATATCTTTTGGTATCCCCTTCATCCCCCAGGGTTTCGACACCACTTCGAAGCCGCCAAAAAGGATGCCATCGGATTCTGATTTAAAATAGGTGACGCCGTCAAAATCGCGCACTGTCGGAAAATGTTTTTTTAAGCCCTCAATCGGCAAGGTCACCGCATGCATGTGCTCGGCGGCATGCAGCGGCACA
>PVMK01135310.1_pt1 | contig 23118 bp, 14 predicted proteins | sample 1853481 | NCBI WGS metagenome assembly PVMK01 (sample SAMN08533507, study PRJNA380276) | Marine sediment metagenome, whole genome shotgun sequencing project. | reverse complement strand
GAGCAGGGCAGTTGCCTGATTACTGTGGCTCGATTTACCAAGCCCGGAGAAGTTAAGTTGTCAGTTCCGTCACGACCCACCATTTTTACGTCAATCCGTACCACGTACCCCGTCCGGCTCCGTGCTGCACTATGTGGCCAGCGCGTGTCAGTGCTTTGATATGGTCTTTAATCGTGTTGCGGTTGGCGCCTGTTACTTTCGTCGCCTCGGCGACCGTTACCCGTCCATGCCCACAGCAAATTTCCAGAATCTGAACGGAAAGTTCGGGTAAATCACCAAGAATAAGCCGCTCGTGTTCAATCTTCTTCTCGAGGCGCGTCTTTTGTTGCTGTAACGATTCCAGGAAGAAGATCAGCCAGGGTTGCCAATCTGGTGCTTCCGTGCGAATGGTCAGTTGCGTCTGCCGCAGCGTCAGATAATACGCATCCTTGTTTTGTTCGATGATGCTCTCCAGCGAACTGTACGGCACATAGGCATAGCCGGCACGCAGCAGCAGCAAAATCGTCAGGATGCGCGACAAGCGGCCATTGCCGTCCTGAAACGGATGGATCTCCAGGAACACGACTATGAAGACGGCGATGCCGATTAAAGGGTGTAATTCTCCCTTCTCCAGATTGTTTGCCGTCCAGTCAAGCAACTCCGTCATCAACCGGGGGGTGTCGAACGGCGTTGCTGTCTCAAACACGATACCCAGGCTTTTACCATCCGGGCCGGTGGCTTCAACATGGTTATTGTGTGTTTTGTATTCACCGCGATGCCGCTCGTCCTTGGACGAATATTTCATCAGGTCTCGATGTAATTGCTTGATGTGGTTTACCGTGAGCGCAATATCCTCCCAGTGCGCAAATATGGTTTCTATCGTCTCAGCGTAACCGGCGACTTCCTGTTCATCCCGTGAGGCGAATGCGTTCACGTCGAGGCCAGTGAGCAGGTGTTCGACTTCCATATCACTTAGCATTGCACCTTCAATGCGCGTTGATGAGCCGATACTTTCAATAGTGGCAACCCGGCGCAGTGCCGCGAGTCGGTCCGGCGAAATCCGCCCGATCGCTTCCCACGCGCCCTTGAATTCATCGATCTCTGCTATCTGTCTGAGAATCTTTGGCGTGATCGTCAACGTGTCTGTGCGGATGCCATCACCCATATTCACCTCCAATTCCATCCAATTACAGGATGCCACAGCCACACCCATTTGTCCATCCGTTTTCATCCAATTTGCCACTGAACCGCTGATCAGGAATGATGTTGGGATTCGTATTCCTGCGTGAATTTTGCGTGAATCAGTTGTGCACAATTGTGCATAGTTGTGCATAAGCGGCAACGGGCATTCCGGTAAGGTATTGAATAAAAATCCGTTTATTTACGTTATTTCGGACTTTTAATCCGATGGTCCCAGGCTCGATTCCTGCACGGCCCACCATTATTCAGGTTTTCTGCATTTGCAAGGCGCCCCATGTCACCGCATTCAAGGGTGAGGTCTCTGCGTCCGACACTGCGCGTGGGCCGGTCCCTGTTTTCTCTCCGGCCTCATTAATCGTCAGGTTGCGGCGTAGCCTGGCAGTACGCAGGTTTGTTCCGATTAGAGTGGCCTTCTTGCAGCGTCTCGAACCTGCTTGTTTTCTGACCTAAATCAGGCACTTCATAGCTGATTGGTGGAATATGAACATAGCGGATAATACTTTCTGGCCGCCTAAAGGAGCGCGCAACCATGACCATGCACAATGATGACGAACAGATTGTTTCGCCCGGCATCCAGAAGTACATTGACAGCAACAACGAATACCTCGAGCGGCGTGATAAGTACATTGACGGGGTGGTGAAAAACCTGAAATTCGACACCATCGCAGTGCACGGGCTGTACACGGTCGAGGACGCCATCGAGGACTATGACGGCGCCATTATCGAGCCCGTGTTTCTGTCTTCATCCCAGGCCTACCGTGACTCCGATGAGCTCGAAGCCGCGCTCGCTTACATGATCCCGACATGGTGCTACTCGCGCATCGCCAACCCGACGACCTACTACTACGAGTGGACCCTGGCGCTCCTGGAGGGGTAAGGATTTGATGGTGGGACATCGTGTTGTTCAACGAGCTCAGGGATGGCGGCGATCATGATGGCCGTGCAGCCATTTCTCGTGCACACCAGGGAGCACGTCTTCGAGGAGCGCAATTTCCTGGCGACCGCACAGTGCTATGGCGGCACCTACCAGCTGTTCAAGGTGCGCCTCGAAAAAGAGCGCGGCGTGGAGTGCCGCTGGATCGAAGATCCAACCGATATTGATGCCTGGGCATCCCGCATCGACGAAAACACCCGCTTTCTCTACGGCGAGTTGCCGAGCAACCCACAGCAGGGGTTTTTCGATATCGAGGCGGTGGCCGACCTCGCCCACAGCCACGGCCTGCCACTGATCGTCGACAGCACGGTAGCCACACCGGCGCTCCTGCGGCCTATTTGCCATGGTGCGGACATCGTGGTGCAGTCGGCAACCAAGACATTGACCAGCGGCGGCTCCGGTGTTGCCGGTGGGGTGATCAGCCGCAAGAATCTGATATCACAGATCGACAATCCGGAGATGAAGGCCGACTTCGCCCAGTACGTGAAGTTCCTTCCCAACCGCGACTATGGACCGAACCTGCACCCGATGCAGGCCTACATGACGCTCAACGACATGCGCACCTTGCGCAGCAAGGTGGACATGATGAGCCGCAACACGCAGATGGTGGCGGAGTTTCTCGATGCACACCCGGATATCGAGTCGGTCGACTATCTCGGCCTTCCCAACCATCCGCTGCACGAACTCGCCAGTCGCTACATGTGGCTGGTCGACGCCGAGCATGACGCGCAGTATGGCGAACCGGTTAACCGCTACGGCCATCTCATGAGCTTCTGCGTGAAGGGCGGGCATGAGAATACGCGCGTCGTTTTCGATGAGCTGCAGCGAATCTGGCGAGCCACCGACCTGGGCCGTATCAAGAGCGTGGCGTGCATTCCGGCGATCTCCACTCACCAGCAGCAGGGCGAGGAGGGTCGAATGCTGGCCAATATCCCCGGTAATCTGATTCGCCTCTGCGTCGGCGGCGAACACCCCGGTGATGTTATCGCCGACCTGGATCAGGCCCTGCACAAGATGCGTGCGCGCAGCGCTGTAAGAACAATTGTCAAGGGCGCACAAACAAGCGACCCTCAACCGGTTCTGGTTTAGAGATTATCTGGCTGATCACTGGAAAAGGTGCTTTTTGCTTCCTGTTCGCAGTACTCAGGTTTCAAAGCCATATTTGTGGTGCTATCTGGATGCAAATTAGCAGTGTCGGCCTGTGACTCATCGCAATGGTCTATAATTTCCCGCTCGCCCCCGGAATGAATTCAAGGAGTTCTTCGTGAAACGCTTTTTTGTATTGTGCCTGATGTTGTTTGTCGCCCCCGTCTTTGCGGCCGAGGGCATGTGGATGCCGGCCCAGTTACCGGAACTGGCCAATGTGCTGGAGAGCCGGGGACTGCAGATAGATCCGCGGTCGATGACCGACCTGACCGGTCACCCCATGAAGGCCATCGTCAGCCTTGGTGGCTGCAGCGCTTCCTTCGTTTCGCCGCAGGGACTGGTCATCACCAACCATCACTGTGCCTACGGTTCGATCACGTACAATTCCACCGAAGAGCGTAATCTGCTCAGAGACGGATTCGTGGCAGGAAGCCATGCCGAAGAACTTCCGGCCCGCCCGGGCAGCCGTGTACTGGTTACAGTAAAGGTCGAGGACGTGACCGGCACCATCCTGGGAGACCTGCCGCTTGGCTTGGACGGACGGGCTCGGTATCAGGCTATCGAAGACGGCGAGAAGGAACTGGTGCGGACATGTGAAGAAGATGAGGGTCACCGCTGTCGCATCGCGTCTTACCATGGCGGCCTGCGCTATGAACTGATCAAACAGATGGAAATCCGCGATGTGCGCCTGGTGTATGCACCGCCGGGGCCGGTAGGTAAATACGGTGGCGATATCGATAACTGGATGTGGCCCCGCCACACCGGGGATTTCTCCTTCTACCGGGCCTGGGTTGGCCCGGACGGAAAGCCGGCAGACCCGGCTGAGGAGAACGTGCCCTACCAGCCGGATCACTGGCTGCGGGTGCAGTCGGATGGAGTGCAGGACGGCGAGTTTGTCATGGTGGCGGGGTATCCGGGCCGCACCAATCGCTACCGCCTGGCAGCCGAGGTGGCCAACGTTATTGAGTGGTCCTATCCCGAGCGCAAGAGAACCTACGAGGCCCTGGTGGCAGTGATCATGGCGGCCACGGAAGACAATCCGGACGCCAAACTGAAATATGCCTCGTGGGTGGCCCGCCTGAACAATGCCACCAAGAATTACGGCGGCATGCTGGAGGGCTTTGCCAAGGGCGACCTGGTGCAGCGCAAACAGACGCTGGAACACGAACTACAGGCATGGATCGAGAGCGATCCCGGCCGCCGTGACCGTTACTTGTCGGCAATCGAAAACCTGCAGGCGCTGGTGGCCGAAAGCCAGTCCCGCCAGCAACGCGACTTTTCCTACGCCCTGGCGCGCCGTTCAGCGCTGCTGGGTGCGGCGCGGCAGTTGTACCGCCTGGCGCGGGAGCAGCAAAAGCCGGACGAAGAAAGAGAGCCCGGTTACCAGGAGCGCGACCTCACCATTATTGGTGAAGAACTGACCAGCATCGAACGCACTTTTGACCCGGCGGTTGACCTCCAGGAATGGCGCCACCTGATTCTGGCTTATGCCGCAAACCCGCCAGAGCAGCACATACGGGCTTTCGATGAGTGGCTCGGAATCGGAGCCAGGCAAGTCGACGGCGCCGCGCTGGATGCTCGGCTCGATGAAATGTATTCCGCCACCGCGCTGGGCGACACACAGGCGCGCCTGGAAGGCATCGGCAAGACGCCGGCCGAACTCGAGGCCAGTGATGATCCTTTCATGCGCATGGCCGTGGCGTTGTTTGATGCCGATCTGCGCTTCGAGGAAGAAGAAAAGGACCTGGCCGGACGTTATCAGGAAGCACGGCCCCGGTACATGGAAGCCCTGCTGGCCTTCGAGAAAAGCCGCGAACGGCTGGTATATCCCGATGCCAACAGCACCCTGCGTATCACCTATGGCCAGGTGACGGGTTCGCGACCCCGTGACGGCATGGTCTATGTGCCGTTCACCACGCTCGAAGGCATCGTCGAAAAAGACACAGGCACGGAACCGTTCAACATGCCACCCGGGTTGCTGGAGGCCATCCGCGAGCAGCAATACGGAACCTGGGCCGATGAGCGCATCGGTTCGGTGCCGGTGAATTTCCTGAGCACACTGGATTCCACCGGTGGCAATTCAGGCTCAGCCACCCTCAACGGGCGGGCAGAACTGGTCGGCCTGCTGTTCGACGGCACCTACGAAAGCATTATTTCGGACTGGGACTTCCTGGCCGACAAGACACGCTCCATTCACGTGGACATCCGCTACATACTGTGGGTAATGGAACAGATCGGCGGCGCCGACCACCTGATGAAGGAAATGGGCTTGCGCGAATGAACTCCTGAGAAGTTCAGCCCTCGAAACCATCCAGAAACACCAGGTTGAGAATTTCGGGGAAAGGTCACGAGTATTCGCTGAATTCGTTGGATGTGGTGATCACCCGGATCAATTTGGGGTGGATGAACAGCTTCTCCCGACCGACTTTCATTTCCTTCAGCACCCCGATTGCCACCAGTTGCTTGAGGTACACGGAAGCGGTCTGGCGTTTCGCGATGTCAGCATCCACCAGGTTAGCGATGCGGCAATAGGGTTGCGTGAAAATGACGTCGATCAGCTCCCGGCTGTGAATGTCTGGTTTTGCTTTTCGGACAAACTGATTCGTATGCTCGAGCAGCTTGCGCAGGGCCGCAATCTTCTCGCGGGTCCATACGGCCGTCTCCTCGACACCGTTCAAAAGGTACAATATCCACCGCTCCCAGGACTGGTGGCTCGTTACTCGCAGCAGGTTGTCTTAGTAGGCGTCTTTGTGTTCGATGATGTACCGACTCAGGTAGAGGATCGGCAGAGCCAGAAGACCTTGCTCAACCAGAAAAAGAATGTTTAGCAGACGACCAGTGCGGCCGTTGCCATCGGTAAATGGGTGAATCACCTCGAACTGATAGTGTGCCACCGCCATTCGTACCAGCACGTCGATCTCATCCTGCTCATGAAGGTAAGTCTCCCAGTTCGCTAGTTTGTCTCTCAGCAAAGCCTCGCCTTCTGGTGGTGTGTAGATGACCTTACCCGTCTTTCGGTTCGTCAACGCCGTTCCCGGTACCTTTCGGACAGTGATATCGGCTCCTTTAATACGAGAGCACATCTGTTCCGCCAATCGAGTGCCTAGTGGTCGCTGAAGCAGATAGTCGACGCCCTCCCGGAGCGCCGTGCGATAGCGAAGCGCCTCCTTGGTGGCAGGGTCCGCTCGATCTTCGCCCAGGTTGGCGTATTCAAACAGGCTGTCCGTCGTCGTGACGATATTCTCGATTTCAGAGCTGGCTTGCGCTTCCAGCAACGGCAGCGTGTTGACGAGCATCCGCGCATCGGGAATGAGATCTCCAGCCTGCTTGAGTTCTGCAAGTGCAGCTCTGGCGGTGATGCATTTCTTGAGGACCGCTCTTGTCTCAACCTCCTGCTTTGGTGGTAGAGCGGGCAACTTGTTATAGGGTTTGTCTGCTTTGAAGGTCATCTGTTGATTTTCGTTGGCAAATTGAACATATTATTTACTTATGTACATTCAATCGACATATAAAGCATCACCCCATAATTGCAATGTTAGAGAAGCGGGCCCTGAAACCGCTGTTTTGCCCCATGAACTCGGCGCCACGATACGCTCCTCGGCGCTCGTCTTTATCGGTGCGGGATGATTGCGGTTGAACAGTCGGCAAATTCGATTGCGATCCTTTGCGAACCGTTTCAATAGTCGTCAGGTCAGAAAGCTACGTGCTGGAAATGCACGCTTGTCTTGGTATCGGTGTTCGGTATCGCGAGATGAGGAAAGTCCGTGACGACGTTCACCTGATCGAAGATGTCGGGTTGTAAAGAGCAGATATTGCTGCCAAAACACATCGTCTAAGGTCTGACCAGACTGGGAGATGAAGAATAATTAGTGTGGCCACAGATAGTTACGTGGGTCCGACCCCAAGACTGTGGCCAAGACTTGTGGATATCTTGGTTGCTTATTTTTGTACAAGAATCGAGCTTTTAAGGTCAGAAATCGACGCTAAATCGTGTAAGATTCTAAATATATCAACTGGTTGCGTTGGTCCGACCCCAGATATCCGTATTTTGGCGATCCCATTGCCACCATGTACGCTCCGGCTTCAGGCCTGGTCAACTAGATTCTGGTGACACCGCCCGTCAGCGAAGGCGAGCCCGTGGCCATGATCTCGAGACCGGAAAAGCCGGGTGCTGGCGGAGGAAGCCTGTTTTGAATTCCTGTTCCGGCGTTCGGCGATTACGGTATTCAGCCCAAGACTGCCGGACCGGTCATCAGTCGCATCTGGCCTCAGCGTCTTGGCGCCAGTACCACCACCAACATGCCAACATACAGCTTGCATAAAATGCGCTAAACACACCCAGGGCCATGTGGGCCGATCCAGTGGTTTGGATGGACGTGGCGACGAATGCGGGTATGAAGAATAAGCCCAATGCAGCAATAGCACTGGTAAAGCCCAACGCGACCGATGCATCGACATCGCCTGCGTTGATCGCGGCTTCTTGTGCAGCCTGGTCTTTCCCTGCGACCGAGCGCGCATGCAGCTTCCGAAAAACTGCCGGTACGATGTGGAATACCGATCCGTTTCCGATACCCGCGGTGATGAACAACAGCATGAAGGCCATGAAGAATCCGGAAACATCACTACCGCCGGTCTCTGAAGGCAGAGTATTCAGCACCCATATTCCCGCCAGGAACATCACAGCGAAGTTCCAGAACGTGACCTTGGCGCCGCCAATTCGATCAGACATCCAGCCCCCGAGTGGTCGAATCAGGGCACCCGCCAGCGGTCCGGCAAACGCCCATTTTAGCGCCCCGGACTGCGGAAACAATACGGCGATAAGGATGGGGAAAGCCGCTGCGAATCCGATGAAGGAGCCGAAAGTGCCCGTGTAAAGACAACCCAGAATCCAGGCGTGTTTACGCCCAAAGATCGCGCTCTGTTCGCTGTAGGTTTCCTGGACCCCACGCAAGTTGTTTTGACCAAATGCAGCGGCAATGGCCGCGAGCAATATGAACGGTACCCATATGTAACCAGCGTTTTGCAACCATACCTGGCTGGTCACTCCGCCCACCTCGTAGGTCTGTGAAAACCCGCCCTTCCAGGCCAGTGCGCCGCTGAAAATCACCAGGGGCACGACGGCCTGCATGATACCGACGCCGAGGTTGCCGATCCCTGCGTTCCACCCCAGGGCAGTGCCCTGTGTCTTCTCCGGAAAGAAAAAGCTGATGTGGGCCATGCTGGCGGAAAAATTGCCGCCGCCCAGTCCGCACAGCAGCGCGATGACGACAAATACTATGTAACTGGTGCCGGGATTTTGCACGGCCACCGCCATCCACAAGGTCGGGATCAGCAGAGTCAGGGTGCTGAATATGGTGAAGTTCCGCCCCCCGAAGATCGGTACAACAAATGAGTAAAGGAGCCTGAACGCTGCACCCGAAAGCCCCGGTGCGGCGGCCAGCCAGAAAAGCTCGCCGGTGCTGAACTGGAAGCCGATCCGGGGCAGCTCGATTACCACCACACTCCAAAGAACCCAAACCGCGAAGGACAACAGTAATGGCGGCATGGAAAAGAGCAGGTTGCGCATGGCGATCACCCGGCCTGTCTTCCTCCAGAACTCGGGGTCATCCGGATCCCAGTAAGTTAACCAGCGGCGGGCGACCGCCAGTGGCCGGGCCAACTCTTCACTGATCATCTGTTCACGCAGACCCGGCCTCCGGGCCAGGACCTCCTCACGTTCGCCCCTGGCCGCCATCCATGTCCAGACCATCACACCCGCCAGCACACCGAACATCAGCATGAAAGAGGTGCTGCGAACCCCGGTCGCGTCAACAGCGATACCGAATACGATGGGCAGGCTAAAACCACCCAGCCCACCGATGACGCCAACCAAACCACCCACCGGACCCATGTTTCCGCTGTAGTGGTCGGCGAGACTCCGGTAGACACTGGCCTTGCCGATACCCTGGGCAATGCCGACGATAAATACCAGCACGGTGAATAGCACCACACTCGTGGCGATATTGAAGGTGACGTCCTCGCTGATTCTGTGAATGGTCACGGTTGTTTGCGGATATGCCAAAAAGAACAGACATATGATGCTCACCCAGAAGACCCACCAGGTAACGTTGTCACCGCCCCATTTATCAGCGAACCACCCGCCCAGGGCGCGGATTAGGCCGGAAGGCAGAACGAAGATCAAGGAGATGAACGCCGCCTGCTTCAGGTCCAGGCCATATTCTGTCATGTAATACTTGGGCAGCCACAGGGAAAGCGCCACAAATCCCCCAAAAACAAAGTAGTAAGCCAGGCCATACCGCCATACGCGGGTTTCCGTGAGCGCCTTGAATTGTTCGCCGAAAGAAGGAAAACTCTGGTTCGCCCGGCGGTCCTCCAGCTGCGGGTCGTTATAGGTAAAAAACCAGAATATGAAAGCCATCACCAACATGGCGATGGAGTAGATCACGGGTACCGAGCGCCAGCCCAAGGCCACGATAATCAGCGGCGCGGCGAAAATATTCAACGCTGCACCGGCATTGCCGGCGCCGAATATACCCATCGCAAAACCTTGCCGCTTTTTGCCGAACCAGGCGGAGGTGTAAGCGATGCCAATGGCAAACGAGCCACCGGCCAGGCCTATGCACAGACCTATCAACAGGTATTGCCAGAGTTGATCGGCAAAGTGCAGTCCGTAAGTCGCAATGGCGACCAGGATCATTTGGGTAAAATAAACGATACGCCCACCGAAGCGGTCGGTGAGAAAGCCCAGTGGCAAACGCACCAAAGAACCGGTCAGGATGGGGGTCGCAATAAGCAGGCCAAACTCGGTTTCACTCAGCCCCAGTTCCTGCTTGATCTTGATCCCAATGACGGAAAACATGGTCCACACCGCGAAATTGACCGTAAAGGCCAGGGTGTTCATGGTGAGGACGGAATATTGCTTTCTCTTGTCGTATTCGTATTCGGGAGTTTGGGGTACCATCTTTTTTCCCTGTTTACTGATTGTGAGCTGACTGATAGATTTCTTCAGAACTCTGATTTACCGGCTTATCCTCCCACGCGGTACATTTCGACCCTGGGCGCGGAATTGCCCTGCTCCAGGCGATCATTACTGTATTGGTCGCGGCGTGTTGACCATGCGGCACGAATGGTTTGCTCCAGAGCGAGCGGATCGCTACCGTTGCGGAGAAGTGGCCGCAAATGGATTCCCTGACTGGAAAAAAGGCAGGTGTGAAATGCACCGTCGGCGGTAACACGGGCACGGGAACATGTGCCGCAAAAGGATTGGGTTATGGAATTAATCAGGCCAATTTCTCCTGCACCATCTTCGAAGGCATAGCGATTTGCGGTCTCTCCGGGAGTTTGGTTCGAAAGCTGGCGCAATGGCCACTGCTTACTGATGCGCTCCAGCCAGTGCGAACCGGACACAACACGGCTTCTGCTCCAGTGATTGCTGTTGCCTACATCCATGAATTCGATGAGCCGTAGAATATGTCCGCTGCCGCGAAAGTGCCGCACAAGGTCCATGACGGTATGGTCATTGACACCACGTTGAACGACTGTATTGATCTTCAAACTGTTGAAACCGGCATTGCCTGCGGCCTCAATGCCTTTAAGCACCTGGGCTACGCTGCCCCGGTTCCCCGTCATCGTGGCAAAGACATTTTCGTCAAGGCTGTCCAGACTGACGGTAATTCGCCCCAGTCCGGCGCTGGCGAGGTCTTGCGCCATTTGTGGCAGCAAAATTCCATTGGTAATCAAGGCAAGATCCCTGATGCCAGAGAGACGGGCAAGACGTTCGATTAATCCCGTCAGTCCCGGACGTAATAATGGCTCGCCACCGGTGATTCGGACTTTGGCCACACCCAGCTTCACAAAGGCACGCACCAGTTGTTCAATTTCCCGATCACTCAGCCGCTCACGCCAGGTCAGAAAGTTGCCTTTGCCATTGAGCGAATCCTTCGGCATGCAGTAGGTGCAGCGAAAGTTGCAGCGGTCAATAACCGAGATCCTCAACTCCCGCAGTGGTCTGGCCAGATGATCTGCAAGTGGGGCCAACATCTAGGGGTTCTTCACGTACGCGTTCGGGCGCATGTAAAACCACCAGTTCAGCACCAGACATATGGCATAGAAGACGGCAAAGCCATAAAGCGCGTATTCGGGGGTAGTCAATTTGATTTGCTCACCGAATACCTTTGGGATAATAAAAGCGCCATAGGCAGCGACCGCCGAAGTCCAGCCGAGGACCGGTCCAGCCTGCTCCTGGTTGAAAACAACCGCGATCGTTCTGAATGTTGAGCCATTGCCAACCCCGGTCGCAGCAAACAAAATGACAAACAGAATAAAGAACGGCCAGAAAAACAGCTCGGGTGTTGCTGAACGGTATGCTGCGGCCATGAAATAGGCCACCCCCAGAGCAGATGCAATCATCACAATCGAGACGATCTGGGTGACCTTGGCACCGCCGGCCTTGTCCGAAATCCAGCCCCCGACGGGTCGGATCAATGCACCGACAAACGGCCCAATCCAGGCGTACATCAAAGCGCTGGGGCCATTGGGATTGACCGCGTCGTGCACCAGCACGCCATCGGCACCAGCAACGTGTGTAAATCCGAAAATTACTTTGATGGCGAGTGGAAACGCAGCGGAATAACCTATGAACGATCCAAAGGTCATGGTGTAGATGACCGTCATGGCCCAGGTATGTTTGTCCCCGAATATCCGGAATTGCCGTTTCAGATTGGCTTGCAGTTCACCCCGTGTAAGATATCGCAACAACAGCAGTGTGGAGGCAATGACCAGCGGCAGGACAATCCATTTGCTGAGCAAACCCAGGCCGGTCGGCGGGGGAAGCAGCAAGTAGAGCCCGACGGAGGCGGTAAACAGTGCAATCAAAAGCAAGACGGAAATCTTCACCATGCTCACAACGGGATTGCCCGGTTTTGGTGTCACCGCCTCGGTCACCAGATTATTCATTCCAAACCAGCCGAAAAATGCCAGTGGCACCAGGAAAACCAGCCAGAGGAATCCGGCGTTATGGATATAAGTCTCGGTGCCGGCGGGAATTTTTCCAACCAGCGTCCCGCTGCTGTTGACCAGCACCAGTGGATCTCCGCCAAATATGCCGATTGTCATCACGAGCGGAATCAATATCTGCATGGTGGTGACGCCAAAATTACCCAGTCCGGCATTGAGCCCCAACGATGTGCCCTGCACCCGTTTTGGATAAAAGAAGCTGATATTCGACATGGAGGACGCGAAATTCCCACCGCCAAAACCCGATAACAAGGCCAGCAACTGGAACATCCACATCGGCGTTTCCGGATTTTTCAAGGCAAAGCCGGTACCCGCAGCGGGTATCATCAATAGAGCTGTTGTGAAGAAGATCGTATTGCGCCCGCCGGCGATCCGGATGAAGAAAGTACTGGGAATTCTGAGCGTTGCTCCACTCAGGCCGGCAATGGCCGTCAGGGTAAAAAGTTCGGCCTGGGTAAACGGGAAGCCGAGATTGAGCATTTGGACCGTGATGATCCCCCAGTACAGCCAGACTGCGAATCCGCACAACAGACTGGGGATCGAAGTCCAGAGATTTCTCCGCGCAACCGCCTTACCGGTATTTTCCCAAAAAACTGTATCTTCGACATCCCACTTGGTTATATTTGCCACAATCGCTTCGCTCCCAATTTAACGTGTTTTCGCTTCCGGGGTTCAGCCCGACCACCATGCTGTCCTGCATTCGGGCAGCATTCCCGCCGGAATGCTCTGTTGTGAATTCTCAGTTGTTGCGTGGGCGCGCCTTGGACCATGCGGTACTGGCCTTGCGAATGCGTTTTTTGTCCCAGGTCCAGATAACCACCTGATACGGACGCCACAGGTAATGGAAAGGCGCGACAATAATGTGTACCAGGCGAGTGAAAGGGAAAATCAGAAGGATTGAAAACGCGCCGACAATATGAGCCTTGATGACCAGAGGCATCGCGACAACAGCCTCAGGCTGCGGGTTCAGCTTGAGAATGGACCAGAGATAGGGTGACAGGTCGGCAGCGAACCAGGACGACCCCCAACGATAGCCCAGTGCTATCCAGCAGCCCAGCAGGACCTGGGCAAGCAGCACGAACTCGACCAGAAGATCCATGCGGGTGGTCACTACTTTAAGCCTGGGATTAAGCAAGCGCCTGAGAATCAGGGCAATAAGACCAACAACAAGAGCAACTGCAAAGGTGAAACCCAGGCCCTCATGGGCGATCAGGCGAACGGGGTCACTATTCCAGGCCAATACCACCTTTGGAAAAACGAACGCAACCAGGTGACCGAGAAATACCATCAGTATTCCCCAATGGAATGGCACGGTACCCCAAAACCCCTGCTTGCCCTCAAGGAACTGTGCGGACAGGCTGGTCACCTTGAATCCCTTTTGCCTGTAGCGATAAGTCGTTCCAACGAGGAATACAATGATGGCCACGTAGGGAAATGCAGAAAAAAAGAAAAAGTCTAGTGAAGTCATTACCTTGCTTCTCCGTCAATAGCCAGCGTCAATACTATGTTTGGGCACGCTCTTCGATTTCGTTTTCCCTGGACACCGAAGACAGGAAGTCACTGGTGAGTTTTAGTGGAATCGTCTCAACCAGGGCGAAATCCTGCTTCAGAACCTGATACAGGGACTTCAGCGCGAATTGATACAACGTAACCGCATCGGAATCCACGGCCGGGGTCTCGATGAGGGTTTTGTAGTGCTTTTTGAAAGCTACGTTCTTCTTTTCGATACGATCGGCATCAAATTCACCAATCATTTCACGCAGGGCGGTGGCAATGACCGAATTGGCCAGGTCGCCAAGGAGGTCCTCGTCTTCCAGCACCGCCATCAGCCGCAACAGGTTGGGGAGAAAGTCCGCCAATTCCGTTCCGCAGTCGATGCCTGCCTGGGTATGCTCACGACTCAGGTTCGCCAGCATTTCGCCCCGCTTGTAATCATCGCCAAAGAGCACGTAGCCAATGTCCAGGGTGGTGGCCGCCTGCACATCAAAAGAACGCGTAAAGAGCTCTTGCATCGTCATCAGGTCATTAGCTGGCAGCAGCGCCTGGAAGCGATCCAGTTCAGCAGCCGCTTTAATATAGCGCCCATCGAGGAAATCCTTGATATCCTGAACCCGTTGCGGGTAATCGGCGTTCGGGTATTCGAACAATGCCGCCAGCAGTGAATAGTGAATCCGTTGCATTACAGTCCTCTCTGTGCAGTGCCTTCCTTGAAACCGAATCCAGTGCTGCCCTTCTTGTCGCCGGTGAACTCCATCATTTCGATGGCCTGTTCACGGTGAGCAGCAGGAATGACAAACCGGTCGTCGAACTTGGCCAGCGCCGTCAGGTAATAAATGCCTTCTGCCATCTCGGCATCAAGCCCTGCGTCGCGCAACGCATCTTGCGCCTTCTCTTCGGAAATATCGCCGACGGTTTTCCACCGCCGATATATCCGCACGGCCATCAATTTCTTGAGCCTGGCCTTGACCATTTCGGTATCGCCGGCACTGAACAGGCTTGCCATGTACTCCAGCGGGAAGCGGGCCTGATCGATGGTGCCAAAGAGGTCCTCGGTGCTGGTGTCATAAAGCCAGTCGTCGTTCCATTGCTTGACGACCGGGCCCATCTTGTCGAGCTGGTCCGGATCGGACTTGCCGAGTGACGCCATGACCGGCAGCAGAGGTGGGACGTAAAACAGCATCGGCAGTGTCCGGAATTCGGAATGCAGAGGCAGCGCCATGCCCCATTCCTTTACGAATTTGTAGATCGGGGAGGCCTGGGCTGACCTGATTGTGGAATCTGCGACACCATTGGCCTTGGCGGCGGCGATCACTTCCGGATCGAAAGGATCGAGCATGATATCCATGTGGTTCTGGACCAGGTCCTGTTCGTCGGATGATGCAACCTGCTCAATCTTGTCAGCGTCATACAATATGACACCCAGGTAGCGGATTCTGCCAACGCACGAGTGCATGCAGGCGGGTGCCAGCCCGGCTTCAATGCGCGGGAAACAGAGAATGCATTTTTCAGACTTGCCGGTGTGCCAATTGTAATAGGTCTTTTTATAGGGGCAGGCCGTGACACACATCCGCCAGCCACGACAGACTTCCTGGTTGACCAGCACGATTCCGTCTTCGCCGCGCTTGTACAGGGCGCCGGATGGGCAGGACGCTACACAGGCCGGATTGAGACAGTGATTACAGATACGGGGCAGGTAGAAGAAAGCCATCTTCTCGAGCTGAAACATTGCTTCCTGTTCAGCCGGCGTCAGCTTTTGGACATTGGGATCGTTGCGCGCATAATCCGGCGTACCACTCAGATCGTCATCCCAGTTAGGGCCCATTTTGATATCAATGGGTTTGCCAGTAATCAGGGATACAGGGCGGGCAGTGGGCTGGTCGTCACCGGCGGGTGATTCAATCAAATCGAGATACTTGTATGTAAAGGGCTCATAATAATCATCGATCACCGGCAAGTTGGGATTGTGAAAAATATTGCCCAATTTGCTTTTGCCGGCGCCTTTGAGACCAATGCTGTCTCCGCTGCCATTGCCCTTTTTCTCCCAACCGCCCTTGTAAATATCCTGGTCTTCCCACTTTCCCGGGTAGCCGGTACCTGGCTTGGTTTCAACATTGTTCCACCATTGGTACTCGGCGCCCTTGCGGTCGGTCCAGATGTTCTTGCACGCGATTGAACAAGTATGGCAACCGATACATTTGTCGAGATGAAACACCATTGAGATTTGAGAGCGAATATCCATCTTTATTTCTCTGTTGATTGATTGATTGACTACCAGACGACCTTGTTCATTTTCTTGACGGTCACGTGCGTATCCCGGTTTGGTGCTATCGGACCCCAGTAATTGAAGTGATAGCTGAACTGGCCGTAGCCACCGCTCAGGTAATTGGGCTTGAGGTGAATTCTCGTCACGCTGTTATGCCCGCCTGCGCGCTTGTTACCGCGAATCTGTGACTTGGGTATGCCGGTTGTTCTCTCCGCCACGTGATAAACAATGCAGACACCGCGCGGAATTCTGGCGCTCACAACCGCTCGCGTGCAGTACACGCCGTGATCGTTGTAGACCTCTACCCAGTCGTTATCCTTGATGCCCAGCTTCTCGGCATCGACCTCGCTCATCCAGCATGGCTCACAACCGCGGGACAGGGTCAGCATCCGCAGGTTTTCCATATAGGTTGAATGGATATGCCACTTGCCGTGTGGCGTCAGGTAATTGAGCACCAGGGCTTCGCCGTTTTTCAGGGTTTCCTTGAGGTCACCGTACAACTCAGGTTTCGGCGCTGGTTTGTAGGTCGGGAGGTTTTCGCCGTAACCGATGTACATATCATGATCGAGATAGAAATGCTGGCGGCCGGTCAGGGTTCGCCACGGCACCAATTTGTCGTAGTTATAGGTGTAGGGCGCATAGGCTCTGCCATCGTTCATCAGGCCGGACCACAGCGGTGAGGTGTTGTAGCGCCTGGGTTGTGCCTGGAGGTCGGCGTAACGCAGTTTGACGTCCTCGCTTCCCCGGGCAAGATCGACCAGTTCAAGGCCGGTTTTCTTCTCCATGTATTCGTACGCCCTGACCGTCAGCTTCCCATTAGTCAGCGTTGAAAGATGGAGTACAGCGTTGGCGGCATCGATATCTTCTTCGATGGTGGGGTAGACCTTTCCATCCATTGTCCTGACCGGAAAATGATTGGATTCGACCATTTCGTCATAAACATCTTCACAGCCATAGTGATTGCCATGTGCGCCCAGACCGGTGGCCTTGATGTTGTCGCCCAGGGTGATGAACTTTTCATAGATCTTCGTATAGTCACGCTCCTGCACTGCCAGTTTGTGCATGGTCTTGCCGGGAACCGCCTCGGTTTCACCGTGAAACCAGTCCTTGACGCGCGGTTGCGTGATTTCATCAGCAGTGTCGTGGGACAACGGTGCACAGACGATGTCTTTGCGCGGTTCGGCCATATATTTGCTGGCGATTTCACTGGTGGCTTTTGCAAGGTCCCTGAAAATGTTCCAGTCGGTCTTGGACTCCCAAACCGGGGCCACTGCCGCTGACAACGGATGAATGAATGAGTGTAAATCGGTGCTGTTCAGGTCAGCCTTTTCGTACCACGATGCGGCTGGCAGCACGATATCGGAATAAAGCGCCGAGGAATCCATGCGGAAGTTCAGATCGACGACCAGGTCCATCTTCCCTTCAGGCGCTACATCTCGCCAATTGACTTCCTTGGTGTGGTCTTCTGAATCTTCTGCGATAAGGTTTGAGTGGGTGCCCAGATAATGCTTCAGGCAGTATTCATGGCCTTTCATGCTGCCGACAATGGCGTTGCCGCGCCAGATGTACCAGACCCTGGGATGATTCTCCTCAGCTTCGGGGTCACCGACAGAATACTCGACTTCCCTGGATTTTAATTTCTCCAGTACAGATCGCTTGATTCCTTCGTCGTCCGTGGCGCCCTCTTCAATCGCCTGGTCACAAAGGTCAAGGGGGTTTTGCTTGAACTGCGGGTAGTATGGCATCCAGCCGTTTCTGACCGATTTGAAAATGGTGTCTGCCGTATGCTCTCTGGTCATTTCGTTATCGGGAACGGTGTTGTACCTGGAGTACTGCCCGTCATAGCGGTATTGGCTGGTGTTGATGTAGTGCCACAACGGCGCCTGCTGGAGCCGGGCAGTATTCTGCCAATCCTTGGCAAAGGCGAGAGCAGACCAGGAGTCCATTGGCGCCAATTTCTCCTGACCCACGTAGTGGTTGAGGCCACCGCCATTGCGGCCGACACAGCCACTCAGCATCAACGCCATTGCCCCGGCGCGGTACATCAGGTTGGCGTGGTACCAGTGGTTGATACCCGCGCCGATGATGATCATGCATTTGCCCTTGGTCACATTGGCCGTGTTGGCCCATTCCCTGGCAAACTGAAGCACCGTCTTGGCATCGACGCCGGTAAAGATTTCCTGCCAGGCAGGGGTATAGGCGGCGTTTTTGTCAGTGTAATCTTCCGGGTAATCGCCGTCGAGGCCCCGATTGACTCCATATTGAGCCATGATCAGGTCATACACGGTCGTGACGAGTTCCGTCTGGCCGGTTGCGGTCTGCACTCGCTTGACGGGGACGCCTCTGCGCGCCTTGTTATCCAGGCCCCATTCGTCGAATTCGGTCTGGACGACTTCGTCGTTGTCGCCAAGGAAAGTAAGAACCGGATCATAGGAGCTGTCGTCGACCGCATCCTCGAGTTTCATATTCCACTTGCCGGGTTCCTTGTCCCAGCGGTGGCCAACCGATCCCTTCGGGACTACGAATCTGCCACTTGCGGTATCGATGCTGACAAACTTCCAGTCACCGTTTGGCATATCGGTGTGTTCTGATAACTCGTTTGCGCGCAGTAAACGGCCGGGACGGTAATGACCATCGACTTTATCAAGCTTTACCAGGAGCGGACTGTCGGTATATTGCTTGACGTAGTCGATAAAATACGGCGTCTTTTCCAGGTGATGGAATTCACTCAATATCACGTGCGAAACAGCCATCCAGAACGCGCCATCACTGCCCGCGTGCAGCGGCACCCACTGGTCTGCATACTTGCATACCTGGGAGAAATCCGGAGAAAAAACAACGGCCTTGGTGCCGTTATGGCGGGACTCGGCGAAGAAGTGGCAATCCGGTGTACGGGTCATGTTGAGACAGGCACCCATATCAGCGATCATTTTGGAGTTAAACCAATCCGCGCTTTCGCAGACGTCGGTTTGCTCGCCCCAGATTTCCGGAAAGGCCGTGGGTAAGTCGCAGTACCAGTCGTAGAAACTCAGGCAAACGCCGCCCAGCAACTGGAGAAATCGCGCGCCGGCCGCATAACTCAGCATCGACATTGCCGGGATTGGGGAAAAGCCGATGACCCTGTCAGGCCCGTATTTCTTTGTGGTGTAGATATTGGCAACCGCCATGATTTCCAACACTTCATCCCAACTGGCGCGACGGAATCCGCCCTTTCCGCGAGCGTTCTGATAGGCCTTGCGTTTTTCAGGATTTGCCTGCAGGGATTCCCACGCCTTCATCGGGTCCCCGGTTGTTTCCTTTTCCTCGCGGTAAGCATCAAGCAATGCGCTTCTGATCAGAGGATACTTGATGCGCAAAGGACTGTATAAATACCAGGAATAAGAGATGCCTCGTTGACACCCTCGTGGCTCGTAAGGTGGCAGGGTGTCTTCCAGCAACGGGTAATCCAGTTGCTGTGTTTCCCAAACGACTATCCCGTCTTTTACATGAATCTGCCAGGAGCAACCGCCCGTGCAGTTAACGCCATGGGTACTTCTGACGATTTTGTCATGCTGAAATCGATTTCGATAAAACTCTTCCCAATTTCGAGTTTCCGGTGAAATGATGTCTTTTATCCAGCTCATGCTACCTATCCATTTTTGTGCGTGTGTTTGACGATCAGGGCTTGTGCTTAACGATTGGTCGTGTCTGAGATCGACTTGACTTGCCGGTCATAGATCGCCTGGTTGACAGAACCTCTCTTTCGGTTACGCCAGGTGAATCCAAACAGCAGGTACAAAATCCCGGCGCCCACGGCGCCGCTGGTGAACAGTCCGATCCCGTAATCCCTGGGTTGCTGAAAGAGGTGTTGTTCATCAGCGTCCTGCAAGAAGGCGACCAGATACGTAATCTCATCGTCCGTCAGCGCATTGTTCTTGTAAGCAGCCTCCATGACCGGAAATGGCGCCCGGCCCAGGATTGCCTGAACACCGCTGCTACCCATTTTGGAAAATACCGTGGTCAATTCGGCAGCCAGAATTCCGCCACCAATAACCGCATCATTCTTGACGTGATGACAGGCGTTACAGGTTGGTCCGCCATTGGCGAATCGTGTTGTACCCTGGAATAACGCTTGTCCCTTTTTTACGTCTTCGGGCGACGCTTCGGGTGGTGCCAATTCAACCTGATCAGTTTGCGCCAGTGCGTCGTCACCAGCGGCAGCAGGCGCGCCTGTACCCTGGTTTTCGAGGTAACCCAGGATTAGCCTGACTTGCTCGCCCGCGATGGGTGGGTCAGGCATGAGAATCTTGTTGTACTCTTCAAAAATCGCGACCGCCTCAGCGTCTCCGCTATCAATCATTGACTTGGCGGATGTCACAAATGATTCAAGCCATTGCTGTGACCGTTTGTCATGCACACCTGCAAGATCAGGTCCAACAAGTCTGCCTTTGCCAATAGTGTGACAAGCACTGCAATTGGTATTAAAGAGTTGTTCACCGGAATCCTGAGCCCAACACACAGTGGACAGCACCATGGTTGCGGTCGCTATCAGTAAGCTGTTAACAGGATTGCGTTTATTGAGCAATGAACCTTTCATTCTTGTTACCATCCTTCAGGAGGGTTTTGAATTTTCCGGGTAAAGCCAAACAACCAAAACCAGTCAACGAATTAGCCAAGGAGTAATCGTTGACAGTTCCTTTACCCGACGATGAAATAATCAGGTATAAATACAGCATAAATTTTTAAGCGACCTATTGATGTAGATCACATAAATCAATTTCGACGAGACAATACAGTCGAAACTACTGTCGGCGTAGAGGGTGAAAAGCGACCTGCCAGTGACAAACCGTAACCACAAGATTCGGGTATAAGTGGTTTAAACGCTATATTGCCCGACACACCAGAGCATTGAACGGCTATTCCTATCAAGTCTTCAGCCAGAGCGCCACGCAATCTGGCCATATTTGAGTGCCCAAGGGTCTGTAAATAATTCTGTGGTGCGACACGAAGTCGCTTTTATGAATGTTTCATCCAATCATGGAGGTACAGGATAAGAAACCCGTTGTCCCACCAACGGTTCCCTACCCGGCTGTGCGACGACAGTGATGTTGTGGTGCAAAGCGCCGGGGACAATGTAGCCGTGGATTTCCACTGGTGACTCCGGTGAGGGGACACCGAATCTGCCAGCCTCAGAGCGGTAGCGGCGCTAGGGACGGTGGTATGGTCAGCACATGCGAATCTCTGTAAGCATCGTAAAGTTTGAGGAGCTAAAGAGGCTGATAAGCTCCGACCAAAAGGTGAGTGACCAGGAATATCCGCTCACAGATCGGATATCGTGGGTGACGAGTCACCGGTGTCAAAGAGGGACCTAACCCGCCATATGTCATAGAAGCGGAACGTGAAAACTGGCCTGGGTACTATTTCCCTGCTTGAGAATTTGTTGGTACAAGCGCTGGGTCTGGGGCAGGGGCTCCGCGCCAAACTCCCGGGCCAGAACCTGTTGACAATGGCGGTACTGGGCCAGCGCCAATTCGGGGCGACCAAACTTCACCAGGTACTCCATCGGTGAAAAATGGAAACTCTCCCTGCAGGGATCGAAAACCAGGGCTTTGCGATAAATCTGTACCACTTCAGCAAACTGACCCAATTCTGCGTGGCATTCTGCAGTTCTGGCCAGCAACTCCAGATAAAGTTCATGCAGCCGCTCCCGCTCTTCGGCGCACCAGTCGGCGAAAATATCTTCCTCCAGGTAATCCCCCCGATAGAGACGTTGGGCCTCGATAAAGCGCTCCAGGGCGTCGCCCCACTGCGCCTCGTTCTGCAGCGCACGACCCTCGGTGACCAGTCGTTCAAAGACATCTGCATCCACCCACACGGCATCGCGCCTGAGCAGGTAAGCTTTGCCAACGGTTTTCACTACATCATCGCTCAGGCCGTTTGCGCGCAGTTCGCACCGCAGATAATACATGGTCACTTTGAGCCGCCCCCAAGCCCGGCTTTCATCGACATCCGGCCACAGGCAATCGAGCAGACGTTCGCGATGCACGGGACGGTCGAGTTGTGTGACCAGGTATTTCAACTGTGTCACGGCCTGTTTACGTTTCCACTTCCCGATATCGATGCTGCGTCCGGCCACCACGATACCGAAACCACCGAGGGCAAATACTTGCAGCGTGTGATGCTGTGGTACGGTGCTCGCGGCCGCTCCATCATGGATGAAAACGATGGCGATTACATCGTCGCCGTACAGACGGCGTTTGTGTTCTCCGCCAGTCTCTGTCACATCGTCCCGAGACCTAAGGACAGTATATTTATCCAATCCACAGTGAGATAATATTCGGTGTGATCGGGCCAACTATTGTCGATACCTGCATTCGTGTTTGCCCACACTAAAACTATAACAAGGAGGCGAAGAACAGCTCGCCAATCCTGCTTGAGAGCTCCTGACGTGATCCAGGGGTGAGAGATCTTGATAAACATACCGCACCAGGAGAAAAACCATGGCAAAACGAGAGAAGTGGGGCAAAAGTACAACTGCCTTGCACGCGGGCTACAGCCCGGTTCCGATGGACATGACACCCTTCAGGTCTTTTGTGCCGCCGGTGATTCAGAGCGCGGTCTATCCCCTCAGCGATGTCGACCACTACACCAGAATCGTTCATGGCGAAGAGCCGGGCTACGACTATGGCCGCAACAGCAATCCCACTGTCGATGTTTTGCACAAGCGCCTGGCCGCCCTGGAAGGCGGCGAGGCCGCGCTGGCGACTCCCTCGGGTGTCCATGCCTGCTTCGTGACGCTGCAGCACCTGACGCAGGTTGGCGACGAGATTCTCACCAGCCACAGGATCTTTGGCGAGGCCTATGGCATGTTCTATCACATGGCTCCGGAAAAGATGGGCATCAACACCCTCCTGGTAGAAGACCCCGGCGACCTGGATGAGTGGAACGACAAGATCACGCCTAAAACACGATTCCTGTGGGCGGAGACGCCCAGCAACCCCACCTACTTCGTGATGGACATCGCTGGCCTGGCCGAGATTGCGCACGCACACAACCTCCGTCTCATCGTCGATAATACACTCGCCACCCCATGCCTGCAACA
>PVMK01173302.1_pt1 | contig 23121 bp, 19 predicted proteins | sample 1853481 | NCBI WGS metagenome assembly PVMK01 (sample SAMN08533507, study PRJNA380276) | Marine sediment metagenome, whole genome shotgun sequencing project. | reverse complement strand
TCGGTCCCTTGCCGAGGCTTCACGCCTCCGCGGAGAGAAAGGAACGCCCGGATCCCCCCGACCGGGCGTTCCGCTTTTCCGGGTGTTCGATATTGGTCCTGCACCTCTTGCCTCGCCCGCGCGCCCGAAAAGCCGGTCTTGCCCCATTGCCTCGCCGCACGCCGCCGTTAAACTCGGCCGGCCGCCGCCCGGTCGGCTCTGGTCGTGATCGATGCCCCTCAGACTCGCCACCTGGAACGTCAACTCGATTCGCTCCCGCATCGAGCATCTGAAGCGGTTCCTCGACGAGGCGCAGCCGGATGTCATCTGCTGTCAGGAAACCAAGGTGGCCAACGATGCCTTCCCCTATGCGGCGCTGCAGGAGATCGGCTACCGCCACATTCTGGCGATCGGTCAGAAGGCCTATCACGGCGTGGCCATCGCCTCTCGCCTGCCGTTCGAGGAGGAGGGCGCGCGCATCTGGTGCAAGAAGGACGACAAGCGCCACGCCTTTGTCCGCCTGAACGGCGTCGAGCTGCACAACTTCTATGTCCCGGCGGGCGGCGATGTGCCCGACCCGGAGACCAACGCGAAGTTCGCGCACAAACTGCGTTTCCTAAAGGAAATGGCGCGCTGGTGCCGGCGGGACAAGATCAAGGAACGGCCCATCGTGCTGGTCGGCGATCTGAACGTCGCGCCGCTTGACTGCGATGTCTGGAACCACAAGCGCCTGGTGCGCAGCGTCGGCCATACGCCGGTCGAGTCGGAGCACATGGCCCGCTTGCTCGAGGCCGGTGGCTTCCTCGACGCGGCCCGCCACTTCGCCCCACCGCCCGCGCCGCTCTATACCTGGTGGGGTTACCGCTTTCCCCAGGCCTTCGCCAGAGATTACGGTTGGCGGCTCGACCACGTCTGGGTGACGCCACCGCTCGCTTCCAGCCTGGCCCGCGTGGAGGTGGTGAAAACCACCCGAACCTGGGAGCGGCCCTCGGACCACGTCCCCGTGCTGCTCGAACTCAAGTGAGGTCCGCCCGCGCGCCGGGCCGGATTATACCAAAGGTCCTTTGGTATTAGATCAGTGCCGCCGATAGATGAAATAGCGCCCCGGCTTCACCCGCGCGGGCAGGGGCAGCGAGTCGACAGCGGCAAGCGTCATGGGTTGATCGGAGATAACCAGGCCGCCCGACCGCAGGAATTTCGTCACGTAGCCGGAGAGGAATGCGGCAATGCCGGCATTTTGCTCGGCGTCCCCGGTTCCGATATCGCTGTGAATGAGGGCCACGCGCCCCTCGAACCGCGCCACGGCCGCCGGCACGGTCTCGTGAAGGTCGCCGAGGAAGAGGTGTGCCGGGTCCGGTAGGCACGCCGGGTGAGCGGCGAGTTGCCGTTCGAACACGAAGACCTCCCGGCCGGCAAGTCGTTCGCGCAGATGGTCGTAGGTCCGGCCGTTGCCGAGACCCAGCTCGAAGACCGGCCCCTCTAGCGCGGCGATCATCTCGGCCGCGGCGTCGATGCAGGCCCGCTGCGCCTCCAGGCGCCGGATGAAACTGTCGAGGCGGCTCACGATGAGGGCGCGGGTCAGCCCGCCCCGGCCTGCGCCTCGCGCAGCTGCGCGGTCGTCTGTTCCAGACGGTGGGCGAGGACCCGCATGACCTCCACCCCGATTTCGGGAAAGTCGGTGACCATGCGGAAGAACAAATCCTTGGTGATCCTGAGGGTCGTAAGCTCGCTGGTTGCCTGGACCGTCGCGGTGCGCGGCACATCGCAGAGGATGGCGATCTCGCCGACGATGTCGTTCTTCCCCACCTTGGCGACCGTAAGCGGCCCCGATGGGGTATCCACAAGGATATCGGCTTCGCCTTCGACAATGATGTAGGCCGCGTCGCCTTCGTCGCCCTGGCTGAACAACGACTGACCCGATTGAAAGGTAATGCGCTCGCTGGCGAATGCCATGAGCTTCAGTTTTACGGGTTCGATATTCGCGAACAGTGGAATCTGTCGCAGAATCTCAACTTCCTTATCGATGCTCATTGTTCAGGTCTCCCTGTTCAATAGCTTATCCCGCGTGGATCAGCTCGCCCAAGGCTGAATCCGCGCGATCAAGTTCGGCAAAGCTGCCTTGCTCGACGATGCGCCCGGTCCGCATCACCAGGACCCGGTCGAATTTCTTGGCGAATATGGCGCGCTGCAGCGTCCAAACCACGCCGCGGCCGCTTCTTTGCTCGAGAATGCGGTCGAACAGCACGGATTGCGTTGCGCCGTCCATGGCCCCGGACGCCTCGTTCAGGATGAGCACGTCCGCCTGCTTTAGCAGCGCGCGCGCGATGGCCAGCTTCTGGCGCTGGGTCTTGGTCAGGCGCTTGCCGCCCACGCCCACTTGGTACTCGAGACCGACCTCGAGCACGGTGTTGCGCAAGCCCAGGTCCTCCAGCACCTCGCCCACCACGCGGACGACGGTCTCCTCGGCCTTGGCCTGTCCGAAGGCGAGGCGGCCGAACAAGATGTTGTCCTGAAGAGAAGCGGCGGCGTTGTAGGCCTCCGGCATATAGGGCTCAACCGCGCCCGGATCGTGTTCGTTGATCCGCTCGGCAATGGCCTCGCGCACGCCGACGATCCGCGCTTCCAGCGCCTCGTCGATCAGGCCGAGGCGGTGGCGCGCCTCGACATAGCGGAACGGCAGGCCCAACATGCGCCGGCGGTCTTCTTCGCCGAGCGACGAAACACCGCTTTTCTCGCAACGTTGGACGAGCACCCTGAAATCCGGCAGCTCGTCGGCGGCGATGAAGCTGAACTGCTCGAAAAAGGGGTGGCCGGGCGGCAAGTCGGCGAAGATCTCGACCATGGTCCTGGCAATCGACACGCTCATCTCGAGCAGGACGTCGCATAGCCCTTCCTCCTCGAGCAAATCGATCAGCAGCTTGTTCTCGGCGAGCTTGGCGGTTTCGTACGACTCCTTGATCGGCGTACCGAACAGAAGATTTTCCGCGACCGTGGCGTTCAAGTTATAGCGCTCGGGGTCGAAAGGGACGACGAGATCGACCGCGCCTTCGGCCTTCAGGCGCGCGCTCAAGGCCTCGCGCGCTTTCAGAATGCTCTCGGCGATTCCTATCTGTTCGCCCGGGTCGATGGCCCCGCTCAATCCGAAGCGATAGACGTCGTCCTCCATTTCCACCAGTTTCAGGATCTCGGTCAGCCTGCCGGTCAGATCGCCGGCGGCCTCCAGGCCGGCGGTTCGGTAATCGATCCAGTCGGCGTCGAGATCGAGCGTCGTGTTGCCGGCGTGTTCGCTTTCCGCCGCCGCCTGCGCCTTTATCGCCGCTGCGTCGCCGTCCAGCTCGGGCGAGGCCAAGGGCCTGTGCTTGAGGCCGTAGACGAGGTTTTCGTAGACCGAATGGGGAAACAGGTAGGCGTCAGGTCCAACGTAGGCGATCCGGCGGCCGGTGACCGCCGAGGGCTGCTCGGAAATATTCCGCCCACCGATCTTGATGTCGCCCGAAGAAGGCTGCACGAGTCCGGCCAGCAGCATGCCCAAATGCTCCTTGCCGCTGCTGCTGTTGCCGACGATCGCGATATGGTCGGTGAGGCGCCCGGTGAAGCTCGCCGCCTCGACCAGTCTGACATCCGTATCGTCGGCCAGCGTCACCGCCGAGACCTGCCAATCCCCGCCCAGCGGTTCGGGTTCCGGCGTCTCCGGGTCCTGCACCCAGGGCTCGATCATGTCCGGCGGCTGGAACTGCTCGATCACCTGGTCGTATTTGATCTGTATGTCGTTGCGTTGTTGGTCCCAGTCGATCAGCTCCTTGATCGGGCTGGCAGATCCTTATAGGCGGCGATCACCGCCACCAGGGCGCCGATATCCAACTGGCCTCGTATCGCCAGCAAGCCGCCCAGGGAATAGAAGACGAAGGGCGTGAACTGGGCGAGCAAGTTGTTGAGAAACTTGACGAAGAATTTGCGCTGAAAGATCTCGTAGCGGATGTAGAAGATCCGGCCCAGGCGAGCGGAGAAGTCGGCCCGCTCGTAGTTGCTGGTGTCGTTGGCATGGATCTCGACGGCGCCGTCGACGATCTCGCCCACCCGGCCGGCCAGTTGCCGCGCGGTCAGCTGTCGTTCGCGCCCGAGCACCAGGATGCGCTTCCTGAGCTTGGGAATCAGGAAGGCCTGCACCAGCACGATCGCGGCCGCGATAAGCCCCAGCCAAATGCTTTGCAAGATGATGAAGGCCATGGCCGTTATGGCTTGGCCGCCGAGGAAGACCGGCGTGACGAAGGCGTCGCCGATGAAGCCGCCCAGCGGCTCGACCTCGTCCTTTATCATGGTCGCCATTTCCGCCTGCTTGACCTTGCGCAGGTGGAGCATGGGAAAGCGCAAGACCCGGTCGACCAGCTCGTAACGCAGCCGGCGCAGCATGCGTTCGCCCAACCGGCCCTTGCGGGTGTTGATGACGAATTTGAAAACGCCGTTCACCACGACCAGCGCCAGGAAGGCGAGACTGAAGGCCATCAGCAGATCTTGCTGCTCCAGCTCAAGACCGCCGAACAGCTCGATTTCTTCGCCCGTGAGTAGCTCGCCGAACGGCAGGTCGAGTCCGAAGATGGCCTGGGTCGAGCCCGGCCCGTCAAACCCTTGGCCCTGAATACCCTTGTTGACGATCGACTTGGGCAGATCGAGCGATAAGAAATAGAACGGCAGAGAGATCAGCACCAAAATCAGGATGCGGATCTGCTCCGCCTTGCTGTGGCGCCAGATGTATTTGAAAATATTTGGCTCCATGCTTTCGATCGCTCGCAAGGTACGGTCGCCGGTCGGCGGAGTTGAGGCGGACGCGGGGCTTAGCCGATTCCCCGTGCCGGCAGCTTAGTCAAAGGGTCTGGCCGGGTAAACTGGGGTCGCGAAAGCGCCAATCCCAGGATCGAAAAAAGGCTATTCCCGCAGGGTCTTGCCCTATGGCATGATCGCACCCGAATCGCGAACCTGGAAGAGCGGCCCTCAAGGGGCTCCTTTGGCACTCGTCGGAACCAATCGCCACGCGGGGAGGGCAGAATGCCGCCGGCCGTGAAACGCAAGGGCAAACGCGTCCTTATCTACAGCCACGACACCTTCGGTCTGGGCCATTTGCGGCGCTGCCGCGAAATCGCTCATGCCCTGGTCGAGGCCAATCGAAATCTCTCGGTACTCATTCTCTCGGGCTCGCCCATCATCGGTAGTTTCGACTTCAGGGCCCGGGTCGATTTTGTCCGCATTCCCGGGGTGATCAAGCTGAGGAACGGCGAATACACCTCGCTCAAGCTGCACCTGGACATCGAACAGACCCTTGCCTTGCGCGCCTCCATTATCGAGCACACGACGAAAGTCTACGACCCCGACCTGCTGCTGGTGGACAAGGAACCACTGGGCCTGCGGGGCGAGGTGGAGCCGGCGCTCGAATACATGAAAAGCCAGGGCCGGCCCTGCGTGCTTGGCCTGCGCGACGTGATGGACGAGCCGGGCCGGCTCGTCCCGGAATGGGAGCGCAAGAACGCCGTGCCGGCCCTCGAGCGCTATTACGACGAGATCTGGGTCTACGGCCTGCCACAGATCTGCGAACCCCTGAAGGGCCTGAAGCTGCCGGGCCGGGTCAAGCAGATCATGACCTACACAGGCTATCTGAAGCGCCGCCTACCGAAGACCGGATCGCAACTGCGCCTGGAAAAGATCCGTGATCCCTACCTGCTGATCACGGTCGGCGGCGGCGGCGACGGCGAGCAGATCATCGATTGGGTGCTGCGGGCCTACGAATCCGATCTGGAGATCCCCTATCCGGCCCTTATGGTGCTCGGCCCCTTCATGGGCAGTAAACTGCAGGCCGATTTCCAGCGACGGACCCGTCGCCTGAATAACGTGGAGGCCATCACCTTCGACGCCCATATCGAATCTTTGATGGACCGCGCCCTCGGGGTCGTTTCGATGGGCGGATACAACACCTTCTGCGAGATCCTGTCCTTCGACAAGCGCGCCGTGATCGTGCCGCGCACGGAACCCCGCATGGAGCAGTACTTGCGCGCCCGCCGCGCCCACGAGCTCGGGCTGGCCCGGATGCTGCCCGACGACGGCATGCGCGACCCGAAGGCCATGGCCACGGCCCTCAGGACCCTGCCGCAGCAAAACCGGCCCTCCGAGCGGGTGGTGCCAGGCCTGCTGGACGGCACGGAAAACGTCGTCAAGCTGACCCGCCAATGGCTGAACCGCCGGCGTCCGCGTTTCGGCGTGCGCCGCGCGCCGGCCAAGGCCGCGCCGCGAGCCGGGCGCGCCATCGCGTCGTCCTGAGCGCGTCGTCCTGAGCGCGTCGGCACGGCGCATCCGAACGGCCCATTCCCCCGGCTTGCCCGCCCCTGACTTGCTCCGAGCCGAGGCCCTCTTTAACGTCCGGGTATGACCAGTACGCACGCACCCTCGGCCGGGCCGGCACCTGAGCCCGGCGACGCCGCTTCGATCGCGATCGTCTTGAAGGGCTCTCCGCGGCTGTCCGAGACCTTTATCGCCCAGGAAATCCTCGGCTTACAGAAGCGCGGCCTCAAGCTTCGTCTCTACAGCCTGCGTCACCCGACCGCTCCGACGAAACAACCGATCCATGACGAGATCTCCCCGCCCGCCACCTATCTGCCGGAATATATTCGGCAGGAGCCACTGCGGGCCGTGCAGGGTGGGCTGGCGGCGCGCCGGCAGCCAGGATACCGCGCCGCGCGCCGGCAATGGCTTGCCGATCTGCGCCGCGATCGGACCCAGAACCGGGTCCGCCGCTTCGGCCAGGCGTGCGTTCTGGCGACCGAGCTCCCGGCCGGCGTTGTCCGGCTCCATGCGCACTTCCTGCATACCCCGGGGTCGGTCGCCCGTTACGCGGCCGAAATGACTGGCCTTCCTTGGTCGTGTTCGGCGCACGCCAAGGACATCTGGACCATACCGGCTTGGGAAAAGCGGGATAAGCTGAGAGATCTGGACTGGCTGGTCACCTGCACGGCCATCGGGCGCGACCATCTGGTATCGCTTGGCATCGAAGAACCCGTCTCGGCCGGCAAGGTCGCCTTGGTTTATCACGGCCTCGATCTAGAGCGTTTTCCACCACCGGCCGACGGTCGTCCCCCGCGCGATGGACGCGATCCCAAGGATCCCCTGGTGATCCTATCCGTTGGCCGGGCCGTCGAAAAAAAGGGTTATCCGGACCTGTTGCGGGCACTGGCCGGCCTACCGGCGGATCTTCATTGGCGCCTCGTTCATATCGGCGGCGGCGATTTGGCGGCCGCATTGAAAACCGAGGCGGAGCGCCTCGGTCTTGCGGACCGGATCGAATGGCGGGGACCGCAACCCCAGGACGTTGTCTTGGCGGCCTACCGGGAGGCCGACGTCTTCGCTCTGGCCAGCAGGATCGCCGATGACGGCGACCGCGATGGCCTGCCCAATGTCCTTATGGAGGCGCAAAGCCAGGAATTAGCCTGCCTGGCGACCAAGGTATCCGCCATCCCCGAGCTGATCCGCGACGGCGAGACCGGGCTGTTGGTGCCGCCGCAAGACCCCACCGCCATGACCGCCGCGCTCATCGGGTTGATCCAGGATCCCCAGTTACGGACCCGCTTGGGCACCGCGGGCGCCAAGTTGGTGCGGCGCGACTTCTCGATGGAGCGGAGCCTCGACCTCTTGGCCGGCCGCCTGACGCCAGCCTGTCCGGCGGCGGCGCAGTGACCAAGACCAAACCGATCCCCGGCAGGCGACCTCTCCCGAGGGCCGGATAGGTCTCATGCGCATCGCCTTTTACGCACCCATGAAGCCACCGGACCATCCGCGGCCATCCGGCGACCGGCGGATGGCCAATCTGCTCATGCAGGCGCTCCGCCTGGCCGGTCAGGAGGTCGAACTGGCCGGCCGCTTCTGTAGCCGTGACGGCGCCGGCGATCCGGACCGCCAGGCCCGGCTGGCGCAACTTGGCGCCGGATTGGCGGATCGGATCCTGCGCCGTTTCCGGGCCCGGCCGGCCGACCAGCGTCCGGGGTGCTGGTTCACCTATCATCTCTATTACAAGGCGCCGGACTGGCTCGGGCCGACCGTTTGCCGAGGGCTGGACATTCCCTATTTCGTGGCCGAGGCCTCGGTCGCGCCCAAGCGCGCCGGCGGTCCTTGGGATCTCGGACATCGCGCGACCGTGGCGGCCCTTGAGCGCGCATCGGCGGTGATTACCCTCAATCCGGACGACGCGGCCTGCCTGCCGGAGACCTGCCCGGTCCGCTTGATCCCCCCTTTCCTCGACCCCGCGCCGGGCCGGGCCGCGGCCCGCGCCCGTGACACGCACCGGGCCGCGTTGTGCCAAAAGTTCGCCCTGAACCCTGACCGGCCGATCATCGCGACGGTGGCGATGATGCGCCCGGGCGACAAGCTCGCGTCCTACCGGCTTCTGGCCGATGCGCTCGCCCGGCTCCCGGATTCGGCGTGGCAGCTCCTCGTCGTCGGCGACGGTCCGGCCCGCGGCGATGTCGAACAGGCGTTCGCCATAATGGCGGCCAGGGACGACGGTGGGCGCCGGGTTCAATTCGCGGGCGCTGTCGGTGAGCCCGAGCTGCCCGCTTTGCTCGCCGGCTGTGACCTTTTGGCCTGGCCTGCCATCAACGAAGCCTATGGGATGTCCTTGTTGGAAGCTCAGGCGACCGGCCTACCGGTGGTCGCAGGGCGCAGTGGAGGGGTGCCGGCCTTGGTCGAGAGCGGCGCGACCGGCCTCTTGTCGGACCCCGGCGATGCGACCGCTTTCGCCGCCGACCTGGAGCGCCTCCTGAACGATCCGGAGCGGCGCGCGCGGCTGGGCCGCGCGGCACTCGCCAAAGTCGCCCGTGAGCACAGTCTGGAGCAAGCCGCCGTGAGCCTGAAGCGCATCCTCGAGACTCCCGGGGCCTCGTGATGGCGCGCACCTCGCAGACGGAACTGGTCCTGCTGCGCCACGGTCCCACCGATTGGAACGCGGAGGGGCGCATCCAAGGTCGCAGCGACCGACCGCTGAGTCGTGAAGGCCGGGCGCGGGTCCGGGACTGGCAAATTCCGCCGGCGTTCCGGGACTATGGCTGGGTGACCAATCCGCTTCGCCGGGCCCGCGAGACCGCCGCCCTCTTGGGCCACGAAGACGCCGAAATCGTACCCGATCTGATCGAGACCGATTGGGGTCAGTGGGAGGGTGAAAAATTGAGCGGGCTGCGCGCCCGCCTGGGCAAAACCATGATAGCCAATGAGGCGCGCGGCCTGGACTTCCGCCCGCCGGGCGGCGAGAGCCCGCGCGACCTGCAGACCCGCCTCACGCCCTGGCTCAACCGCGTGGCGGCCGGCGGCAACCCCTCTGTCGCGGTGGCCCACAAGGGCATCATTCGGGCAATCTATGCCCTCGCCACCGGCTGGGATCTGCGCGGAAAGCCGCCGGAAACGCTGCTTCCGGATTGCGCTCATGCGTTTCAACTGGCATCCGATGGCAGCCTCGATGTTGCACGCCTGAACCTGACCCTTCTGCCGTGACCGGACCCGCCGACATCCTGTTCTACGTCCAGCATCTGCTCGGCATCGGCCACCTGCGCCGTTCGGCGGCCATTGCCCGGGCGCTCGACGCGGCGGGGGTGAAGGTGGTTTTCGTCTCGGGCGGGCTGCCGGTGCCCGGCCTCGACATAGGGGCGGCACGCCTGATTCAGTTGCCGCCGCTCAAGAGCCTCGACGAGCACTTTTCCAGCTTGGTGGACGATAAGGGACAGCTTGTCGACGAGGCCTGGAAGGACGCACGCGCCAGACAATTGCTTGAAATCTTCCAAGCCGCGCGCCCGCGTCTGTTGATCACCGAGATGTTCCCTTTGGGGCGGCGGCAGATGCGCTTCGAGCTGCTGCCGCTGCTCGAGACGGCCGCGAGACGAACCCCGCGGCCGGCCATCGTCTGTTCAGTTCGCGACATCCTCAACGAGCAGCGCAGCGCCGAAAAGACCCGTTGGATGGTGGCGACCCTGGACCGTTTTTTCGACCGGGTGCTGGTCCATGGCGATCCTACCGTCGCAACCCTCGATCTCACTTTCCCCGAGATCGCCAAGGTCGCACCCGAGGTCAATTACACCGGATACGTGGTGACCGAGCCGCCTACCTCTTTGGACGGCACTGCCGCCCCAGAGTCAGCAGGGGCGTCCGCAGGGGAGGGCGAGATCCTGGTCTCGGCCGGCGGCGGCCGGGTCGCCGGGCCTCTGATCGAGGCGGCGCTCGCGGCCCGGCCGATCGGTCCGCTCAACGCCGCGCCCTGGCGAATCCTGGTTGGCGAACATTTTCCGGCTGCGGATTTCGAAGCGCTCGCCCGCCGTGCGCGCAACCATTTAATGGGCGGCGTGATCGTCGAGCGGTCGCGGCCAGACTTTCAGGCCTTGCTCGCCCGCTGCCGCCTGTCGGTCAGCCAGGCCGGCTACAATACGGTCATGGAGGTCCTGCTCAGCCGCCGGCCTGCTGTCGTGGTGCCCTTCGCTGCCGGTTCGGAGACCGAACAGAGTCTGCGGGCCGATCTGTTGGCGGCCAGGGGCCTGCTGTCCGTAGTGGCGGAAGCCGGGCTCACCGGCGAGCGCCTCGATCAAGGACTGCGCCAGGCGCTGGTCATGACAGACCGAAGCCCGCCGCCGCCAATCGACATGATGGGGCCCCAGAAAACGACCGCCATCCTCCAAGACATGCTTGATAAACTAGCTCCATGAGCGGCTGGCAGGTGTTGCAACAGGAACTGGAGGCCTGGCGGGAAACCGACCGGGCGGCCACCTTATGGTGGCGCGACGACGACGCGGTCGACTGCAGTCCGGCGCTCGACCGCCTGCTCGATCTCGCGGCCAAGTACAAGATCCCCTTGAATTTGGCCGTCATCCCGGCCCACGCCACGACGGCGCTGGCTGTGCGGTTAGCGGCGGCGGCCGCTGACGTTACCGTGCTCCAGCACGGTTTCGATCATGCAAATCACGCCCCAGAGGGCGAGAAATCCATGGAATTGGGCCCGCATCGTCCGCGTGTCGCGATCTGCGAAGAACTTGCGGGCGGCCAGGCTATGCTGAACGCCACATTCGGGGAGCAAGCCGTCCCGGTCCTGGTTCCGCCCTGGAACCGGATAGTGGATGAGTTTGTTCCCGATTTGGCTGGACTCGGGTTTCGCGGGCTCTCCACCCACGCCGCCCGCGCCGCCTTGAGACCGGCAAAGGGACTGGTTGCGTGCAACACGCACGTCGATGTCATGCGATGGAGGCCTGAGCGGGGCTTCTTGGGGGAGAACGAAGCGGTGGACCTGCTGATCGGACATCTGCGCGCCCGCCGGCGGGCACGGGCGGAAGCGGCGGAAGGGGCGACCATGGGGCTCGTGCGGAGCTGAGCCGGACGAGCCTAGCGGCCTGCTGACCCACCACCTCGTCATGGACGAGGCGGCCTGGGGCTTCGTGTCGCGCCTTCTTGCGGTGCTCAGCGATCATCCGGCAACGCGTTGGATCACCGCCGACGAGGCCTTTCATCTGTCCGCCGCCTCGTGTGTGGACCCATGATGGTTCACCGCTATCCGGCGCGCGCCCTGGCCGGAGACTACATTCGCGCCGTTGCCGGACTCGCCCTCGGGCTCGGCGTCCTGTTGTCTACGCCCCTCTCGCCTGCAATAGTTACGATATTCGGGAGCTGGAGCGCACTGTTCGGCTATTTCGCCTTCAGAACAGTCCAGCGCAATGTGACCAGGGTGGCGGTTACCGATACAGAGATCCGCGATGTGGGTTTACGTACGCGCGTCATGGCGTGGGCCGACCTGCAGTGGCTGAAACTGAGGTATTTTGGCACCAAGCGACAAGAGCGGGCCCAGGGAGGATTTATGCAGCTCAAATTGAAAGGGGGAGGGCGTTCATTCACATACGACTCAGGTATGGAGGGCTTTGACCACGTTGCCTGGCGGGCCGCCAAAGCGATACGGGACAATGGTTTTTCCATGGATCCGACCTCGGCAGGCAATCTCTTGAGCCTTGGCGTCGACATCGACCAGGAATCCCGACCGCCCGAGGCTTCCGGATCCAGCATCGGGTAGTCTTCATGCAACGCAACAAGACACAGTCGGGCGACTTGCCCCTCGCGAATTGCAGTGCCGTTGCGACGGCACCCGAGAAATAGGAGCGCGGCGTGGACCCCAAGGCGGCGAAGACGGAGGATCTGCTTAGAGTCAAAGACCTCAAGATCGCCTTCCAGCTGCCGGAAGGCCGCCTCGATGCCGTGCGCGGGGTAAGTTTCCGAATCCGTCCCGGCTCGACCGTCGCGCTGGTCGGTGAATCGGGTTCCGGCAAGTCCGTGGTCAGCCAAGCCATAATGGGAATCTTGCCCAAGGCCGCGAGTATCGAGGGCGGCAGCATCTTGTTCGCCGACCCGGCGGAGGCTCGGCCGGTAAACGGCGGAGCCGCGCTGGGCCGCGAGATCGACATTGCCACCCTGCGCCCGGACAGTTCCGAAATGCGGCGCATCCGCGGCGGCCGTATCTCGATCATATTCCAGGAACCCATGACCTCTCTCTCGCCGGTCCACACGGTCGGCAACCAGATCACGGAGGCCTTGCACCTGCACCGCAGGGTGAACCGCACCGAGGGCGAGGAAATTTGTATAGAGATGCTGCGCCTGGTAGGGTTTCCCAGTCCGGCGAAGGCGCTGCGCACCTATCCTTTCGAGCTGTCGGGGGGCCTACGTCAAAGGGCCATGATCGCCATGGCGCTGGTCTGCCGGCCGGCATTGCTGATCGCCGATGAGCCGACCACGGCGCTCGATGTCACGATCCAAGCGCTGATCCTGAAACTGATCAGCGATCTGCAACAAGAACTCGGCATGGCGGTGCTGATGATCACGCACGACCTGGGGGTGGTGGCCAACGTAGCAGAAGAAGTGGTGGTCATGTACCAGGGGGAAGTCATGGAATCCGGCACGCTCGACGATATATTTCGGCGCGCCGAACACCCCTACCTCAAGGCGCTGCTACTTGCCGTGCCGCGGTTCAACATGGCCCGCGACGAACGCCTCCGGCCGATCCGCGAGATTAAGCACGACGGCGGCTCGCCGCTGCTGAAGGCCAAGGAACCCTGGCCGAGCGATGCCGACAAGCAGGGTCCATTGCTCGCGGTCGAGCATGTCACCCAATACTTCACCAACCGCAAGGCCGGACTGATCGGCAGCCGACAGTCCCAGACCCTGGCCGTCGACGACGTCAGCTTCACGATCCAGCGCGGGGAATGCCTGGGTCTGGTCGGCGAAAGCGGTTGCGGCAAAACAACCCTCGCGAAGATCGTCATGCGCGCCCTGACGCCCAACGCCGGCCAGATTGCGTTCAACGATCGCGGCAAGATCGTCGATGTGCTGGCTTTGGTCGGCGAAGACCTGGCGGCCTTTCGCCGACGCATTCAGTTTGTCTTTCAAGACCCCTTCGGCTCGCTCAATCCACGCATGACGGTGTTCGATATCATCAGCGAGCCTCTGGTGATCCACAACTTCGGCGACGCCCAATCGCGGGGCGAGATGGTCAAGGATCTGTTGCGCGTGGTCGGGCTCGATGTGCGGCATCTGAAACGATACCCCCATTCGTTTTCCGGCGGCCAGCGACAGCGCATCGGCATCGCCCGGGCGCTCGCGCTCAAGCCCGACCTGCTGATCTGCGACGAACCGGTCTCGGCCTTGGACGTCTCGATTCAGGCCCCGATACTCAACCTGCTGAAGGACCTCAAGACCGAGCTCGGCCTCACCTACCTGTTCGTCAGCCATAACCTGGCGGTGGTCGACTACATCGCCGACCGGATCGCCGTCATGTGCAGTGGCCGTCTGGTCGAGCTGGCGCCGCGCGAACTTTTGTTCCGGCAGCCCGTACACCCCTACACCAAGGCCCTGGTTTCCGCCGTGCCTGAGCCGGATCCGGATCGCCGCCTGAACCTCGGCCTCCTGATGGAGGGCCGCGCTTCCGACCCCGCGGCCTGGCCGGCGCCTTTCACCGTGAACGGAACGACGCAACTTGCGTTTGTCGAACTGGGCGGCGGACATTTCGTACGGGCCGATCCGTCGCTGGGCGGGCTGGAGGCGGCGCAATGAGATGCCGGCTCATCGCGCCGACGGCATTGGTGTTGGCGGCGCTTGCCGCAAGCCCCTCGGCGCTTGCGGGCTATCTGGAGGCGCCGGATTTGGCGGCGCAGGTTCAGGCGGGCAGCCTGCCACCGCTGGCCGAGCGGCTGCCGCAGACGCCCTTCGTCGACGCCATGGACCGGCCCTGGCAGGCGACCGGCAAATACGGCGGTCAACTGCGGCTTCTCATGGGCAAAAGCCGGGATCTCCGGCAGATGACCGTCTACGGTTACGCCCGTCTGGTCGGCTATAACACCGAACTCGAGCTGGTGCCGGACGTCTTGGAAAAGGTGGAGATCGAGGACAATCGCGTTTTTACCCTTCACCTGCGTCGCGGCCACAAGTGGTCCGACGGCCATCCCTTCACTGCCGAGGACTTCCGATATTGGTGGGACGATGTCGCCAATAACGAGGAGCTTTCGCCGGCTGGCATCCCAAACGCTCTCCTGATCGATGGCGACCGCCCGCGCTTCGAAGTGCTGGACGAAACCCGCATCCGTTACACCTGGTCGAAATCCAACCCGACCTTGCTGCATGCCCTAGCCGGCGCACGGCCACTCTATCTCTACGCTCCGGCCCATTATCTCAAGCAGTTCCACACCCGCTACGCAGACCCCACCACACTCGAAGCCATGGTGGCGAAAAAAGAGGTGCGCAACTGGGCCGCCCTGCACAGCCGGATGAGCAACGCCTACAAAAACAACAACCCCGCGCTTCCAACATTGCAGCCATGGGTCAACACCACCAAACCGCCTTCGGAGCGCTTCGTCTTCAAGCGCAATCCCTATTTCCACCGGGTCGATCCGGAGGGCCGCCAGCTGCCCTACATCGACGAAGTGATTGTCTATATTGCAGGCAGCAGCATCATTCCCGCGAAGGTGGGCGCCGGCGCCAGCGACCTGCAGGCGCGCTACATCCGGTTCGACAACTACACCTTCCTCAAGGCGACCGAAGAACGGGAAAACCAGAAGGTCCGGCTCTGGAAGACCGCGCGTGGGGCGCGCATCGCGCTCTATCCGAACCTCAATGTGAATGACGATGCATACCGCATGCTGTTTCGCGACGTTCGATTTCGCCGGGCGCTGTCGCTCGCGATCCACCGCCACGAGATCAATCAGGTGGTGTTTTTCGGCCTCGCAATAGAAGGCAACAACACCGTGCTGCCGAACTGCCCCCTGTTCCGCAAGGAGTACCAATTGGCCTGGACCGAATTCGACCCCGACCGAGCCAACGGTCTGCTCGATGAGATTGGGATTATCGAGCGCGATGACCGCGGCATTCGCCTGTTGCCCGACGGACGTCCGCTGGAAATCATCGTCGAGTCCGCCGGCGAGAGCACCGAGGAGACGGACGTTCTCGAGCTCATCGCCGATAGCTGGGCAGATGTCGGCGTCAAGCTTCACACCAAGCCCTCGCAACGAGAGGTCTTCCGCAACCGCATCTTCGCCGGCGACACTCATATGTCGATCTGGACCGGACTGGAGAATGCCTTGCCGAACCCGGACATGAGCCCGGTCGAGCTGGCGCCCATGAAGCAGGACTATCTGCAATGGCCGAAATGGGGCCAGTATGTCCAGACCAAGGGACGTTCGGGCGAACCCATCGACATGCCGGAGGCTCAAGAGCTAAGTGAGCTCTATCACGCCTGGGAGCGCGCGACCGAACGACCGCAACGGGAAAAAATCTGGCATCGCATGCTGCAGATCCATGCCGATCAGATCTTTAGCCTCGGCGTGGTCGCCGGCGTGCCGCAGCCGGTGGTTATCAACGCGTTACTCAGGAACTTGCCCGAGATAGGGTTGTACAACTGGGACCCAGGTGCGTTTTTTGGCATCTATCACCCCGATAGCCTGTGGTTCGACGCAGACGGTGTGGTGAACTAGGGCGCAACAGCGAGAGATCGGGGTGGGGTTGATGCTGGCGTATACCGCTCACCGAATCCTTATTATGGTTCCGACGCTGCTGGCGATCAGCTTCGTGGTGTTCGTCATCATTCAGCTGCCGCCCGGCGACTATCTCGAAACCTATATCGCGGAACTGCAAAGCCAGGGTGAGGCCGTCGACCCCCAGAAAATCGAATTCCTCCGCCAGCAGTACGGTCTCGACCGGCCGTTTCTCGAACAGTATCTGCTCTGGGTTTGGGGCCTGCTTCAGGGCGACATGGGTTATTCCTTCGAGCACGAGCTGCCGGTGACGGAAGTCGTCGGCGACCGCTTGTGGCTTACCTTCCTGGTCGCCTTCACCACCATTCTCTTCACCTACGCCGTGTCCTTTCCCATCGGCATCTATTCGGCGGTGCGGCAATACAGCCTCGGCGACTATGCGCTCACCTTTATCGGCTTCCTGGGTCTGGCAACGCCCAACTTCCTGCTCGCCCTCGTACTGCTTTACCTGGCCAATGTCTGGTTCGGCACCTCCATTGGCGGGCTGATGGACGAGCAGTTCATCGACCAACCGTGGAGCTGGGCCAAGACCGGGTCGATCCTCGAGCACCTCTGGGTTCCGGTCGTGGTGATCGGCACCTCGGGCACGGCAGGTATGATCCGCCGGCTGCGCGCCAACCTGCTGGACGAATTGCAGAAGCAATACGTCATCACCGGCCGCGCTAAAGGGGTGGGGCCGGCCAAGCTGCTGCTCAAGTATCCCCTGCGCCTGGCGATCAATCCCTTCATAGCGGACATCGGATCGATCCTGCCGCAAGTCGTCTCGGGCGCCGTGCTGGTGTCGGTCGTGCTCGATCTGCCGACGACCGGCCAGATGTTGGTCCAGGCGCTGCGCAGCCAGGACATGTACCTGGCCGGATCCTTCCTGATTTTCCAGGCGCTTCTCGTGGTGATTGGCGTGTTTCTCTCCGACTTGGCGCTCGCCGCGCTTGATCCGCGCATCCGGCTGAGCGCTGGGGCGACGCGATGAGCGAACGCATAGAGCACTACGTGAACGCCATGCCCTTCGACCCCAACCGGGTCGAGGCCATGACGCCCGAGATGGAGCGCTACTACATGGCGTCCCAGTGGCGCATCATGTGGTGGAAGTTCCGCCGCCACCGCCTGGCGGTGATCGCTGGGGCGGTGCTGCTGGTGATGTATGCCTCGATCCTCGTCTGCGAGTTTTTGGCGCCCTACGACCTCTCGGAGCGGCACACCGATTTCATTTACTCCCCACCCCAGACCGTGCACCTGTTTCACGAGGGTGAGTTCGTCGGACCCTTCGTCTATGCGCTCGGATATCGGCTCAACATGGAGAACCTGCGCCGGGAATACACGTCGGACTTGGAAAACCGGCAGCGGCTGCGATTTTTCTGCTCTAGCGACACCTACAAGATGTGGGGTTTCATCGAAAGCCGGCGGCACTTCGTGTGCGCAGCCGAGGGGGGTACTTTCTTTCTGCTCGGCACCGACCGCCTGGGGCGCGATCTCTTGAGCCGGATCATCTACGGGGCGCGGATCTCGCTGACCATCGGTCTGTTCGGCATCACGCTCAGTTTCCTGCTCGGCATTATCATCGGCGGCGTGGCCGGCTATTACGGCGGCTGGATCGACAATCTGATCCAGCGCTTTATCGAGGTGGTCCGCTCGTTCCCGGAGATTCCCTTGTGGATGTCGCTTTCGGCGATCCTACCGGTGACCTGGCCGCCGATCTGGATCTATTTCGGGATCACCATCATCCTCGGATTGCTCGACTGGCCGGGATTGGCGCGCGCGGTGCGCTCCAAACTGCTATCGCTGCGCGAGGAGGAATTCTGCACCGCCGCTCAACTGATGGGGGCCTCGCCGGCGCGCGTCATCGGGCGCCACCTGCTGCCTAGTTTCGCGAGCCACCTGATCGCCTCCGCGACACTCTCGATTCCGGCCATGATCCTGGGCGAAACGGCGCTTTCCTTCCTCGGGCTCGGCCTCAGGCCGCCGATGACCTCCTGGGGCGTGCTCTTGGCCGAGGCGCAGAACATCAACGTGGTCGCGCTATATCCTTGGCTGATGCTGCCGGTCATTCCGGTGATCATCGTCGTGCTGGCGTTCAACTTCCTTGGCGACGGCCTGCGCGACGCCGCCGATCCGTACAAATAACGTCCGAACCGTTCCGCCGGTAGGGCCATTGCAGAGTTCGCGGAAGCGGCCGGCGTTGGTTCGACAGAAGTCTAGATCGCTTTTAGATCATCACGCGCTAACCACCACGACGTCCATTGGCCGAGCGGTCCCGGCGATCTCGAGCCCGGTGTGCCGCGGCCGTTCCTCGGACGGCTGGTAGCCCTGTTGCAGCGCCAGCTCATAACTCGTCGCGTCACAGAGGGCCATCACACCGAGGTCCTTGTTCGCCTTCTCCAGCTTGGCCGAGAGATTCACGGCATCGCCAATCACCGTATATTCGAGGCGGGTTTCATCGCCGACCGCGCCAAACAGGATTCGCCCCGTGGCCACCGCCCCGTTGACGGTCGGGCTGGGCCGCCCCTCGGCAACGCGCTCGGCTTGCCAGTCGCGCGCCTCACGGAGCGCTTCCTCCAGGGCGGCAAGCGCATCGGCAGCATAGGTCTGCGACGGCACGGTCGCCCCGAACGTCGCCATGATGCCGTCGCCCAGGAACTTATCGATGGTTCCACCATGCTTCTGGATGACCGGGACCATGCGCGCCTGATACTCGGCCAGCAGACCGATCACCTCGTCGGCACTGGCCTGGCCGACCAATTTGGTGAATCCGCGCATGTCCAGGTTCAGGATCGCGGCGTCCCGCATTTCGCCCGTCCCGACCCGAATTTCCTGCTCGGAACTCTTGATTTTGGCGGCGATCTCGGGATCGAAGAAACGCGACAGCTCGCGCGCCGCCGTCTGCTCGGTCACCGCCCGCACCAAGAGGCCCTTGGCCCGCTGCAAGGACACCGCGATGATGCCGGTTACCAGCAGGATCGAGATCATCTTGTCGAACTCGGCGCCCAGAAGGATGGCGTTGGAGGTCATGTAGACGACGTAGTCGCGCGTGATCATCGTATCGGCGGGATCAATGGCCACGACATAGATGATCATAACGCCCCACCCGGCAGCCGCGACGATGCCGGCCAGCAGCACGAAGCGGGCTTCGAACCTGAGTGCACGCAAGGCGATGAATATGAAGACGTATAGGAGCGTCGGCGCCTTCAAATAGAACGAAGCAGGCTGCTGATACTGCAGGTGAAAGCTCCAGATCAGCACCATCAGCAGCGTCATGTCGAACACCACCGAAACAGTGAGCAACCAAGTCGGAAGTCGGCTTTTGTGGGCCCACAGCAGCCGTCCCAGGGTCAATATCAGGTAGATCGCCAGCGCCCAGGGCACGGGCGCGAATTCGGCGTCTTCCGCGAAGGTTTTAGGGGATACCAGATAGAGTGTTCCGAAGATCAGGACGACGGCGAGCTGAACCCATCCGATCAGGACCTCGCTTTTGTCCTGCTGGGCGCGGATCTGTTCGCGGACCCGCGTCGGCAGGCTGCCTGCCTCCTCCGTCGCCCAAAGACCCTTCAAGCTTTCGCTCAAGCTTGTCATGACGGCTCGCCCTCCTGCCATGGGCAACGGCCCCTCGCCGCCGCTCTCGTGCATATCCGCGTCGCTAAGATCCGGCGCCGGCCCAGGCGCCCCGCCGGCCCGCCTTACCGTACGATGCCGTGGGCTCGCGGAGCGAGCGGCCAAAGGCCGGCAAGGAACGGGGGCTGGACCCAATCAAAACACAATCGCCCGAGATGATAGGAACTCTCAACACAAATGCCTGACATATCCGCGTGAGATCTCCGTGAGCCCTCGATCGCGCCGGGTCGATCTCGGGTGCCGAATAAGCTAGAGCGGGTTTGGGTCGAATTGACCCAAACCCGCTCTAAGGGACGGTTTTCCTCAACCAAAGGCTCGATTCGAAGGCGCCGGCACCAAGAGGCAGGCGGCCGGCCGCGCTTTCCGCTACCTCCGAGGCCATGCGGGTCGCCACATAGTGACTGGCGAACAGGAGCTCCCAGCCGGAGCCCACGACCATCTGAAGGACAGCCAACTGCTCGTTGTAGCCGCGCCAGTCCCATTCGGCCGGATAGTCGTCGGGCAAGAACACGTCATGGATATGCACCAGGACACCAGGCGGCAGCGCGGGCAGAACGCGGCCGTAGAGGTAGTCCGCGTCGCTACCCGGCATGAGAATGTGGCTGGAATCGATGACCAGAAAATCGCCGGCCTCGAGCGCCAGAAACGGCTGGTCGCCGGTTTCCGGAACCGCCGAGCGAATCAGCTCGACCTCAAGCCGCGAGAGATCCGCGCGGGGCGCCGGATCGATCGCCGTGATCCGGCAGGCGAGACCTTCGTCGGCCGCCGCGCGTGCCAGAAAGCGGGTCGAGTGGCCCGATCCCACCTCGACGATCCGCCCGGGGCGCTCCTGTCGCACCAGGATATAGGCGGCGGCCGCGTCCAGCCGGGGAAACCAGTCCTGGGCCCATCGCGGCGCTGGTGGCGGATCCTGCCCGATGGCATCGAGCGCCGCATGATAGCGGTTCATGCCCTCAAGAAACGCGCGGAATTGGGCTTCCGCACCCGCAAACCGCGCCTCGGCAGCCGGATAGGCGGCACGCGCACCAGGACCCGGCAGGCGGCCGGCGTAGCGATAGGGAATGAAAAAACCGCGCTTGGCCAGGTTCAGGACCGTTACCAAGCCGAACCAAACGCGCCGCCGTTGCGCTCGGCCCGGAAACCCGGTCTCGCCGCTCACGGCCTCAGGACCAGCCCCTCGCGGGCCACGGTGGTTCCCGGTCGGCACGCATCGGCGGCCTTGACAACCCCGTCCATGAAGTCATCGTCATGGCGCGGATCATGGTGAAAGATGACCAGCCGCTTGACGCCCGCCTGATCACATAGCCGCGCGCCTTCCTGCCAAGTGGAATGACCCCAGTTCACGTAGCGCGGAAACTCGTCGTCAGTATAGGTCGAGTCGTAGATCAGAATGTCGGCGCCATCGATTAGCCGCAGCACGTTCTCATCGGGCTCGCCGGGCACATGTTCGGTGTCGGTGACATAGCAGATCGCTCGGCCGTCGAATTCGACCCGGTAGCCGGTCGCGCCGTTGGGATGATTAAGGACGGCCGTTCGCACCGTCACCTCCGGTCCGGACGACAGGGTCTCGCCCGCCTTGAAATCGTTGAAGGAGACGTCGGCGCCAAACATCTGCGGCGGCACTGGGAACAACGGCGCCTTCATGAACTGGCAGAGCACGCCGGTCAGGGTTAGTTCGGGCAGCAGGTGGCCGGCCCAGACTTGGATGCGATTCTTCTCCTCAAAGATCGGGCCGAAGAACGGCAGGCCGATGATGTGGTCGTTGTGGGTATGGGTCAGGAAGAGATCGAGCGAAAGCGGCCCGTCATTGGACAAGCTGTCACCCAGATAACGGATTCCAGTGCCGGAGTCGAAGACGAGCAAGCGCTCGCCGCAACGCATCTCCAGGCACGACGTGTTTCCGCCATACCGCTGGTGTTCCGGTCCGGGACAGGCGATCGAGCCGCGCACGCCCCAGAACTTGACATAAAAATCCCCGCCGTCCCCCAAAATCGACCTCTATTAAGTCATTGGCACGTCCATTAAATGTGGGTAATCGAGCGCTTTACCCCAACAAAATTCTGCGGCAGGGCTTGAGTCGGCCCTTTCCAGGTCGTATCGCAGGGTGAGGACGGTTCGCCGGATCCGCCCGACCGGACGTCTCTCTTGGATCACGCTTCTCGAATCAGCTTATGTCTCCGGATCGAACGAACTGGGCCACCGTCGCCTTCGGACTCTCGCTCGCCTGGTTTGCGGCGTTCCAGATGTTCAAGCTGCCGCCGGTCTTGCCCATGTTGCTCGAGGCTTACGGTTATGACTTGGTCCTGGCCGGCGGTTTCATGTCGGTCTACGCCGTCGCGGGCCTGCTCCTATCCTTCGGATTCGGCCGGCGGATCGAGCGCGGCGGATGGCATCGCCCGCTGCTCGGCGCACTGGCCGTTCTGGCCTGCGGCAACCTATTGGGTCTGATCTGGCCGCAATCCGGCTGGATCATGTTGGTTGCGCGGGCGCTCGAGGGGGGTGGTTTCGCCGTTCTGGCCATCATCGGGCCAACGCTCGCCAACCGCCAGGCCGAGGCGCGCCACCTGCCGATCGTTATCGGCGCGACGGCGGCCTGGATACCGATCGGTCAGCTCGTGGCCGTGCTGCTTGCACCTGCGGCGCTCGCCCTCCAGGGCTGGCAAAGCCTATGGGGCCTAAGTCTTCTCGGATGCCTGCTGTTCGCCGCCTGGAGCCTGCGGATACCGAAGGACAGCGCGGCGCCGGAGACAAGATCCACCGACACGGACACGCCGCAGACGAGACGACGGTCCCGACGCATTCTGGTGCTGACGGCAGGGCTATTCTGCCTCTGGGCCGGGCAATACTTCGCCTTCATGACCTGGTTGCCGGAGTATCTGGTCGCGGCGCACGGCCTGGGGCTGACGGCGGCTCTGGCCGGATACAGTCTGCCGGTCGGCCTGCTGATTCTGTTCAACATGGTGACCGGGGTCCTGTTGCGCTACGGCGTCTCACTGGGATTTCTTCTGGTCGGTTCCCTGGCGCTTCAGGTCGCGGTCTGGTGGCTGAGCTCCTTGGGCCTGGAAGGCTGGAGCGGCTTGGCCGCCTTGGTGGTTTATGGCATCGGTGCCGGCATCACGCCGGCCTGCCTGTTCACCATGCCGAGCCGCGCCGCAGGGCAGGGCAGAGCGGCGGCCTCGGCGTTCGGGATCATCATGACCGGACGCAATGTCGGCGTGCTCATTGGACCCATTCTGCTGGCCGAGACCTTGAGAATGAGCGAGTCCTGGGCGCTCGCGTCGCCGGTCTTCGGCACGGTGACGACGCTCGCCCTTCTAAGCGGACTGTACCTGGCCTTCGAGCTTGCCGCCGGGGACCGTCCGGCGCCGGAAGACGCGAACGGACCCACGAACTGACCTGAGAACGGCTCCAGCGCGAGGAGAAGCGACTGGAGCTGGTTTCGATATCGGTGCGATCCACCCAC
>PVMK01118333.1_pt1 | contig 23124 bp, 20 predicted proteins | sample 1853481 | NCBI WGS metagenome assembly PVMK01 (sample SAMN08533507, study PRJNA380276) | Marine sediment metagenome, whole genome shotgun sequencing project. | reverse complement strand
TTAGCCCGGTAGTTGGGTCCGTGCCAATTTCCACTTTCCAACCTTCAGAGTTGTATACATCTGTGACGGTACCACAGGGTATGGCAATTGTGTAATGCGAAAGTGCGTGACGGCAACTGCCATCATTGCTTACTTCAAGCGTATATTCCCTCATGCCTTCTTCGTTTACTGAGGAGCTTAATAAAGAAGTAGAAAAACATTCCGGGCAGTCTTCGGGAGTATTTGTTTTACAATTTAGATCAAAATTGAAATCACCTTGACGGGGTTCGCCTCCATTTATATAATATAAGAACCATCCCGAGAATCCGTAGTTTCTATTTTTATCATTTGCCGCCTGACCTACCTGAAAACCATAGCTATAGTCTATGGGATTGTGTTTGATAGGAACAGTGGTCCCTTCATTTTTTCCTTTACCCACCAGCATGGAGTTTTTGTTAGGGTCCATAATATAATAGGACCAGGTTTTATAAAGATCACTGGCTTTGTTGTTCTGATCCTTATAGCTCCTTCCTAATGTGGACCACTGGTCCCAATCCATACGGTCGGACAACCAAAGCTGGATCTCCCATTGGTCTTGAGGGTCCTTTTTATTGTTGATGATACCATAGACATGGGCAGTGCCATCTTCATTCTCCACCAATTTTCCACCTTGATGGTCAAAATAGAAATCAGCATGCTTACCATTATTGTACTTACTAAGCCAGATGGCATGGCCGGCATTTTGCGCGGCAACGGCGGTACAGGGATCATTCCCATTAGCTAGTAGGGTTGTGGAGCAGGCAAATACTAATACTGCAGTAAAAAATGCAGCAAGAAATGCCTTGAAGTTAAAGAATTGTACAGGTGTGATCATAGGCCCAGGGTGTTTGTTTTAAAAAATCCTCTAATCAATCAGAGTACTCTTTAATACCCAGGGTTTCAGTAATAGTAACCTTAAAAAAGATGGTGGAATGCAGTAAAACTTACATAGGTAATCAAATGGTGCTTTTTCCTAAATTGTTGGTGCGCACCATAAGTTAATTCAATGCGTCCATTCTGCTCTATCAAGTGTACGATATTGAATGGCTTCAGCTAGGTGCTCTACTTTAATCTCTGTACTACCGGCAAGGTCTGCTATGGTTCTGGAAACTTTTAAAATACGTGTGTAGGCCCGGGCAGATAATCCCAGTTTTTCAATTGCCGTCCTAAGCAGTGTTTTCCCAGCAGTATTAATAACGCAGACCTCTTTAATCAAGCTGGCTGGCATCATTGAATTGGAATAAATAGATGGGGTAGAACCAAAACGTATGCTCTGAAACTCACGGGCTTTTATTACCCGCTCACGAATTGTTTTACTGTTCTCAGCCGGCTGGTCCCTAATCATTTCATCAAATGCCACCGGAGTAACTTCAACATGGATATCAATCCTATCCAGCAATGGCCCACTGATCTTGTTCAAATAGCGCTGAACCATTGCTGCGGCACAGGTACATTCTTTATCGGGGTGATTGTAATATCCGCAAGGGCATGGATTCATACTGGCGATCAGCATAAAATTAGCGGGATACTCAATGGATACTTTGGCCCTTGAAATAGTCACAAGTCTTTCCTCCAATGGTTGCCTGAGTACTTCTAATGCTTTTCGTTGAAATTCCGGAAGTTCGTCCAAAAACAACACTCCATTGTGGGCCATTGAGATCTCACCCGGCTGAGGAATTCCTCCACCTCCTACCAAAGCGGTATAACTAATGGTGTGATGAGGCGCCCGGAAAGGGCGTGTGGTCATCAGGGAGGCACCAGACGATAATTTGCCAGCAACAGAATGTATTCTGGTGGTTTCCAGTGCTTCATGCAGCGTCAGAGGCGGCAAAATTGATGGCAGCCGTTTGGCCAACATAGTCTTCCCCGCTCCAGGAGGGCCAATCATAATAGCGTTATGCCCTCCGGCAGCAGCGATCTCTAAAGCCCTTTTAATATTTTCCTGACCCTGAACTTCAGAAAAGTCTGATTGATAATTATTGATATGATGATAGAAAATATCTCGAGTGTCAGATACTATGGGTTCAAAGGTGCCCCTTTGTTCAAAAAAGTCGATGGCTTCTTTCATGGTACTTACTGCAAAAACCTCAATATTATCAACGATCGCAGCTTCCTTTCCATTATCAATTGGGAGGACCATGCCTTTAAACCCCAATCGTCTGGCCTCAATGGCTATTGGTAGAACACCCTTTATTGGTCTAAGCTGACCATCCAATGCTAATTCACCCATAATAAGGTATTTGCCCAGTAGCTCGGAATTTAACTGATGGGTGGCCATAAGGTAGCCCAGGGCTATTGGCAAATCGTAGGCCGAACCTTCCTTTTTAATATCAGCCGGTGCGAGGTTAACCACCACTTTTTGCATTGGCATCCGGTATTTAAGGTATTTGATGGCAGATACTACCCGATGCTGACTTTCCCTAATGGCATTATCAGCTAACCCTACCATATAGAACTTATTACCCTCACCTACCTGTACTTCAATGGTTATCAGGCAAGCGTCAACTCCTTGAACTGCGCTGCCAAATGTTTTAGCCAGCAGCATAAATTAGTGGTATTTTGAAGCGGAGGGTGCAGAATATTGAATTTGGTCTTTTCATAGCACAAATTTATACTGCCTGCATTGCATTTAGTTTTTGGTAGAGACCTCCCCTGTCCAATAGTTGGTGATGGGTGCCTCGCTCTATAATCCGTCCTTCCTTCAAGACGATAATTTCATCGGCATTCTGAATGGTACTTAATCGGTGTGCAATTACAATTGATGTTCGGTTCTTCATTAAGTTTGACAAAGCTTCCTGTACCAGATTTTCTGATTCGGAGTCAAGAGCAGAGGTAGCTTCATCAAGAATCAATATCGATGGATTCTTTAGAACGGCTCGGGCAATGCTTAATCTTTGCCTTTGACCACCGGATAGTTTGCCACCTCGTTCCCCAATTTCTGTTTGATAGCCATGCTCCAGCCTAAGAATAAATTCGTGAGCATTGGCAACCTTTGCAGCTTTGATTACCTCCTCATTACTTGCATGCGGCTTTCCAAAAGCAATATTATTGAAAACAGTATCATTAAATAAAATTGACTCTTGGCTTACAATTCCCATTAAACTGCGCAAAGCTTCCAACTTATAATCTTTCAATGGAATGCCATCCAATAATACCTGGCCTTGAGTCGGGTCATAAAACCTGGGAATCAGATCCACCAGTGTTGATTTTCCACTTCCAGATGGTCCGACCAGGGCAATAGTACGACCTCTGGGAACTACCAGGTTGATATCTTCAAGTACCTTTTGGTTGTCATAAGCAAAGCTTACATTTTTTATTTCAATTGATTCATTGAATTGAGCGGTGGCATACGCATGATCAGAATCTTTTATTTCAGGAACTATATCTATAATTTCAAAGATCCTTTCCGCTGATGCCAGAGCTCTTTGGATACTGCTGTAAGCTTTGGACAGGGCTTTTGAAGGTGCCAGTAGTTGTGCGAATACTACTAAATAAGTGATAAATGCCGCTCCGTCTAAGGTAGATTGATTGTTTAACACCAGGTTTCCGCCAAACAGCAAAATTCCCCCAACCACTATTATGCCCAAGAACTCCGATACCGGTGATGCCAGTTCGTTTTTGCGGGCCATGGAAATATTAATACTGGCATATCGGTCAATTTCTTTGGTGAATTTTTTAAAGGTATAATCCCGGGCATTGAATGCTTTAATAATCCTTATCCCTGAGAATGTTTCATCTACCTGGTTAAGAATCCGTCCTAAGGACTCTTGTCCGGCAAGAGCGATCTTACGAAGTTTCTTTACAATTTCCGAAACAAGTACTCCAGCGATCGGCAACACAATTAAGGTGAACAACGTAAGTTTGAAGGACATAAAAAACAGCCAGACGAAGTAAAGTATAATACTTGCAGGGTCTCTAAAAATAACCTGCAGAGAATGGACTATGCCATTTTCAACCTCCTGTACATCGTTAGTGATCCTCGAGGTGACATCACCTTTTCTCTGGTCTGTGAAGAATCCCAAATGTAGTAAACTGATTTTTTCGAAAATAGCCAGTCTCAGGCCCCGCACAGCACGAGCTCGCACCTTGGCTAAGATGATCTGTGATAAATATCTGAAAATATTGGACATTAGATTAGCGACAATGGTTACTACAGTGATGTATGCCAACGTGCCAAATTTTCCGTAGGTTTCTGTGAATGAAATAAGAAAGTAATAGAATTTATGCTTTAAATACCCCAGTGTAGGAGAGAATGCCGGATTGGATTGGTATGCCTGTAATTCAGCCATATCCATCTGTTGAAAGATGACATCAAACAACGGTATTAATAAGGTGAAATTGATTAACCCAAATATAATTCCCAGCAATGTGAAAGCTAGGTACTGCGGCAGATAGTGCCGCAAAGGCCTGGCAAACGATAATATTCTGAAATAGGTGTTCATTTATAAAGTTTAGCCGTCAGCTCTTAATGGTGCAAGTTACTGTTTTTGAGTATCATTAAATGACATAGCCCCTCTGCTAACTTCAGAATACATGTTCACGTCTTGAGATATTCAAACGGATTGATAATGAACTGACCACATTGTCAGCGTTTCTTTCCGGTAGCTCACTTTTCAAAGTTCTAAATACCTGATTGAAGTCTAGAAATAGATTGTGTTTCAATTGATAGGAGGCGGTGAAATCAAAAAAGAAAAGATCTGTGCCGACGCCCTGGCCGATCTTATTATTAAAATCCATTTCACGATCGTTGTAACTTTTCAAAACGTCCCCGCCCCAGTTTGTACTATCGGTATCTGCCCCGTAGTCTGCTATCACTAGCTTTCCGGACAGCCTCAACCTTGGAATAGGCTGATACTGGGCAATGGCTATGAACTCTTTGAAATTAGCTCCCAGTGGGTGGGCCAAAGGCTGGTTGTAGTGAGATTGGCTGGTAAAATTGGTGATATGGGCATATGTATAGGGCCGCACAAAATTTCCTTCCAGCTGTAGATCCAGATTGTTGACTCCAAACACATCTATATATTTCAAGCCTATTTGATAGGCAATCTTGTTACCCCACCATCCGTCACCGGCCTTTACTTCCCTAAGTAAGAATTCATCTAAAACAACTTGTCCATAGAATGAGAACCTTTTCAAGAAATTCCAGGTAACATCTGCTCCAAATAGGGCATTGTCCTGAGAACCTCCCGATTGTTCTATGGCCCTGTAAAAAATTATGGGGTTCAAATAGTCCAGTTCGAACGAAGTTCCTGTACTGTCTTTATGCTGACCAAAGGCAATGGCCTCAAAGATCCCTAGATTTAATTGATCGGTAACGTTTACACCAATCCGATGGAAGGCCAGGTATTTTTTTGGAAAGTCAATAGAAGAGAAGGAGCCCCCTGCGTTACCTGGAGCATCGGCCCTCATCTCGGAAACCATAAATGAGTAGTGAAGCCGCCAGACGTTGGTATTTATCTTTAGAAATAAATGGTTGTTGGAAAAGTCCGATAGAACCAAGGACCGATAGCCGTTACCAATGAATTGTTTGTCGTGTCCAAATTGAAAATTAATAAACTTGGCCGCATTAAAACTTATATAACCTCTGGCTGTAAAAAAATCAACGCCATTATCTTTGAAGCTTTTCCAAAATCCCTCGCCGGGGACCACAAAACGATCGTCATTGATCCAATCTCGAACATAACTTGGGAACCTCATTTGGTTCTCAGCTAGATAGGTGTAGAAACCTACTTTTCTACTGATCATACCACGTATTACCAAGCCCCTGGTATTGGTAAAAATGTTCTGCTCATCTTTTTCAATTCCATACCCAAAATGAAATACCGGGCTGACATGCAAGTCAAAATCTTTGGTATCAACATGGAAAAGGTCTGATTTATTTTCATACAGAGCTTTAAATAAAGGCTTTTTACTCACGTTGTTGTCACGCTTTGACCATTCCCAATTATCATTGGCCAAATACTGGAGATTGAATTGATCTACCTTTGAATCAGCTCGACCAGTGGCGTAAAGGGTATCGACAAATTCCGCAACGTCCGACCTTAGATACGGTTTAATATTGCTGTGAAAACTGGATGCGAAATGCCCCGATTTAATTTCATAGCGTTGAACAAGGTGATAATAGTCAGGATCAAGTGGGATATTTGTACTTTGGGCATTGACTAATAAAGTACTTCCCAAAGCAAACAGTAGTATCAGTAGTTGTTTAATCATTCGATTTTACACTATTCCGTCGCAAGTTAATACATTGCCGTAAAAAATTAGCGTGAATCAATTCATGGTTAATAGCAGTAAAAATGTTTGAAAATATTCAATACTTTACTTAATTTTGCCCTCCTTTTTGGAATGAATAATATAATTGTGCAATCATGAAAAAAGACATCCATCCGGCTTACAAAGAAGTGGTTTTCCTGGATACGCAAAGTGAGTATAAGTTTCTCACAAAGTCTACCATGACTTCGGAGGAGACTATTAAATGGGAGGATGGAAACACCTACCCCCTGATCAAGGTAGAGGTGAGTTCTGCTTCGCATCCTTTCTACACGGGGAAACGGGTATTCTTAGACACCGCTGGCCGGGTTGAGAAATTTAATCGTAGGTATAAGAAAAAATAAGCACAACAGAAGCTTTGAATTATGTCTCATGGATAACTTATTCTGTGAGACTTTTTTATTTTTGTGTACATGAATATCCTGTTGTTCGATCACCCTGAGATCAGGCGTTCCCTGCTGCCTCTGACATTTACCAGACCAGTAGCCGACATTCGTTTGGGTATTTTAACCATTGCTGAAAAATGGAGATTTGAATTTAATCATTCCGTAAGTTTTTTAACACAGGGTTATCTCAGTGTCAAGTATCCCGCGGTCATGAAGGAGGATAACTTGTACATCAATGGGGCCTTATGTCCCGATCAACACATTCTTGAAAAAATCAGTAATCTTTCTTCCGGCAAAGGTCTGAGACAGGGAGATATAATCATAGCGTTTCGATCCGGACCTTTTGATTCTCTGGGTGAACTGACTGATGTGGTGGATCTATGCGAGCCGTATGAAGACCACATGACCCTAATAAGAAATACCTGGCAGCTTTTCTTGTCCAATGGGGATCAAATTAAAGCAGATTACCCAAGGGTTATCAATGGCAGGGAAAGCCATCCATTAACCGACCCGCATACTATAGTATATAACCAGGAAAACCTTTTTATTGAGGAGGGTGTCCGGATTAAGGCAGCCATTATAAACGCTGAGAACGGACCGGTGTATCTTGGCCCAAATTCCGAAATTCAGGAGGGAACAATTATACAAGGCCCTTTTGCTCTGGGCAATTATTCTCAGTTGAGATTAGGAGGTAAAATGAGACCTAACACTACCATTGGACCTTTCTGTAAAATTGGGGGAGAGGTTGGTAATGTGATTTTTCAAAGTGACAGTAACAAAGCCCATGAAGGATTTTTAGGTAATAGTGTAATTGGGTCCTGGTGTAATTTGGGAGCTGATACCAATAACTCGAACTTAAAAAACAACTATTCCAATGTTCGTTCCTGGAGTTATCTAGAGGATGCATTTGTAGATACTGGTCTACAGTTTTGTGGGCTTATCATGGGAGACCACAGTAAGAGTTCGATTAATACCATGTTTAATACTGGCACGGTGGTGGGGGTATGCGCCAATATTCATGGAGTAGGATTTCCTGCAAAGTTTACTCCTTCATTCATTTGGGGTGGCGCTGGAAGTACTACTGAATATGATTTTGAAAAGGCCTGTGAAACGATTGCCAAGGTAATGGAACGCCGTTCCCTATCTTTTTCTGAAGTAGAAAGAAGTATTCTTGAGCATATATACCAACAGACTGCTGAGAATCGTTTATCGACATTGAAGTAGAAAATGCAATTCGCCGACATACAGGGATTGAATCAAACCAAAACCAGCTTGGTAGAAGCTGTGCGAAAGGACCATGTAGCGCATGCCCAACTCTTCCTTGGTCCCGAGGGGAGCGCTAACCTGGCCATGGCTATTGCGTTTGCCACTTACCTGAATTGTGAGGATCCTGGCGACCGGGACAGTTGCGGTCAATGTCCCTCTTGTTTGAAGAACCAAAAGTATATTCACCCGGATGTCCATTATGTTTTCCCGGTAAGCAGCACGGAAAAGATTAGTGGTAAAGAAGTGGTGAGCAATAATTTCCTAAAGGAATGGCGTTCGTTTTTGGAGGAAAATTTGTATGGTGATATTGCCGATTGGAGTGGCGTGTTTGGGGAGGGAAACAAAAACCTGAATATCTCAAAAGAAGAAAGCAAAGGCATCATCAAAAAATTATCATTAATGGCTTTTGAAGGAGCGTACAAGGTCCTTATTATCTGGATGCCCGAGTACATGCATCCTTCAGCAGCAAATGGCCTGTTAAAGATTCTGGAAGAGCCATCGAATAAAACAGTATTTATATTGGTTGCGCATGACTCAGAAAAGTTACTAGGGACCATATTGTCTCGAACTCAAAAAGTGATGATCCGGGCGTTTAACGATGGTGAAGTCCAGGCATACCTATTGGAAACAGGTGTTACACAAGAAAGGGCCTCCCATATTACCAGATTGGCTGCCGGTAACTTGAAATTGGCTTTTAGGTTAGCCTTTGAGGTTGAAGAGGATAGAGTAGAATCATTCAAAGAGTGGATGCGACTGTGTTACGGCCAGCACTATACTAAGTTGGTAGGATGGTCCGATGAATTTCATAAGATGACCAAAATTTCGCAACGAGGTTTTATTAGGTTTGGACTTTCAATACTACGAGACACCTTGGTGGCACATTATGGAGATTCTCAGCTGATCAAACTTGCAGAAGATGAAAAAGAGTTTGTTCGGAATTTCTCACAAGTGGTTACTCCTGAAAAAATTGAGCCGCTTACCAACTTATTTTCTGAAGCATTATTTCACTTGGAACGCAACGGGAGTGCAAGGATGATCTTTTTGGATCTGGCCCTTAATGTCTCCAAAAGACTGAAAGAAGTTGAAATCTGAAATTAGAATCGGAACCAGACGAAGCCCGCTGGCCTTATGGCAAGCCAAATGGGTGGCCAGGCAGTTGGAATTAGTGCAATTGGCCGGCGAATTGGTCCCAATGGATACAAAGGGTGACCAATTGCAAAACTTACCGATACCTGAGATTGGCAGCAAGGGGGTGTTTACTGCGGAACTGGAACAAGAATTGGCTTCAGGAAATATAGATATTGCAGTACATAGCGCTAAAGATATGCCTTCTGAATTACCGGCGGAATTTGAGATAATTGCCTACACCGTCCGGGAGCAGGCCCATGATGTGGTAATAAGCTTCAATAGCCACCTTGATCTAAAGGAAAGTATCACCATTGGCACTTCATCTTCAAGAAGGGTTGCCCTGTTTCATCATTATTACCCTAACATTAATACGGTTTCGGTCCGGGGGAATTTGCAAACCCGGTTGAAGAAAATGGAACATGGGGGAATGGACGGCTTAGCATTGGCTTATGCAGGTGTACATCGCCTTGGTCTCAATGGATTGATCAGGCATTCTATGGCCAAGAATGTATTTGTGCCGGCGGTTGGCCAAGGCAGCATGGCTATCGAGGTCAGCAAGAGAATTAATCCTCAAAAGAAAGCACGGATAAGGGAATGTCTAAATGATCCGTCAACGGAATATTGCCTTACCACAGAAAGAGCTTTTCTTTATACTATCCAGGGAGGATGTAGTATTCCAGCTTTTGCATACGCTGAACTAAGTGATGGAATGATTGAAGTCCTTGGTGGAATTGTTAGTCTGGATGGAAATCAAGTTGTTCAACTAAGTTTGCATGGTCCGTTGGACCATGCACATAGATTGGGTGAAGAACTAGGACGAAAAGTTCTTGGATCCGGAGGGGCAAAGATCCTGGAAGAAATTAAGTCACATTTGAATGATTAAATATGATAGTTAAGAACAATATAATAGTAGCATGCCTGGTGCTATTTAGTCTTACAGTTTCTTGTACACCAAAACAAGACTACGTGGATACCATCTCTACTGATGCCCCAAAAAAGGACTACCTGGTTACCATCAGTACCACCTTTGGAGATATAAAACTTATCCTTTTTGATGATACCCCGTTACATAAGGATAACTTTATCGAACTGGCACAAGCAGGGCGGTACGATAGCACAATTTTCTATCGAGTAATTCAAGAATTTATGGTTCAGGGTGGTGATGTGAATGGAAAAGAAGGGACCACACCAACTCCAGAGGCGATGATCCCGGAAGAGATTCTCTCACATAATTTCCATGTCAGGGGGGCGGTAGCAGCAGCTCGAACCAACAACCCGGAGAGAAAGTCCAGCGAGTGCCAATTCTACATTGTCCATGGACGTACCTGGACAGAAGAGGAATTGACTTTAGATCGGGATAAACTGAATCAATATTTGAGGAGGCTGCTAAATAAACCAGAGTATCAGACGTTGAGAGATGAGTATATCAATATACAACAAGCAAGAGATGAGGATGCGTTGGAAGCCAAAATGATAGAGCTGAAGCCGGTAATTGAAAAAGAATTTGGAGTAAACTTAAGTCTCAAAGTTGACTCGAGGCGACTGGAAGTTTATTCTACTAAAGGTGGAGCCCCACATCTCGATGATGAGTATACTGTCTTTGGCCAGGTAATTTCAGGAATGGACGTAGTGGACGCCATCGCTGAACAATCAACGGATAGAATGGACAAGCCCCTGGAGGAAATTTCAATGACTGTAAAAGTAGAAGAACTAAAGCGCTCCAAGATCTCGAAACTCTACGGATACCAGTATCCACAACATTGATGAAAATATTGATAACTGGTGCGAATGGGCTTTTGGGTCAGAAGTTGGTGCAACTGCTAAGCAACCAGCGTGTATCTTTCCTCGCAACTTCTCAAGGACCCAGTCGCATTCAAACAGCGGACATATCCTACCTTCCTCTGGACGTGAAAGAAAGGGGTCAAGTGCTTAAAGTGGTTAAGGAATATGCTCCGAAAGTAATCATACACACTGCCGCCATGACCCATGTGGACCAGTGTGAAACTGACCGGGAGAAGTGCTGGCAACTCAATGTAATGGCAGTGGCACACCTGATTGAAGCCAGCGAAATAGTTAATGCTCATCTGGTTCATTTGTCCTCCGATTTTATTTTTGATGGGCTAAGTGGTCCCTATAAAGAGGATGATGAACCTAATCCTGTCAATTTTTATGGGCAATCTAAATGGGCCGCTGAAAAGCTACTGTATGAATGTAATATAAAATGGTCCATCGCCCGAACTATTCTGGTATACGGGGCTACACCTGGCGTATCCAGATCAAATATTATGTTATGGGTAAAGCGGAACCTGGAATCTGGCAAACCCATACAAGTGGTCGATGATCAGGTCCGAACCCCTACATTGGTAGAAGATCTGGCATTCGGGTGTTATCAAATTGCCATGCGGTCAGCCTATGGTATTTATCATATTTCCGGCGCTGATTTACTGACACCATATAATATCGCCCGGATTACCGCACGATATTTTTCCCTGGATGCATCGTTGATCAACAAGACCAATTCTGAAAATTTTAAACAGCCTGCAAAGCGCCCATTAAAAACAGGGTTCATAATTGAAAAGGCCCGTCAGGATCTAGGGTATCAGCCGCATAGCTTTGAAGCAGGACTGGCTATTACCGCTTCATATTGGGATTAGATTAAGGTCCAGCTTGGGTTAAGTAATTGAAATATTTGTTGAATTGCTCAGATATTTCATAATTTACGCCGCATCAAACCAATAAACCCCATGAAGAAGGTTTCGCTTTCCCTGCTTTATATGATTTTTTGTCTGACCAACTACGCTCAGGAAGTAGATGAAGCTGGAGCTGTGATTGTTGAACGTGACATCTGGACTAGAATTGGTGATTTTATTTTTACCTCAATACCCTTAGGAAACGGGATCTCCATGCCTTTTGTTATCATTTGGTTATTGGTGGGAGCTATCATTTTTACTCTTTACATGGGTTTTATCAATATCACAGGATTTAAACATGCCTTGGATGTAGTACGTGGTAAATTTGATGACCCCAATGATCCTGGTGAAGTTTCACATTTTCAGGCATTAACCGCTGCTTTGTCTGGTACGGTGGGCTTGGGTAATATAGCCGGTGTGGCTATTGCCGTCTCGTTGGGGGGGGCAGGTGCTACTTTTTGGATGATCCTTGCAGGGTTTTTGGGAATGTCCTCCAAGTTTGTAGAATGTACTTTAGGAGTAAAGTATCGAAATATCCATGCAGATGGCTCGGTGTCAGGAGGACCAATGTACTATTTGAGTAAAGGGTTGAGCAAACGCGGACTGGGTAGGTTAGGAAGAATTTGCGCAGTTATTTTCGCAGTCTTTTGTGTTGGAGGGTCATTCGGTGGAGGTAATATGTCCCAGATCAATCAGGCTACTGAACAACTGATTAGCGTAACCGGAGGTGAGAACAGTATACTTTTCGGACGCGAGTGGATGTTTGGAGCTCTTATGGCCGGTGTAGTGGCCTTGATAATAATTGGAGGTATTAAAAGTATTGCGAAGGTAACCGAAAAGATAGTGCCATTTATGGTGGCGATCTACCTGGCTGCGGCGCTTTTTATTATCCTAATGAATTTTTCCGAAATTCCCAATGCATTGGGCTCTATAATTTCGGGGGCGTTTTCACCCAAAGGAATGGCAGGAGGGTTTGTTGGAGTGTTGATCGTTGGTTTCCAACGGGCGGCGTTCTCTAATGAGGCAGGTGTGGGGTCTGCATCTATTGCCCACTCAGCAGCAAGAACTGAAGAACCAATAAGCGAGGGTATTGTGGCCTTATTAGAACCTTTTATTGACACAGTAGTGGTTTGTACCATGACAGCATTGGTGATAGTCATCACCGGTTCAATAGACCCGGATGCCACTGAAGGCGTATCGCTGACTTCACGTGCTTTTGCTTCTACTATTTCGTGGTTCCCATATATTTTGTTATTAGCAGTTATCCTTTTTGCGCTTTCAACCATGATTTCCTGGTCCTACTACGGATTAAAAAGCTGGACCTATTTATTTGGTGAAAGTCATTTGAATGATATTATCTACAAGATCATTTTCTGTGTTTTTGTAGTTATTGGCTCTGTGCTACCATTGACCAGCGTTTTTTATTTTAGTGACGCTATGATATTCGCCATGGCATTCCCTAATGTACTGGGATTGTATATTATGGCCCCTGAAATAAAGAGAGATTTAATAAGCTACTTGGAGAGGGTAAAAAGTGGAGAGATCAAAAGATTCAAATGATCAGAAACAGTACACCTGATCATAGTTTCCTGAGTCGAAAACCTGTTTTCTAATTACGTCCATTTCATGGTTATAATAAATAACCACGAAATAATCTGCTTCCGGTATATATTTCTCGGTAAATAAAACTGGTTTCGCCGCAGTTCCCAGGTTTATGATATCGTTAAAGCCCGGATTTAGCAGCATCCCAAGTTTATTGTCCAACAAGCCATATCCTTGTTTGGTTTTGATAATGGCCCTACGGTTGTCTTGGTTTGATATCCATTCCAAACCTGTAATATCTTTGAATTCTATCTCCCCGGTATAATAGTTTAACACCATCCAGTTGTTTTGCTTACGGGCAATTACCGAGCTGTCTGACCATTGTTTAATTTCGTCGTATTCGAATGGTATTAACACCTTATTCCTATGATCGATCAATCCCTTCTTTCCTTTTTTACTGCTTATTAGAGTATGCCCGTTAAAAGAAGTTATCCGGCTTTCATACTGAGGCTTGATCAGAGTCCCTTCAATGGGGTTGAAATAACCAAATCGACCGTTATGCAATAACGAGATATGGTTGGTACTGTCTGCCACGATGGTTTGATATCGGGGTTTCATTAAAATCTTTCCTTGTAAACTTACAATACCCTTCATGCCATTCTTTTCAATAATGAATAGTTCTGAGGTAAGAGGGTGCAGGTCGTAATACCAGGTGTGATAGATTGGGTGGCCTTCGAGGTCGTATACTTGTCTTTTCCCACCTGTACTATTTACTTGCAAAAATCCCATGGATTGGTCCACCTCTCGAATTAATTTTACCCGGTCGTGTTTGGCTAAATTCAAAGTGGCACCATTTCTGAACAATATAGTGGTACCTTGTTTGTCCATTAGCATCATGATATGCATGCCCAGTCTGGCTACAGAATCATACGAATGCTCATTTAGTTGAACCAACGTTACACGGTCCCATACTTCCCATTTGGAGTTTTTAAATAAACAAATGAAATGATTGTTAGATAAAAATTTTTGATACCGTTCAGGCGGGATGGTCTGAAGGTTCTCTCCATAGAATCTAATAGTGCCATGAGCAGTCTTTACATACCAGTCAGCGGAATCGAGTTCGTGAATTTCATGAGATGACAATGGTATAATTGGTGCCAGGTTATTATTCAGAATGCCTTCTTTTTCAGGAGTAAATACCATCAGGTTATTTTGGCTGATAAATTCCCAATCAGTATACTGATAGGTAAACCCCAGGTCGAGCTCAAAAGACCTTACAATTTGCTCTTTGGTGCTGACTGCCCATTGTTCCTTTTTTAAGAGAATGAAGGCACCTTCTCTTTGTATGACTTCATGTATTATCGGAACTATTAATCGTCCGGTCATGGTGGAAATCCCCCACTTTCCATTTTGGTTGATGGCTATGAACGAGTCTCCCAGCATTTTTACCTGATCGTACTCAATGTTCAAAACCAACCAGCCCGATTTATGCAGGACCCCATATTTGTTTCCGATGTTTAATTCCAGTAATCCCCTTCCCATATCTTTTATACCATCAAAGGGCCCATCCCATAGGACCTTCTGGTTTCTTCCCATTATTACTAACCTTTGATTTACATAGACCTGTACAACATCAGTGGTCAGTAGTTGGCAAAGGTAATTTTCAGGGATTGAATCAAAGGTGGAGGCAATCTGATAAACCCCATAATGGTCAATAAATCCATATTTGCCATTTTCAAAAACGGGGATAAGCGAATAGGACTCAAGTTTGTTGACACGTGTTAAGGAATCGGTAATGTTATCTCCTTTCATGAAGGACTCCTTATCTAAGTGGTATAGAATATTATTGGCATAGGAGACATACTTGCTATTGGGGAAGTCCTGTTTAAACTTTCTATAACTTCCGGGCCTGTCATCCAATGTCTGTAACTGAAATATTTGCCATTCAGCCTGGTTTCTATGGGGGGTATCGGGATGTTCCTTCAGGAAGTTATGGTAGTCAGTTAGTTTTCCTTGGGCAGTCTCAGCTTGAAACACCAGTAGATCATACCTTTTTCTGGCTGTTGATACCTGATAGGCATCCGGATACTGGTCCAGGAATTTTTTGTAGCCTATATACGTATCTTCATTACTGGCAATTTCGAAGGCCAGCATGTCCCTTCTGCTGATGGCATTTGCCAGTTGAGGTGCATTGGAATACTGGTCGATAAAATTTTGAAAACTTTGTACGGTATTAACATCCACCACCCGTGAGTAAGCAGTCCGATCTACCAGAGTCTTCTGCGCTTGCAGATCATCGATGGTCAGGTTGGCTTTCTCTAAGGGTAGACCTTCAAGGCTGTCTGGTTGATGCTCATCAATTAATGCCTGCTCAATATTCACATGGGCAGAGTCAATACTCCGGTTTGCATAGGTGGAATCGAAATAAAGAAGAGAAAAGGCATAACGCGCACCAGGATTGATAGTGTGCTTCAGAAGTGACTTTTTCAACATTGACTCAACCTGCTGGTGCTTACCCCTTCTTTAACGCTTTAATTGCTTTTGAAATAGGGTCGGCAAAACAGTCCGGTTGAGTAAATAAGAAAGGAATAAGAAGTAGGTAGAATTTGCTACTCATATACTTGATTAACCGCGGACATACTACAAAAATAGCCTTAGAAAACGGAAATCCGAATCTAACAGGAGATTAAATAATGTTCAACATTTTCTCCGTGGCTTTAATGGCCGATACGGTTTGATCAGAATCGAGTCCGCGTGTGGTAAACTCCGAACCGTTATTTTGCCAGGTAATAATGGTCTCACAAAGCGCATCAGACTTACTGCCAGGCGGTATACGTACTGCATAGTCAGTCAACTGTGGTAATTGCATCTTTTTTAGCTGGTAAATCTTATGCAAGGCATTTATAAAGGCATCAAATTGTCCATCGCCCTGTGCATTTTCTTCAAAGGCTTCACCATTGATCTCCACTAAAACGGTGGTTGATGGTTTTAATCCTTTTGAGTGGGTCAGTACATATGACTTGATGAAAACTTTTTGGTGAAAGGAACTATCCAATACATCGGAGATGATATAAGGCAGGTCTTCTTTGGTCACTGTCTCCTTCTTATCTCCCAGCTCAATAATGCGTTCGGTTACTTTTTTGAGCTCCTCATCGTTCAATACCAGACCAAGCTCTAACAGATTCCGTTGAATATTGGCCTTGCCCGAGGTTTTTCCCAAAGCATATTTCCGCTTTCTGCCAAATCGCTCAGGCAAGAGATCATTAAAATAAAGATTCTTTTTATGGTCTCCATCCGCATGTATTCCAGCAGTTTGCGTAAATACATTATCACCCACAATAGGCTTGTTTGACGGGATGCCAATGCCTGAAAAATTCGATACTAAACGACTCACCTTGAACAGAGCTTTTTCGTTTACATCAATAGCAATGTCGGGCATAAAATCATTGATAACCGCCACCACACTGGCAAGTGGAGTATTGCCTGCCCTTTCTCCCATGCCGTTCACGGTTAGGTGTAAGCCATGACAGCCTGCTCGCAGCGCTTCCATGGTATTAGAGACACTTAAATCGTAATCATTGTGTCCATGGAAGTCAAAATGAGTATCTGGATACTTTTCGATGATTGATGCCATAAACCCATATACTTCCTGGGGGGTCAATACACCCAATGTATCCGGCAACAAGATTCTTTTGATAGGCTGTTCGGATAAAAAATCGAGAAACTCTAAGACGTACTCTCTTGAATTTCTCATGCCGTTGCTCCAATCCTCTAAATATACATTGGTTTCGATACCAATATTTTTGGCCTTTTCCAATATTTGTGCAATATCATCGAAATGTTCCTTGGGTTTCTTGTGCAATTGGTGGGTCAGATGGTTTAAAGAGCCTTTCGTCAACAGGTTTTGCACATTTGCCTTTGCCTTTTGCATCCATTTTAGCGATTCGCCTCGATCAACAAAAGTAAGTACTTCCACACGGTCTTTATAACCACTTTCACTGGCCCATTCGAGGATATTTTTGACCGCTTGAAACTCCCCTTCAGAAACCCGTGCTGATGCTATTTCCAAGCGATTGACCTTCAATTCTTCCAACAGCAACTTTGCCAGGGTCAGCTTCTCTAACGCCGAAAAAGAGACACCAGAGGTTTGCTCGCCGTCACGAAGCGTTGTATCCATTATTTCAATAGGTTTTTTCATATTTTGAATCAGCAGCTTATGCCCGACAGCGCGGCGTTAACAGATTGCCGAATAAGATATAAAATAATCCTTAAGAAATCTTGATGCCTCTCGCTTTTTAATTCGATGTTCCAACCCTTCAGCTTCGCTTCGAGTTTGTAACACCTTTGAAGAATATAGGTAAAGTATACCTTATGCTATTTGGACATAATAAAAAGATCTGTTGAAAATCTCAAAAAAAGTCATCACGCTACTAGCACAATGACTTTGGTCGGGATGACTGGATTACCTTCGGTGATCCAGAATTGGGGTATCACAGTGAAGTGAGGGTTCGCTACCCTCTCTTTTTATTTTCGCTCACTTCAATCAAAAAAAAGTTTTTATTTCGTTTGCTCAAACAAAAAAATCATCGGCGATAGCCGATGACCCTTCTACTTCACTGTCGGGATGACTGTACTACATAGGCAGAACGGCATCAAATTGAAATAAGTCAATAAACATGCTTTTATTATCGATACAGCCTTATTTTAAAGTAACACCTATTCGAGAACATTCGTAATTATTTCTTTTTGTTCGCTTTTTATGCGCAAGTTGTGCGCAAATTATGTAACTTTGAGACGTTAATCTATGGCATCTATTACCTACAGCTACCGCTCCAGAAAAGATCGTTCATTCGTCCAGGCCCGGCTATTATACTATGCACCTGACACTGACAAACGCCTTTCCTTATATGTGCCTACGAAGGTCCAGGTTGCAAAGTTGTTTTGGACCGAATATCGCAAGGTGAAGAATTTTCGGGACATTGAAAAGGCCAATTTAAAAAAATCCATTGACGATCATCTATTTAACCTTACAGCCCATGTGTTGAATGAGTTTGATAAGGTTAGCCTTGCAGCAATTGACAAGGATTGGCTCAAGGGTACAGTACATGATTACTATCATCCTCAGTCGGCAAGGTTAGTACCTGAAACCCTTTTAGGGTATTGGGAGTACTATATGAACCTAAGAAAGCACGAATTGCAGGAAAGAATCCGGTCCTGGCAGAAGTGGAACACCGTTAAGCACAAGGTGCAGCGGTTCCAGAAAGCCAGGGAACGAACCTTTTCTATTAAGGATGTAGATGAGCAGTTCGTTCGGGATTGGGTGGAATATTGCCAGTCCGAAAACTATTCTAATGCCACCATTAAAAAGGAGTTCAGCTATATCAAGACGGTTTGTGTACATGCCCGATCAAAAGGAATTGAGGCAAGTGGGGAACTTGACATTTTAAAGATCAAACTAAAGACACCCACTACGCCAAAGGTCTATTTATCCTTTTCTGAACTGGAGAAAATCAAAGAGGTTAAGGATTTACCTGAATACCTGGATAACGCCCGTGACTGGTTATTGATTAGCAGCTACTCCGGGCAACGAGTAAGCGATTTCATGCGCTTCGACAAATCAATGATACGCAAACAGCAGGGGGCTATGTTTTTGGATATCCGGCAGGTAAAAACCGGCAAGGATGTAACGATACCATTGATTCCGGAAGTAATCGAGATACTGCATAAACGAGGCGGACAATTTCCACGCCCTATAAGCCCACAGCGGTACAATGACTGGATTAAGGTGGTGGCCAAAAAGGCCGGATTGAAAAAAAAGATCAAAGGTGGTATCAGGATTGATAACAGGTTAGTGCCTGGGGAGTATCCCAAATGGAAAACGGTAGCTAGCCACATTGGAAGAAGATCCTTTGCCACCAACTACTACGGGAAGATTCCTACAAGCTATCTGAAGGATATTACAGGGCATGGAACAGAACAGATGCTATTAGCCTACATTGGGAAAACCAGCAAGGATACTGCATTTGAAGCATATGAACTGATGTTGAATACTAGGTAAAGGATTATGTCAGAGTATTTAAAAGAGAAGGATTACTATCAATTAATAGACTGGTTGAGATCAACAAATGACCCTGTTGAAAGATTTGGGCTTCTCCAAAATTTAGATAAGAAGTATTCTGAATCTAATAGCAATTTCAGATACTCCCTTCTAAAGCACCTAGACGAGCTTATTTCAGAGAAGGAATATAGGTTTTGTCAAATTGTTGATTTAAACCCGCAGATGAGCTACGATCAAATTGCACTTGGTGCCTATCCATATCAATACTATTTGCAGATCCGGGAAGAAATTAAATCACTTAATTCCGGTACTCCCGGTGAACAAGGTGAAAAGAAAGATAAGAAGCCTGAATCCTTCAAAAAATACACTGCAAAATACCATGTACTGACCTATAGCCTAGACGCGGATGCTGCGGGTAGATCACGTCCAAACGGCAATGAAAAAACGAAGCTTGAAAAAATAGGAGCAGGTTACTTTAGGGGTATAGAGGATAAACGCTGTGGTAATACTTTCGCTAAAAATTACACGAAATTATTATCAAACCCTAAAATAGATATTAATAAGGAGAGAGACCTTATTAATAATTGGGGTGAAAACTGGAGGGAAATAGTTTTATCACTTTCCCAAGACCCAAGCGAACTAAATAAGTACCTAAAAAACAAACAGTTGTAAAAAGGGCGAAAAAAAGGGCGTCGCCCCCGAAACGCCCCGAAAACGCCCCCTTAAATTTGGTGCATGATCAAAGAAAATATCATGCACAACCTAGTTTTATCGTCAATAGATCCGGAAAAATTAATAAACAGCATTTCCGAAAAAGTTACTGCTAATATTCTTGAAGCGGTAAGCAAAGCTCCACAGTCCAGCCCGGAAGATCCTTTAAACGACCTTATTCCAAAGAGCGAGGTGCGCGGCAAATTGGCATCCAGCTCGAGCTTGTGGAAATGGGAAAAATCCGGAAAAATCCAGGCTTACGGCATTGGAGGTAAACGCTTCTATAAGCGCTCCGAACTGATGGCCGCCATAATCAAGCTAAAAAAATAGGCAAATGATGATGATAAAAGCAGATCGATATTATCCATTACAACGGTGAATTACTACGTTAAAGGACCCATTGTGGATTCGACCTGGGGTCTCGCCTCTGAGGGCTTGAAAAGACGATATAAAATGATGAAAAATCGGCTTCCTACCTACCAGGAACTAGAGAAGTTCAGAATGTTCTTATCCGACCCCAAACCCACTAAAAAAGAAATGCACCTATTTTATAAAGGAGGGGATAAATGAAGAAGGAACAGAAGGATTCTAATGAGTATTTCGAGGACTTCGAGGGCTTTATGAAAAATAAATACGGTAGTGGTGGTGGTGGTGATAATGGGACCACCGGCCACCAGGAAGAAATTAATCTAGACGACTATAAGCTAACCCTGGACTATGAAGTTCTACATGCTCTAGCTGTATGGACCATTAATGAGTTTACGATGCTTCGTAACCAGGAGTTTGGCAATATTTGCGGACTGCCAGGTACGGGGAAATCCTCCATTCTGGAAACTATTATACTGGCATTCCTAAAGAACTTTTACAAGCATTTGAATATTGGTTATAACCTGGACCATATAGATACCAATGGCATAGCCTTTGAAAGTTCAGGGCTAGAAATATGCATAATAGATACCGAACGCCCCCCAGATGATAATCGCATCTCTATGCAACATATTGAAGATGCTCTGGACTTAGAAAAGCACCCGAAACTCAAAAAAGGTAACGAAATATTAGGGCTAACCTATCTTATGTTTGCCGAGGAAGGGGACATCCCAAAACTAAAGGCCATGCTAGAAAAGGTATATAAAAATACAAAATTCAAAGTGATCATTGTTGATGGAATACTAGACTTTGTGGCCTCTATGAATGACGACAAAGATACTAGCCAGGTAGTGAAATGGATACGGGCAATGACGGTAAAATATGATAAGGTGACGATTACCACACAGCACCCTAACAAAGGAAGTGAAAATATGGCCGGGCATTTAGGGGCTATGATCTATCGCTGGTGTCGGGCCTCCTTGCTGCTAAGGGCTAACAAAGACGATAGAAGCTGTAAAGAGCTGGTTAGTGACTTTGATATGGGCAAGCTGAAGCACGCTGATATGTACGCCTTCCCTGGTATATATTGGAGATGGAGTGATAGCAAAAACCGAATGATTCCAACCGATAAACCGGAAGCGGATGCCAGTAATTATGACGCTGGATTCCTTAGTCAAATATTTAATCAATGGCTGTTAGCTAATAAGGGTAAAAAGATACCGTCAAAGGAATTACATGAACAATATGCAAAACTAACAAGACTGAAAGTCGGTAGTGTTCGCCCGCATATAAAAGAGGCTGTAAAAGATGATTATTTAGGGACAGACGGAAAAGGAAAAAATATTGAATATTATCAAGTTGAACATGACGATGATTTGCCATTTTAAGAGTCAATTTATTCTGTATATGGGGGCTGAAATAAAAAGGGGTCAATATACAGAATCATTCTGTAACCGTTCTGTATGTTCTGTATATGGTAACCCCCTAATTGGCTGGAAAGGGCTTTATTCTGTATCCGTTCTGTTATTTACTGTTAGCGTATGGTTATTCTGTATATGTATACACCCCCTATATAAAAGGGGGTATACAGAATCACTAACACATGACATATTAAAGGGTTGAAATGAAGATTAATACTTGAATGAAAATAGAATGAATACAGATGAATTGAATCGCGCTAACGATACTAAAAGAATCCAGGCGGCTGTACTTTCTGAAGGGGGAAGGAATGTCTCATTTGATGATGCTAGAAACTTATGGAAACGATACTCTGATTTTATAGGTGCTAAATGGACGCCAGTACCTGACGATGCAGAGAGAATATACAGCAACATTGAGTGGTTTATTATTGAAAAGGAATGGTATGAAGCCAAAGCGAAAAATTAAATTATGACACCTAACCAATCAGCCCAGCTAGAACGCATCAAAGGCAAGGTAGACACGCTAGGGCGCATCCTGGATGAAGCCAATGAGCGGTGTAAGATGCGAGAGCATCAGCCGCATTGAACAGACCGAAGGTGGTGGTTGTGACCAAACCAAAGCCTAGCGAATAGGACTATACCAAGACAGTGAAATGAGCAATAATTCAGCAAGAATGATGAATGAAATGGAGAGAGCGAGTGAACCCGACCCAATGGGCCGGCCAGCACCAAAAAGGCCGTTTAGAGCAAGGAGGGGTAGTATTTGCCTCTATGACCTGGAGTACAAAGGAGGGCACTTCTACAAAAAATACGCCCGGAACTTTTGAGACTTACAAATAAAATAAAAAATAAAACAAAACTAAGATGCAAATATCGCAATACAAGCAAGGATTGAGTGATTTAGGGATTAAGCTGTTCGATTCGCTGAGGGAAAAGCACAAGCTAAAGGAGGAAAAAGACCTGGTTATGTTACGAATCGCAAGTGAATCGTGGGAAACGATGCTGGTTTCGAGAGAAGAAATCAACGACCCAAACTTCGAAGGAGAAAAACCTCATGCCATTAACAAGGCTGCTAGGGGCCAGTTAATGTCTGCCATGGAAAGTTTGTGGTATCGAATGAGATGAAATCGAAAAATTATTTTGAAAAATTTTAAATGTGTTTGAGAATTAATAGGATTAGAAGGAATAGGAAAAGGTTTTACGACCATATTGTCAAACAAAATACTTAGGAATCTGACCGGCCGCTTTCGACCGAGGCCGTGTAAAAA
>PVMK01188882.1_pt1 | contig 23127 bp, 19 predicted proteins | sample 1853481 | NCBI WGS metagenome assembly PVMK01 (sample SAMN08533507, study PRJNA380276) | Marine sediment metagenome, whole genome shotgun sequencing project. | reverse complement strand
CCGTGGGGACCCTTCATGTCATGGAGCCCCTCGACCATGGCCGGATCCGCAGCAGCCTCGGTCAGCACCGCCGCAATGGTGCGCACCTTCTCGCCGCGGTACGAGTCCCTGTGCACCGCTGCCGCATACACGCCGAGACTGACGTTGTTGAGAAACACGCGATCTCCCACAGTCCCATAATCGATCCTGAGTTCGTCTCCATCGACCAGGGCGTCGAGCGCCGACAGTGGATCGTCACGATCGAGTCCCAGATCCAGGGCGAAGTGGTTGCGGGTGCCGACAGGCACGCAGAAGAAAGGAACGTCTCGCTCGGCTGCCACCCCAGCGACGAGTCCCAGCGACCCGTCCCCCCCTGCCATGCCGATCGCGTCCGCCCCGCCGTCAATCGCCTCGTGAGCCAGCTGCGTCAAGTCATCTCCGGGTTCAAGGAGAATCGTGCGGATTCCCAGCGACTCGGCGTGCGCCACCAGTCCGAATGACTCGGCCTTTCCATCACCGCTCCACCGATTGACGATCATTGTCGGGTTCTCAACGCTCGATGCGCTCCGAATGTAAGGGCCTATGTGAGAGAACAGCGACAACAGTTTCCGTCTCCAGAACCAGACCGAGCCGACAGCGGCCAGTGCCATTGCGAGCAGCACTCGACGGCGCATAGCTCTGCTTGCGGTCGACGATACGGGATCTCCGTGTTGATTCATAGTATCGCTCGTTTGATGTGGAATTCTCCCAGTTATGGGGCTGTGAGTTTAGCCGCACGGCATCGGCCTCGAGATATTCTATTCCACGATCGTAGGCGGCCAAGACAGGGTTCAGACCGGGTACTCCTCCCGTATCGCGCCGTCCCAGTGGGCCGGTCGTCAATATCACCCGGGTGAGCGCGTCCGAGCGCTTGTGGCGGAGTGTAGAAAGGGGTTGTACATTGGATGATGTCAGCAGACTCGGGTCGCCACGAATCGCGTCGCGTTCAGGTCTGGCTCGAAACGACGAAGGATCAAATGGAACTCCAAGAACTGTTGGGGGCGTTGTTCAACATCGCCTTGGTGATCATGATCGTGTCGACGATGGTGTCGGCCGGATTCACCACGACGTTTGGCAACCTGGGAGCTGTCCTGAGCCGTGTTGGGCTGGTGCTCATGGTGCTCGCCACGGGTCTCATTATCCGTCCCCTCGTGGGATGGGGAACCGCCGAGTTGTTCAGCCTGTCTGAACCGGCCTACGTAGCGATGGTACTTCTTGCGGTGGTGCCCGGCGCTCCACTTGGTGTGAAGTTCGTCATGAGTGCCAAGGGCGATGTCACCACCGGAGCAACCTTCCAGGTTCTGCTTGCTGTTGTGGCATCGTTCACGTTTGCGGCTACCGCCAACTTCATTCTCGGAGCGGCCGATCTCGGGGAGGGCGTCTCGCTGCCCGTGGGTGATCTGCTCAAGACGATCGTATTCCTGCAGGTCCTCCCCTTTGTGGTTGGCCTGTTGATCCGGCACTGGAACGAGAGGGGCGCCCTCGATTGGAACAGAACCGCGATGGCCATCTCTGGCCCGGCCTTCCTGGCTGTTATCGGGTTGGGGGTTCTGACGAGTTGGCGGACGATCATCGATCTCATCGGCGATCGAGTCATGCTCGCTGCAATTGTCTTCGTCGTAATCATGGTCCTGATCGGCTACTTCCTTTCCGTAGGTGGCAGAGAGACAAGGGCAGCGACCTCTATGGTGCAGATCGGTAGCAATGCAGGGCCGTCGTTCGCCGCCGTGGCGATAGCGTTCGGCAACGATCCGGCGATCCTCGGTGCGGTCGTAGCCATCCTGTTCTTCCAAATCATCGGTGGCGGCCTCATTAGCTCCTGGATGGGCAAGGACCATGGCGAGTCGGCGGGAGAAACCCAAGGTCCAACAGACACAGCAGCCGAAATGGCAGGAGGAGCAACCAATGGCTGACAAACCGAACATCGTCTTCATGCTCGTAGACAACACCGGTTGGGGTGATCTGAGCTGTTACGGAAACCTCAATCCCACCCCGCGGTTGGACCAGCTTGCGTCGGAAGGGATCCGATTCACGAACTTCAACACCGAGGCTCAGTGCACACCCACTCGAAGTGCCTTGATGACGGGCCGCATGCCGGTTCGCTCAGGCACCTTCACGGTTCCCTTGCCTGGCACGACTGGTGATTACGGGCTCTCGCCTTGGGAGTACACCATGGCGAACCTGTTCTCAGACGCTGGGTACGGCACCGCGATGTTTGGCAAGTGGCACCTAGGCAACGTCGCTGGGCGGATCCCGACCGATCAGGGCTTCGATGAGTGGTGGGGCATCAGTGAAACCTCAGATGAGGCAGCCTGGACTTCCCATCCGATGTATCCCGACAACTTCCCGCGACCGAAGATCAAGGCTGCGGTCAAGGGGCAGGCATTCGAAGAGGTTGATGACTTCAACATGAAGACGCGGCCCTTCATGGATGAGAAGATCACTGAGAAGACGATCGATTTCATCCGACGCCAACACCCGGCAGGCAAGCCGTTCTACGCGTACGTCGGGTTCACCAACGTCCACCCCCCCATGGTTCCTCACCCAGATTTCGAGGACGCCACCGACAGTCCATTCCCTTCACCGAAGAACCTCGCCGAACTCGACTACCGAGCCGGTCAGATCCTGGATGAACTGGACGAGCTCGGCATCGCCGACGATACGATCGTCGTTTGGGCGAGCGACAACGGCAGCGGAACGCTAAAGGGCGAAGGAGTAGGATCCGGTGGATTCTGGCGCGGCACTTTCGGTGGTGGCTGGGAAGGTTCGTACCGCACTCCCGCGATGGTTCGTTGGCCCGGGAATATCCCCGAAGGCATGGTCACGGACGAAATCGTCGCCGCTCTTGACTGGTATCCAACTCTGGCCGGTTTGGCTGGACTCAGTGATGAAGTGCCTTCAGATCGACCTATCGATGGGATAGACATGTCGGCCTTCATGAAGGGCGAGGCTGAGACTTCCGGTCGCGACAACTACCTATACATCGGTGTCGACGGCGAAGTCATATCGGCGAAGTGGAAGAACTTCAAGGTGCACTTCCGCTACACAGACGAACCGTCATGGACGGCGCCGTACATCAAGCGCCAGGTCCCGATGGTGATGGATCTGATCAACGATCCGCAAGAGCAGATTGACCTGATGGACTCGGAACTCGTATATGCGTGGGTGATCGGCGCTGCATCGGCCCCACTGATTGCGCTGGCGCAGAGCCAGGCGGAGTATCCGAACATCGGCGTCGGCGAGGACTTCCAGGGCTACAACTGACGTTTCGTCCGCGTTCGTCCTCGAGCCGCGCCTGCGGACGAACGCGCAAGGGACACGACGGGAGTTCGGGTTCGGTCAGGTACGCTGCGTCGGAATATGGATCCGCTGCGGTTGAGGTCTGGATGACAAGAGCACATGTCTAGCACGACCAGACGCACGCGACTGGGTGAATACGTCCCCTTGATGTCGGACTTGGCGGGCTACGAGAGTTCGTGGTTCCGCAGCGACCTCTTGGCAGCAGTCACCGTGTGGGCGATCGTGGTCCCCGAGTCAATCGCGTATGCGTCGATCGCTGGGATGCCACCCGAGACCGGCTTGTACGCAGCGACTCTTGCGCTGCTGCTCTATGCAGTGTTTGCTTCCGCACGGCGAGTGTCGGTCGGCCCAAGTGCTGCGGTAGCTGCGCTGTCCTTTTCGACCATTGCTCCGTTTGCGGCAGCCGGCAGCGATGACTTCGTGACTCTGACGGTGGTGCTTGCCTTGATCGTCGGCGTCATACTCGTGGTCGCGGGGCTTGCACACATGGGGGTCGTTGCTGACTTTCTCTCCGACCCGGTGCTGAAGGGCTTCATCGTGGGCGTCGCCTTGACGATCGCCCTGGGTCAAGCCGGAAAGCTATTCGGGTTTGAGACCGAGGGTGAGGGCTTCTTCGTCGAGCTGGCAGACTTGATTCGCCAACTCCCAGACTCGCACCTGCCGACGATGTTGGTGGGGGCGGCATCCCTGATCGCCTTGTTCCTGCTCGAACGTCTGGTCCCGAAGATTCCTTCCGTTCTACTCGTAGTGATTGGTTCGATCCTCGTTGTGAAATGGCTGGATCTCGTTGAACGTGGCGTTCACGTCGTGGGCGACATTCCGGCTGGCCTGCCATCGTTCGAGGTTCCGTCGGCTCCATGGAGCGCCGTTGTCGCGCTGGTTCCGGGAGCTATTGGCGTCGCGATCGTTGTGTACGGCGAATCGATGGCATTGGCTAAGACATTCGGGTCCCGGCACGGCGAACGGGTTGATGCCGATCAAGAGCTGATAGCTCTGGGAGCAGGGAACATCGCCAGCGGACTGTTCGGTGGCTTCACGTCGAACGCATCCAATGCTCGGAGTGCTGCCGGGGACGCCGCAGGTCAGAAGACTCAGGTCTCGAGCCTCATCGTTGTCGCGTTTCTTGTGGTCACGCTTCTCTTCCTCACGCCAGTGTTCACCGACCTACCAGAAGCTGCACTCGGGGCAATTGTGATCCATGCCGTTGCACGGTTGATCAAGTTCCGACCGATTTCGGCCCTCAGGAGCCGAAACGTGGTCGACTTCTGGGCTGCCGTGGCGACCCTGCTCGGTGTACTCGTTCTCGACGTCCTCGCAGGGCTGATGATCGGAGTGCTCGTGTCACTTGCCGGGCTGATGTCGCGGGCTGTCCGTCCCCGAATTGTTTGGCTGGGGACAGATCAGGATTCTGGCAGACTCGTTGACCGCGACCGCGACGACGCTGACACCACGCCAGATATCGCTGTCGTCCAGTTCGGCGCGGAGCTGTTTTTCGCCAACGTGGGTTCGTTCAGAGATGCGATCTTCGCCGAGATCGAGGCCGGGCAACCCACAGCAATCGTGATTGATGCCGAGGCGATCACCGACATTGACACAACGGCGGCCGACGAACTGGTGAAGCTCCATGCTGAGCTTGCATCCCTAGGTGTCGTGCTTGCCGTCGCGCGCCTTCAGGAACCCGCACGACAGGCGATGGAGTCAGCGGGCCTCGATTTGAGCGACCGAGATTTTGCTCGGGTCGAAGAGGCAATCGACTCAGTTTGAGCGACGAGCTGTGACCGAGAGTTCAGTGCGCCGTCGGCACACGGTGGTCCCGACAAGTACGATCTGACAGTCAACCGACCAGAGGAGAGACCTGTGAGTTCGAACCGAGACGAGCGTCGCGTCGTACTTCCGATACCTGAGCGCAGCCGTCCGCCAACGGCCATGGTTGACGCAAAGGACCCGGATGCGGTGTTCCCGCCAATTGTCCCTGTTCGTCCGCCAGCTGGGGCGCCCAACGTGCTTGTTGTTCTCCTTGATGATGTCGGCTTCGGTGCCTCCTCGGCTTTCGGCGGCGTCATCGACACGCCGACGGCTGACCGGCTCGCAGGCACGGGTCTCCGATATACCCGATTCCATACGACTGCGCTCTGTGCCCCCACCCGTGCGGCTCTGCTGACCGGACGCAACCACCACACGGTCGGGATGGGTGCAATCACAGAGTTGGCGACAAGCGCGCCAGGCAACACGTCGATACGGCCGCAGGATTGCGCGCCCCTCGCTGAAACGCTGCGACTCAACGGTTATTCGACAGCCCAGTTCGGGAAGTGTCACGAAGTTCCCGTATGGGAGACCTCGCCGATGGGCCCCCACGATCGCTGGCCGACATCGTCGGGTTTCGAGCACTTTTACGGGTTCATCGGCGGCGAAACGAACCAGTATGAGCCAGCCATCTATCAAGACACTGTTCCGGTCGAGCCCGAAACGAGACCTGAAGAGGGCTATCACTTCACCAAGGACATGACGGATAAGTCCATCAACTGGGTTCGGCAACAGAAGTCACTCATGCCGGACAAGCCGTTCTTCATGTACTGGGCGCCGGGAGCCACCCACGCTCCTCACCACGTGCCAGCGGAATGGTCGGACAAGTACAAAGGTCGCTTCGATGCCGGCTGGGACGCATTGAGAGACGACATATTCGCCAACCAGAAGGAGATCGGTGTCGTCGGGCCTGACGCAGTGCTGACCGAGCGGCCTGATGAGATACCGTCGTGGGATGAGATGGAGGACGATCTCAAACCCATCCTGGCGCGCCAGATGGAGATCTATGCCGGTTTCCTCGAACACACAGACTCCCATCTCGGTCGTCTCGTTGATGCTCTCGAAGATCTCGAGATCCTCGAAGACACCTTGATTTTCTATGTAATCGGCGACAACGGTGCGTCTGCCGAGGGAACGCCCCGTGGCACGTTCAACGAACTGCTGGTTCTCAATGGCGTTCCGGAACTCGAAACCACGGAGTTCATGAAGGAGAGGATTGAACTCTTCGGAACCTCTGAAGCGTTCAACCACTATGCCGTTGGATGGGCGCACGCCATGTGCACGCCGTACCAGTGGACAAAACAAGTCGCGTCGCATTGGGGCGGAACTCGCAACGGAACGATCATCCACTGGCCAAAGGGAATCGAGTCGGCTGGCGAAACGCGACATCAGTTCGGGCATGTGATCGACATCGCTCCCACGGTCCTTCAGGCTGCTGGAATTCCGGAGCCTGTCATTGTGAACGGATTCGACCAGCACCCCTACGAAGGCTTCGCACTCAACGGTACGTTCGACTCGGCATCCGCAGATGAGGTCCACGAGACGCAGTACTTCGAGATGTTCGTCAACAGAGGCATCTATCACAAGGGCTGGACTGCGGTGACACGCCACAGCATTCCTTGGCAGATGGTGGCGAACCTTCCTGCGTATCACGACGATGTGTGGGAACTGTACGAACCCGGTGATTGGACCCAATCCAACGACGTTGCGACAGACAATCCCGATCAGCTGAGGCGTCTCAAGGAACTGTTCTTGGTTGAGGCAGCGCGACACAACGCCCTTCCCCTCGATGATCGAAGAGCTGAACGGTTTGACCCAGACCGCGCCGGTCGACCTCAGCTCATCAAGGGGCGCTCTCAGATCCTTTACGGGGGTATGGGCCGGCTCAGTGAGAACAGTGTTGTCAACGTCAAGAACAAGAGCCACGCCGTCACCAGTCAGATAGCGGTTCCGGTGGGCGGAGGAAGCGGAACCATCATCGCGCAGGGCGGCAAGTTCGGTGGTTGGACCGTATACCTCACTACCGAAGGTAAGCCGGCCTACTGCTACAACTTGTTCGGACTGAATCTGTTCAAAGTCGTTGGTGACGAGGCAGTGCCCGTCGGCGAGCACCAGATTCGAGTCGAATTCAACTATGACGGTGGTGGACCGGGCAGGGGAGGAACAGCCACGCTGTATGTCGACGGCGAATCTGTCGGTTCGACGCGAGTGGATGCCACCGTACCCGGGGTGTTCTCGGCTGACGAGACGACGGACCTTGGCACGGACGCAGCCACAGGAGTCACTGACGATCTTGACCACACAACGGTCAAGTTCACGGGCGAGGTGCTCTGGGTCCAGTTGGACCTTGGAGACGCCGCGGAGGACTTCGATCACATGGTCACGCCCGAGGAACGGTACCGAATCGCGATGTCCCGCCAGTAGGAGCGACGCACTCATGCTGACAGGGCCGGCTTCGTTCCATCTGCTTGCAAAGCCGACGGGACCGATCTGCAACCTTGACTGCGAGTACTGCTTCTTCTTGTCCAAGGAGATGCTGTATCCGGGCGACCGGTTCAGAATGGCCGACGATTTGCTCGAAACCTACATCGTGCAGTTACTCGACGCGCACAAGACGCCAGAGGTAATGGTGGCGTGGCAGGGTGGCGAGCCAACGATGATGGGACTCGACTTCTTCAAGCGCTCGATCGAGCTTGTCGAAAAGCATCGGAAGCCGTGGCAACAGGTCAATTACTCGATTCAGACCAACGGTGTCCTCATCAATGAGCGATGGGCTGCATTCTTCAAGGAGAACGGCTTCCTTGTTGGCCTGTCAGTCGACGGGCCGCGCGAGTTGCATGATCAATATCGGGTTGACACACGCGGAGAGGGCTCGTTCGATCGTGTGATGGCCGGTTACGGTCATCTGGAGGCGGCAGGTGTGGATGTCAACGTGTTGTGCACCGTGCACGCAGGCAACCAGGACCGCGCCCTGGACGTGTACAGGTTCTTCCGGGACGAGATGGGCGTGCAATTCATCCAGTTCATTCCGATTGTGGAGCGAACAACTGAGACGTTGTTACCGCTCGCGAATCTTGGATGGAGCACATCCAAGAGGGAGTCCAGGCCCCTGTACGTTCAGGCTGGAAACGCCGTGACCGATCGAAGCGTCGGTGCGGCCGCATACGGAGAATTTCTGAACACGGTGTTCGATGAGTGGTTCAAGACCGATATCGGAGAGATCTATGTGCAGATGTTCGACGTGGCGTTGGCGGCCTGGCACGGTGAACCCGCCGGTCTGTGCATCTTCTCAGAGACGTGCGGGCTCGCGCTCGCGATGGAGCACAATGGGGATCTTTACTCGTGTGACCATTACGTCGAACCCGACTTTCTCCTTGGAAACATCACCGAGACACCCCTCGCCGAGCTCGTGGCGTCCGACAAGCAGCGGGCCTTCGGACAGGCAAAGAGAGACACGCTTCCCCAGTACTGCCTGGATTGTGACGTCCGGTTCGCTTGCCACGGAGGATGTCCGCGGAACCGCTTCAGATCGACGCCTGATGGAGAAGAGGGCCTCAATTACCTTTGCGCCAGCTACAAGTCGTTCTTCGGCCACGTCGACGAACCAATGCGCACAATGTCGTCGCTGCTCCATGCGGGACGGGCCCCGTCGGAGGCCCCAACTGTGGCGCGCGAGTAGACGACTCGGTCAGCTTCGACCACAAGCTTGAGGCACGGAACCGGGTGGGACTCCCCATCTGGGCCCGCGAGGCCGAGAGAGTCTGAACGTGTGGTCCACTCTCGTCTCACCGCGATGTTGGTCGGTATAGTTCTCGGATGAATACGGTTACGACGGACGAGTCCACAGATGTGCGTTGGTACGCAGTTGAGTCCGATGCCGCTCTCACCCTTCAGTCGAGTGACGAAGCGCATGGACTCTCGGTGGCCGAAGCGCAGAAGCGGCTCGCGCAATTCGGACCGAACGAACTCCATGCAGAGTCCCCTCCGTCACGGCTGAAGATCGCGGTCGCCCAGGTTGTTGATCCCATGAACCTCATGCTGCTCATAGTTGCAGTCGTGAGCCTCCTCCTGGGAGAGATCTCGACGGGAATTATTGTTGCGGCCCTGGTGCTGCTCAATGTCGTTATGGGAGCCCAGACAGGAGCTCGCGGCCCGGGCCGCCGTCGACGCGTTGGCCCAATTGCAGATTCCTCAGGCTCGGGTCGTACGGGATGGATCTCTCGTGTTGCTCCCCGCAACCGATCTCGTGCCCGGCGACATCGTGCGCCTCGAGGCAGGCGACATCGTGCCAGCCGACGGTCGAATTCTGCGCTCCGCGACTCTTGAGGCACAGGAGGCAGCGCTCACGGGCGAGAGCCAGCCGATTGCTAAAGATTCGAGTGTGTTGCCAGACGAGGACATCGGCCTTGGCGACCGATTGTGCATGCTGTATCAGAACACGTCGGTCACCCGCGGATCGGGAACCATTGTTGTTACGGCCACGGGGATGGCAACCGAGATGGGCCAGATCGCAGCGATGTTGGAAGCCGTTGAGCGCAGACGTTCCCCTCTTCAGAGGGAGTTGGATTCGCTGACAAAGATTCTCGGTGCGATTGCCTGGGGGGCGGTTGCTGTGATTGTCTTGATCGGCCTGGCGAGGGGTCTTGAGACGAGCGAGCTGCTCCTCTTGGGAACAGCCATGGCGATATCGGCGATACCGACCGGTCTTCCGACCTTCGTCCAAATGATGCTCTCGTACGGTTCGAAGCAACTCGCCGAGGCCAAGGCTGTCGTCAAGAACCTCACGGACGTCGAGACTCTTGGTTCGACCAGTGCAATCAACACGGACAAGACTGGCACGCTGACGATGAACGAGATGACGGTGAACCTCGTGTACACCAATCGCCAGTGGCTCATGGTTGAGGGCGTTGGGTATAGCAAGGAAGGCGCGATTCTTGGTGTGGCGGGGGCAGACAAACCCGATTTGACACCGCTCGCATACGGCCTTCCCCTGGACAGCGACGCGACCGTCGGCGACGATGGCTCTGTCATCGGAGATCCGACCGAAGCTGCTCTGGTCGTGCTCGCGGCGAAGCTCGGTGTCGATGCAGTGGAGACGCGACGCGCCTATCCGAGGGAGGCCGAAGTCCCGTTCGACTCTGCCTACAAGTTCATGGCGACGGTACATCATCTACCGATTCGCGGTGAGACCCGAACGGTCATGCTTGTCAAAGGCGCGCCGGATGTCGTGCTCGCCCGCTGCACCCAAGCAGCAAACCCACATGGCTCCGCGGCCTCGATCGATCCGGTGTTTCGCGCCGAGATCGAGGCGGCCAACACACGCATGGCGAGTGAAGGACTCCGCGTCCTGTCATTCGCCATCCGCTTCATCGACGAAGACGATGTGGCTGGAGTGAAAGCCGATCCGATGTCCTACGTTGACGAACTGATCTTCGGAGCACTCATCGGGATTATCGATCCTCTTCGACCTTCGGCGAAAGAGGCCGTCGGCATTGCTGCCCACGCGGGTATCGACGTGCGAATGATCACCGGGGATCACACGACCACGGCGCTCGCGATCGGAAAGGATCTCGGTCTGAGAGAGGGGTCGATCAACGGTGTCGACTTCCGCAGTCTCACAGACGAGGAGGTTGTTGAGCGGCTGCCGAATCTCCACGTCTTTGGGAGGGTTGCGCCCGAGGACAAACTCCGGCTTGTTCAGTTGATGCAGAGTCAGGGACTTGTCGTCGCCATGACCGGTGATGCAGTCAATGACGCTGCCGCCCTCAAGCAGGCTGACATCGGTGTCGCGATGGGGAGTGGTAGCGAAGTCACAAAGCAGGCGGCGAAGATGATCCTCACCGACGACAATTTCGGCACGCTCGTGCATGCCGTTTCGTTGGGTCGCAGTATCTACCAGAAGATCGCCCTGTACGTTCGGTACCAGATGTCTCAGTTGCTGTCGCTGGTGCTCCTCTTCCTGACTGCGAGCGTCTTCAACATCGCGTCGGGAGTTGCGTTGACGCCGATAATGGTTCTGTGGCTCAACTTCCTGATCGCTGCGGTCCCCGTCGTTGTGATCATCCTCGAAGGTGTTGATCCCGACCTGATGAATCGGTCGCCTCGCGATCCGAGAACCGTCCTCGCCAATCCGCGGGAGATGGTTCGATGGGGGGTCTACGGTGGAGCGCTCTTCCTTGTGACCCTTGCACCACTCGTCTTTGGCCCTGATACGCCCAGTGCCTCGGTCGCGACCGCATCCATGACGATGGCATTCGTGGTCATGTCCTTTGGCACGCTTTTCAGTGGTTTCGCGATTCGGCGCGACCCAGGGTCCGGGTTCTCCGCACCAATTCTCAAGGCGCTCGGCATCTTCTGTCTTCCTGCCGTACTGACGCTGGTGGCGACCGAGGCGGGACTCCTCCAGCGATTCCTCATGACCCAATCTCTCACAGGCAACCAGTGGCTCATCGCTATCAGCCTCGCCGGACTCGTGCTCGTAGTGATCGAGACGGAGAAAGCGATTCGCAGGCGGAATACTGCATCAATCCAGCGAGGCACTGAGGAAACCGTGGCGCCCAAACGTGCCATGTCACCGAGTGCCACGTGATTCTCGAAGAAACGCCATCGAGGCGTGAAAACGCTGATACCATGTCGGCGATGACGAGCTACTCCCCGTGCGCCGCAGTGTGTTGTTGTTGTAACAATGCCGCGCGCCAAGGTTCATAGCGTCACCCCCAACTAGCTCCGTAACCCGAACCACCCGCCCGGCACCACCGCTGGAGCGGGTTTTTCCGTATGCCAGCGGTTCTGTCGCCATCAGAGAGAACCCAACATGGCCCAACAAACAACCATCGACCAGACCCGAGTGTCGAACCAAGAACTTCGCCGGTTCGAAGACATCAGAGATCTCCTCGCGAGCGTCGAGAACCCGACACCACTCGTGCGCATCCGCAACGCGGTCTCCGCGCAGAACGTCTATCTCAAGCTCGAGTGGCTCAACCCATTCGGGTCGATCAAGGATCGGGCGGCGTCGTATCTCATTCGCGGCCTTGCCGACAGCGGTGCGCTTGACGGTCGCGAACTTGTCGAAGCCTCCTCTGGCAACACAGCCATCGCTCTTGCAGCTCTAGGAGCGGTGAACGACACGAAAGTGACCATCACGATCCCAGATGGCGTGCCCGAAGAGACCAAGACGATCCTGAGAATGCTGGGGGCCGAGGTATGGGAGACGCCAGACGAGCTGTGCCCCGTCGATCACCCCAAGGACGGCGCCATTGCACTGGCCCGTGCCCTTGCCGCATCCGAAGGGGGATCTCGTTACGTCATGGCTGATCAATACGAGAACCCCGACAACGTTCGTGCCCACTATGAGACCACCGGCCCAGAGATATGGAGACAGACAGGCGGCGAGGTCTCAGCATTCTTCGCTGGATTCGGTACCTGCGGAACACTCAGTGGCGTTGGTCGTTATCTGAAGCAGCAGAACCCAGACGTACGAATCATCGCGATTGAACCGCAGAAGGGCCACCGTCTTGTGGGACTCAAGAGCTTTGCGGAGGCCAACGAGCCGGGGAACCTCGATCGCAGCGTCATAGACGATGTGGTCACCGTTTCGGACGACGCTGCCTATGCGATGACACTCCGCTTGCACCGCAAGGATGCTCTCCTCGTCGGGCCATCGACTGGCGCCATCGCCGAGGCAATCAGTGAGTACGACGACTTTGCCGAGGGCATCGTAGTGGGCGTGTCCCCAGACGGCAGCGCGAAATACACAACGCTGTTCGCCGAGATGCTCGGCACCGAAGGAAGTCCCAAATAACACAAGCCGAACCAACGAAGGGAGAACCGATGACAACTGAGCAAGCACCCGAAGTGACGTCAACGACGACGCTCGACACATCCGGGCAGTTGTGCCCGCTACCCGTGTACAAGGCGGCCCTTGCCCTGAAGGCACTGGCAACAGGAGAGGTACTTGAACTGATCTGCACTGATCCGGGATCCCTTGCCGACATTCCGGCGTTCGCACGCCAGAGAGGTGATCGCCTCGTTGGTGTTGATGACCGGGGCGAGACACAAGTGTTCTTGATCGAGAAAGGAACCAGCACATGACGACCACACTGACCGAAGCCTCTGAGGTGACAGAGGCAAGCACACCGAGGCGACTCGCGCTCGTCTCGTCGAAGGGAACTCTGGATCAGGCGTACCCGCCGCTGATCCTGGCGACCACCGCTGTGAGCCTAGGCTGGGAGGTCGGGATCTACTTCACGTTCTTCGGACTCGACATCCTGCACAAGGATCGGTTCGAAAGCCTGAAAGTCGCATCACTCGCCAATCCTGCTGGTCCAATGCAGGTTCCGAACATCGTTGGGGCGATACCGGGTGCGACCGCCCTGGCGACCAGGACGATGAAAAAGTGGATGGAGGGATCCGCCATGCCGACGATTCCCGAGTTCATCGACATGGCACGTGATCTCGATGTCACGTTCTTTGCGTGTGCCACGACCATGGGTGTCATGAACGTCGCCGAATCCGACCTGATCGAAGGATGTGACATCGCTGGAGCAGCCGCCTTCCTTGATTACGCGGCGACCGCGGATGTCCAGCTGTTCATATAGAAGAGCTGGCGGTGCTTCTCCTCTTCTCGGCGTATCGCTCGCTTGGGATGGCTCACAGATCGTGTTCTGATTGAGAAGCCGGGTTCTATGAGTCTTCCAGTGATGCTTGGTCCGCGGCGACGGTCCGCAACGCTTCGTACATTGCGGAGCTCTCGAAGGCCTTGATGGGCAAATGGACCTCAAGGCTGATTGCAGAGTTCTCAATCGTTCCGGGAGTTGCGCCAACCCGGATCAACGATTGGATGACCTGTTGGTTCTCGGCGGACACCTCAGCGCGGAACCGATCGATACCGTTCTGCTGAGCGGCTTCGGTGAGAGCCTGAAGCAGGACACGTCCCAGACCCAGCTGCTGGTACCGGTCCATCACCGTGATAGCGGCCTCGGCGACCGTGGGATCATCTTTGTCTCTGATGTACCTCGAAATGCCGATCCCGATCGGCTCAGGGCCATCGGTCGTCTCCGCCGCCCATGCGAAGTGATTCACATAATCGATCTCCGTCAGGTACTTGAGCTCCCATGTGCTCAGCTTCGACTTCGGATGCAGGAACCGCATATAGCGGGTCTCCGACGAGAGGCTCTCCCAGCCCTCGGCAATGCGTTGTTTGTCTTTCGGCGCGATGGGCCTGATTCTGACCTCTGACCCATTCTTTAGCTTCGCATAGAACGCGCTCCGTTCTACAAAGTCGTCGACCTCTTCAGGCGTTCGTTCGTGGGTCACTACACCATTATGTGCACAAACATGGATCGTCGGTCTGTTCTGGGGGCGGGAACGCCATCGGCTTTCCTTGGGAGTTGCTTCACAACTCCTCCGGAACCCAGGGTTCGCTATTGGAGGGGCGTAGGCTGGGTCGATGTTCAGTCTTACGCTGTTTGCGGTTGCCCTCATCGCATATGCCCTTGTGTCGAAGCGCATCTCGAGCACGATGGTCACCGGTCCCATGCTGTTCGCTGCGCTCGGGTTGCTGGTCGGCCCCGAGGCTCTCGATGTCATCGCAGTCGAACTCGACGGTGAGTTCGTGCAGCTGTTGCTTGAGGGCACCTTGGTGCTCGTGCTCTTCGCCGACGCTGCCGTCATCGATGTTCGGGCTGCACGCCGTGAGGCGTTCCTGCCGAGTCGGCTGCTTGGTATCGGCCTGCCGCTCACGATGGTCGCCGGAGTGCTAGCGGCTCTCGTTTTCTTCGACCAGATCGGCGTGTGGCAGGCGATGGTCATCAGCGTCATCCTTGCTCCGACGGACGCCGCTCTTGGCCAGGCAGTCGTGTCGAATCGATCGGTGCCGGCAGTGGTGCGGCAGGGGCTAAGTGTTGAGTCCGGCCTCAATGATGGCATTGCGGTTCCTTTCCTGACGATCGCAATCGCGGGTGCCGCCAACGAGATGGCGACAGGTGGCGAGATCATCCACGTGTTTGCGGCGGAGATTGGCTGGGCGGTCGTCGCGGGGTTGGTGGTTGGGTGGGCCGGTGCCGTCCTACTCAAAGCAGCCGGTTCGAGGGGCTGGATCGCGAGGGACTGGCGTCTCCTCATTGCTCCGGTTCTCGCCATGCTCGCATTCGCACTCGCAGATCCCATCGGCGGGTCTGGCTTCATCGCAGCGTTCGTTGGCGGAATCACCTTCGGCCACCTCGTCAGAGACGTGTACCCAGACATATGCGACTTCTCAGAAGGCATCTCTCATCTGTTGACGGTCGTTGTCTTCTTCGTGTTCGGTGCGCTGCTGCTCGGACCGAGCCTCCCATTGATCTCATGGGAGATGGTGGCGTTTGGCGCAGCGTCCCTCACCGTTGTCCGTATGGTTCCGGTCGCGATCGCGCTCCTCGGAACGGGCATGAGACTCAGATCGGTCTCGTTCATCGGTTGGTTCGGTCCTCGGGGTCTTGCGTCATTGGTTTTTGCGGGAACCGTTGTCGTTGAAGCCAAACCCGACGAGGCAGCCTTCATCGTCGCGGCGGTTTCGACGGTTGTCGCGATGAGCGTTGTGGCCCACGGCGCGACAGCCGTCCCTTGGTCACGAAGGTACGGGGCGTGGTATCGGCGCCACTCGGAGAAGGACACAGAGATGTCGGAGTCAATGGAGATCGAGCACATGCCCTATCGCCGGAGGCTCGAGGTGGAACCGAAACGGCGCTAACCGATCGGCTCGTACTCCTCGCCGAGGCCAGGACGATCTTCTACGTCTCCCTTGTCAGGCCACATTGAGATCGCACGCTCGGCCATTGCAGTGATCGTCAGCGATGGATTCACACCCAGGTTCGCTCCGATGGCGGCGCCGTCAATCACGTGCAGACCTTCGTGTCCGAATACGCGGTGATACGCGTCAACAACACCCGATTCCGGGGTGGCACCCACGGCAGCGCCACCGAGGATGTGTGCAGTGAGCGGAGTGTCGAACAGGACTTCGTTGATGGAGGAGAAGGCGCTACCGCCGATCTCCTCGGCGGTCAGCCTCGCCATTTCGTTCGCGATCGGGATGTACGTCGGATTCGGTTCACCTTCTCCCTGGGTTGTCGAGAGCTTCGTTCCGAACCAAGCCTTCTTCCGAAGCAGACGAATACTGTTGTCCTTCGTCTGCATCACCAGCAGGATGATTCCCCTCTCAGACCAGTGCCATACTGAGAGTGACCGCAGGAACTGGATCGGATGGCGTACCACGTTTGCCAGGAAGCGAAGTTGGCGCGGTCTGCCGTCCCCGCCGTCTGTGATCATGATGCTCAACAGTCCAAGCGCGTTTGAACCCTTGCCATAGCGGACGGGTTCGATATGCGTGTCGTCCGTTGGATGAATCGACGACGTGATCGCGATGCCCTGGGAGTAGTCGACATCCCGTGATCTGGCGACAGATCCGACGATCGCCTCTGAGTTGGTGCGCGTCTGATACCCGATCCGATCGGACAGGTCCGGGAGTCTCCCCTTCTCCTTGAGTTCAAGGAGAAGCCGCGTCGATCCGAGGGCGCCAGCCGAGAAGATCACATGGGTCGCGCGATACGTTGTCTCCCGCCGTGAGAAGCGGACACCTGGTCTGCGTGCCGTCACCAGCCACCCCTCTTCGGTCTCTTCGAGGTCTACGACCTGCTGGGAGGGGAATACCTGCGCGCCATTCTGCTCTGCGAAGTACAGGTAGTTCTTGTCGAGCGTGTTCTTGGCGTTATGACGACAGCCGACCATGCAGTTGCCACACGCAATGCACCCAGTGCGCGATGGACCATCACCCCCGAAGTATGGGTCATCAACCTCGACACCCGATTCTCCGAAATAGACACCAACCTGTGTCGGGCGGAAGGAGTCCGCGACGCCGAGTTTCTCCGCGACGCTCCGCATGACCTTGTCCGCTGGCGTATCGAGCGTGTTCTCGGTGACTCCAAGCATGTAGCGTGCCGTGATGTAGTGAGGCGCAAGCTCCGTCTTCCAGTCCGTGATGTCACCCCACTGGCGGTCGGTGTAGAAGGGGTCCTTCGGGGCGTAGAGCGTGTTCGCATAGACGAGCGACCCGCCCCCGACTCCTGCACCGCTCAATACCATGATGTCCGGTAGGAGCGAGATTCGTTGAATTCCATGCATGCCAAGCCTGGGGAACCAGAGTGACTTCCACACGTTCCAGTTCGTCTCTGGGAAGTCCTTGGCGCTCCAGCGTCTGCCTGCTTCGAGCACGGCGACGTCGAAGCCCTTCTCGGTGAGACGCATAGCGCTCACGCTTCCGCCGAAACCTGAGCCGACGATCACAACGTCGAAGTTCGGCTCTGCAGTCATGGACACCTCAGATGAGTGCGGATCCCCAGACAGGAATGCCGCCACCGTTGATGACTTTCGACTCTTCACTGGCAAGGAAGCTGATAACTTCGGCGATCTCATCCGGCTGCGGCCAGTTGACGTAATCCGCATAGGGGAGGGCAGACCGTGTCGCGTCTGTGTTGATGACGGAAGGCAACAGCGTGTTGCACGTCGTGTTTGTGTCGAGGAGTTCGACTGCGACGGATCTCGAAAGTGCGAAGACCGCGGCCTTCGCGGAGTTGTAAGCAGCTTGGCCTGCGGGTGTTTCTTGGGAGTGCTTCGACCCCATGAGGATGATTCGACCCCACTCCTCGGACATCAGCGGTATCGCGGCACGCGTCAGGTTCCACGCGGTTTTGAGATTCAGATCGAGCATCCGATCGAGCCTGACATCGTCGGTCTCAGAGACATCTCGACCGCCTGCCCATCCGCCGACCAGGGATGCCATGACATTGATCGGTCCGTATCTCTCCGATGCTTCGGCGAAAAACTCGTTTACGGCCTTCGCATCGATGGCATCGACCCTCCGGATCATCAATCTGTCCTCGTCGAGATCCATCGTGGACTCGAGTGCGGTTGCCTCCTCGGGGAGGAGATAGGTAACTGCGACGTTGAAGCCTCGGTCGATCAGTTTCTGAACGAGGCGATTGCCGACTGAACCGGTGCCTCCGGGAATGACTGCAACATTGGACTTGGTCATGCGACCAACACTAGCTCGCCTTACGAAACCTCTGAGTCTCGTGGTAGCCTGTCGCCGACGGCTCATCGAACTCGGAGGGACCATGGCTTCCATCACGCTCGAGGACATTGGAAAGATCTACCCCGACGGCACGAGAGCTGTCGGTCAGGTGAACCTCGACATACACGATGGTGAATTCTTGGTGCTCGTCGGTCCGTCCGGTTGTGGAAAGTCGACCGTTCTACGCATGATTGCTGGCCTCGAAGACATCACAGAGGGCAAGTTGAGTATCGGTGACCGGGTCGTGAACGACGTTCCACCCAAGGACAGGGACATCGCAATGGTGTTCCAGAACTACGCGTTGTATCCGCACATGTCTGTGCGCGACAACATGGCATTCGGACTGAAGCTCCGCAAGATCCCGAAGGACGAGATCGAGCGTCTTGTCAATGAGGCAGCTCAGATCTTGGAAATAACCGACCTTCTTGATCGCAAGCCGAAGGCGCTTTCTGGCGGTCAACGCCAGCGGGTTGCCATGGGGCGAGCCATAGTCAGGGAACCGAGTGCGTTCCTCATGGACGAGCCCCTTTCGAACCTCGATGCCAAGCTGAGGGTGCAGATGCGCACCGAACTCGGTCGGCTGCATCACCGGCTCGGAACGACGACGGTCTACGTGACTCACGACCAGATCGAAGCTATGACCCTCGGGCACAGGGTTGCGGTGATGCGCCCCGTGTCGACCAAACGACCCTTCAATCTTCAACAGGTGGCTGCGCCTACGGAGTTGTTCAACAATCCCGTGAACCTATTTGTCGCTGGATTCATCGGTAGCCCAGCCATGAACATGGCCTACGGCGAACTCAGGCAAGATGGCGACGACGTCAAGGTGACATTCGCCGGCATGACTGTGACGGTTGACAGCGCTGCCTTGGCTGCTCATCCGAATCTTGGTGAGTACTTCGGGAAGAGGATCGTTGTCGGAATCAGGCCGAGCGCCTTTGAGAACGCACGTGTTTCTGACCCGTCCCCGAATGAGACGATCACCGTCACGACAGACGTGAACGAGCATCTCGGATCAGAGTCGTACGTTCACTTTCAGCTCGACTCGCCTCCGGTCATCACGCCAGACATCGAAGAACTTCTCGGCGACGCTGGCCAGACAGCTGCCTCCCTCGGAGACTCTACGAGTTCACCGCTCGGATCAGCTCTGACGTCGACGTACCGGACGGATCGTCTGTGGACCTGGTGATCGATACCGCAAAGCTGCACTTCTTCGATCTCGAAACGAGTGCCAAGATTGGCACAACGGCGCCAAACGCCTAGTTCACGTTAGTTATCAGCTCTCGACGCTGATACCAACCGAAATCAGCTCTGGCAACAACGCCTCGCCGCGTACTGCCTCGTTCATCGTGAACACGCCCGGCCGATCAACTACCCCGCGCTCGATGAGATCGGCGAGCGCAGTGGCGGGAAAGGCCGTTGTTCGCGCGAGTGCTGAGGACCCATCCCTCTGGGTGTCGGTGATCTGGAGCGTCGTCCGTTTGCCGTTCTGGTCGCGCCAGACACGGATCAGCACGACGTCGGGAGCATCTCTCGGCAGCGTGCGGTCAAGCGCATCGAGCAGGACGTCACGAGGTGACGTAGTTGCGGTTCCGATGATCCTCGGCGTTTCGTCGAACATGCCCATTTCGAGCAGCGAGCGGAACACAATGCCGTGGCCGGGGAATCGAAGCGTCTTGTATTCGAGGTCTCGAACTCTGCCGATGTGCCGTGTTGCCATCGTCGACGTTCCACCTGCGGTTGCGAAGGCTTCGAGTGGACCCCATCCATCCCAAACGACATCCTCAAGCCTTGTGAGCGGTTCGACCGTGGCGTGTTGACCCTCGGCTATGACTTCGCAGGGTTCGGCATACTCGTTGATAAGCCCTGCGGCGCTGAACGCGAGTTGGTATCGAAGCGCACCCGAGGGTTCTTGCGGTAGCGCGCCAACCCGGATCTGGATGGAGTCGATCATTCCCTCGTGCGCAGAGGCAATCAGATCCTCGGCGAGTACATTGGCAAGGCCGGGGGCAAGGCCGCAGTCGGGTACAACGATGACGCCAGCAGCGGCCGCTTGATCGTGGAGACGCTTCTGACCCGCAACGACTGTTGGGTTGCCACCGAAGTCCAAGTAGTGCGTTCCCGAGGCGATGGCGGCTGAGGCAACGGATGCGCCGAAGCGGTAGGGGATTGCTGAGACAACGATGTCTGGTGTGTCGAGAGCGGCACGCAGAGCGTCTGTATCGGTGGCGTCGAATTGTGTCGGAGTCGCGCCACTCTTCTCCGCCGCCCTCTGCGCAGCGTGCAAGTCAGCGTCGGCGACGACAACGTCGTGGCCGCGCCGCACAAGATCCGATGCTGCTGCCGAACCGACAATGCCTGATCCCAGTACGAGGGTGCCCATGGACGACTCCTATGGAACGATCTTCTTGAAAATCTCGGCTGGACCGATCCCGAACCGTTCGCCGTTGTCAGCGAGCCACACCGCAAGGGCATCAACGAAACGCAGACGACTCTCAGGTCCTGCGTCAGCGTCGCCCATGGTCGTGGCGCTCTGGGAGGAGTGACAGAGCAGTGCCTCAACCTTGAGATCGAACCATTCGGGTGCGACGGGTTCGCAATGATCTGGTTCATCAGCGGACCATAGGAGCAGCGCAGTCGGCCGGTGAGCCGGGAGTTTGAGCTCTTGATACGCTCGTGGTTCTCGTGCTGACACCACCGCGTCCACGGTAGCGAGGCCTGTTGCACGATGGTCCGGATGAAGTTGGTACCGCTGCCACGGATCGTGAGAGAGCACGACGTCAGGTTTGATTCGCCTGATGTGGGTCGCGATCTCCTTGCGTAGTGCCATCGTGTACTCGAGTTCACCGTCCACGAGGTCGAGATGGATGACCGACGCAACGCCCAAGGCTGCTGCCGCCCGTTCCTGCTCCGCGTGGCGTGCTGCGACGAGATCGGAGTTTGGTACCTCTGGGTCCCACGATCCCTTCGATCCGTCCGTGACAATCAGCATGGTTGTCGAGGTTCCCTCGGCGTTCCAGCGGGCGAGTGTTGCCCCTGCACCGAATTCGGCATCATCAGGGTGAGCTCCGATGGTCAGCACGGTCGCCGGCCGCTGGATGGGCGCTTGGTCGACTGTCAGTTCGTCATAGGTATTCGATGCCATGGTGCGACCCTACCCCTTCGACGAGATCAGGGAATACCGCGAGTTGGAGCGGGCCATCGATGTCTATCGACAGGTTGACGTTGGAAACGATTGCGGCCTCGGGTACGGCAGCGAAGTGACGATGGAAAGACCCACGGCCGTAGGAGAACGGGAAGGATCCACTCGACGCAATGACGTTCGTGCCCCCATCGTGACTCGGCACGAGGACGGGTCGGCGTGTGGCGAGCTCGGCTATCAGGGTCAGACTGTTCGGTGTCACATTGGGAAGGTCTGTGTGGAGCACGATCCACGGAGATCCGCCGAGCGATGCGACCGTGTCTTGCACCGAGCGCGACAGTCCCTGCCCCGAATCCGGTAGCGATCCGAGTCCACGACTGTCTGCCCAGCGGAGAACATCGGGTGACGATGAGACCACAACTGCCTGGAGATCGGTCCTGAGAACCGCTTCTGCGGATCGCTCGCAGAGTTCGTGTATGAGGGCGGCCCTCTCGGCTGAGGTCAGAACGGATTCAAGGCGCGTCATGCCGTTGAAATCTCGAACAGGCAGGATAGCGGTCGTCGCTTCTGGCACGGGCTACTTCTCTGGAAACTCGGCGAATTGGATGAGTACGCCATGCGACGAGGCTGGGTGAACGAAGGCTTCCTTCCACGCCGACTTGGAGGTGTCCAGCCCAACGACCGTGAACCCGAGCTCCTGTGCTTTCTCGACCGCTGCCTCGATGTTGATCACCTTGAACGTGAGATGATGCACTCCCTCGCCGTGCTCGTCGAGATACCTGTTGAGAAAGTTGTCCTTGTCCTCGACAACGGGACTGATCATCTCAAGGCGACCCTGCTCGGGGAGATCGAACTGGATCCATTCAAAGTCCTCTTCGTGGCTGAGCCCACCACCGATGTGGGTCCCACCGAGAAGATCCACGAGTGCCTGGGCGATATCGATGTCGTGAACCGCGATCGAGACATGGTCGAATCGCTCGATGACGTCCCCAAGGCCCTCATGCATCGATTCGATGTCCGTCACGGTGTTGCGATCCTGCGTTCGTACCACTGCAACAGCAGGGACAACGAGACCGTCAGGGTCAGGTACATCGCCGCAAGGATCATGAATCCAGCGAAGAACTGAAAGCTTGAGCCTGTCCACAGCTTCGACATCTGGGTGATCTCGCGGACAGCGAGTATCGAGACGAGCGACGAATCCTTCAGGAGGGCAATGAGGTCGTTGCCCAGTGCCGGCAGGACGTTCTTGATCGCTTGGGGCCATACGACGAATCGGAATATCTGAAACTTGTTCAATCCCACCGACATCCCAGCCTCGGTCTGGCCGATCGTGACCGACTCGATGCCCGCACGAAAGACCTCTGCGATGTACGCGCCGTAGATGAGTCCAACGGCGATCGTGGCTCGCACGGCCTTCGATCCAAGGGTCGATCGGGGGCTGATGCCTACCGCGTCGAGAATCCACGGAACGACCACCAGACCGAGCATGAAGAGCGTCACTAGAACGGGGATGCCCCGCATCAGTTCGATGTAATACATGGCGATATTTCGAGGAAGAAGCTTCTTCGACATCCTCCCGAGAGCAACGATCAGCCCAACGATTATCGCCACGACGAAGCCGCCGGTCGTCACCGCAAACGTGAGGATGATGCCATCCTTGATGAACAGGAACCCTTCGCTCCACGTTTCATCCGTGAACATCTTGTAGACCGGGAACAGGATCGTGAGCAGGATGCCCACGAGCCACCATGGAAAAATGCTC
>PVMK01173337.1_pt1 | contig 23130 bp, 21 predicted proteins | sample 1853481 | NCBI WGS metagenome assembly PVMK01 (sample SAMN08533507, study PRJNA380276) | Marine sediment metagenome, whole genome shotgun sequencing project. | reverse complement strand
CTGCCAATTTCCCTTACCCTCTATTGTGATAGCATTATTCCAGATGAATGGCATCAGTCAGCCATTCATCCAAGCCAAATTACCAGCCGCACGGCAATGTTCTAGGCGAATGCCAAGCTGAATGACTTTTCAGCCATTCGCCCGCCGTCCGGCCATTGGCCATTCCCCCCAGCATTGGGGGGGTTAGGGGGGCGAAAGAGAGCATTGCCCTGATCTTGTCGAAGCCCCATCTTCCAAAACATAACCACTCGTGCCTCCAAAAAAAGTTCCAGTCCCATCTTTGCCAAAAAATGCACCTTGCGCGAGCATGCGCGAGTGGGAAATCTCAATTGAGCCCGCTCGCAACGCCGGCTTATGAAAGCCGGAGAAAGCAGCGCCATCCTATCCGACTTAATCTCATAGACTATGAATTCATTCATGAGGGTTTTGGGTGACAGAGATCAGCACTTTACCAATAATGGCATGATAGCAATCCACTGTGCCCCTCTTCCCTCTTGTCATTGCGAGGGAGTGCAGCGACCGTGGCAATCCCCTCTTTCTTCCATGCACGAGCAGGCCGTAGCATCCCCCCCTGGAGGCCCTCCTGTCATTTCGACGTACGCAGCGCGGAGAAATCTTTTGACAACTTCAAGGAAATTTGGGCTTTCCCGTTCCGCGCACGAGCAGTCCATGGCAATCCCCTCTTTTTCGACCTTGGTACCCCCGCCTCATCGGATACACAGTTCCCCCGATTTTATGGGCAGAGTATATTTGTTCCTCCAAAAAATAAAACGAATACCAATCTTTGCTCGCATTCCAATCACTCTTCTGGCCAAATAGTATTCGGCAAGCTCCAAGCCGAATACTATCCAAGCTGAATGCCTTTTCAGCCAGCATACTGAGCAGAATAAGCGTTCGTTTCAATATTCATCCCCTTAATGATTTTTAATGTGCTTTTTACAGTTGTGACGGAAGGTGAATATTATAAATACGCTTTCCCATAATCTTTTGCGCAGTTTGCAGTATTTTTATTATTTATGCGTCAGGTGTTGCAGTCGGTTTTTCCTCAGCTTGCAACCCTGCTGCCAGCAAAGCCAGGGCGCCTTCGAGTTTGTCTGTCGCCGCAACGGGAAAATCCGGCAGGTTGTCTAGCGCCTCATCAAGCAAAGCCACGCTCGCGGCGACAGCATCTATTTGATGTTCCGGTACTTCTGTTTGCAGGGCAGCTAAAATAGCGCGGCCAGTTTGTATATCCGAACTGGCTAGCGTTAGATTATCTCCCATCAGGTGCAGCCGTGCTCGCGTTAATATCGCCATCGCCCGCAGTATTTGGTTATCATGTTGCAGCGTCACCCAATGGTCACCTTGTTCTTCAACTATCTCAATCGATTGGGTTAGCTTCTCAACTTGTTTTTGCACGGCAGCTTGAATATCTCCTAAGACGCTTACATCAGCAACCAGCTGTTCCAGCGTAGTTACACTTTCCGAGAACGTATCTGTTTCTGCGAGTAGAGTCGCTTGGGATTCTTCTAGCGCATCGAAACGCGATTGAAAATCAGCTAGAGTAACTTTGTTTAAATCGCCTTGAATTTCTAAAATCTCGAGGCGGGCCTGAAAATCTTCCAGACGCTCGACGGTGAGTTGGTTCATTTGAGTTTGCTGGGATTCCAACGTATCCAAGCGTAGAGCATGGTCTTCAATAACGCGTGTGTATTGCTGATAAAGTGCGCTGGTACCAAAATAAAGCCCTGCGCCAAGTGCTCCTCCGAAGATCAAGATCAGGATCAGGCGCACGATAATACGCACAAAGCGCACGAAAAAAGAAGGCTGTGTGATGGTGGGTTCTGTGCTCATTCAGTTGCCTCTGTGGGTGGATATATCTCAAGCAGCAGGTCGCGTAAGCTTTTCATTAAAGTCTGAACATCATCGTTTTGGGTTTGCAATATCTCGAATTCTTCGTTAAGCGTTTCGAGCGTGTTTTCAACAGTGCTGATACGTTTGCCTAACATTTCCAGGTTATCGAGACGAGTGCGCAATCCGGCAATATCATCTTCAAAGATTGTTAGCTGCGTGTTGATGCCATCAAGTTGATTGCCGAGATTATTGATCTCAGCACGGGATGAAAAACGCAAATTTCCACCATTTAAGCCGGATAAAATGCTGAACGTGAATATTAAGGCCAGTAATAAAGCCAAAAAACTGCCTCCAATGACCATCATCAAGACTTGCCTTCGATTAATACTCGCCGATTTTTCACCGAGCGTGGGGGAAACTTCGCTATCATCTTCGGAAAACAGCTCTTCAACTACAGGCAAGTCTTCGTTTTCAACCTCGGGGACTATTTCATCACTTTCGAACGACTCATCGCTCTCAACGGCGAAAGAATCCTCAATATAGGGAGTTAGTTTTTTAATAAAGACTGCACCAAGTCCCGAGACACGGGTCAAGTCGTCCAAATCCACAAAAGGACGTATCGCACTGATGCGCTCTGCCAAAGCAGGGCCAACGCCGGGCAGTTTACAAAGCTCGTCAATATTAGCTGTGTTGATGTCTAGCTTGAGTTCTAATTCTTCGGTCATCATCGTTCTCCTTAGTCTTAGGGGGCTCTTTGGGAATCTTCGTGGCATGACGCGTTTATAGGGGTGGTTTGGCTTCATTAATTCCTAGAGAGACGTAATTGAACACATACTGCAAGTGTAGCATAAAGATTTACAAATTCTGCATTTCTTCTTCATAGGTTCTTCATAACTTAGCGATATTCTTTTAGACAACAAGCACCGAATGGAAGTAGGTGTTATTGTAAACAAGGAGTATTATGATGAAAAAAATATTAATCGCTGTCGCTTTAGTAGGTGCACTCGCTCTTGCCGTGGGCGTTAGCGGATTTGCTTATGCTCAAGGCAATCGACCTCCAACTTTTCCTTTTGAACACGCTGGTAGTTTTACCCACGGCGGTCGTTTTGCCGCCCGCTCACAAGATAAAATGGATGGCGGATTCCTCGCCGCATATATGCACGATGCCTTGGCTGATGCCCTGGGTATCACGCCAGAAGAACTAACGGCTTTGCATGAGTCTGGTAATACCATCCAAACACTGCTGCAAGACCGGGGCCTGACTTTTAAAGCGTTCCGCGCTGAAATGGATGATATCCGTGCTGCGGCACTGGCTGCTGCTGAGGCCGATGGCGTGGTCCCCCAAGAGCAGGCCCGCATGATGGTTGATCGCGCAGATCGTCATGGTGGTTTTTATCGCCAGGGCGGGGCAGGTCGCTCGTCGAGAAGCATGCCGGGGCCGCTTGATCAAGAAGTGATGGCTCCCTATATGCATACTGCCTTGGCCGGGATCTTGGGTGTAAGTGTTGCTGAGCTGGATGCTCTCCATGATTCTGATGATACGATCCACACATTGTTGGATGCGAGTGGACAGACTTTTGAAGAGTTTGGCACGTTGATGTCAGATGCACGTGCCAGCGCCATCGCTGCAGCCCTGGCTGATGGCGTGATTTCCCAAGAACAAGCTGATCTTATGTTAGATCGCTCGGTAAACTTTGCTGCAGTCGGTCCTCGCCATAACTTTAGAAAGTAGCCTGCCAGTTTGACACAAAACGCAGAGGGCGGAGGTTTTAGTTGCCCTCTGCGTTATAATTTGATTGATACCTGATACCTGATACCTGATACCTGATACCTGATACCATGCCTACGATCCTGATTATTGAAGATGAACCCGAATTGGTCAAAGTGTTGCGTTCTTATTTGGAGAAAGCTGGCTTTGCCGTAGAAACAGCTTACCGTGGTGACACGGGACTATCTTTGTGGGATCACAAACGTCCCGATCTGGTGCTCTTGGATCTCAATTTGCCGGGCATGGATGGGATTGACGTGGCTCGAGAGATTCGACGTAAAGATAATACGCCTATTATTATGCTCACCGCCCGGGTCGAAGAGCTGGATCAGTTGATCGGCCTTGAGCTTGGCGCTGATAATTACATCACCAAACCATTTTCACCGCGCGTTGTGGTAGCTAAGATACGAGCTGTCTTGCGTCGCTTAGATGCCTCGGTCGCACCTCCGCATCGCGTGCGTGTAGCCGATATCGAAATTGATCTCGACGCGCATACTGTAGTTCGCGGTGGAGGCGTCATAGATGTTACCCCCACAGAATTTGATCTATTAGCTACCTTGGCTGCCCAGCCCGGGCGCGCTTTCTCGCGTTTGCAGTTGCTTGAAGCCACCCAAGGAACAACCTATGTAGGCTACGAGCGCACGATTGATGCGCATGTCAAGAATCTGCGCGCCAAGTTAGAAATTGATCCCAAAAACCCCCGTTATATAGAAACCATCTTTGGCGTGGGCTACCGTTTTTCACGAACATTATAAAAGGTCTAAATTTCTAGTTTTCTTGATCCCTATTGCTTTATACCTCACACACTATGCGCCTTCGTCTGATCCTTTCTTTTTCCTTGATTGTATTTGTGACCATAGTAAGTGTTGCTTTAATCGCTAGGCAAAACACAGCTGAAGAAGTTAACCGTTTTGTGGGGCGCGGCGGCTTATTGGGCTTGGATAGCTTGGTGCTGAGGCTGGAATCCTACTACCAATCGCATGATTCGTGGGGTGGTGTTGAATCAATCCTAAAAACACCAGGTAGCCACGGGGCAGATAGTCCGGGATATGGTGCTTCCGGGGGTAACCCCCGCACGCAATTCCAACTTGTTAGTGCTGATGGAAATATCGTCTTTGATACCCTCTCAAGGAATAGTAATACGCAGCTTACTCAAGCGCAATTAGAACAAGCTCTTGTTCTACAAGTAGAGGATGAACTTGTAGGTTATTTGCGCGTGGAAGGTGGTATGAAAATCTCTCCCGAAGCGCAGAACATGCTTGTGGACCGTATCAACGACACGGCATTAAGCGCAGCCTTGATCGCAGGGGGCATATCCCTTGTGCTGGCGCTTATCTTGGCCACACAGTTATTGCGTCCCATTAAAGATCTCACCCAGGCATCCTCGCACTTGGCCAAGGGCGAGCTTTCTTATCGGGTGCCCGTGCGTGGTAAGGATGAACTCTCTGTATTGGCTCAAACATTTAATCACATGGCATCTTCGTTAGAACAGGCCGAAGCGAGCCGCCGGGCTTTCACCGCCGATATCGCCCACGAATTACGTACTCCCTTGGCAGTGCAGCGTGCGCACCTTGAAGCTTTGCAAGATGGCATTTATGACCTTACGCAAGAAAACCTGATTGCGATTGTTGAGCAGAATATCTCCCTTGAACGTTTGGTTGACGATTTGCGCACTTTAGCCTTAGCAGATGCCGGTCAACTCACATTGGTATGCGTACCCACAGATATGATTACCTTGATTACGAGATTAGCGCAGCGCTTTCAACCGGGTGCTGGCTCCCACTCTATTGAGCTTGAACTGCCCCCAGCAGGGACGTGTTCTCTGATTTCTCTAGATCCGCAGCGAGTGGAGCAAATTATCAATAATTTATTGAGCAACGCACTGCGATACGCTCCAGATAATGAAGCTATTACACTGTCCTTGCATTGTAATGACCAGTGCGCAGCCCTCTCTGTGCGTGATCGTGGACCTGGCATCCCCGCAGAAGCGCTGGATCATGTCTTTGAGCGATTTTACAAAGCCGATATTGCACGTTTGCGCTCGCAGGGTGGCACTGGATTGGGACTTTCAATCGCACGCAAAATAGCCCAAGCACATGGCGGTGATTTGACGGTTGCCAATCACCCTGAGGGGGGTGCATTATTTACGCTGACTTTTCCAATTTGATCTTTCACTAAAGAATCAATGTGCATAATTCAAGGTACAATCAGGCTTCCGAAAAAAGACCCTTACGGAGGAATAGTATGCCGTCATTGAAAATCCTAATTGCTGATAAACTCGACCCGGCTGGTGTTAGTATCCTTAGCGCTGCATCGCAAGTTGATAATAAACCCAGCATTTCCCCCCAAGAGTTGCTGCAAACGATTCAACCATACGATGCTCTTATTGTGCGTGGACGCACAAAAGTAACCGCAGATGTTTTTGCCGCCGCACCAAATTTAAAGATCGTTGGCCGAGCGGGAGTTGGAGTCGATAATATCGATTTAGCAGCCGCGCAGTCTCATGGTGTCACCATCGTGAATACACCCACCGCAACCACTACGGCTGTAGCAGAACATGCGTTAGCGCTGATGTTAGCGACCATTCGTTTTGTGCCGCGCGCTGACAGTACGATGAAATCGGGGCAGTGGTTGAAAAAAGAATTGCTGGGTAGTGAATTGTCGGGCAAAGTGCTCGGCATTATCGGGATGGGGCATATTGGTTCTAGAGTCGCAAAACGAGCTGCGTCTTTTGGCATGCGTATTTTGGGGCATGATCCATTTTTATCAGATTCCGAAATCCAGCAACGCGCTGCCGAACCGGTTTCGCTGACGGATTTATACGCGCGCGCAGATATGATCTCATTGCACATTCCTCTAACGCCGGATACTCGTAACATTATTGATGGGCAGGCATTCGCGTACATGCAGCGCGGCGTAGTATTGATTTGCACTGCGCGCGGGGGGCTTATTGATGAGACCGCGCTGGTCTCTGCGTTAGAGAGTGGCCAGGTGGCGGCCGCGGCGCTCGATGTTTTTAATACCGAGCCACCTGGTCTGACGGCGCTGGTTTCTCACCCGCGTGTGATCGCCACACCGCACCTTGGCGCTCAAACCCACGAAGCTCAAGTTCGAGCTGCTGTTAATGTTGCCGAAGAAATTTTAGCAGCTTTGCAGGGTGACGATTTGCGTTGGAAGATTGTATAATTTTAGCTTGTCCAGCATGATCATAGATCAGGAGCTTTGAAATAAATGAAAGCAAAACTAGCTCAACTCAAAACCCTTTTAGCCGAAAAAGATGATTTAGATAAGGTCGCGGCGCTATTAGAATGGGATCAGCAAGTTAATATGCCTCATGATGGTGCCGAAGCACGCGGAAATCAAATGGGCACCATACAACGCTTAGCCCATGAAAAATTAACATCCCCCATGGTTGGCGACTTATTGAAAGAACTCAAGGTCCATGCTAAAAGCCTTGATCCAGATTCTGATGACGCTCGCTTTATTAAAGTTGCCAACCGAGATTATAAAACGGCCGTCAAAGTGCCTGGAGATTTTGTGGCTGAGTTTTCAAAAATCACAACCCTGTCGCACGGTGTTTGGACTGCAGCTCGCGCTGAAGATAATTTTTCAATATTCCAGCCTAGTCTAGAGAAGATCGTCGATATGGTGCGACGCTATGCTGAGTTCTTCGCGCCTTACGACCACGTTTATGATCCGCTTTTAGATATTTACGAACCCGGGATGAAAACTAGCGAAGTGCAAGCGATTTTTAATGGTTTACGTTCTGAGCAAGTTGCATTGCTGAAAACCATCAGAAATAGCCCTCAGGTTGAGAATGATTTTCTCTATCAGCCATACGACGTACAGAAACAGTGGGATTTTGGCGTTGAGGTGATTTCACAATATGGTTACGATTGGAACCGCGGCCGACAAGATAAATCGGCGCATCCTTTCACAACCAACTTTAGCATCAATGATGTCCGTATTACCACCCGTTTTTTACCGGATTTTATTGGCTCGGCGCTCTTTAGCACGATGCATGAAGGTGGACACGCGCTGTACGAGCAGGGCGTATCGCAAATTTATGAACGCACGCCTTTGGGCGGTGGTGCCTCTTTGGCGATTCACGAATCACAATCACGTATGTTTGAGAATCTCATCGGGCGTTCACAGCAATTCTGGTCGCATTTCTATTCGCGCTTGCAGGAATTCTTCCCGGCGCAATTGAGCAATGTCGATCTTGATACCTTTTATAAAGGCATCAATAAGGTTGAGCCATCCTTAATCCGTGTAGAAGCCGACGAAGCAACCTACAACTTGCACGTCATGCTGCGCTTGGAGATTGAGATCGCTTTGCTTGAAGGCAATTTGGAAGTCAAGGATTTGCCCGAAGCCTGGAATAGCCGCATGGAAGATTATCTCGGTGTTACCCCGCCCAATGATGCCCAAGGCGTGTTGCAAGATGTACACTGGTCTTCGGGTTTGTTTGGTTATTTTTCTACCTATGCTTTGGGAAATTTAGTCTCTGCCCAGTTGTGGGAAGTTATGGAAAAAGATATGCCCGCAATGCTCGAGCAAATGAGCCGCGGTGAATTTGGCGAAATTCTAGATTGGGTGCGCACTCGCATTCATGTTCATGGCCGTAAGTACGATCCGCAAGAGTTAGTGCAGCAGGTAACCGGCTCGAAAATTGACCCCTTGGCTTATATGCGCTATTTGACCTCTAAATACAGCCAAATTTACGGTTTTTGAGAAGACTGCATCGCGACCCACAACTTTGGCCGATCGCGATTTTTCGGTTTTTTTTCCATATGTCCCCTTGTCAGAAATGCCAAAAATATTTTCCAGATCGCTTTAGGTGGAAATTATCTTGGATATCAAAACTACTCATGCTTTAAAAGACAATGTCGCCTTCTAAAATATCGTTAACGTTTGTGCTCATCTTGGGCTTTTTGACAGGGGGCTGTGCTGCCTTTTCTTTTTCTACAGCATTACCAACGCTGCTCCCAGATGAATATATCCCCACGGCAATTGCATTAACTGCCAGCGCTCTGGTCGCACAGACTCCTGTCAACGAGACTGTACTTTCCGAAGCAGTTACACCCATGCCGGGGATGCTAGAAGTCGAAACGCCCATCTTTTTAGATGTCACAAATACCAGTACTCCCGCGCCAGCGATAACCGCAATTTCACATAATTTACCTGCTAGCACACTGATTCCCGTAGCGGCGGTTGAAATTCCCTTCGCGCATATTCAAATTTTGCACCCTGGGGAGCTTTCGAAAGTCGTATCTCCAATTCCATTTCATGCTTACCTGGTCCCTGGAGCTGATAACCACGCCCAAGTGGCTTTGTTTGGTGAAGACGGTCGTGTGATCTACCGTCAAATTTTCGTTTTTGCTGATTCGGGTGTTCCGACACATCTCAGGACAGATATCGATTTTGAAATTAATGCAGTTGCCGAAACAGTGCGTTTGGTTGTGCAAACACAAGACGATCGAGGACGTGTATTGGCACTGGCCTCTGAGGATTTGATTTTGCTCTCACTGGGCTCTGCTGATATCAACCCTGCGGGGGATTTATTAGAGTCATTATTTATAGCGAGTCCAAGTACCCGCGCACTTATTCAGGGGGGCGTGGCTACCATTACGGGGTGGGCGCGTGTGCAGCCTGATCAGCTATTGCTGGTTGAGTTGATCGCCGCAGATGGGCGTGTTCTGGGTTCCCGTTTAGCGGGGGTTGCTTCCACGATGGATGGCGCGCATGGTTTGTTTTCTGTTGAAGTGCCTTACCAGATTAACGCTCCGACCTGGGCGCGCGTTACTGTTACCGAACGAGGAACACGAATTCCTGGTCCCGTAACAGTAACCAGCGTTCATGTGTTGCTAAGCCCCTGATCGAAAATTCTCGATCAATTCCCTTATATATCAAATTCCATCACTTCATTAGCATTATGCATGTTCAATTGGGGTAAGACACACACGGATGATGGCATCTAATTGACATCAATATAAAATTCACCTTGACAATTGCGACAATATGTATACAATAAGTATCAGTAAAATCATAAATATTATGGAGTTCAGTATGACTTTTTATTGCACATGTATAAGGCGGGGTTTGTAGGCTGCCTGTTTCGTCACGATAAAAATAATTGCCAATAGGCTGACGAAGAGTAGTCCCAATTCCCGCAAGATTTCAAAACAATCGTTTTGTTGTGGTGTTTGCACTGCTCTTTTTTGTTGTCTATTGGCTATTTCTTTTTAATGTTGGAGTAATTCATGACCACCCAGGTCAAAGTATCGCAGAACACAGTCATTTTTTCTTCCCCGGGTATTGCAGCAGCCATCGGCAATACCCCTCTAATTCAATTAAACCGTGTTACATCAGATCTTTCCCCTCTCGTGCAGGTTTTTGCCAAAGCGGAGTGGTTCAACCCCGGTGGCTCGGTTAAAGCCCGCCCTGCACTGAGCATTGTCCGTGCCGCGTTGGCAGACGGCCGCTTAAGCCCCGGAAAACGTTTGCTTGATTCAACCTCAGGCAATATGGGCATCGCCTATGCAACTTTTGCAGCCTCAATGGGTATTCCGGTGTCATTGACCATGCCGGCCAATGTTGGATCAGAGCGGATTAGTATTTTACGTGCCTTGGGCGCAGAGTTGATATTGACCGACGCTCTAGAAGGATCGGATGGCGCCATGCGCGTTGCTCAACAAATGGTGCTTCAAAACCCCGACCGCTATTTCTATGCCCACCAATACGATAACCCTGCTAACTGGCAAGCACATTATTACGGGACCGGACCTGAAATTATCTCACAGACCGATGGGCAAATTACGCACTTTGTAGCCGGTTTGGGTACATCTGGCACACTGATGGGCACAGGTCGCTATTTGCACGAGTATAATCCTGCCATACAAGTGATTGCTATGCAGCCCGATTCACCCTTCCACGGGCTTGAAGGGCTTAAACATATGCTCACATCGGAAAAACCGGGAATTTTCGATTCATCCTTGGCTGATCGCGAGATAAGCATGGTAACGGAAGATGCTTATAAAATGGTCGCGCGATTGGCTCGTGAGGAGGGCCTTTTCGTGGGCATATCTTCAGGCGCGGCTGCGGCTGCGGCTTTAGATGTTGCCGCTCACCTTGATGCAGGTGTTGTTGTCACTATCTTTCCGGATGCTGGCTATAAATACCTGAGCGATAAACACCTTTGGGAGAGTCAATGATTATAGAAATCTCGCCCCAAGTACTTGATCAGATCCATGCCCATGGAGAGTCAACTTATCCTGATGAGGGTGCCGGACTGCTCTTGGGAATAGCGAACGGCGATTTACGCGCGGTTTCAACGATTTTAATCTTATCGAACGCCCGCGAGCAGTCCGCTCGGCATAATCGATATTTGCTAACTCCCCAAGATATGATTCACGGCGAGCGTGAAGCTGACCGTCTCGGTGTAGATGTGATTGGTATTTTCCACTCGCACCCCGATCATCCTAATCGACCCTCTGAATATGACCGCGAATGGGCCGTCCCCTGGTACTCGTATATTATCACCAGTGTGAGTAAGGGCCGGGCGATCAAATCGCGTTCTTGGCGTTTAGTAGATGACCGCGAGCAATTTGAAGAAGAAAATATCCAAATCGTAGCTGCCTAGCTCCAGATGACAGGAAAATCATGAACCAAGAAAATTTGCAAATCATTGATCATACTGCTCTGAAAGTTAATCAGGCTGTGATCATTATTTTGAGCATAATGGCATTTCTTACGGATATGTCTTGGCTGGCGGCTTTGGTCGCTGTGGTGATGGGACTGGGTGCAATTCGTAGTATGCCGGGATTTTACCCCGTCTATCAGATATTTATCCGTTTCGGTTGGGCCAGTCCCGAATTGATACCAGATAACCCGGAGCCGCATCGTTTTGCGCAAGGATTTGGCGCAGTTGTCATGGCGATGGGCGTTAGCGCACTCCAGAGCGGTGCGGGCGTTTTTGGATGGGTCCTTGTCTGGTTGGTGATAGTGCTGGCTGCGCTTAACCTTTTTATAGGATTTTGTGTTGGTTGCGCACTCTACTACTGGCTTGGCCGCATTAAAACCCCTGGGTTTGTTAAATTGCCGCCTCGGGGCGTTCTCCCGGGAATGCGCCCAAAAGTGAGGTCTGACCATGGCAGCTGAAATTCTGATCCGCACCTTTTGGACTTTGATAATTTCCTCCATCGCTATCGGTCTGTTTGTTCTTTATAATCGGGTGCTTTTATCACGTTCCAAGCAGCGATATCGCCTCCTGGAGAATTTCCACCTGGGCACACCCGCGATATTGTATTTCACAACGCCCACTTGTGTGCCGTGCAAAACCGTGCAGCGTCCAGCTATTCAGCAGATTAAACATCAGATGGGCCCACGTTTGCAAGTTATCGAAGTGGATGCCGCTGCGCGGCCCGATCTTGCTGCAGATTGGGGTGTGTTGAGTGTCCCAACAACGTTCTTGCTGGACTCGAAAGGGCGACCTCGTCATGTCAATCACGGAGTCACTCGCGCAGAGAAATTGCAGCAGCAACTTCAATCTTATTTCAACTAAAAGGAAGAGTATATGCCAACCCTAAAAATCCCTACCCCGTTACGCCCTTACGCTGAAGGGCAAAGCGAAGTTTCCGTACAAGGCCAAACTGTATTCGAAGCCTTGCACGATCTTACCCAACAATTTCCATCTTTAGAGAAACATCTTTTTTCCGCAGCAGGCAGATTGCGGCCGTATGTTAATGTTTTCCTCGGTGATGAAGATGTGCGTTATTTGCAAGGCGAAGAGACCGCTCTCAAAGAAGATGATAAACTTAGGATTATTCCATCTATTGCTGGAGGAAAATATTAGGTCGAATTTGATCTAATACGAGCAATTCTTATGTTACCTCAATTATCACATCGCGAAATCCTTCGTTATTCCCGCCACTTGCTGATCCCCGAGGTTGGTCTGGACGGTCAGAAAAAATTAAAAGCTGCTTCGGTGCTGATTATTGGGACCGGTGGTTTAGGTTCTCCCGTAGCCCTATATTTGGCCGCGGCAGGGATCGGTCGTATCGGATTGGTAGATTATGATGTAGTTAGTTTTTCTAATTTGCAGCGTCAGATTATCCATGGCGAAAGTCGCCTCGATGATCTGAAAGTTTCCTCTGCCCGTGATCGCATGATAGATATTAACCCTGAAATCCAGGTGGATATTTATAACGAACTGTTTTCCTCGGAAAATGCCATGCGCATTGCTGATCCGTATGACATCATCATCGATGGCACCGATAACTTCCCAACCCGTTATCTGATTAATGACTTGTGCGTTCTGACCAATAAACCCAATATTTACGGTTCAATTTATCGTTTTGATGGTCAGGCCAGCGTTTTCTACGCCAAAGAAGGCCCGTGCTACCGCTGTCTTTTCCCTGAGCCGCCGCCGCCTGGTTTGGTACCCTCTTGCGCTGAAGGTGGCGTTTTGGGCGTGCTGCCTGGTACGATTGGCACGATTCAAGCTACTGAAACTATCAAGTTCATTTTGGGCATAGGCGATTCCTTGACTGGTAAATTGTTGTTGTATAACGCGTTGGATATGTCATTCGATTTTGTTAAACTGCGCAAGAATCCGAATTGTAAAATTTGCAGCGAGCAGCCAGAGATCACCGAACTCATTGATTACGAATTATTCTGTGGCATGCCAGCCAACGATCATGATGAGGGTTCTGCAGGTGAGGATTGGGATATCACCGTTGGTGAACTGGATGCACGCTTGAAAGATGGCGAGAAAATTCACCTGATTGATGTTCGGGAACCGCACGAACTTCAAATATCCCGTCTTCATGGTGCCCAATCAATTCCCTTGGGGCAGTTAGCCTCCCGTATGTCTGAGTTGGATAGTGCCGAGGAAATTGTAATTTTCTGTAAAGTTGGACCGCGCTCAACTCGTGCTCTTGAAGTCTTAGCCAGTGCGGGCTTTCGAAAAATAAAAAATCTTAAAGGTGGTATCAACGCCTGGGCTGAAGAAATCGACCCAAGTTTACCCATTTATTAAATTGCATGCAAAATGATTGTCATTTTCTTTTGTGACAATCATTTTGCATCGTTGCACAAGGAATACCGATATGCCCCAAATCGAAAGAGTTTTACTAAGCGTGTTGGCTCACCCAGATGATGAATCTTTCGGCATGGGAGGCACGTTGGCGCTATATGCCAACCAAGGGGTCAAAGTGCATTTGATTTGCGCTACGCGCGGCGAAGCTGGTGAAGTAGGCCCCGAATATTTGCAAGAATATGATTCGATTGCAGATTTACGAGAATCAGAATTGCGCTGTGCTGCAGCTCACTTAGGTTTGCATGGCGTGCATTTTTTAGATTACCGTGACTCAGGGATGGTCGGCTCTGTGGATAATGAGCATCCGGATGCTTTTATAATGACCCCTGTGGACCAGGTTGCTGCTCAAGTTGCGCACTATATCCGTGAGTTAAAGCCGCAGGTTGTCTTGACCTTTGACCCAATTGGCGGCTACCGACATCCCGATCACATTCACATTCAGCAAGCTGCAACGCAGGCTTTTAGCTTAGCGGCTGACCCTGAGTTTGAGGATGGTTTATCACCCTATCAAGTAGATAAATTTTATTATCATACAATATCACGGCGCTTTTTACGCTTGGCAGTGGGAACCTTAAGACTTTTTGGTAAAGACCCAGCACATTTTGGCAAAAATGGTGATATAGATTTAGTCTCATTGGCTGTAGAAGATTTCCCTGTTCATGCTCGCGTAGAGTTTCGGCCTGTAGAGAAACGTAAGGTCGCAGCTTCGGCTTGCCATGCTAGCCAGGGTGGTGGCAGCACCATCAGCTCCCCGATTCAATGGATTTTTAAGCTTTTCTTGGGTCGCCCACACGATACCTTTATGCGCGTATATCCTGCCCCTGAAACAGACCTGATGGAAACTGATCTCTTTGCAGGTATCGAATAATTTTCATGTTCAAATTCCCAAATTCTCGGCAAATTTGGGAATTTTATTACCAAAATCCTTTTCTAGCCTATCGTTCACCTTGATCTCCCGATAGACACGAATATTCATATTTTATGAACCAAGAAACTTTAGAATCCGAACTAGCTGAATTAGCTTTAGGAGCATTGCGGTACCAGGATCGCGTTGGCTCGACGAATACTGCCGCAGCCGAATGGGCTGCCCATGCCGCGCCGCATCTTTCCCTTGTGGTTGCCGATGAGCAAACAGCCGGAAAAGGACGAGCCGATCGAAAGTGGTTTACACCGCCTGGTGCTGCGCTAGCTTTCAGTTTGATTTTGCGCGCCGAAGCATTAAATATCAACAATATAACAAAAATCCCTCTATTTTCTGGTTTGGGCGCGGTTGCAGTTAGCCAGGCCTTGCAGCAATTTGGACTACAAGCCCAAATAAAATGGCCCAACGATGTTTTGTTATCTGGGCGCAAGGTTGCTGGTGTGTTGGCTGAACTAAGCTGGTCGGGAGAAATACCTTCGGCATTGATCTTGGGAATTGGCATCAATGTTGCACCATCTGCTGTACCGCCTGAAGATTGGGATGCGCATCACGCCCACCCTTTTCCTGCCACTAGCGTAGAAACGGTGCTTGGCCAACCAGTTGATCGGATCTGCCTGTTGCGCTTTGTTTTAACAGCTGTTCTTGATTGGCTGCCTCGTTGGGAGTCAGCAGCTTTTCTTGACGCTTGGCGTGGTCGATTGGCGATGCGCGGGGCTTGGGTGCAGATTATGCACCCACTGGGCGCAATGCCGCCGCTTGAAGGAAGAATCATCAACCTGAATGAAGATGGTTCGCTCAGGATTAAGCTGCGTTCCGGGGTGCATACCTCCGTTCGGGTCGGCGATATCCATCTGCGGTTGGTTGACAGTTCATCAAAATAAGCTAAACTATCGTTACCTGATATCGACAAGACATGGGAGGTTAACCATGCTCGATGATTTACGTGAACAATCGAATGAGTTTGATTACTTGGGGGAAGAAAGCGATGTTTTTGATTTTGACTCAGAACGTAGCTTGGACGCAAATTCATCGAAATGGTTGGGGATGTCGCCCGTACAGCGATTTGTGATCGCTGGTATGTTATTGTTGATGACTTGTATTCTAAGCACTTTTTGTTTGCTGGTTACCGAGCGCATTGCATTACCTTTTTAATAGAACCGATTATTTCCCATACTTTGGATTTACATAGAAGCAAAGACGCCCAGCTGGGCGTCTTTGCTTCTATGGTGGATAGGTGTTGTTAAATTAATCTTCCACCCCGGCTTTACGCAAATCAGCGGCAGCAAAGCGAGCGATCGAGGCAACACTATCACCTTCTTCCATGCTCATAACCTGTACGCCGCGTGTGGCCCGGCTATATTGTGAGATTGATTCAGCCTTAGTGCGCAAAACAATTCCTTGTGCAGAGATCAACGTGATCAAATCTTCCTTAGGTTGCACTACGCGGGCAGCAACAATCAGACCAACCACGCCCAGCGCGTTTTTGTCGATGGTTAGGTTGCCCATGGTTGCGCGTCCTTTGGCGGTATATTCATCCAAAGAAGTCCGTTTTCCATAGCCTTTCTCGGTGATGATTAATAGATCGCCTCCGCGTTCAACCACTTCCATACCTACAACATGATCTTTCGCTCGCAGGCGTATCCCTATTACGCCTTGGGCTGAGCGCCCCATCGCGCGCACTTTAGTTTCATTAAAGCGCAAAGCTTGACCGCGTGCAGTGACGATGATCAATTCCTGCATCCCGCCGGTCAGCCTCACCCAACCTAATTCGTCATTGGTCTTAAGGCTGATGGCAATTAAACCGGATGGGCGCACTGAGGCAAATTCAGAAAGTGCTACTCGTTTAATGCGACCTTGACGGGTCAGCATAGTGCAATATTCCGCGGACTCAAAATTTCTGACTGCCACTGCGGCAGTGATGGTTTCCCCAGGAGCAATCGAGAGTATGTTGACAATGGAAATGCCGCGCGCAGTGCGCCCCGCATCGGGAATTTGGTAAGCCCGTTCAGAATAGACTTTACCCCTGTCAGAGAAGAAGAGAACAGTATCGTGCGTGCGTGCTGGAAGTAGAATCAACACTTCATCTTCTTCACGAGTCGCGTGCCCTATGACGCCGCGCCCGCCTCGGTGCTGTGCTCGATAAGTTTTGGCCCCTACACGTTTGACATAGCCGCGGTCAGTGATGCTGATGAGCACAGCCTCGTCGGGGATCAGGTCTTCGTCGCTCAGATCGCTCTCAGCATCATGCGCGATCAAAGTGCGGCGTTCATCGCCATATTTTTCAGATAATTCTTGTAGATCCTCTTTAATTAGCGCAAGCTTTTTCTCAGGAGAAGCCTGCAGCCCTTCAAGATAGGCGATTAGCTCGATTAATTTACGGTGTTCATCTTCAATCTTTTGTCGTTCCAACGCAGCCAAGCGTCGTAATTGCATATCTAATATCGCCTGGGCTTGGCGATCACTCAATTTGAAACGAGTTATCAAACGCTCTTTAGCGGCATCGACATTGGCGGATTGACGAATCGTCTCAATCACCGCATCGATATTATTGAGCGCAATCAGTAGACCTTCGAGGATGTGGGCGCGGTTACGGGCTTTGGTTAGTTCAAACTCGGTGCGACGGGTAATAACTTCTAGACGGTGCTCAACATAATGATACAGTGCCCGTTTGAGTGAGAGTAAGCGCGGCTCTCCGTTAACTAAGGCCAGCATTTGCGCCCCAAAGGTCATTTGTAGCGGGGTATATTTATAAAGTTGGTTAAGCACTTTTCGCGGGTACGCTGTACGTTTGAGTTCTACGATAATGCGCATCCCATCACGATCTGATTCGTCGCGCAGGTCTGAAATAGCACCCAGTTTGCCATCTCGGGCTAGGGTAGCAATACGTTCCAGCAGCGTAGTTTTGTTAAGTTGGTATGGTATTTCTGTAATGACAATCCGATTGCGCCCTCCGCGCATCTCTTCAATGATGGCTTTTCCGCGCAAAATAATTCGTCCGCGGCCTGTGCTGTAAGCCTGGCGAATGCCCTCCCCCCCGACGATTACGCCGCCGGTTGGAAAATCTGGTCCAGGGACAAAAGTCAGCAGTTTTTCAAAAGTAACCTCATCGGGTTTGTTGTAATGATCAATCACAAAGGTCAGCGCTTGAACCAATTCGCCTAAGTTATGCGGCGGAATATTGGTTGCCATACCTACAGCTATACCCGAAGCGCCATTAAGTAATAGATTGGGCAAACGTGCTGGGAGCACCGAAGGTTCATCCAGAGAACCATCAAAGTTTTCGGTAAAATCGACAGTATCCTTGTCGATATCGACCAGAATTTCTTCGGCTAAACGGCTCATGCGAGCTTCGGTATAACGCATGGCTGCCGGAGAATCACCGTCAATCGAACCAAAGTTGCCTTGGCCATCAACCAGCATATAGCGCAAAGAAAAATCTTGTGCCATGCGGGCCATCGCTTCGTAAACAGCAGAATCTCCGTGTGGGTGATATTTACCCAAAACTTCACCAACGATACGGGCAGATTTTTTATGTGACCCTGTCGCTCGAATCCCCATATCATACATCGCATATAATATACGCCGATGAACGGGTTTTAGTCCGTCACGGGCGTCTGGCAAGGCTCGCGCTACAATCACACTCATCGCGTAATCTAGGTAAGATGTGCGCATTTCTTTATTGATATCTATGGCATTTACGTTACCAATGTCCATAAGGTGAGAACTTCCTTGAGCGTTGTGCCTTCCCAAAATTATTAGAAATCAATGATCTGGGCATGCTGGTGAGTGCTTTCCCAGTCTAACTTTTTGAGAGGATTTGGTTAAGTTTCGAAAAAAAAAGTGCGCTCACCCCACTGGTGGGCACACACTCAATTATACCTCGTTTGACCCCAAAACGCTTCTTGGACCCTTAAATCAAACAGCCCGCTTCATGGCGGGCCGCTTGGCTAAACATATTTTATGGTCTTACAGCTTTTTGAGAAATCGATCAATGGCTACGGCAGCTTTTTGCCCGCCAACCATGGCAGTGACCACTAAATCGGGGCCGGTTGCCGCGTCACCTCCAGCATAAACACCGGGTCGGGACGTGGCACCTGTATCCGAGTCAATAGTAACCAGACCCCAATTGTAGGTATCTAAATCGGGGGTTGTGTCTCCAATAATGGGATCTGGCCAATAACCGAGCGCCAAAACAACTGTATCGGCCTCGATGAAGAAATTCGAATCCTCAATTTTGATTGGGCGGCGGCGTCCAGAATCATCGGGTTCGCCGAGTTCCATTTCAAGGCATTCTACTTTGGCTAATTTGCCATTTCCGTCGGCGTGAAATTTGATCGGTTGGGTCAGAAACTTATAAATCGCACCTTCTTCTTTGGCCATCTTGCGGTCTTTGGCGCTGCCGGGCATTTCATATTCGGTCCTGCGGTAAATACAAGTTACTTCATCGGCGCCTAAGCGTAGGGCAGAACGAAGCGCGTCAGAGGCGGTATCACCACCCCCCACAACCACCACCTTTTTGCCGACTTGCAGAGGTACTTTCATGTCTTCAGGCAGTAAGGATTCTTTTACGTTGGTGCGGATTAAAAACTCGGTCGCAAGATAAACGCCAGGAAGATCAGCACCGTCAGCTTTGAGGGGGGCGTCAATCTGGCTGCCGATGCCAATGAACACAGCCTCATAACCTTCGGCGAACAGCTCATCAATCGTTTTATCTTTGCCGATAATGGTATCAAAAACAAATTCAACCCCGGCCTTTTCTAAATCACCAATGCGGTCGAAGACTACATCTTTGGGAATTTTAAAATTAGGGATTCCGTAGGTCAGCAGGCCCCCAGAAGCAGGTTTAGCCTCAAAAATCGTAGCACCATGGCCCATTTTTCTCAAACGTTCTGCACAACCAAGGCCGGCCGGTCCTGCGCCAATGATGGCTACCCTACGGCCAGTGGATTCGCCTATTGGGATAGCAACACCCTCTGCATGACGGGCATAATCTACGGCAAAGGCTTCTAATATGCCGGTCAGCACTGGCTCCCCTTCTTTATTCAATACGCAAGAACCTTCACAAAGTTGTTCGTGCGGGCAAACACGTGAGCAAATTTCGGGCAGCGAACTGGATTGACGATATAAGCGGGAAGCACCTATAAATTCACCATGCTCAATCAGCCACATAGCCGAGGGAATATCGTTATGGGTGGGGCAGGCAACCATACACGGAGCCGGATCAGGGCAATGGATGCAGCGCGCAGCCTCGATCTTAGCTCTTTCTTCAGTGAACGGGATCACAACATCTTCAAAATCGTGCACCCGATCTTCAGGCTTTCTTAAACTTAAATGGTAAAAAGGCTTTTGAATGCGGTCTTTACGGTCAAGAGAAAGATATTCGCTAGGAATAGCTTGGGTCATAGGACAGTGTCCTCCACAAATTGATAATTTTGGCACCACAAATAATAACGACGGAGGTGATTTCCCTTAAGTTCCAGATGTCATGAGTTTGTACTTCATTTGTCATCATCATCGCGGAAATTCGACTAAAATAGTCCAATATGCAGCTGGCATTGTACCCTCCTTTAATTTTCTTCGCAATTGGTATTGCCGCGACTTCGTTCTAGCCCTGGCTCATAAAACGTCGTATTTTTCAGCCCCAATGGCAGTGTAGCGATTACTTTTACCTTGTTGCTGGGTTGCTTACTTTTTCACCTTATTTACTTGAATTCGAGTACGTTGGATTATCTAAACCTCAGACATTCGGTCAACAACCAAAAATTCAGAGCAATGATCAGACAAATACTGTTATTCGCAGGATGAGTAGATCTGATAGGTAGCTGCTCGATCAATTTTTTACTTATTTTTACACGATTGAATAAAATCTTGACAGCGGACAGAAAGAGCGTATAATCCCCCGTTGTATTAGTTAGACTAACTAATTATCACGAGGGTGTGATGATTTCATCAACAAACGCTGAAGACAAACTGAAAGTACTTTTGAAACGTTTGCGTTCCTTGCACTTGTTGCGTATCCCCTCGGATTGTGAACTAACGCCCTCTCAAATTGGAATGCTGGCTTGGATTGCGCGATCACCAGGCTGCGGTGTCTTAGAAATTGCCGCAGCCCTTGGTTTGACCGCCCCTACGGTTAGTGTTGGCGTTCAACGCCTGACGAAAGAAGGCTGGCTTGAACGACGTCTAGACCCTGATGATCGACGTGCCAAACCCATTTTTCTCACTGAAAGAAGCGCTGTTTTCATGAAGTCTTTGCGCACGCACCAAGAGCGCAGCTTAAAACTTTTTCTTTCTGGCTTGAAATTGGGTGAGCAAGAGGAATTGCTGATTCTTTTTGAAAAAGCTGTCTCAAATATGGAACTAAGTTCATTTAAATCGCAATGAATAATATCAAAGAACTATTGATTGCTCGTAAGAAAACAGCCATTCTAGGCCTGACATTCGTTATGCTGGTCGGTGGTATTTTCGCGGCGCGAGCCTTCATGCAGCGGGGTGCCAATCTTACCGAAAATATCCCCACCGAGATCTTAGCACGCGGACCCTTATCAGTTTATGTTAGCGCCACCGGAACAATCGACTCGAATCAAAGTGCTGTGTTAAATTGGAGTACTTCTGGAGAAATTGAAATGGTTGCTCCGCTTTTGGGTCATTCGGTGGCTGCTGGCGATTTGCTGGCCTCGTTAGCCGAAAACTCTTTGCCGCCTCATATTATTTTGGCTCAAGCTGAGTTGGTTAGCGCGCAAAAAGCTTTGGATGATTTGCTGCAGTCGAGTACGCAGCAGGCGGGTGCTTTGAAAGACGTAGAAACTGCACAGCAAGCTCTAGAAGATGCCCGCGATCCCACTAAGCTGCAAGCCGATGCCCAGCTTGCCCTCGCAGAGAGTGCGCAAGCCTTGGAAAGTGCTCAGCGTCGCTTTGATATTTTAACCGCAGCACCGTCGGAATTAGCTGTCAGCCAATCCTATGCCAATAAAATTCTTGCTGCGCAAGCCTTGGTTGACCTGAATGAACAAATCGAGCGATATGAACGTAAGGCCCGTCAGGCAGCAATGCCTTTTTTGCAGGATATATATCAGAATATTTTAGAAGGGCTGCAGTTCCAACGGCATTCGAAAATTGCTCGCAACAACGATACGGTAGAAAAATATTTCAATTTAACGTCGCCTCCAGACCCGCTTGACTTGACCCGTTCACAGGCTGATTTAGCGACCGCTCAGGCGCAATATTCAAGTGCGCAGCGCACTTGGATTAGGATCGAGAATGGCCTTAGCGCGGCGGAGTTTGCCGTGCTCGAAGCAGTTTTAACTGATGCTCACCGAGAGTGGCAACGCGTCAAAAATGGCCCGACCCCGGAAGATATTGCCTCGGCTCGTGTGCGTATGACGGCTGCGCAAGCTACGCTTGACCAAGCCAGGCTCACAGCTCCTTTTGATGGTGTCATTACCCAAATTAACGCACAGCCCGGTGATCAGGTTGATATTGGGCTGCGGGCTTTCCGTATCGATGATCTTTCAACGCTGCTTGTAACCATGCAGGTATCGGAAATGGAGATTAGCCAAATCGCCATAGATCAGAATGTGCTTCTGACCATGGATGCTGTTTTTGCCCAGGTTTATCATGGTCAGGTGGTTGAGATTTCTCCGGTGGGTACAGAACTGCTTGGCGTGGTCTATTTTGAGGTTGTAGTTTCCATGTCCGATGCGGATCAAGCAGTGCGACCAGGCATGACGGTAGATGTCGAACTCCTTGTTCATCAAGTTGCGGAAACCTTGTTAGTCCCCAATCAAGCAGTGCGATGGCTGGATGGTGAACAGGTTGTCTATGTGATAGGGAATAATCCCCCTGCCGATTATTTTGCAACCAGCTCGGAAGGCTGGCCAACCATTGGCTTGGGTGAAAAATCTATTTATCCGGTAATGATCACCTTGGGATTGAAATCCGATTCTTATAGCGAAGTCATTGCAGGTAATATAATCGCTGGGGATGAAATTCTCCTCGGCTTGCCCAACGAATATTTTGAAGATTAGGACATCTTCTCAATCCTATGAATAGCAGCTCGGTCGCTGATTAATAAAAAGATTTCATAAAGCGATCGCATCCCTGCTGCCCTTGTGGAGAACTTCATGAAGAAAACACTTATCATTATTGCTGTAATCGTCGTTATCGTCGGCGGAATCATGGCTTGGCGAGCCTTTAGTGCTCGATCAGAGCAGCGCGCGCTTCTGGAAAATTTGCAAATTGAGTTGGTTGCACAAGGTACGCTGGTGGCGACCATTGGCGCCACCGGTCAGGTGCGATCGAACCAGAGCACTCTCTTAACTTGGAAAACATCGGGTACGGTTGAATCCGTTATGGTGCGTATTGGCGATCAAGTTTCGCAGGGTCAAACACTGGCAGCGCTGATCCAGACATCGCTGCCGCAAAATGTGATCTTGGCGCAAGCCGATTTGGTTGGCGCTCAAAAAGCCCTAGATGATTTACTGCAATCGGATTTGCAGCGCGCCCAAG
>PVMK01148709.1_pt1 | contig 23132 bp, 24 predicted proteins | sample 1853481 | NCBI WGS metagenome assembly PVMK01 (sample SAMN08533507, study PRJNA380276) | Marine sediment metagenome, whole genome shotgun sequencing project. | reverse complement strand
GATGACCGGGAAGAACTCTCGCTCCAGCCCCGTCTGCGACACGCCTACGGCGTAGTCGGCAGGATCCTGGCAGGTCAAACCTGGACAACCTCGGCGGATTTGGAGGCCTTGCCCGGCTTGATCGATTTCGCCGATGGGGATGCGCTGTATGGAAATCGAGCCGCGCAAATCCGTTGGCAGGACAGGGCCAGCGAAAACCTGACCTGGGCCGTGGCGCTGGAAAATCCGGACTCAGAGGTCGGCAACCCGCTTGGTTTCGACGGTGCAAACCGGGTTACTCTGCCGAACCTGGCTGGTCGACTGCGTTGGACAAATAAGGGCGGTTCGCACTTTCAAGTGGCCGGTGACCTGTATCAGCTCAACTGGCAAGGCGGAGAAACTGGACCGAGTGATACCGCGCTCGGTTGGGGCGTGAACCTCACCGGCCGGTACCTGTTTGGAAAGGACAACCGAGACGCCATCATGGGTGGTGCCGTCATTGGAAACGGTGCTGCCCACAGGATTGTTGCACTGGGCGGGTCGGGCTCGAGTGGGGTGCTCACGCCGAGTGGGGATATCGACGTACTCCCGGTCTGGGAAGCCAATATCGGCATTAGCCACTACTGGACGGACAGCCTCAACTCCACGTTCTCTACGGCCTAATCAGTGCCAGGTACATAATTGCACAAGTGTTTGGTAGACTCCTCTTCGACCGCTCGTTGGCAGGAGGTGTGAGATGCCGCGCAGGGTTCGCGTCGAGGTCGAAGGCGGGTTGTACCACGTGTACAACAGGGTTGGGCAGGGGCAACGTCCGTTCTCGGACGATGACGAAGCTGGCGCTTTCGTCGATCTACTTCGCGAGGTGAAAAAACACGACGGGCTCGTCGTGTTCGCTTGGTGCGTGCTCCCGAACCATTTTCACTTGGCGGTGCGAACGCGGTCGGTGCCTCTGTGGCGGACGATGCGTGCTGTGCAGCACCGCTATGCTCTTGAATTCAACCGTCGTCGGGGTGTTCTCGGCCCGGTGTGGCAGAGCAGGTACAAGGCCAAGCTAGTTGAGGATCAGCGCTACTTCGATCAGCTGATTGTATACATCCACTTGAATCCTGTGAAGGCGGGAATTGTGGAGGATCCCGCGCGCTACCGTTGGAGCGGCCACCGTGAGCTCATACGCAAGGTGAAGGAGCCCCTGATCGATGTCGATGACGCACTGTCGGGATGCGGCACGACCTTGAGATGTGCGCGAGCCGCATATGTACGGACGTTGAAGGGTGCGGGGGATGCGTCCTGGGGTTGGAGACAGCGTCGATCGCCTGCCCTGGTGGCTGGCGGGTGATGACCGGGAGATCCAGCCGGTGGACAGCGGCCCGTATGTGGACGTGCTGGGACGTTCGACCGGGCTCGAACGTCCGCATCTCAGTGCAGCCGAGTACGTCGAGGCGGCGATCGACGAGCTGGAAGTTGACCGGGCGGAGCTCGCGAGCAGAGGCCGGAAACCGAAAACCGTACGAACGCGGGAGCTGTTGTCGGTGGTCGGGGTGGAGCGATACGGGGTATCAGTGAAGGCGCTCGCTGAGGTGCTCGGGAGGCACAGAGTCACGGTGAGCTCGTGGATCAGCAGGGGCTCGGCGAAACGATCCGGGGAGAAGAGCTTCGAGCAGCAGGTAAACGACCTTGACAGCCGCATCGCCAGGCGGCAGCCGTAATTGTGCAATTGTGTACCTGGCACGAATCCGAATCGGGACGGTTCGAGTTTCTTGCGGCAGCGCCGGGCGGGGGGCAAACAGCGGCTGGCGGGTGTCTTTCTACAGGACCTGCTGGACCTGTCGAATGCTCTGCAGATCACGCTGGGCGCACGCTTCGACTACTGGAAAAACACCGATGGTTTCCGTCTCGAGACCGATCGCGACGGCGGCATCCGGCGTTCAGAAGTTTATGACGATCGCGACGACACAGCGCTGAGCCCGAAGCTCGCCGCCTTGTACAAACTGACAGCTCGGACATCCGTGCGCGGTTCGTTGTACCAGAGTTTTAGAGCTCCGACCATCAACGAGCTTTATCGCCCCTTTCGAGTGCGCAACGACATCACCGAAGCCAACGTCGATCTTGACTCCGAGACTCTCAGCGGCGCCGAGCTGGGATTCGATTACTCCGGGCCGACGTACTTCGGTCGTTTGACTGCATTCTGGAACCGCGTCGATGATCCAATCGCCAACGTGACGATCGCCGAGGCCGAGAGCCCAGGAGTCATCGACCCCTGTGGCTTTGTCCCCGCGGGTGGCTCGTGTCGGCAGCGCCAGAATCTAGGCCAGACCCGCATCGTGGGTTTCGAGGCTGAGCTCGAGGTGAATCTCGCCAAGTCTTGGGGCCTGTCGGCCAGCTATCTCATCTCTGACGGCGAGGTCATCGATGCTCCCAACCAACCAGCTCTGGATGGTAAGTCGATTGCCCAGGTACCCGAGCACCAGCTCACCCTCGGTCTCGTCTACAACAACCCACGTCTGTTTGGTTCGAGATTGCAAACCAGATATGTGGGCTCTCAATTCGAGGATGACCTGAACACTCGTGAGCTGGATGACTACCTCGTTGTGGATCTGTCGGTTTGGAAGAAGATCAAAGAAAACCTCGACCTGTTTCTCGGGGTGGAGAATATGTTTGACCACACCTTCGAGGTCGGAAAGAGCGCGGACGGCCTGGTCACGATCGGTTCTCCCCTTCGTGTTCATCTTGGAGTGAGATGGCGATGAACGACGCTGGCGAGAAAGGTCGGGGAGCAGGCCGGACGAAGGGTCTGGGACCTGTGCTGGCGGTGAACTTCGCCGGCTCGCTGGGTTACACGATCGTCATGCCGTTTCTCGTTTTCCTGGTGATGCAATGGGGTGGTGACGCGATCGTCTTCGGCCTGGTGAGCGCCGCGTACTCGGCGTTTCAGTTGGTCGGAGCGCCTGTTCTGGGGCGCTGGTCCGACATCTGGGGGCGAAAACGGGTTCTCCTGATCAGTCAGGCCGGAAGTTTTGTGTCCTGGGTGGTGGCGCTGGCTGGATTCTATCTCCCGATGGTCGTGCTGGCGAACGTCGACTCTCACCTTCTGGGGAAGTTCACTTTGACCCTGCCTTTGCTCGTGCTTTTTCTGGCTCGGGCCCTGGACGGTTTGACCGGTGGCAACGTCTCGGTGGCGAACGCCTATGTCGCCGATATTTCACCCGAGAATCAGCGCCAGGCGAATTTCGGAAAGCTCGCGGCCGCAGGCAATCTGGGTGAAGTCTTGGGACCGGCGTTGGCCGGTTTCCTGGTCGGTACGGCTTTGGGTTACGAGTTGCCGGTGCTGGTTGCGGCAGCCGTCTCGCTCGGCGCAACGATACTGATCTTCGTCGGACTCCCGAAATCGAAGCCGGTTGCTTCACTTCCCGAAGATCCCAAACCAGATGGTTCAGCGCCTTCTGACGCGGCGCCGGGCACGACTGCGGCCCTGGTCCGAGCGCACGGTTTGTGTGCCGAAGCACCCCGCCCCGTCAAGTTTTCGACCAGCGAAGCTCTCCGCATTCCCAGAATCAGTTGTTTGTTGAGTGCCTGTTTTCTGGTCAACCTGGCATTCAGTTTCTTTTACATCGCACTGCCGGTCCATGCAGCCCAGGACCTCCACTGGTCCCCCAAAGAGATCGGTTGGTTTTTTGCAGTGATGAGTCTGGTGATGGTCATCATCGAGGGGCCGGTGCTCCGGCGTGCCTCGCGAGTATGCAGCGACGCCTTTCTCATCGCCGTTGGTGGTCTGGTTTTGGGCGTCAGCTTCTTAATGTTGACCGGCGACTCCGACCCGATGGTCTTTTGTGGGGCGATTCTGATAGCAGTCGGCAACGGGCTGATGTGGCCATTGATCATCGCGCTTCTGTCGGAGAAGGCCGGCGATCACCAGGGAGTCGTCCAGGGTCTCGCCGGCAGCACCGGGGCTGTCGCGAATATCCTCGGCTTGATTGCCGGGGGGGTTCTCTACTCCCACCTCGGCGGGTGGCTTTTTGGTATCTCGGCAGGGCTGGCGTTCTTGGTCATGCTGATGGCTCTTTGGGCACGCAGGAGCAGTTGAGAGTAGCCCGTTCATCTCATCATCGGCACCGATGGGCACTGATGCAAATTTGACGTGTTCAATGTCTCGGACACTCTAGCAAAAAGGGGCGAAATTTCGTCCATTCGCCCCGATAGGGACGAAATGCCGCCCCTGTTTCGTACTCATCCCGCCAGCCGACGCATTCCAGAAGGCCTTTATTTCTAACAGCTTAACTGAATTGACGTGATCCGGAGCCATGTTGGCACGGGATGTGCGGTAGAGGAGGCATGCTCGATTTTCAACAACGCGGCTGCTGCAGGCGGTCCCCCGTCGCTCAGGTATACGGGCACCGCTTCAGCGGCGGCGATTGCCGCTTGAGAAAGATGGTGAGGTGACCTTGGTTTTTCGAATTACCTCTGCGTCTGGGGAAGACGAAACGATCATACGGCTCGAAGGCCGCCTCAGGGCCAAAAGAGGCGAGGATCTGAAAAAGGCATTTCAAATGGCACGAGGGACTGTCCTTCTTGATCTTTCGGGTCTGCAGTCGGCAGATGCCGAGGGTGTGCTGGCGCTCCGGTCCTTTGCTGCAAAGGGCAAAAAGTTTGTCGGTGCTTCTCCCTACATTCGTCAACTGCTGAATGAAACATCTTCTCGAGGAAAAAATGACGTCCAATGACGGCCAAAAGAACCGGCCAATGACGGCCAAACGAAAAGGAGAAAACATGAGAATGATTGAGTACGTCAAACGAAGCAAGGTGGCCTCACGCCTGGTGTTCGGCATGATCCTGTTGGCCACGGCACCCGCCCTGGCGCAGGACAAGCCCAACATCGTCGTCATCTGGGGTGACGACATCGGGCGGAGTAATATCAGCGCGTACACGCACGGGTTGATGGGTTACAAGACGCCCAACATCGACCGTATTGCCAAAGAAGGCATGATGTTCACCGACTACTATGCCGAGAACAGCTGCACGGCGGGGCGGGCGGCGTTCATCACCGGACAGAGCGTCTTTCGCACGGGCAACAGCAAAGTCGGATTGCCGGGCGCCAAGCAGGGCCTGAACCCCAAAGACCCGACGATTGCCGAACTCCTGAAGCCGCAAGGTTACGCGACTTGGCAGGGCGGCAAGAATCACCTGGGCGACCGCAATGAGTTTCTGCCCACTGTGCATGGCTTCGATGAGTTCTATGGTGTCTTATACCACCTGAACGCAATGCAGGACATCTTCAGCTATGACTACCCGAAGGGGGATTTCCTCGCCAAGCAGGGGCCACGTGGCGTCATCCATTCCAAGGCCAGCGACAATGACGACCCGACGGTCGATCCGCGTTTCGGCAAGGTCGGCAAACAGGTCATTCTCAGCGACAAAATGTGGAAGGAGGAAGACATTGCCTACTTCGACGACAAGGTTTCGGTGCATGCCCAGGAATGGATGGAGAAGACGGTCAAGGCCGACAAGCCGTTATTCATGTGGATTAATTTCACCCATATGCACCTGTGGACCTACACCAAGAAGGAGAGCCTGCACCAGTCTGGCCCGGGGGGGATCGGCCTACCACGATTCGATGATCGATCATGACAAAAACGTCGGCGAAATTCTGAACAAGATCGACGAACTCGGCATCGCCGACAACACCATCGTTATCTATGGCACCGACAATGGCCCGCACATGAACACCTGGCCCGATGCTGCCATGACACCCTTCCGCGGTGAGAAGGACATGAACTTCGAAGGAGCATTCCGGACCCCGGCCTTTGTACGCTGGCCTGGCAAGATCAAGCCAGGCACCATCTCCAACGAGATCATGTCAAATCTTGATTGGGCACCAACCTTGGTGGCCGCAGCCGGGGAACCCAACGTCAAAGAGAAGCTCCTGACCGGGTACAAGGCCGCTGGTAAGACCTTCAACGTACACCTCGACGGTTACAACTTCCTGCCCTACCTGACCGGCAAGGAGGCAAAAGGGCCGCGAGAGGAGTTCTTCTACTTCTCTGATGACGGTGATTTGATGGCCCTGCGTTTCCGTCATTGGAAGATTGAATTCGCGATTCAGCCAACTCCGGGAACATTCGAAGTGTGGCTGACAGAGTTTGAGCACCCACGGATGCCATATATTTATAACCTGAGAACCGATCCGTACGAACGTGCCACCATAACCTCGAACAGCTACTGGAACTGGCTGATCGAGCACACATGGGCGCTGGTGCCGGTGCAGGGGATCGTTGGGGAATTTCTCTCTACCTTCAAGGAATATCCGCCGCGCGCCAAAGCCGCCAGCTTCACAATCAACCAGACTCTGGAGACACTCCAGGATGGTCATGGCGGATAGATTCGCGACGTGACTTGGTGGGGGGGGGCCGAAAGGCCCCCCCGTCTTAGTGTGAAGTGTCCTATTTCGACAAGACTTAAAACGATAAGAGGAAAAGCAATGAATCGGCAACGAATAATGCGTATGTTACTGACAGCGTTTTTCATCATATTTGTGACCGGCAGTGCCGTTGCGCAGGATTTTCTGCCGTCGTGGAACGACGGAGCCGCAAAGACAGCCATCCTGGAATTCGTTACTGCGGTGACGGAAAAAGGCGGCAGGGACTACGTCGAACCGGCCGAGCGCATCGCCACCTTCGACCACGACGGCACGCTGTGGGTTGAATACCCCATGTATACCCAGGTCCTTTTCATCTTTGACCGCATCAAGGAGCTCGCGCCGCAGCACCCGGAGTGGAAAACCACGCAGCCGTTCAAGGCGTTGCTGGAAGGCGACATGAAGACTGTCGGCGCTGCGGGAGAGAAAGGCATTCTCGAGATGGGAATGGCGACGCACTCCGGCATGACCGCCGCCGAGTTTGAACAGGAGGTTTCCAATTGGCTGGCGACCACTCAACATCCCAAGTTCAAACGTCTGTACAGCGAGAGCATCTATCAACCCCAGCTTGAATTGCTCGCCTACTTGCGCGCGAATGGTTTTAAGACCTTCATCGTCTCCGGAGGTGGTATCCAGTTCATGCGTCCCATCAGCGAAAGAAATTACGGCATCCCGCCGGAACAGGTCGTCGGCTCGAGCGTGGTCAGCGAATTCCAGGTCAAAGACGGTCAGCCGGCGCTCGTTCGCCAGCCGAAGATCGACTTCATCAACGACAAGGCGGGCAAGCCGGTCGGCATCTACGAGCACATCGGCCGCCGGCCGATCCTGGCCTTTGGCAATTCCGACTCCGACATGCAGATGATCGAATACACCATGGCCGGCGAAGGTCGTCGACTGGGACTGTTCGTTCACCACACCGATGCGGAGCGCGAATATGCCTACGACCGCAAGAGCCACGTCGGCACGCTCGACAAGGCCCTCGACCAGGCGGATGCCAATGGCTGGATCATCGTGGACATGAAGAAGGACTGGAAGAAGGTTTTCCCGGGCAAGTGATAATGAAGGTTTCACGAAAACCGGGGTATCGGTGGCAGCCGCATGACGCTTCGGGCTATGAGTATGACGGCCTATGGAAAGCCGGCTTCCGCCGCTTTCCCACAGTCCTTGGAATGGCGGCGCATGTATCTGCCGAAGACTTCAGTACGAGATTCCTGGTGTTGAAAAAACAAAGTGATTAACAGATAAGGGCAGCACAAGCAGAAACCATGAGGAGAAAAACAATGAGGAATAAAACCGTGAGGACGGCCGGGAGCGGTGCGATATTTCTTCTCTTTGCAGTACTGTTTGCGTCGACCACATGGGCGCAAGCCGACGTCAAGGACCGCATGGTCGAGCGCCGGGCAATAGAAGCGGCGGTCTGGGGCATGCCGATCGTCAACTTCCAGGCCATGCGCGATGGGCTGAAGAAAGACGCAGGCGTCGGCAATAACGATGTTGCCTACAACTCCAAGGTCCAGACATGGCGACTGAGGATGACAACAAACAACAACACGACGCCGTATATCTTTGCCTTCTGGAACGTGAAGGACGGCCCTGTCGTAATTGAAATCCCGCCATCCTCCCAGGACGTGGGAATCTTCGGCACCTTGATGGACGCCTGGCAGCGTCCCCTCGAAGACGTGGGAGCAAAGGGCAAGGACCAGGGACGCGGTGCGAAGTACCTGATCGTGCCGCCGGGATACCAGGGGCCGTACCCTGACGGATATATCACTTTGCCGCAAAAGACCTTCAACGGCTACACGACGATGCGTCCCATCATCGCCGACGCCTCCGAAGAGAATCTGAAGAAAGCTGCCGCCTTCGTGAAGACGCTCAAGATTTATCCCTTTGCAGGCGCCAAGAACCCGCCCAAGACGAAGTTTATCGACATCTATGACAAGGATATCAACGGCGTCACGGAGTTCGATGCCAGTTTTTATGAGCGCCTCGATGGGATGATCCAGGAAGAGCCGATTGAGTCAAAGGACTTGGCAATGATGGGTTTGCTCAGGGCGATTGGGATCGAGAAGGGCGTGCCCTACGCGCCGGATGCCAAGCGCAAAAAGATCCTTGACGCGGCCGGTGCGCAAGCGCACGAATACCTGCTCGACCAATACGTTAACGGAATCAACCCGCCATACTATCCGGATCGAAAATGGACAAGCGCCGTCCCGCCGGGGGCCGTTCCGACGGGGTTCAATTGGGACTTCCCGGGTTACCTGGATGTCGATGGTCGGGGCGCGGGGTACTACGGATTCTATACCAGCGCCAAGCACCTAGGCGCGGCCACTTTCTACCTGATGTTGAGCAAGGACGAGAACGGCAACTTACTCGACGGTGAGAACGATTACAAAATGAGGTTGCCCAAAGATGTTCCCGCCGAACACTTCTGGTCGGTCATTGCCTACAACTCAGAAGATGGCGCTTGGTACAAGAACCAACCCAAGGCGGGTGTCGCCTCGTCGGACAAGGGAGTGAAGGTGAATGCCGACGGCACCATCGATATCTTCTTTGGCCCCAAAGCGCCAGCCGGACAGAAAGCGAACTGGGTGCCCACGACCCCGGACACCAACTACTGGCTGTACTTTCGGTTCTATGGACCAGAGCCCGCCGTCTTTACCAAGAGCTGGCAACTCCCGGACTTGGAGGAAGTGAAATGAGACAGTCGCAGGCCACAACAACTCTCTATTCTTCCTCTCGTGTTCCGGCTCTACCGAGCCCTTGTGTGAACAAGAGTTCGAGACTCAATGACCTGAGGAGTAGAACAGTGAGGAGCAAGACAATGGCAGCCGCCAGGAGCATCGCGTTGTCGCTACTATTCGTAATGCTGTGTGCCTCGACCACATCGGCGCAGACAAGCGACAGAGCCACGCGAGATATTGATGCAAATAGATTTCACCGTCGCGCCGTTGAGGCCGCCTACTGGGGCATGCCGGCGGTCAACCTTTGGGCGATGCGGGAGGGCTTCAAGCGTGACGTGGGTGCGGGTTACAACGCCGTGACCTACTTCTCCAAGCCAATGGATTGGAAGCTACAGGTAACGACGCCAAACAACTCCACCTTGTACATGTTCTCTTTCTGGAACACGAAAAAAGACGGGCCGATCGTCGTTGATGTTCCTCCCACGACCAAGGATGTCGGGCTCTTCGGAGCGGTCATGGATATGTGGCAGCGCCCACTGCTCGACGTGGGAGACAAGGGAACTGACCGGGGACTTGGGGCCAAGTATCTCTTCTTGCCGCCCGGGTACCAGGATGCTCCGCCCGAGGGCTATATCCCGATCAAAACCGACACCTATAACGGGTGGTTTCTGTTACGAACTTTACTGAAGGATTTCAGTGAGGCGAACCTGAAGAAAGGCGAGGCCTGGATCAAGCAGTTCAAGATTTACCCGTTGTCGCAAGCAGGCAACCCGCCAGCCACCAAGTTCGTGGATGGCCACGGTACCGAAATCGACGCGATTGCCCCCTATGACGACACCTTCTATGACGCCCTGAATACGATGATCCAGGAAGAAATAGTCGCGGAACAGGACATGGTGGCTATGGGCATGCTCCAGACGATCGGAATCGAAAAGGGTAAACCCTTCAAACCGACCGAAGAAGCAGCGCGCAGCTGCTCAAATCCGCCGCACACGAGGCCCATGAAGGATTCATGTATGACGTGGTCAACACTTCGGATCCCTACTGGCCCGGCAGTAAATGGTCCTATCTGGTACACCGGAAGTGGTTCAGCAGACGGAGTTCACGTTCAGGTATCCACGTCTGCTCGATTACACCTACCGGTCAACAATCTACTTTGCGGCATTCAGCAGCGCCAAACAGCTTGGTGCCGCGACCCAATACTTGATCGGCGGAAAGGACGCTTCTGGTAAGAACTTGGACGGTGGAAGTAACTACACGCTGACGGTGCCTACGAAAGCGCCGGTGGAGCAGTTCTGGTCGGTGCTCGTGTACGACCTTTCCACCGGTGGGTTTGTCAAGAACACGCCCAAGGCAGGTGTCACGTCGCTGGATAAGGGTCTGAAAACGAATTCGGACGGCTCGGTGGACGTCTACTTCGGTCCCAAAGCTCCGTCAGGAAAAGGTGCCAACTGGGCCCCGACGATCGCAGGCCACGATTACTTTCTACTCTTCCGCTTTTATGGGCCCACTGAGACGTTCTTTGACAAGAGTTGGAAACTCAATGACCTGGAGAAGGAGAAGGGTAAATGACTCTGTGTAAGCCCTCGATTGAGCGCTCGGCAAGAAGCGTGGTCTTGCTGGTTGCCGTGTTGACTTTGGCCTCATGCACCGGGGGAGAATCGGACGCAACGAAGACCAGCCAAACAGGTACCCCGGCCGCCGCTCTGACGTCGGAGTCCGAAGATGCTTATGTTTTCGGCCTCGGGCCGGTGGCTATGTATAAGTGGTACCAAGTATTTGCCATCGACCAAGGCAACCTCAATCGGTTGGGTTACAGCACCGCGTTCGCCAAGCCGGGTGAATTGCCGGGCGGCTCGCCCAACAACGACACGTACTACGGCAAAGGATGGCTCGACCTCTCGGTCGGCCCCTACGTTGTGAGTTTGCCGGACTTCGGCGAGCGCTACTACGTCTTCCAGCTGACCGACATCTACGGTTTCAATTTCCTCAATGTGGGCAATAGTCTGTCATCGGGCCAAAAGGATGCCTACAAAGACGCCTATACCTTCGCACTGGTCCCTCCTGGATGGAACGGCGATGTGCCCGCAGGCGTCGAGCGAGTCGACTCCCCGGTTCGGCTCGTGAATGTCCTCTACCGTATCCATGTCGGAAATGAGGCGACCGGTGGGCCCGAGGCCCGCCAACGCCAACAGGAGACGCTGATTCTTCCGCTGAGCGACTGGGAGGCCGGGACGCGGGAGAACATACAGGTCATGCCCGAGCACCCGGTCGCTCCTTACAAAGATGTCATCGCGGTCGGCAAGAACGTAGTGGCTGCGGATCAACGCAACCTGGATTTCTTTGTCATGCTGGACAACCTGCTTCGTTTCGAACCGCCGTGGAATGAGTGGGATCGGCAGTTTGTCTCCGAACACCTTTCCGCACTCGGGATTGGCGGCGACAAACCGTTTGATCCCGGCGCGCTGGCACCGGACCAGGCAAAGCAGCTTATGGACGGTCAGGAGAGCGGATTCGGGAAGGTTTTGGAGAAAACTCGCAATGTGGGTGTCGAAGTGAACGGTTGGCAGTACACGGACCCCGACGCGGGCCTTTACCACGACGATTTCCTCCTGCGGTCCGCAATGATCTACACAGGCGGCATGTACCCGAGCATGCAAGTCAGTCGCTACGCAAACCTGTCGGTGGGTCCTGATGGCCAGCCGCTCGTCGGATCGAAGTCGATGGTGCTCACCCTACCCGGCGATGACATGCCGCCTGTGACGAGCTTCTGGTCGGTCACGATGTACAGCATGGGGAGCTTCGATTTGGTCGACAACCCCATCGACCGTTACCTCATGAGTTCCACAAGCACGGGCCTCGATCACGATCAAGACGGTTCGCTGACGATCTATATCCAGAACGAGAAACCGACGGAGGACAGAGTGTCGAACTGGTTGCCAGCGCCTGCCGGGGAGTACTTCCTGCTGTTTCGCTGGTACGCGCCGACTGAACGGGTGATCAACCTCGACTACAAACTCCCAGAGATCAGATGATCGAATTCACAATGGCGGCGCATGTATCTGCCGAAGACGTCAGTACGAGATTCCTGGTGTTGAAAAAGCAAAGTGACATTCGGATAAGGGCACACTTCAAGAGAATGAGGATCAAGAAAATGAGGAACAAAAACATAACTGCAGCAGTGGTCATACTTTTTGCCTTGCTTGTTGCCGGCTGCAGTCCGAAGTCAGAATCGACCTCTGCCGAGGCGAAGGCCAATGCCGCCTCAGCCGAACGCAAGCCAAACCTCCCGCCGACAAACCCGTTTTTGATGGCTGGCAGCATTTACCCAATGATCCATTGGAATTCGGCTGCCACCGATAACACGACCGCCCCTGCGTGGGTTGGCAACCGTGTCGTCAAGCCCGAGCAGATCCAGTGGCAGCCGATGGCACCGTCCAGTATCGGCGCAGCACACTACCCCTATCCCGGCGGTGAACACGCCATGATTCTTTCGGGCAACAATACGGTTTCCAAAATGCGTATTACGGATGGTGCGTTTGAGCTGATCGACCGGGTCATTGTTCCCGGGTATGACGCACAGAACGCGACCGAGCAAGAAATCCGCGATCTTGCGAAGGCCATCGAAGCGGGTGGAACCGAGGAAAAGGACTATCTGCCGCCGTTACAGGCATACAACAGCAAGCACCAGGTCAGTGGCGAGAACCTTGCGTTTGGTGTCTACACACTTCTCGACCGCGATGGAAACTACTACGCCGGATGGGGCACGACCGTTTTCAAGGTCGCAGATGAAAAGCCGGGCGATATGCGCTCGAAAATGAAAATCGCCAAGTCTTACGACCTGAAGGATGGACTGAAGCCTGAAGACGCGGCAAAGATCAGCCGGCTGTTGGGGTTGGCCATGACCTACGACGGCCACATCGTTGTCGCGATGCCTGGGATCATTGCGGTTCTGGATCGTGACCTGAACAACATGCAGTACATCCTGCTGGAGGGCGAGGCGATCGATAACGGCGTCACCGTGGGCGAGGGCGGAGGGATCTATGTGGTTACCTCAAAGTACATGCGCCGCCTCGTTTGGGATGGCAGCAAGCTCTCGGATAGGGAGGAAGACGGGGCCTGGAAGTCCGAATATGACTATGTACCCAACCCGCGCGCATTCTCCCGTGGGGCGGGCAACACACCAACGTTGATGGGTTTCGGTCCGGATGAACAGCACCTGGTGATCATTGCCGATGCCGGCGAGCCAGTAAAGTTCGTGGCGTTGTGGCGAGACGAAATCCCTGAGGACTTCAAGCAGGTTCCGGGAACCAAGTCGCGGCGGATCGCGGGCCAACTAGAGCTCTCGTTTAACCCTCCGGCAACCATTGAGTGGTCGCCGCATGTTTACGGCTACGGCGCAATGATGTTCGCATCGGCGTGGCCGGATCCTGTCAATGATGCGGACGGCAAGCTCGACCTGTACTCAACCGTGATGTCGGCCGGTGTCTCGCGTGCCGCACCGCGAGGCTCGGAAAAGATCACTTGGGACCCCGAAACCTACACGCTGGCGAGCAACTGGTCCACGGACTATGGAATGCAGTGGGCATTGCATCCAATCTCTACCGCGACCAACACGGTGCACCTGGCCGAGCTGAAAGACGGGGTTTACAGCCTGATTGCCATTGAGTGGACCACCGGAAAGGAAGTCGGCCGTACCACGCTTGGGACGAGCCCCATCTTCAACACGATGGGTGGATTCTTCATACCGCTGGAGAACGGTGACATTTACGTTACCGGGGTATTTGGGCCGGTTCGGATTTCGAAAAGTCACTAGCCGCGTTGTCCCTCTGCCAAGAAGTCTCGAGAATCAGACATGAGGAGAGAGAGATGAAGACAAGAGATCGGTTCGCCGTGACACTTTCAACCAAGGGCGTGGCAGGAGCACTACTGCTGTCAGTTCTGATGCTCGGCCTCGCGACTCACGCGGCGGCTCAGGAAGGCAAAACCGCCCTCACACCAGATGAAGCCAAAGCGAAACAAGCCTATGCCATCGGCGTTTCCGCCTACATCTGGGGTTACCCGATGGTCGTGGGGCAGAAAAGTCGGGACGCAATGACCAAGGGCGGTGACGCGCCGGTGACCCCGGAAGAGTTCAACAAGAGCGGCAAGCTCTTCGCGCCGGTGAACCAGATGGCGAATGCGTGGGGCGTGCTCGGGCCGAAGTTCTCGGCGGTACAGTCGGCGAACAGTGACACGCAGTACTCGGTGACCTGGTACGACGTCTCGAAGGAGCCGTATGTCCTGCATATCCCGGATGCCAAGGGCGTTTTTACACCTACCAGTTTGCCGATGCCTGGACCAACAACTTTCACTATGCCAGCACCCGGACCATGGGTTCACAAGAGCAGGATTATGCGCTCGTGGCACCGGGCTGGACCGGCAAACTGCCGGCGAAAGGTGACACGAATCTTGATAGTGCCCGACGCCGCACCGGCTTTCATAGCTGGCCGTATGTTTGTCGCGAATGAGAGAAGATGTCGCTGCGGTTAACAAGATTCAGAAACAGGTGTCGATGACTCCGCTCAGCAGTTACGGAACAGAATACACCCCACCTAAGGTGAAGGTGGTTCCTGCTAAGAAATACACTGGCGATTTGGCGTTTTTTGAGCAGCTTGGCGATACCCTGGTGATTAATGGTGCACCGGCGGCAGACGCCGGGATTCTCGGTCTGGTCAAGAACATCGGTCTGACGGTCGATCATGGCTTCGATCCGTCCGCCCTCAGTGACGGTGAAAAGAAATCGTTGGCGCGAGCGGCCAAGGATGGTGAGGCCATGCTCCTTGCCAAGTCGGCTGAAATGGGCAGAGATGTGAACGGCTGGCAGCTCTCACCGGTACTGGATGAGTATTTTGGCAACAGCTACCTGTTCCGGGCGGCCATTGGCAATCAGGCCTTCGGCGTAAATTCACCGATCGAAGCCTACTATCCCGAGTGTCTTTAAAGACACCGATGGCAAGCTGTTGGATGGCTCTGCCGGGAAAATACACCATCACTTTCCCGAAAGGAAAAACACCGCCAGTCGGCGCATTCTGGTCTGTCACCATGTATGACGACAGAGAAGCGACTGATGGTTGAAAACTCGCAATAAATCGCTACAAGGTCGGCAGCGCGGATGAGCTAAAGGTTGCTGCCAACGGCTCAACAACGCTTTACATCCAGGCCGACTCTCCGGGCAAAGACAGAGGAATTGAACTGGCTACCAGCACCAAAGGCAGGCTTCTACATGCTGATGCGGATGTACTCTGCCGAAGATCGAAGTGCTGAACGGTCAGTACGAGATCCCCGGTGTTGAAAAAGCAAAGTGATTACCAGATAAGGGCAGTACAAGCAGAAACCATGAGGACTAAAATCATGGGGACTCAGAAAAGTGCCAGGTCCGCAGTTGGATTCTCGGAACGGCCGTTGGGGCGGCCATCAGCGCTGTTGACCTCACCGTACCGCCGTTCAACCCTCTCGGAATGGCCGCGTCTATCTTCGCTACAGTGCTGCTTTGTCATCGAAAATATGGAGGTCACCCGGTGGTGACGACGCAAGTGTTCGAGGTGTTCTCCGACTACATATGACCGTGGTGCTATCTCAGTACCGTGCGTATTGAACGAATCAAAGAGAACTTCGACGTCGAAACTGAAGATCACGCAGTTTCCCCTTCATCCGGACACGCCTCCCGAGGGGATGACGCTGGAGCAGCTGTTTCGCGGCCGGTCGTTCGACCTCGAGGCAGCACAGGCACGGCTGACAGCGATGATGGCGGAACAGGGACTGCCTTACGGCAAGCGTACCCACACCTACAACAGCCGGCTGGCTCAGGAACTGGCCAAATGGGCCGAGCTCCAACCCGGAGGCGAAACGATCCACGATGCCCTGTTCAGATCCTACTTTGTCGACGGTTTGAATCTGGCCCGGGTCGACAAGCTGGTGGAGATCGCGGGCTCGGTCGGTCTGTCAGAAGAGCGCGCTCAGGAGGTTGTCGAAAACCGTTCCTTTGCGGCAGCCGGTATCGCGCTCGTGGGAATGCGGAAGGCCGGGCAGCGGCACCGACCGGCCAACGGGAAACCGGGCGCCGCCGGGCGCTCCCCGGAACGGCTCGTGGTCATCCTTCTGGCGACCGCGGCGGTCTCGAGCGGGCTGGCCGTCTTCAGCCCGGGGCTCGGGGCTTTGGTCTGGGTCGCATTCCCCGTCGCCGCCGCGGTAGCCGGGTGGCGGGCAGAGGCTGTCCCTGAAGCGGCCGACCAATGAAAAAGACACTCGAATTGTTGATCGTGATGCGGGTGGCCGCTCTGGCGGCGTGCAACCGCGTGGACGTCCTGGGAGTTCGGACGGCTGGTTCTCACTCGACATGCTGAACGCCATCATCATCGTTGTAGGTGTCGCTGTGGCCGGTTACCTTTCGTTTTCGAAACGCCTGGCCGGTTCATCGAACTGGAAAGCCACGGTGACACCGCTGGCGTCGATCATGGGCAGCGGCTTTCTGGTCAGCGCCCCGCTGCTGGCCGGCGTCGTCGGCAATCTGGCGGTGATCTGCATGGGTTTGTTGCTCATACTGGCCTACATGGTGGGAGGCGCGATCCGCTTCAACATCCGCCATTTCGAGCCCATTGAAAACAAGGGGCACGGTGCCGCCCAGGACATCGCATTCCTGTCGCGGGTCGTGTTGACCGGTGCGTATTTCATCTCGATCACCTACTACCTGCAACTCCTGGCCGCGTTTCTTCTCAATGCGGTCGGTCTGGAAAGTGAGTTGGCAGCCAATGGCATTACCACCCTCCTGCTACTTTCGATCGGTGGGATCGGTATGTGGCGAGGCCTGGGGAAGCTGGAAAGCGTCGAGAAGTACGCCGTCAGTCTGAACCTGGGCATGGTCGGTGCGCTGCTCGTCGGCCTGGCTGTCTACAACTTCCAACTCGCCCGCGGCGGGGCCTGGGCGCTGCCCTCAATCTCTTCGACGATCGATTATCACGACCTGCGAGTGTTGTTGGGGCTGCTGATCGTGGTGCAGGGTTTCGAGACCTCGCGCTACCTCGGAGACGAGCACCCCGCCGAGCAGCGCATCGCCACCATGCGCACGGCCCAGCTCTTGTCGACCGCGATTTATCTGATTTTCATCGCCCTCGCGACGGTGCTCTTCCACGATGGCTTGGGCGCCGACGTGACGGCGATCATCGGCATGACGAAACCCGTGGCGCTCGTGCTGCCGCTCCTGCTCTCCATTGCCGCCATCGGTAGCCAGTTCAGCGCTGCCGTCGCCGACAGCGCAGGGGCGGGTGGGCTGATCGAAGATATCACCCATCGCAAGCTCCCGATCCGTTACGCCTACCTGCTGATCCTCGCGGTCACGGTTGCGCTGACCTGGGAGACCGACGTTAACCAGATCATCGCCTACGCTTCGAGGGCTTTCGCGCTTTACTACTTACTGCAGTGTGTCGTCGCGTTCATCGTCGCCTGGCAGCAGAAAGAACTGAACCGCCGGCCACTGCGACTCGCGACCTTCGCCTTTCTGGCCATGATGTGCTTGCTCGTTTTTGTGCTTGGAATCCCGTCTGGATGATGGGGGTGCAGTTTGATCGTGAGAGATGCTGTCAACCTCGAACCCCGGTGGAGGTCCTTTTCAACAACCCGAAATGGATAGGTTCCACGTTCACAATCACACGGTTGTGAGCTTGTGAATGTAGCAACCATGGCACCCATTAGTGATTCATTATTGAAGCCTGGTACTGAGGTGGCTGGGGCGCCGTCGTCGACCAGTGCTAGGATTACGGCGAAACGACCCTTCGGTTCCGGAGGTCTCGCATGGGTGATCGGCGCAGTGTCATTGCATTCGCGGTGGCGGCAGCGGTGGTGGCATGGGTCGCTGGGGCTGCCGTCGCCGACGGCCACAAGCAACAGCAGCGCCGCCACCGTGAGCGCGCGCACCGGAAGGAGCAGCCGGAGAGCGCCGTGCCCGCGGTGGACAACCCGACCTACCAGGAGGTCTGCGGCGCCTGTCACTTCCCCCTGCAGCCGGCGCTTCTTCCCTCCCGGTCTTGGCAGCTGATTCTGGCCGGCACTCAGGACCACTTCGGCCAGTCGGTCGGCCTGGAGGCGGAGCAACTGGCGGAGGTTGAGGCCTACCTCACGGACAACGCCGCCGAGCGCACACCGGGTGAGCTGGCGCAGGAGATCGTCAACAGCGTCGGTTCGTCGACGCCCCTGCGCGTGACCGATGTTCCCGTGATCCGGGGCGAGCACCGGCGCCTCGACGACGCCGTCTTCCAGCGCGCGTCCGTGGCCGGACGGGCTGACTGCCCGGCCTGCCACCCGGGCGCCACCACGGGCGTCTACGACGACGACAGCGTGACGATCTCGAGCAGGTAGCCTCTTATCGGCGTCGGTGCCACTGAGAACAAGCCGACAACGAGAAGCGCGGAAGGGGCGGTTGTGAGGTTGTGATCAGTGGCACCAATGAAGGGTGCGAAGGGTGGTACCCATGCATGTGGCACCCATGATGCCGTAGAATCTGCGAATCGTGGTTGCCGAAGTGTTAATCGCCGTGATCGCCGTGTTCATCGCGTTCGAGGTCTTCGAGCATGTGATCATCCCGCTGATCGGGGTGCGCGCCGGCCGTGGGCGGCAGCCGTTGACCGGCCCGGAGGGCATGGTAGGCAAGGTGGTCGAGGTCAGGCGCTGGTCCGGGCGCGAAGGCACGGTTTTCGTCGGCGGCGAGTTCTGGCAAGCCAAGAGCAGCACTCCCCTGGCGGCCGGCGACGAGGCGACCATCGTCGCGGTCAGCAATTTAACGCTACGTGTCGAGCCCTTGGCACGATCGATCGTCTCCGACGACTCGCCTGGGCCATCCCTATCTCTTTAATCAGGCCGACGATCCATCCGTCCCCGTTCCCGTCGGCACAAAGGTGCCACCCATTGAGGGCCGGGGCCTACGCTGACTCGGCTGTCGGCGGCGTCCGAAGATCGATATCAGTAGAGCCACGCCGGCGACGATGAGCAGAATGGTCACCAGGTCGACCCCGACCTTATACTGCTCCTAAATTCCACCGACCAGAAAGAGCAAGGCGACGACGATCGGGAGAGCGGTCAAAACCCAGCGCCCGGTCACCTACGCAGTGGCTGTTACCGTGGTGAGTACAACAACGACTATCGCGACTGTCGCGACTCCCTGTTTCTGACTCACTGCACTCCTCCCCGAAACACCAAGAACGATTCTGCCGTCCGGTAATTAGATCAGGTATAGGGTTGACCGCAGGGTCTCGTAAACGCCAACACCGATGAAGACCACTGCGGTGATCCGACGGGCCCAGATCTCGAACGCCTGCACTCGGTCGAGCGCCCTTCCCAACCATCCTGCGCTCGCTGCGAGCGGTACCGCGAAAGCCGCCACCGGGAGTGCGGTGCCGATGCCGTAGACCAGAGGCAACAACAGCGGCGAGTTTCGTTCCACCGCCAGTGGCACCAGGCCGCCGAAAAAGAGACCTGCCGATACCGGGCAGAAGGCAAGGGCGAAGACCAGGCCGAGGACACCGGCGCCCCAAACGCCAGCTCGATCGACCCTCTCCTGAAACTTGTCATTGACTCCCAGCGCGGGAAGCGTGAACTCGAACACGCCAAGCAGCAAAAGTCCGAGCGCGATCAGGATCGGGCCGAGCAGGCGAGGAAAGGTCCCCTGCAGAAAGCTCGAGACCGAGACCATCGACATCAGGGACCACACCGACGCGGCCCCGAGAATCACGTACGCGAGGCTGCGACCGGCCGTGTAAAGCGCACCCGAGAGCAACACGGCGCGACCGCTGCCGACCCGCCGGCCAACATAGGAAACGGCCGCGATGTTGGTGGACAGCGGGCAAGGGCTGATCGAGGTGAGGATGCCCAGCCACAGGGCCGAGCCCACCGCCAGCCAACCTGCCCCCATCAACTCGCCCCAAGGAATTGGCGCGCCTCGTCCTGGACATACTGGACGAAGCTGTCCTTGGAACGCACCAGTTGCCAGACCTTATCGAGGTTTTTCCAGCGAACGACTTTATCGCCGCGGTACTCGGCCAGTACGACTGAACGGGTGACGAGTTGGAAGTCCTGGATGAAGTGCCGGTTCTCGGTCTTGTCAACGTTGATGACGCGCCACTCGAGGGCGCCGTTCTGCAACGCATCCGGAAAGCCCTGTTGGACAGCCTCGTCGGCGTAGGCCTCGATTTTCTTGCAGGTGGCGCAGCGGACGTTGCCATGGAAATAGAAGGCGACGACGCTTTCTGCTCCGGCGTCCGCCGTCGGCTCCTGGGCGAACACTTCGGGCGCCGGCACCCACGAAGCAACGGTCAGGACGGCCGCCAACATCACGGCTGAAGAAAAGGCTGATCGGTGCATGTGTCCCCCTACGCCAGCATGGCCTTGATGTCGTCGATTGACGGCACCTTGCCCTGAACCTTGAGTTCACCATCGACCACGAGTCCAGGCGTCATCATCAATCCGAAGGCTGGAAACTGTTTGATGTCGGTGAGCTTTTCCAGCTCGTACTCGATGCCGAGCTGATCGGCGGCCTGCTTGGTCAGGTTGGCCAGGTTCTCACACCGCGGGCATCCTGGACCGAGGACAATGATCTTTTTCATAACGCACCTCCTATGCAATGAATGTTCCGTAGATCAGGCCGGAAACCGTGGCCATGACCACCACCAGGCCGATGTAAACCGAGGTCTTCTTCCAACCGATGACGCTGGCGATGACGATCATATTTGGCAGCGAAAGAGCCGGACCGGCGAGAAGCAGGGCGAGGGACGGGCCGGGGCCCATGCCAGCTCCGATCAGGCCTTGCAGGATCGGTACCTCGGTCAGCGTGGCGAAGTACATAAACGCGCCCGCGACGGAGGCGAACAACGTTGCGGCGACCCCGTTCCCGCCGACCGCGGTCTCTACCCAGCCAGACGGAATCAGACCCTCTTGACCCGGCCGACCGAGCAGCAGCCCGGCGATCAGCACGCCACCGAGCAGCAGGGGCAGGATCTGCTTGGCATAGCCCCAGCTCGAGGCGAACCACTGGCCCAACTCGCCCTGGTCACGAGCGGTGACTGCGACCAGGCCAATCACACCGGCGGTAAACGCCAGCTCCGGGTGTTCGGGCCGAGCCAGCGCCAGGATGGCCGTTGGTACACCGATCACGGCCGCCTTCCAGGCCGCCAGCGAGTACCAACGGACGAGAGTCATGCCTAGCAGCACCGCCCCTGCCGACGTCAGCCACCACTTGGCCCGCCAGATGGCGAACCACGCCCCAGTTGGGTCCTCGGGCCGTGCCCAGTTGGCGAAGACGAGGATAGCGACCTGGGCCGCGAAGAAGATCGCGATCTGACCGAACGGTCGCACTCCTTCGGGCTCAGGAAGGGCCATGGCGGCGTCTACCCGGTCCTGTTCCGACCGCCTGAAAATCACGGCCATGAGTCCGCCCACAACCAGCGCGAAGAGCACCGCTCCCACTGCCCTCGCCGCTCCGAGTTTGGCACCAAGCACGCTTGAGGTGAGAACGATAGCGAGCACGTTGATCGCCGGACCCGAGTACAGGAACGCGGTCGCCGGACCCAGTCCTGCACCCATGGTATGGATGCCAGCGAACAGTGGAAGCACGGTGCAGGAGCAGACCGCGAGAATGGTGCCGCTTACGGACGCGACGCCGTAGGCCACCATCTTCGGTGCCCTCGGGCCCAGGTACTTCATGACCGCCGCCTGGCTGACGAAGCTGGCGACGGCACCGGCGATGAAAAAAGCGGGTACCAGGCACAGCAACACGTGCTCGCGAGCGTACCACCTGGTCAGGGCGAGGGCCTCGGTGACCGCACCGTCGAAGCGCGGCCAGCCCACCGGCAGCCAGAAGAAGGCGGCGAATGCGGCCGCCATCCACACGAATGGCTTCCACTCGCTCTTCCAGTCAATCAACTCACGCCTCCAACTCTGCCGCCGAAAATATTTGGCGAAATCGCCAAGTAATGGACAATAAGAGGGGGCTCACGAAACCTCCACCACGTCTCATCTGCCCACCTCTTCGAGCACTGCCTCGACGCAGCCGAAGAAGTTGAGGATGCAGGGGACGCGCAAGCGGTAGAAGACCTGCTGGCCCCGCCGCTCGTCGATCACCACCCCGGCCTGTTTGAGCAGCGCCAGGTGTTTGGACACCGTCGAAACGTCGGCGCCGATCATCTCGGTCAACTCGCACACGCAGCGTTCGCCCCGTGACAGTTCGTCGACGATGAACAGACGACTCGGGTGGGCCAAGGCCTTCATGACCTTTGCTCGTTCCACCATGTGGGCCTTGGTCTGGCCCTCGAGTTTCAGTCGTTCACTCATCATTTGGCAATATAGCCAAAACATCGAAGAAGTCAAGCGGCCTTAGCGGCCTTAAAGGCACCTTTTTGAAAAGTCGGTGGCCAAGTACGAGTGATCCGTTCCCGTCCTAACCGAGCGGGAGCACCTTCGCGATCCACCAGAGCCCGAAGCCGTAAGAGAGGTGGTTCATCAAGCTCGATGTGAACAGCCTCAACTCCGGCGGTCCCTTCAAACCGAACAACCCGAAGCCCAATGCAGGGAACACCAGGAACCAGGGAAAGACGCTGGTGGCGAACCCGTAGCCGAGCGCGACGAGGAATACATCCGGCGAGACGCCCAGCCAGCCGGCCCCGGCGACATAGAGCACTGCAAGTGCGATTCCGATCGCATAGTGCCCGACCAATGCGGCCCGTTTTTCACCTGTCTGTTCCGCAGCGACGGCGATGTTCGAGTGGACAAAATGGCCCCGGGCGATGCCGAGATACCATCGACCGACCCATTGCCCCTTCGCGCCCGCGGCAAGGCCGAGCCTCCGAGAAGCGCTCGCCAACACATCCATCGTCACCGTGGCGGCAACACCCGCGCAGAATCCGAATACAATCGTCTCACCGGTCACGTTGGTTCACCTGTTGCGAGTTGTTCGTACGTCCTCGCCGCCCATCGTAATCGCCTGGTTCCGTCTTGGCCACCCTTGCAAAGCAGTGCCCTTTTTGTATTCAGATTCTGAT
>PVMK01129429.1_pt1 | contig 23134 bp, 23 predicted proteins | sample 1853481 | NCBI WGS metagenome assembly PVMK01 (sample SAMN08533507, study PRJNA380276) | Marine sediment metagenome, whole genome shotgun sequencing project. | reverse complement strand
TTATTTGTCAACCGTGTCGCAAAGCCGCCATCGATGGAATACAAGCGAATATTCTAATATTACAGCGACACTTTGTCGTAAGGAAATATTTTTGCCAGGTGGGAGCGGCTTCCAGCCGCGAGTATCGCAGCAAGATGCTGCTCCCACAGCTATAAATTGGGAAAATATCACTGCAGTACTAATAATAATAGCAAAAAGAAAAGCGGGCTTTATTGCCCGCTAAGAACTTAGTTCGCTTCTCTCACAATTGGAATAATGGAACAATGGAATGATGGAATATTGGGACCATTCGTGTTCCATAATCATTTAAATATCGCCCTTGGTTCCTGCGGCGAATTTCATTCATGCTATTTCATGTGAAAGCTGTAACCCTGTTGATATGATTTTAGTCAATTGTAGAATTTCCGAGACGTGATTACTGAGAAGAATAAGGGCGTATTTGCCAGACGCCTCAAAGCCGGTTTTAATCGGTTGGCGGATATTGAATTGCGCCGGGGTTGGATCTATCTGAACATTCCGGACACACGCCGATAAACTCCAGCCGGTGTCCGATAATTTCAAAATCGGTCGAATTGACCCTTTTCAGATCAACCTTTAAATCAGGTTCCAGCGGCGCGTCAGCAATCCGATCGCAGTGAACACAGCGGATATGACAATGTTCAGATGGGTTGCCGTCGAAACGTTTCAGGGAACAGCCGGGTTCAAGTTTTTGAATAACACCGGATTCAGAAAGAATTTCAAGGTTGCGGTAAACCGTTCCCAGGCTGATACGCGGCAGCCGTTTGCGAACCATCTCATAGAGCTCATCGGCACTCGGATGGGTATTTACCTTGCGCAGTTCTTCCAGAATTACCTTGCGCTGAGGCGTCATCCGCAGATTGGCTTGCTTTTGCAAATCGGTTATGCCTCCTTCTATAGATTACCCTCTTTCCTTAAGGGGCTCAAATTCACAGACATCCGGCCCGCAGTAGTCGCCGACATATTCGGATTCCGGTCGGTACAGCATGGGTTTGGGTGCGGCACCGGCAAAATATTCTTCGATTACATGGGCGGTCCAGCCGGATATTCTTGAAATCGCAAATACCGGCGTAAACAGCTCTATTGGAATTCCCATGGCATAATAAAGGGAAGCGCTATAAAAATCAACATTTACATAGATATCTTTGCCCTTGCGCTTTTTAAATTCAGCCTTTCCTGTTTTTTCTAACAGTTGTGACATTTCATACCATCGGGTCTCCCCAATGCGCTCACCCATCCTCCTGGACATGGGCACCAGAATATGAGCGCGGGGGTCATCGGTGTCATACACCGCATGCCCCAATCCGAAAATTTTGCGGCCGGCATCAAATTGCTGATTCACATAGGCTTCAACTTTATCCACCGAACCGATCTTCTTCAACATTTCCATGACACGCATATTGGCACCCCCGTGAAGCTCTCCCCGACAGAGAGCCCACCGCTGCACCGATGGCGGCATACATGTGGGCGCGGGTTGAAGCGACCTCCCGCGCGGCAAACGTGGACGCATTAAAGGAATGTTCGGCATGCAGCACCAGACAGGTGTCCATAAAACGGCCTTCTTCTTCATCCGGCTCTTGGCCTTTAAGCATATAGAGGAAATTGGCCGCATGATCCAGATTGGGCGATGGCTTTAGCGGTTCTTTATCGTTGCGGATGCGATCCCAGGCAGCAATGACCGTGGGAAACTTCGCAATCAGCCGTATGGCCATTCGGACGGCTGCTTCCTGGGTTTGATCGCTGACATCAGAATCATGATTGGCCAGCAGGGCAACGCCGGCCTGCAAAATATCCATAACCAGCGCGTTTTTCGGCCGGGTTTTTAATGCGGCGATCACCTCCGCAGGGATATCCCTTTCAGCCGTCAGCTGCTCTTTAAACCCTTTCAATTCAGCCGCATTCGGCAGCTTTTCAAAAAGAAGCAGATAAGCCACTTCTTCAAACGACGCCGTGTTTGCCAGATCCTGAATGAGATAGCCCCGGTAGATTAATTTCCCGGCGGCACCCTGGACGTCGCTGATGCGCGTGTCGGCGATGACCAGGCCGCGTAATCCTGTATTTAACACAGGCCTGCATTCTTCTTCCATAAATCACCTCATTTTCTTACCCCACATGGGGACTAAAAAAGTGAATCGGTTTTGCTTGAGCTGTTAATCATACCTGTTTTAAAATGGATTCTGTTTAGAGAAATGTCAATAGGGCATTTTTTCCGGTGGACGGCGTTCGGGTACATATTCATGCGGGATTTTGCCCTCGTTCCATTCTTTGGAAACATACAGGTTGCAGTAGCAGCTGCCGAACTCTTCGATATCCGGAACACTGTAAACACAGGGGCAATAGATGTCGCGGTCCAATGCCTTGTCGCCCGAAAGCAAGCGGCAGGGACAGCCCATATAGCCGTAGTTCTCCCTGTTGGCGATCAATGCTTCCAGGAGTTCAAAGGTCCGCTCTTTATCTTTATTGAAATAATAGCCTTTGGCTTCCTGTACTTTTTTCATTCGATCATATAGTTCTTGTGGTGTCATTCCATTCCCAGAGCCTCCTTTATTTCTTTTTCTTTATACCCCACAATGACGGTATCACCGATGATGATGGTCGGAAACGAACAGCGCGGATTAAATTTTTTGACATCTTCAATGATGGCTTTACGTTCATCGCCCTCGAGCTTATCCACCTCAACAAATTCATATTTTATGGTACACTCACCTAAAAATCTCTTGGTGGCCTTACAGTGACTGCAGGTGCTCAACGAGTATATTTTAACTTTCGGTTGGGACATCGGAACATCCTTTCGTGATGTTGCGTTCAATTGTCATCTTAATTACTCCGCCCTAAAAAATAGCATATTTAGGGTTGCAAATTGTTCTTTGAAAACTGAAGTAAGTTGTTAGATCGAAGGTTCGGCGGATTAATTATTTTATGCTGCGCATTTTTTTATGCTTTTTGGGGCTTTTTAATTTCATCCCAGATGCTGATGTAAAAAAAAATAGTATGGACTAAGCTCTTTAAATCTTGTACTTTTTTTAATGTTTTGAAGAGCTTTTCAGTACTCATACGCCTTTGTGCACTTCTTTTTAAAAAATAATTAATTAATCCGCCCGGATCAACTTCTAAATATTTTCTTCAATTTTCAAAGAACAAATTTACGATACCCAACCCTGTTATGGCTATCTTTCAGGGCGGAGTAATTAAGGAGCACGGCGCCAAACATAGGCAACAGATATCTCGTGAGATTCGATCTGTCAGCTAGCGCCCACATGTTGAAACTTTCAGAATCTTGCAAAATAGTACAAAAACCAAATAATTTCAAATAGAAAATTCATACACTTGATGAATTCGACTTTTTACGAATTCATCAAGTGTTTGGTGTTTCGTGCTTGGTGTGTGGTATGAAATATATGATGCCATATCGGTATGTTAGAATACTAAACACTAAACACCAAATACAAAACACACTCGCAAAAAGGGTCTTGACAAATAATTATAAATATCCTAAATGAGAATGATTACTATTAAGTCACGCCTGATTTAAGCGTTCCGCGTAAATTTTCATATTCTGCACTTTATGAAAATCAACCCGGTTTTATCTAAATCCGTACTTACATGAAGGGAGGAATTATATGCCAGACGAAAAAAAAGTAGTCCTCAAAAAAAAGAAGGAGATCGATATTGGTGCAGTAACCATCTGTGATGCGACCGCTCAGATGCTCATCAAGGCCCGTAAAGATGGTGTCGAAACCGCGTTTGACCGCGCAGCAAATATGAAGGCCTGCCCCATCGGGGCGGATTCGGCCTGCTGCAAGCACTGTGTAATGGGACCCTGCCGCCTGAACTCCAAAGACCCCTATTCCAAAGTGGGGGTATGCGGTGCCACCATCGACACCATCATGGCGCGCAATTTTGCACGCATGGTGGCTGCCGGCAGTGCCGCCCACACCGACCACGGCATGGGCATGCTGGATCTTTTCCGCGAAGTGATCAACGGCAATATCAAAGACTATACCATCAAAAACCCCCAAAAACTCATCGAGGTCGCCCAATCCATCGGAATCGAAACCGAAGAGCGGGAAATCAAAGATATCGCCATGGACCTGTATCGCGAGCTTGAACGCACCTACACTCAGGTGGAAGGCGAAATTCCTTTTGCCAAGCGGGTCCCGGAAAAAACCCTGGAAACCTGGCGCAAACTCGGAATTGTTCCGCGCGGGGCCATGCGCGAAATTATGGAATTGATGCACCGCTCCGCCATGGGCGTGGACCAGCATTATGAAAACATCACCAGACAGAGCAGCCGCACCGCGCTGGCCGACGGCTGGGGCGGATCCATGGTGGCCACCGAGATATCCGACATCCTGTTCGGCACGCCGTCTCCGGTGGCCGTGGAAATCAATATGGGGGTTTTAAAAGAAGATCAGGTCAATATCATCATCCACGGGCATGAACCCAATCTTTTTGAGTCCATGGTGGAATCGGTCAATGAACCCACCCTGATCCAGGCCGCCAAAGACGCCGGTGCTAAGGGAATCAACCTGGTGGGCATGTGCTGCTCGGGTTTGGAAATGTTCGTGCGTCACGGCATTCCCCATGCCGGCAACTTTATGTCCACCGAGGCGGTTCTGGTCACCGGGGCGGTGGACGCCATGGGCGTAGATTATCAGTGTATTAAACAGGGCCTGGTGAAAGTGGCCGACTGTTACGGTACCAAGCTGATCACCACCAACCGGCGCTGCCACATCGAAGGTGCGCTGCATGTTGAGCTCCATGAAGACAAACCCAGGGAATGTGCCGATGAGATCGTTATCCAGGCCATCGGCCGCTTTAAAAATCGCAACATGCCGATTGAAATTCCACAAATCGTCAACACCGGTGTAACCGGGTTTTCCTACGAGTACATCAATTACATGCTCGGCGGAAGCTTCCGCTCCTCATACACCCCGCTGAACGACAATATTATCAACGGCCGCATTCGGGGGGTGGCCGGGGTGGTGGGATGCACCAACCCCCGGGTAAAACAGGACTGGCTGCATGTTGAGTTGGTAAAAGAATTGATCAAAAATGATGTTTTGGTGCTTCAGACCGGGTGTTCCCAGATCGCACTGGCCAAGGCCGGGCTGACGACCCCGGAAGCAGCCCATCTGGCCGGTGACGGTTTAAAGGAAGTGTGTGAAACTGTCGGCATGCCGCCGGTTTTGGGTATGGGCGCCTGTATCGATAACAGCCGGATTTTGATCGCCGCCTCCGAAATGGTCAAAACCGGCGGTCTGGGGGACAGCATTGCCGATCTGCCGGCGGCTGGATGTGCACCGGAATACATGAGTGAGAAAGCCATCTGTATCGGACAATATTTTGTGGCATCCGGTGTATACACGGTATTTGGCGTAAGCTTTCCCATCGTCGAAGGCACCAAATTCCACAAGCACCTGTTTGAGGGCCTGGAGGAACAAGGTCTGGGTAAATGGGGGTTTGCTACAGATCCCTATGAAATGGCACGCCTGATGATTGCCCATATCGACAAGAAACGCAAAGCGCTGGGTATCGACAAAGCCAGAGACCGTGTCCTGATGGATATGTCCGATCGTCGCGGTATCGATGCGGCTTAACCAGATCAGCCGCTGATCATAATATAAAATGGGGCCCCAACGAGGGCCCCATTTTTTTTTATGCTAAAATTAATAAACGTGGTTATCCAGAAAGAACAAGTGGTATTGAATGTGGGAGCTTATCTTATGGTAACTTGGACTTTCCAGATAAGCAGGTTAATAAATTCGTAAATGTAATGAAAAAGTTTTATAAGAACTATTGATTGACCTCTTGTAATTCAATGATATATTAAATAAAAAATCGTAAAATCAGTGGCATTTTCAGTTCTGAAGCGGTGGGTTAGAGCAGTCTTATGCGTCATTATAAAACAGCGACATTATCTAAACTAAAGGGGTATAGAGGATTTTTGACACGAAATATTTCTTTGCTGTTGGTGTGCACGGCCATTTTCCTGAGCCTGATGTTGGTGACTGCCAGCGCCGACGGAGAAGGGCTGCTGGGATTGGATGTATATGTTGTTGGGAACCATGCCTATGTAGCAGGGGGGGTAGGCGGGCTTTATGTCGTTAATATCCGGCGGCCGGCGAACCCAAAGCGGGTCGCATCGGTGGATACGCCCGGTGAGGCAAAGGGTGTTTACACCATAAGCAACTTTGCATATGTGGCGGACGGCTCCGCCGGTCTTCAGATCATTGGTATTCGCAACCCAGCCAGCCCCAGGATCATCGGTTCGGTTGAGACACCCGGAGATGCACGAAATGTTTATGTCTTTGGAAACTATGCGTGCGTGGCAGACGCTCAAGCAGGCCTTCAGATCATCAACATCCGTGACGCTAAGCATCCACGGATCGTGGCCTCAATCGACACGCCGGGTGAAGCGTATCGTGTTCATGTTGCCGCCAACCATGCATATGTGGCGGACGGCAGCGGTGGACTTCAGATAATTAACATCCGAAGACCTGCCGAGCCAAGAATTGTCGCTTCAGTCAGTGCACCCCGCGATGCTCGCTCGGTGCACGTCATATCCAATTATGCATATGTGGCAGATTTTTCTGATGGGATTTATGCGATAGACGTAAGCAGCCCGACCCGACCGCGTGTTGTCGAATCGGTGAATACGCCCGGTGAGGCGCTAGGACTTTACCCGTTGTATAACCTGCTCATTGTGGCCGACGGCTCCCGCGGCCTTCAACTCATCGATATCCGCGTACCCAAATCTTTAAGTATCGTTGCCGCTTATGATACCCCCGGAGAGACGCGCAATGTATATGGGTTGGCGAGCACGGTCTATGTGGCCGGCTCGGGTTTCGGACTCGGCGTATTCGATGTCATCGACCGCTCCAGACTCGACCCCAATGGACACTTTCTTGTTAACCCGGATCGATAAACAGTAACTCCCGGAAAAGCAAATTCTTAGCGGTATAAAAAATGCGCACTTATAAAATCGTTTTGATTCTCTTGATCGGGCTGGTGCTGGTCGCCGTGGCGGCGATTGCCGCTTTGGTTTTTGTGGATCCTTCTATTTATCGAAATCAACTGGAAAAAAGGGCCAGCGCAGCCTTTGACCGGCAGTTCAAGATTGGCGGCCCCATCCGTCTGGAACGATCCCTGCGCCCGCGAATCATCATCGAGGATATATCCATCGGCAATCCGGAATGGGCCACGGGTACCCATTTTGCCACCGCTGAAAAAGTCGCTGTCCAGGTAGCGCTTTTTCCGCTGCTGCGCGGCGAGTTGAGAATTCTGGACGTTGCGTTTAGCGGCGTAGACCTGTTCATCGAGGAAGGTTCGGACGGTGCCGACAACTACACATTCGGTGATCGCGGTGATAGTGAAACGGCCGGGGTTTTGCCACAGGTTGAGCACCTTTTGGTAAAAGACACCGTCATCAATTATCGAACGGCCAGTGGCAGCAGCAAGCGCTTCGAGATCAGCGAGGCCCGGCTCTGGAACATCCCCGGAGAGCCGGAGCGAATCGAGGGCCGGGGTTCCGTAAAGGGGAAGACATTCACCATCCTGCTCGCCGCCGACAGTGCAGCGGAATTGTCCGGCCCCCAAAATCCGTGGTCCCTGAAGCTGGACATTGAAGGACCCGATATGTCACTGACCCTCGCCGGACGAATGGCTCAAGCATTCAAATGGGACAAGAGTGATTACCGCATCACGATCAGCGGGAAGCAGGCGGATTCTCTCGAATCACTATTTGATGTGGAATTCCCAACCACCGGTCCTTTTGAAATCTCCTGGGCATTGAATGTGGACGAGAATTCCTACCGGTTGACAGATCTTGTCGCCCTTGTCCACGGGCCTTCAGGTACACCGGAAATTCGAGTTACCAATGGAGAGGCTTCAGGCGGGCAGGACGACCCACTTGAAATTGCATTGCAGGGTCAGTACGGCGATACGCCTTTTTCGTTCATATTCGAGTCAGCCAAGCCGTTTGCGGACACCTCGCAGACAACGCCCTGGCCAATAGAGGCCCAACTGAGCATTGCGGATACAAAACTGAACATTCAAGGCACGGTGATTCCGGCGACTGCCGCTGAACACTTTGAGCTTGATGCCCAACTCCAGGGCGAAACCCTCCAATCGCTGGCCCGGCTTCTGGACACCGAACTCCCGAAGACCGGACCCTATCAGTTCTCATTTCATACACAGTTTGCAGAGGGAAATTACACGCTCACCAATCTTGAAGGCACCCTCAAGGGCATTGAACAGTGGAAGACGATTCGAATCGTGCGTGGTGAAGCATCCGTTCTTCAAAGTGGATCAGTCAAGGCGTCAATAGACGCTAAGCTCGACAACGTCCCCTTATCGCTGTCCTTTCAGGGCGGCCCCGCAGCCTCCGGCAAAGCCGGTGCGACGACCTGGCCGCTTAAGCTCGAAGCATCAGCATCCGGTGCCACATTGAAGGGCGACGGATCCGTCGCCACCACCGAGAATCGGAAGGTGTTGCAGATCGCAACGCGGATCAAAGGCAACCGCTTTGAATCCCTTGGCCCTCTTATCGGTGTCTCTCTTCCGGCAATCGGCAAATTCAATCTGAGCGCTGACGTCGGCAGTGATGGTGATGTACACGAGGCCAGCAACCTTAAGATTCAAATGGGAACCAACCGATTAACAGGCAGTCTTCGCTGGGAAGACAAAGCACCGCGGCCCTTTCTGACGGGCAAACTGTCTTCAGACCGCCTAACACTTGGCGAGCTTTTGGATACAGCATCAAAACCTTCGTCTAAAAGCGGGCAGGCCGGGCTGCTGGATCGCCCCATCAAGCTTGACTGGCTCAAAGAATTTGACGCCAAGCTGGATCTTACCGTAAAAAAAGTGGCGGACAGTCCAATTCCCGTCGCGGACATCAGATCTACCGTGGTGCTTGCAAACGGTGAACTGAGCGCTCCCTTTCGTGGAAAAGCTGCGGGTGCACCCCTAGATGGTCAAATTCAGTTGCGCCAGCGTAAAAACGTTCCTGCCGTTTCACTAAAAATGACGATGGGACAAATTGATGTCGGACAAACACTCAAGCAGCTGAAAATTTCTGATATCGTTAGCGGCACGGCGGATGTGGTTAATTTGGATGGCAGTAGTACAGGCAAAACGCTGCGCGCGTTGGGTGAACAAGCGGTCGTTACGTTACAAATCAAACCGGCGAATTTAAACTACACGGCTGAAATTGCCAACCAGAAGTTCGATATTGAGATCGAAAGTGCAAAGCTTGTCGCGCACAAAGACCAGCAACTAACCGGTGCTATCATTGGAACGATACGGGGTGCTGCTTTTAATGCGGAAGTCAGCACCGCAAATCTCAGGGAAATTTGGGAAGCAAATACCCCCTTGCCGCTGCGGGTGGCTCTTCAAACGGAAGATGTGCAGTTTAAGGCCGAAGGGTCCATTGCCAGGCCATTTGAAAATAATGAGTTTGAGCTTCAGTATGAACTGGCGGGCAGCGAAATCGAAGGGCTTGACCCCTTGGCTGATTTTGCGGTGCCGCTGCGGGGTAAATTCCGCGCCCGGGGGCGCATCACGGGTCGCGGCAACCGCTTCACCTATGAAGAGGATCTGCGGGTTGGAAAGAGTGATCTTAAAGCGGATATAACGGTATTGATAGAACCGCCTCGCCCCAAAATCACGGGTCGTATATTCGCAAGCCAAATTCATCTGGATGACCTGGATCTTTTTGATGTGGACAAAGAGGCCGCACCAACCCAGGACAAATCCCGCATCATACCCAATTACACCCTTCCGGTTGAGACCCTTTTGGCGGCGGACCTGGATGTTGATTTCAAAGCCGAGCGGATTCGCGCAGCAAAAGGAGATCTCGGTACACTCGTCTTCAAAGTACGCCTTAAGGAAGGCCGGTTCCAATCTTCTCTCAACATTACTGGGTTTATGGGGGCGCAAATCAGAAGCGAGTTTGACTTAAACGCTGCTGCCGATCCGCCGCTGACTAAGATCCAAATCAGCGCCAAAGATCTTAACTTCGGATATCTTCTGAGCAGCATGGGCCTGACCGACCTTGTTGAGGGGACAAATCGATCTGCATGTCGATCTATCCGGCTCCGGTGCCACACGATACAACTTTCTCGGGAATGCTGCCGGCCGCATCACTATCATTGGTGGACCCGGACAGCTAACGGGACGGCGGATCGACCTGTGGGCGGCCGACCTGATTCCCACGATGCTCTCTCCGAGCTGGCAAAGAGATGATGTGACCGAAACGAACTGTATCGTGGCGCACATCGAGTTGAAAGAGGGTCTGGCAGAGATTGAGGATTTGCTGCTTGACACCCAGCGCATAACCATTGCGGGCAGCGGCATACTGGACCTGAAAACTGAAGAACTTAATGTGATTATTGCGCCGAGACCCAAACGGGCGAGTCTGGTCAGTCTGGCCAATCCCGTCCGAATTGAGGGCACCCTGTCCGAGCCTGAGGTATCCGTTACCCGGCTCCCCAGAAGAGGTCGGCTCGCAGGCACGGGCATTTTGGCAGGCCTGGTCAATCCTGCGTTTTTGCTCTTTGCCTTGAGTGACAGCGGCACCGGTGAGGCCAATCCTTGTGATGCGGCGGTCGAACAGGCCCGTGAAGGCCTTGGGCTTGACTCGCAATGAGGTCGAAACGTTTTTCAATTGATCGATAATGATGGGCACTGCCGGCGGGATGCGCCGGCTGCCTTGGGTGATGTTTCGAATCATCGACAGGTGGGTGCCGTCGACAGTCCGGTGGGGCACCCCTTCCAGCCGAGTCGATTCAACGGTCACCAGACCGTCCCCCAATCCATGGGTCAGGGCAATCATATTTTTGCCAAACTCATCCACCCATATTTGGCGATCATCCGACACTTTTAGGCGTAAATCACTAATCCAGCGGTTAATGTCCGTTTCGCTCCAGGGGCTGGTCATACCGGCGATAATTAACATATCCATCCCTGCCGGATGCGGCCGGGCGTTTAACTCGGTTAAAAAACGGCTTCCCGGCAGCAAGTCGATTTTGGCCTCGCCGGCGCCGTCAAGAATCCCCCCCAGCCAGTTTGCTTGGCCTTTTGTCAAGCGGGCCAGCTGATCGCGCATTTCAGTAAACACCTGCAATCGAGCCAGCTGCGATCCGTGGTTGGGTGTTCCCACCATAATGAGCGCGACGACTTCAGGCACCCGCCTGTTTTTTGCAGATGCGTTATATTCTATTTCAGGACGGGTGAGCATTTCCCGGGAAACCAGACCGCCCATGCTGTGAGCCACAATGGAGATGCGCTCGATGCCGAGCTGTTTGAGCCCCTGCAACTCCTCGAAAAACAGCCGGGCCGACTCCACTACGGGCTGGTCATTGGGATATTGCATCAGCCACACATTAAAATCTTCTTTTACCAGCACCGGCGCCAGATTCTGCCACACCTGGCCGGGGTCATCCAGACCGTGAACCAGAACGACGGATTTTCGATCCGGAACCACCCCGCGGGGTGTTTCGCGATCCCCTTCGAAGTAAAACAATCCCAATGTTTTCGAAAATTCAGCCGTCTGGTCCGGAAATTTTTCTTTTACGGTTTCCCGCAGTTGACGTCGCAGCTGCTTTTCTTCTTCCCGATAAAAGTTTGTAAACAACTGCCACAATCCGATTAGCAGGAGAATACCCCCGATGACCCAGGGCCAGCGTCTTTTCTTGATCCATCTATTTTTTTCATTCATCGATGTTCACGGTTGTCATCGAGTTGCGATGGGTCATTAGGCCTTCGCAAAAGATGTTCGGATGCCAATAGCGAATGATTGTTTAACCCGTCAGAGCAGGACGGCAACAAAACCAAACAAACCGATTAGCGTTAGAATAATTGCTGTAATCATCGTCAACGGAAGGTGTTCGGTATATACAAACTCCCCATGCTTAATTCGCTTGACAATGCTCCGATGTTGGACAATAGCGGCGATCAGGCCAAAAACGCCAAGAGCGATAAATGCTTCTCCAAAAATTCGTGCACTATTGATGGGATCAAGCACTCGTTCCGGGTTGGCCTTTTCCAGGTAGTCATAAATTTTGCCGATGCTAAAACCAAAGGCAATAAGGGATAGGGACGTACGAATCCACGCCATCAGCGTTCGGTCGGCGGCCGCCCGATTGCGTTCGCGGGCGAGCTCATCGGTGGTGCTTGTTTTTTTCAATTCCTCGCTCATTTTAACCTCCCGGTTTTGTCAAAGGTCAGATGGCTCGGGGCTTTCAATCCCCACGATGAGGTTTCTCAGCATCAGTACAATTTTCTCACTGTCTGAGAGCGCCTGCCATGCTTCCAGAAAGCTGCGAACGTCTGCCGGGTTATCGGTTATGATGTTGTCTACACCCACCTCAATCATCGAAATGACGTTGTTGAGATCATTGACCGTCCACACGTGAACCGCTCTGCCGTGACGATGTAACCGCCTCACCAGCCTGGGCGTGGCTCTGGCCGCGTTAATGCTCAGAAAATCGGCTTCCATCCTGGGCAGGTTCCCGGCAACTTTGAAGACGATGAAACCGGCGACGAGTTCCGGAAAATCCTGTTTGATTTCCGTCAAAGCCTGAAAATTCAATGAACTGACCACACAATCGGAAGAAAATCCATTTTGGCGGATAATGTTGCCGACTTTCTGCGCGAGGGTGGGGTCCGGCCAGGTGAACTTGAGTTCAATGTTCAGTTTGATGCGACCCCGGGCGACATCGATCGCTTCCTGAAGCGTGGGGATGCGTTCACTGCTGAATTCCGGCGCAAACCAGCTGCCGGCATCAATGTCTTTCAACTCGCGGTAGTTGATGTCCCGCAGCCTGCGGTTAACCGATGCCACCCGCATGAGATCGGCATCGTGCAGGAGCACCACCACACCGTCCGCGGTGGTCTGCACGTCGATTTCGGCATAGTCCGCCCCTTCGGCAATGGCCTGGCGCAGCGCGCTCAAGGTGTTTTCCGGGGGCTCTGACTTTGCTGCCGCGGTGGCCCGTGATCTCAATCGTGCGATTGATATTGAAGCCTTCAAGAAAAGCGGCACCGGCGACAACCCCCATAATCAACACAATACCCACGATCAGCCAGCCGATTCTTTTTAACCCTGTGGGTGAAAGTATTCCGGCCGCCGGGACCGGCTTGCCCAGCTTTTGCTTCCCATCCGTTGTTTCGCGGTAAAAATCGGCCATCAGCATAACGTGCACAATTTTACCGATGATGAACCAAATGATATCCAGGGCAGCGATGAGTGCCAGCGTCGCGACCACCGCCGGCACCATAACTTTCAGGGTAAGACCTGGTTGATCGAGCAGCCCAGCGGCCGCAGCTCTCACCAGCCAGGTCATGGCCAAAGACGATATGAATACAACAATCCAGCAAATCGCCAGTGGAACGGCCAATTCCCAAAACCGTCCCTGCGTCTGCCGCCAGCTTTTTCGCAATGCCGCGGCTGGCGTTGCGTCCTCAAAGACAAGGAGAGGTATAGCGAACAGCCAGCGTGCATACAGCCAGGCAGCCAAAAAAAGGTACGCAGCCGATATCGCTCCCGCGATGATGATTGCTATCCACCAGCTCAAAGGCTGTACGTTAATGTAATAGTATAGATCCCATTCCCGGAGCAGCAGCCAGTAAACCAGCCCGATCCCCAAAAGGAATGGGATACTTGCCACTAAATAGCCCGCGGCCTGGAGCAACCCGAGACGAATCAATGCCGGTAAACGCGTAATTTGTTCCCATAGAACCAGGCTGACGGAAACTTCCTTCTCGAAAGCCGCCTCGAGAGAAATTATCAACAATCCCGCCTGCTCTGCAAACCAGAATGCGAGGACGAAGCCAACACTGAGGATGAGGAAAAGAATGCCCTGGGATGATAGGAAAAAGGCCAACAGGTCGTTATCCGAGACCGCATATTGACCGCTGGCGGCCACCAGCCGGTTCAACAACCAGCCGGATGCCGGCACAAAAGAAACCATGAATATCAGGGTGGACCAGAATTCAAAGGCGATGGCCGGTTTCAAAACGAATCGGAAGTGTTCAAGTGCTCTGCGGTATCGAACAAAAAGCATCTATCACCATCATATCAGTTATCTCGGATACGTCAGTCTGTGCAATTACTCATGCGGGCTTTGAGTTTGTTGGAATGATCTCAAATTAACCACCCGCAATCGGGGGGAAAAGTGAGACGTCGTCGCCCTCCTGCAAGGGGGTGTTTAATTTCTGCGGAATGTGGGAATAATGGCGACCGTTGATTAAGATCCGAATATGTGGACTTAGCACCTTTCCGGATTTGTCGAAGACCATCTGCGAAAACCGGTCTCCAAACATATACGATAATTCATGCAATAGTTCAATTAGCGTAAGATTGCCAACCTCAAGCTCCAGTGCAGATTGATCGCCCATCACGTCTCTCATGGTCAGAAAACTTCTGATGGTGATTCTCATTACACTCCCAGATTGGCTCTAAATTCCTCAAAATTCGCCCGATAGGTTGCCAGCTCTTCCGCGGACATTTCGTCCGGAAACTGCAGCTCCACCTGGGTCAGTATGTCCACAACCGTATTGGCATGCGGGGCTACCCCCAGAACACCCACCTTGCTGCCATGATCCAGCTTTATCTTGCCCAGCATAAAATCCGTCAAAAACTTGCTTTGCTTGCGCAAGATCTTCTTCCACTCCTGGGGTGTCGCCGAAATTATAAATTCCGCTTCTTTTAGCGCATCCTCCTCGGCGAAAAAACCAATTCTGGTCAGTTCGCCTTTGTCGATAAACATACCGAATATGATATCCTTATCGATCCCCCAGGCGGGTTCCGCCTTGACCCGATAGCATATTTTAGCGGATAATTTTTTGAGTTTTTCCCGAAATCCGGGATTCGATTGATAAATTTTCCCGCTTTCTTCAAGCCATTGCGGTGTGCAATACTGACATGCCGCCATGATGATACCTCCTGAGTTTTTATAGTGTTGTGTCCCACAAAAATGTTACAAAAGTCGTGTGGTATATTTTAGTTCAGTTGAGTTCTTTAAACAATACAATGTCTATGGTATCAGGTGTCAGTGTTCAGGTGTCAGGAACCAGCAGGTTTCAGGTGTCAGGTTTCGGGTGTCAGAAAAAAGATGACATAATGCGGAATCGGATAATTTCCAACGTCATCAGGTTCGTAATCCTGACACCTGAACACTGACACCTGACACCCGAAACCTATTTATTCCGGACACCTAAAATAAAACGAATTAACATTAATAAACTCAATCTATGTTTTGTAAATTACTTGCGGGACATAACACTAGAACCCATCTCAAAAATAGGGTTTTGGTTAGGGTTATCCTCTATCCGCTGTATTCACCGGACTTTTTGAATTTCTCTACCGCCTCTTCGCGAAGTACTTTTTTAAACAGTTTCTCGGTCACCGTCATGGGCATTGTTTCCCTGAACTCCACAAACTTCGGCACCGCATAGGGTGCCAGCTCCTGGCGGCAGAAATCGCGAATTTCCGCCTCGGTGACCTTGCCCTGAAAGCCGTCCTTTAATTGAATCACTGCCATGACCCGTTCGCTGCCCGGGGTTTTGGGGTCGGGAACCCCGATGGCCGCCGCCATATGAACGGCCGGGTGTTTGTAAAGAACTTCATCGACTGTGGTCGTATAGACCTTCATCCCGGAGACATTGACCATGTCCTTGACTCTGTCACTGAGGTGGAAATACCCGTCTTCGTCCATAAAGGCGATGTCACCGGTGTGAAGCCAGCCGTCGTCTGTCAGACCGGAACCCGGTTCCGGCCAATAGCCTTTCATAATCTGAGGACCTCTGACAACGACTTCACCCGGTTCTCCGAACGGCACTTCTTGCCCGGTATCCGGATCCACCAGTTTACACTCGGTGTCCGGCGATGGAATCCCCATTCCACTTTTTTCCTTGGGCATGAAACCGGTTACCTTGGAAAACGGCGAGATGTTGAAGTGCGTTAAGGGCGAAGTTTCCGTTAAACCGTATCCCTCCGACACCGGCGTGCCGATTTCCTTTTTAATGGCCTCGGCTATTTCTCTGGGCAGAGGGGCTGCACCGCAGATGGGAATCACATTCATCTTGCCCACCTTGGCCTGCACAATACGCATTAACTGGGTTGGCACCGTAGGAATCATGAAGGGGCGATATTTCTTGATGTACTCGACCAGGGTATCGGTGTCTCTTGGATCCGGCATTAATATCACCCGCAGACCCAAACTGGCTGCCGACTGGTGCGTATAAAGACCATATGAATGAAAGAGCGGAACGGGTAGAAACACCGAGGCCTTACCGGCAAGGCCTCGCAACATCGGCTTGAGCATCCAGGGAAACCCTTGCAATATACAGCTGTACCGGTTGAAGTGCGTCACCATGACCCCTTTGGGGAGGCCGGTGGCGCCTCCGGTGAAAGCCAGTTCACACAGGTCCTCTTTGGGATCAAGGTTCAGCGGCGCGGTCAGCGCTTCGTTATCTTCGATCAGTTTTCGAAACTCATGGGTACCCTGCGGCAGGCTCAACGATACGTCCTGGATGTCGTAACCCTCGGTTGAGGTGACGATGATATGCTCGATCTCACAGCGATCCTTTACCCCCAGAACCCGCTCCAGATGCTCTTGCCGGCAGATCACCACCCGGCTGCCGGAACTGCCCGCCTCGTGAACCAATCCGTCATCCGTCCGCAAAATACTGGTGGGCACCAATACCGCGCCCGCTTTCATAATCGCCCAGTCGCTGATGATAAACTCGGGGCAATTCGGCAAAAAGACACATACCCGATCTCCCTTTTGCACGCCCAGCCCCTGCAGGGCCATTGCCAGTTTTTCCGACAAAAGTTTCAGTTCGCGGTATTTTATTTTCCGGTCCAGATAAAGAATTGCCGTTTGGCCGGGGTATTTTTCAGCGGCATCGTCCAGGGCCTTATAGATCGGTTCTTGCGGGTAAGGTGCCAGGCTGTGGTCAAGTTTATAGGGTCCCAGTTTGTAACTTTTCAGCCAGGGTTTGTCAGCGTAAGTCATTTCCTCACCTCAAATACTCTATTGTTGCGTCTCACAAGTAATTTACAAAACACGGATTGATTTTTTTAAACTTTCTTTTTCAAAGATACAGGTGTCAGATTACAGAGGTCAGATGTCAGAGGACAGAAGACAGATGATAAAAACTGGAAGATGAAGCACCCTTTCTGACTTCTGTTTTCTGTCCTCCGTCATCTGTTTACTGACACCTGAACACTGACACCTGACACCATAGACATTGTGTTGTTTAAAGAACTCAATAGGACTTAAATATACTGCACGCCAGAGTGTCTATCCCCACACATCGGATTTCAGGTTTTCCAGGTCCAGCTCGATCAATTTTTCCGCAGTGGGTTTGCCGGTTTCCTGATCCCAGCCCCGCATGCCGTAATAGGCGTCTTTGAGCATCTCCAAAGTATCTTTATCGATAACCATGCCCTCGGCCGGTCCTTCCGGCAGCGGATCTTCCATCAGCCGCCCGGGAAGCGTGTCATGTTCGCGAGTGATGCCTTCACGCACGCAGTAGACCCGCATGAGGTTGTAGATCCGCTCCCCGCATTTTCTGAAATCTGCCACGCCGAACTCCCATCCGGTGGCATGCGATATCAGCTGCACATAGTCCTCGGCCGGCAGCAGGATCCCCATAAACTTGCAGGCACCGATGCTGTCAAACATGGTCAGCGCATTTTCCAGATCGATGACGACTTTGGCCTCTTTGGGGTTGGCCACAAACGGATCCGCAATCGTGCTGTCCTCAACCAGCAGAAAGGGCGCGTCGATGAAGGTCGGCCCCTGGACATAGGCCGTAATGTGGTCGCCGCCGCGGTTGGCGGTGACATAACCGAGTCCGGTAATTTTTGCAGCCCGCGGATCATAGGCGGGAAGCTCGAGCCCCTTCACATGCATGGCAAAATGCGCCGAACCCTGTCCGAGCTTTTGTGACATCGCCCTGGGAACCTTCGGCCAGCAGATCACCGATGCCTTCCCGTTTGGCAATTTTATCGATCAGGCTGACCACCAGCTCGCTGTCGCCAAAGTTAAGCGCCAGGCCTCCGGTTTGTTCATTCGTGAGGATTCCTTTTTCATAACACTCCATGGCAAAGGCGATGGTTGAGCCGGCGGTGATGGTATCCAGGCCGTATTCATTGCAAAGATAATTGGCCATGGTAATCGCGTTCATATCCGACACGTCGCACTGGGCCCCCATGGTGTTGGTGGTTTCGTATTCCGGTCCCTCACCCGAGCGCCCGGCCCATTGGCCCTCGCGAATCTCGGTTGCCCGTCCGCAGGAAATGGGGCAGGCAAAACAGTTAACCCCTTTTACAAAAACCTTGTCCGTCAATGCCTGGGCGCTGACTTCATCAATCTGCTCGAAAACGCCCTGCTGCCAGTTGCGGGAGGGATAACCGCCGCGGGCATTGACCATATCAGAGACCATATTGGTACCGAAGGCTTCAAAACCCACTTTGAGCATGGACTCATCCAGCAGATCGTACTGTTTTTTGGCCACTTCTTTGAAGGTATCTGGGTTTGCCAGTTTTATGGGTACCTTGCCGCCACAGGCGACCGCTTTTACATTTTTGGCCCCCATTACCGCTCCCAGGCCGCAACGGCCCACGGCCCGGTGCTTGTTGTTCATAATCGCGGCATAACGCACCCGGTTTTCGCCGGCGGGTCCGATAGAGGCGATCGTTAATTTTTGGTCGGTGTCCTGTTGAATTTTGTCCTCGGTCTGCGGTACGGTCTTGCCCCACAGTTCACCGGCATCACACAATTCGGCCCGGCCGTCGATAATCCTCAAATATACGGGTTTCGGGGAGATGCCCTCAAAAATGATGCCGTCAAAACCGCTGCGTTTCAGCGCCGGCCCGAAACTGCCGCCGGAGTTGCCATGACCCCATATTCCGGTTAAGGGAGATTTGGCAACCACTGAATAGCGCGCGGCACTGGCGGAAATTGTTCCGGTCAGGGGCCCGGTCATAAATATCAATCGGTTTTCAGGCCCCAGGGGGTCTACACCCGCCGGCACTTCATCATATAAATAGCGGGTCGCCAGACCGGCACCGCCGATGAACTTCCGGGCCCAATCTTCCCGCAAGTTTTCTTCCTCGATTTTGCCTTCTGACAAATTAATCCTTAAAATTTTCCCCATATATGCATTCGTCATGACTGCTTCTCCTTATTGCAACGTCTTTTTAATCTATCACCCTAATTGAGCAAAAGTCGAGGGTGTCACCTTGCTTTAGCTATACCGGTCCAATTGTTTAGGCAACCATTTTTTTCCTGGCATCATACCTGCGATCTTCGATATGCATATCGCCCACGATGGCCTTGATGGTCAGGCCACGCAATGGCTCGGGAGGCCAAAGCTGCTAAAGAAGCTAAACCGCTGATGCACACGGCAAGAGCCAGCCCGATCGTCATTCTTCGCAGTATATTGAGTCGTCTGGTAAAGGAAGTTATGCATCTAAATTTATATTGATAATGTAACGATATGTGTTACAATGTAACTATGATTAAAGGATTTCGAGATAATTGGCTTCGAGATTTCTTTTTGGAGGACAGGCAGAGCAAAAAAATCCCGGCAAATATTCGTGCACGGCTTTTCCGAAAATTACAATTGCTTGACGATGCTACTTGTAACCTTGATTTGCGGAGTCCACCCAGCAATCATTTTGAAAAGCTAGCCGGACAACTGAAGGGTACTTGTTCAATACGGGTCAGTGATCAATACCGTTTACTCTTTTCATGGAATGATGAACGAGGCGAGGCCGACGGTGTTTATCTGGATGACCATAGTTATAAGTGAGGTGATAAAATGATAATTACCAAACGTCAACCCGTAAGCGTTGGTGAGATGCTTATTGAAGAGTTTATGGAGCCGCTGGCTGTTACCCAGGGGCAGTTGGCCAACGCGATGGGCGTCAGCCGCCGAATGATCAACGAAATCTGCAACAACAAACGGTCTGTTACAGTGGACACGGCTTTGATGCTTGCCAAAGTATTTGGTAATACACCGGATTTTTGGCTGAACGTACAGCGCAGGAATGATATCTGGGCAGCATTGCATACACCCAAACGAATAGCCCGGGTTGAAAGAGCCAGGCCAATCCAGGAGATCACTGCCTGATGCCGGGTCTCATTCTAAGCTGTAAAAGAATAAGGGGTCTTTAAATTCGACCTTTTATTTTCAGATTGCAAAATCACTGCTCAATAAAACACAGAATTCAAATTCGCTTCACAATCCCAAATCCTGATTGATCAGAATGACCTTGATGCGGCCTTTGGGGTACGATTTTTCATGGATCGTCCAGATATTGCAAATTCGAGCGGGGCTGTTGCAGTCCATGCAGTAAGACGTTTTGGCACACGGTGTTTTTTGTTCGTGCCGGATGGCATTGGCCGGGGCCGCCAGATTCTTTATGCGATCCATGGCCTGTTCCAGATCGGAGACGATCTTATTGCGGCCCACCATAATAACGACCCACTTCGGACCAAAAACCATCCCGCCCACGCGGTTGCCCACCATATCCAGATTGACGAGAGCACCGGATTCTACGACGGCATTGGTTCCGCTGAAAAAGAGATCGCTTAAAAGTGCATTTCTGCGACGCTCGATGATTTCTTCGCGGGATGCTTTCTCATCAAAGGTTTCGATTAAAGTGATTTCGGAATTTTTTTTAAAAAATTCCAGCACATTGGTTTCGTAGAGCGTTAAAGAATCCCCCCAGGAAACGCTTTTGACATTCATTTCGGGCAGGATCTGATCGATGACGATTTGTCCGGCCTCCGCAGGGGTTTGGGCAATAAAGGCTTCAAAGTTATTTTTTCCGAGCGCATCTTTGCAGCTTTGCAGTCTGAGTTCCCAGTATTTTTGATTCGGCGTTTCCATTATCCAATGAAATCCTTATTGAGTGGAATGATTTCACATTGATCAAACCGCTTCAAGCCAGTTCTCAACTTTCAGGCCCTTGATTCTTGAAAAGTGGCGGATATTGGCTGTAACCACAATGTATTGATTCGCAACGGCTGAGGCTGCAATCAGCACATCTTCCAATCCTATACTCTCACCTTTTTTACGCAATTCTGCGAGAATGTTCCCGGCGCTTAAGGCTTCCCTTTCAGCGATGGGAACAATATTGACCCTTGAAATAATCTCTTGAGTTACTTTTTCCCAAAAAATTTCGGTATCTTCTCTGAGAACACTTCCGAAGCGCAATTCCATAATGCAGATACATGAAGTAAACAAAGTGTGCGCCGGCTTTGACCCCAATTGAGATAACACTAAGGGGCTGGGATGCTTTTTAATTAGTTCACTTAAAATATTTGTGTCAAGCAGGTACATTATTCGGCGGGGATTTCTTTTAACATTCTTGGCACATGTTTCGATCGATCCAGGATAATTTGATCGATGGTATCAAAAAAAGGATCATTATTTTCTAACCATCCCCTGGCATCGCACAGGTGCGTATCGAGTTCGTCCGCAGGGACCAGGCGGGCCATGGGTTTGCCCCTTTTTGTAATAAGAAAATGCTTTTTGCCAAAAGCCACTTGGCCTAACAACTCTGAAAAATGCTTTTTTGCTTTTGCAATATTTACTCTCTCTTCGGTCATAGCTTATCTCCTGAACTCAATCATTATGGTCAAGATGACCTAAAGCAGAATAAATGTCAAGGAAATTCGAGCGGGGCTGTTGCAGTCCATGCAGTAAGACGTTTTGACACACGGTGTTTTTTGTTCGTGCCTGATGGCATTGGCCGGGCCGCCAGATTCCGGTGAGGGGGTGTGAGGGTGTGAGCAGGTGTGCAGGTGTGAGGGTCGGGCCACGCTAAGTAATTGACATTGCCAATAAAATGGCATAAAAACGTCTCTGAAACGGTCTTAATCGACCGGTTTTCCCCCTAAAACTGCCCTATTAAGAGAATCGACGAAAAATGGCTCGTGCAAAAAGACATTATATCCCCGGCTATGTCTGGCATATAACCCACCGATGCCATAAGCGAGAATTTCTTTTAAAATTCCCAAGAGATCGGCGCAGATGGATTGAGTGGCTATACCAGGCAAAGAAAAGATACAGCGGTTTGAGTGTGTTAAATTATAATGAAATCCAGAATCCAAGAAAAAGGAAAGGCATTATTGATTTTGATCGGCTGATGGACTTGCTGGGCTTTGAAAATTATGATGATTTAAAAAATGCTCACTACAAATGGGTGGACAGTGCAATGCAGACCGACAATAGTGATAAAGAAAACAAGTGGACACAAAGCATTGCTGTCGGCAGTAAAACGTTTATTGAAAAGATGAAAGAAGCCCTTGGGTTTAGAGCAACAGGCAGAAAGATAATTTGCGCTGACGATACCTTTGAACTTCAGGAAGTGCTGCCGCCATATGGCAAAGCTAGTAATCTGGATTTCGGAAACACATTTTTATGGAATCAACAACCACCATCCTTAATCGGACAGTTTTTGCATGAAAATTGATCGATTAAGACCAAAATACTGGTGTTTTTAGGTATCTTTTATTGATTTTTCAATATGTTACTGTGGCCCGACCCCAGCCCCCCGCCGGTGGGTCACCCGCAGATAAGGATGAAACAGCTTCAGATCTTCGATGCTGATCTGATGGCAGTTGGCACAAAACAGCTTGCGATACTGACAGGTAATCCACACTTTTGCTGTTGCCAGGTTCAAATCGCGAATCGTTCGCTGAGTCCAACTGTGGATACCGGAGGCTTTTTGACCACAACATTGACAAATCGGTTGAAAGCGCTGGTCGGGTTGAGCTTGAATGCGAGCCTCGGTGGCATTGGGCAAAACCTGTTGATTGATAATTTTGATTCGACGAAAGGGGAAATAAGGTGCTATAGTAGCTACGGACATCGCAGGCCTCCTTTGGGTAATTTATTTGTTGGCTAACAAACTTATTACCTCTTAGAGATACCGGATGTCCATTCTGTTTTAAACTATAAACCATTTATTTTACCCTATTCGACTACAACTAATTTGGAGATGATCCTAATTTTTTAACTTAATTTAATGAGTTCTTAAACTTATCTAAATATAGAAAACAAATTGACAAGATTCATAGAATAAATAATT
>PVMK01127223.1_pt1 | contig 23135 bp, 20 predicted proteins | sample 1853481 | NCBI WGS metagenome assembly PVMK01 (sample SAMN08533507, study PRJNA380276) | Marine sediment metagenome, whole genome shotgun sequencing project. | reverse complement strand
TGTGTTAGGTGGCTGGCGTCCCGTGGGTCGGGTCTCTGTACGCACCGGTGAGCACTCCTTCGCCGGTCTCGTTGTCCCAACCGTGCAGCTCAACCTCTGTGCCATGTACTAAGTTGTGGTGTTCCATTCCAGCTTGGAAGCCGACGCCGAAGATGGTCACGGTAGGAATCGGGGCTCCACCGAAGTAGCCCAACTTGCCGGTCTCGGTCATACCCGCCGCCACGTAGCCAGCCAGGAAGGCAGCCTGGTCAGTCTTGAAGATCGATCCCATAACATTCGGGATGCACTCGGCGTTACCGACCACACCTTCGGGGACACCAAAGGCATCGGGGTAGGCGTAGTCGAAGATCGAGAAGTTGACGTCTGGATACTGGGCAGCCACATTGGCCAGCGCGCCGCCCAGGAAGAAACCGGAAGCATGCACCAGGTCATAACCCTGGCTGGCGAACTCGGTCAGGTTGGGTTCGTACTGGGTGGCCTCATCGGATTGAATGAATTGACCTTCAACATTATCATGTGCTTCCACGGCCATCTCAACACCAGCCCACTGGTTGGTGTTGAAGCTCTGGTCGTCGATGCCGCCGGTGTCGGTCACAAACCCAACCCGGAATGGTTCCATGGGTTCTTCGGTGGGTTCTTCCATGGGTTCTTCGGTTGGGGCGGCTTCTTCGGTGGGTGCTTCTGTGGCGGCAGGCGCACATGCTGCCAGGACCAGCGCAGCAAGAATGATGACTGCCAAAAGTGGATACAGTTTCTTAAGCATTTCAGTTCTCCTCCATAGAGATATAGAATTGTGGAATCGTGGGGATAGATGTTTCTTGCTTCATCCTGAAAAAGAAAATGACCAAACAGTAATCCTCCTTTTCTCAAAACAATTGGCTGGCGAATTGATTAGTGAAAAACCGAGAAGTGCCAGCCCATGATTTAAAAGTATATCTCCGAATCACCAACTTGGCAAGTTGGTGTAAATATTTTAAGGGTTGCTCGAAAACAGGATTTGATCAAGGAGAATCTGGTGTGATCGCCACACCTGTATCGATAAACCCAGAGGAAAGTTCAGCGAGCATTTTCTCGACTAAGCGCTGACGCCCAGGGCTGAATAGATTGAAATTTGGATCGCTGAAGGAAAGTGGAGCCGATAAGACACTTCCCCCCTGGCCTGCGATTAAATCAGGCCATACACTGCGAATTACCAGCGGGAAATCAGCAGTGATGATCGCAATCCAGCGTTCTTTAAGCCCTGGAAGAGGGGATCTGGTAGCGATTATATTGATGCCTGCCTCCGCGAGATATTCCACCAGGCTATCATCTCCCACCCCGGGAGGTATGTAGACTGTCTGGACAGCACTATCAATCAATGTATTTGCCAGGGCCAGCCACTCTGAAGGGCTTGAATTTCCAGGCGCTTCTGCAAACATGGGATATATGTTAAATGGGGGGTAAGTTTGCCGGCAAAGCCCACAGAAAAATACCGCCCCGTTGAGAAATCCATCCCGCTGAGCAATCCCAGCGCTGGAATCACTGCTGCTGATTATGCCAACCCGCCATTCTGGGGTTGCGACAGCAGCCAGGTAACCGGCCAGGAAACCAGCCTTGTCTGGACTTATGCCTTGAGCGTCTATCACAGTCAGGTTCGCAGCTGGTTCGAGTCCCGGGATGGCAATACCGAGGAATTGTGTCGCTGGAGCTGCACCTGCGATGGCGGCCAATCCAGGATCAGGGGGGATGGCTGCCAGTAGTTTAATCTCGGCGGTTGGATCACCCGGGGTGAAGGTGGTTCGCTGCTCAAAATCCAGGTCTTCGGATGCGGCAAGTTCAGACAGTGTCCTGGAAATCTGTTCGCTGAGAACCGGATCGGCAGAGGGTGCCGCGACGAATACTACCTTGCTTTGAACGAAAATCGGAGTCGCTTCCTGTGTGGGTTCCAGCGGTGTCGCAGATGGTAAAGCGCTCGCCTCTGGAGAGGTGGGAGCTGCCTGGTTTGCTGTCGATTCTGTATTCGCCGGGGTGCATGCAAACAAGATCAAGCTGCTGATAAGCAGCATGAAAAAAGAAAATGAAATCCTGTGTCCGGGATACTTGTTCACCATTGAAAGCTGTTGAATAATTGCATTGTCATGAAGATTTTCGGTGGTGTTGATTGGCGGCAATTGTACTATACCAGGCGTCTGTCATTGTTCAGAATTTCTTAATTTATTCCTGTATAATTACGCCATGATCGAACTCAATATTCCAGGACGGGGTCTATTCGAATTGGAACACCTGGTGTGTGACGTAAACGGCACCCTGGCAGTGGACGGGAAATTGCAAGATGGTGTGATCCGGGGGTTGAGCACATTGAGAGATCGGCTGCAGGTTCACCTGCTGACCGCCGATACTTTCGGCAGGCAAACCATCATCGACCGGCAGCTGAATTTAGAAGCCGTGCGCATACAACCCGGTGAAGAAGCGGCGAAAAAAAGCGCTTACGTGAACCAGTTGGGAGCTGATAGCGTAGTGGCGATCGGCCAGGGGGCGAATGACTCCGGGATGATTGAGGCAGCTCGTTTGGGTATCTGCATCCTCTCCGAAGAAGGAGCAGCTATCGAAACCCTCATGGCAGCAGATTTGGTGATGCCAGATATTAATAGTGCACTCGAACTCTTAGAAAAACCACTGCGTGTGGTAGCGGGATTGCGAAAATGAGCCAATTCAACGCCAATGTGACCCCCGACGATCCTGAACAGCTGCCTCCCGCACGTCGCCGTAGAGCACGTCGCCTGTTAGCTCCCATGGAGTCAGAAGATCGGATCGACTTCTTAGATAAGGTCGCTCACCGGGCTTCGCCTTCTTTTGATTTTTTCCTCTTCTCGCTGCTGGCTGGGGCTGTTATTGCAGTTGGATATCTGCTGAATTCCCAACCCATCTTGATCCTGTCTGCGATCCTGGCGCCATTGATGGCGCCTGTGATCGGTATTTCCCTGGGCATGGTGGTTGGCTCAGTCCAATTCTTCTTGAGGAGCCTGGTTGGTCTTTTGATCGGCAGTGTATTAGTATTCTCAGTTGGAATATTGGCTGGCTATGTGTCCCGTCTGTGGGCTCCGCTGGATTTCTCGCAAGCGCATGCCAGCACCCAGTTATCCTGGGCGATGTTCATTCTGGTGGCTTTCGGTGCGGGAATGACATCCGCATCCATGGTGCGATCTGAGAAGAGCGCAGCGCTGCCCAGCGTAGCTCTGGCGTATGGTTTATACCTGCCGATCTCAGCCGCTGGCCTGGGCTTGGGGAGCGGTGAACCGTTCCTGTTTCCGGATGGACTGGTCGTCTTCGCGCAGTATCTCTCAGGCGCAGTATTGATTGCTGCCCTGACCTTCATTTTGCTCGGTTTTCGCCCCCTGACCCTGTTTGGATACACCGTCGGAGCGGTAGTGCTGCTGTTCGGGATCGTGGTTTTAATCGGAGTGAGCGGGGCAGGAGCATCCTTTGGAGCACAAATTGCCCTGCCTACCCAAACATCCATCACTAACGCCCTCCCGACTCGACGATGACGCCGTCCCCGATCAACACCGATACCACCGACCGCGACCCCCTCGATGACGGTATCACCCCAACGTTGACCTCCAGCCCGACCACGACGATAACTCCAACACCTACACCCATATTAGCTTTGGTCGACGCACAGGTCGGCGGTGGTGCACATTTGCGTGCTGAGCCTGGTTTCTCCGCACCCAGCATCAAATTGCTGATTAACGGTACCCCAGTCCAGGTTATCCCGGAAGATCCCGTAGAAGAAGGCGGCGGGATCTGGATCCACGTGCGAACATTCGAGGGGGACGAGGGCTGGATCCTGCAGATCTTACTGTTGACCGCGACTCCTGCTCCGAACTGGGAGGGCTGAAATTTATTCTATTTGGGGGGTAGATCTTCCGAGCTAAATGCTCCGGGAAGTACGTCACCAACTGTGGTTTCCTGGACAGGTTCCCCATCACCATTGACGATCAGAATCTTGGTATCTAGACCAAATTCCGAGAGTACCTGCCGGCAGGACCCGCAGGGGTGCCCCCATTGCTGGAAGCCACCGCGATGGCCTCAAACTCTTTTTCCCCCTCAGAAACGGCTTTGAAGACTGCCACCCTCTCCGCGCACGTTCCTGTTGGGTAGGCAGCATTTTCGACATTTACACCGGTAAAGATCTCGCCAGTCTTGGTGAGCAAAGCCGCGCCAACTGCATAACCTGAGTAGGGAGCATAAGCGTTTTGCCTCGACTCAAGGGCTTTTTTAATTAGTTCCTTTTTCTGTTCATCCGTCAGCATGGTTTTCATTATCTCCATTAGTGGAGGTAGAGTCCAACCGCAGCGCTCTCACTTTGCGAATCCTCTGCCCACTAACCTGTTCGACGGTCAGCTGCAAATCCTTGATCAGCACATTATCCCCAGCGGTTGGAACGCGACCAATTCGGCTGTAGATCAACCCGCTCAAAGTATCCGCCTCGCTGTTGGGCAGATCGGTCCCCATGATGTCGTTGAAATCGTCGAGATCGATGCGACCCTGGAAAAGGTATTCATGCTCACTGATCGCCTGGTACAGCAGCTCCTCGGCCTGGTCATATTCGTCGCGAATTTCACCCACAATCTCTTCCACGATATCTTCCAGGGTAACGATACCCGCAACACCACCGTATTCGTCCACCACGATGGCCATGTGAATTCTTTTCGCCTGCAGTTCAGCGAGCAGTTGATCGGCTTTCTTGGCTTCCGGAACGAAGTATGCCTGGCGGAGATGATCGCTGAGGGATACTTCGCGTCTGCCGTCTCGCCAAATTCCCAGTAAGTCTTTGGCGTACAGCACCCCCAGGATATTATCCACAGAATCCTTAAATACAGGCACACGGGAGTGACCAGAATGCTTTAAGGCATCCATAGCCTTGTCGATGGGTGTATTGACCTCCAGGGTCAATACATCGATGCGAGGGACCATGATCTCACGCACCAGGGTATCGCCCAGGCGGAAGATAGAAACGATCATCTTCTGTTCACCTTGCTCCAGGATCCCCTCCTCCTGCCCAGCTTCGACCAGGCTGATCAACTCGGTCTCGGTAACCGTACCTTCCTGGGTTGGCTCATTGGCGTTGGTGAGCGAGTTTGGTAAAGCAAGCAATGGCGCCATGGAAAGGTAGAGAATGCGTGCAAATGAACTCAAGCGCATCGCCCAAGTCTCTGGGTTATGTGCGATGATTGTTTCGACAGTCCATTCCAAGAAGAATGTAATTAATGATGAAACCAGCAGGACGGCAACAGCATATGCCCCCAGGTAGGCAGGTGCATCCCATGGCACGAAGATCAATAATGACAAACCAGCGATGAGGAAGCGCAGGATTATTTGGAAGAGTTTCAGATTGGTTTGTGTTCGGGGGAGATCAGCCAGCAAGGTTGTTGTGCGGTTGACCTGAGCGGTTTTTTCCTCTCTCTGCGCCAGTAATCGGGCTAGATTCGTGTTCGCAAGGGATGAGCGGACTGCTGAAGTGGATAAATCGAGCAGCAGAAAAACAATCAAGCCAATAATATAAAAAAGGTCAGGATCCATCATTTTCTTCTATTTTACGAATGATCCTGGCAGGAATGCCAACTGCCAGTGAATTTGGAGGTACATCTTTGTTTACTACGGAGCCAGCTCCGGTTCGGGCTCCAGCACCAATTTTGAGCGGTGCAATCAACATCGTGTCGCTGCCTATGAATGCACCAGCCCCAATTTCTGTGGGATGTTTGCTGCTGCCATCATAATTTGCAGTGATCACACCTGCCCCGATGTTTACTTCAGGTCCAATATTGGCATCGCCGATATATGAAAAATGACCCATCTTCGTGCCTGGACCCAGGTATGAATTCTTCACCTCTCCATAATTACCCATGTGCACACCTTGTGCCAGGTGAGCGCCCTTGCGCAGATGGGCGAATGGGCCAATGTCGACATCATCTTCTAGAACTGCGCTCTCTGTGACAGAGAAGGTTATCACGCAGCGGTCACCAATCTCGGTATCGGTAATCATGCTGTTGGGTCCGATCTGGCAGCCTTCACCAATGCGAGAATCCCCGCGCAGGTAGGTGTTGGGGTGAATAATGGTGTCCTGACCGACCTCAACCCCCGCATCGATATAGGTTGCTCGGGGATCGATAATTGTGACCCCACTGCGCATAAGGTTGTCGTTGGTGCGCAGGCGCATAATGCTTTCCGCTTCAGAGAGATCAATCAGCGAACCAACCGAAAGAGTTTGATCAGGATCTGCTAATTCGAAGCTTTGAACGAAGAGATCAGCCGAGCTGGCTGCCTGGACCAGGTTGGGGAGCAGGTCACCAACAGAAGTAGATTCAGGTACTTGGGATTGAATCTCCCAGAGCCAGTTTGCAGATACGCAGTAAACACCTGTAGAGTATTCTCCCCGTTCCTGATCGTCCTTGAGCCTCTTTTCAGGGTAGGTGAACCCAATTACTTGGTGCTGATCTCCCCGGATAATGCGGAATTGGTGGGATGAACCAGGAAATTGATAATGAGCGACTGTGACCACGGGTTGGGATTGATCTAGCCCCCTGGGTGCCAGATGTTCGGCTTTCAGTTGGTCGAGAGCTGCAGCTGTCAGCAGGGGCATATTTGCCGGTATCAGCAGCAAATGCTCCGCTTTTCCCTTGAATGCACCCTCGATTACTTTGATGAGGCCAGACTGCTCTGGAAGCTGTACCAAAACACGCTCAGGAAAGTTCTTTTCAGTGAGAGGCTCGAGTTCTTGATCGACGATCAGTGTCGCCGGGTTCCCCGTCGCTTCCCGGGCAGATTTAAGGGTATGCAGCAGCACAGGTTGACCAGATAATTGCTGCATCACAGGGGGCGAGGTTGAAGGAGAGTCTTTTCCCTTGCCAGTTAGATAAACCACACCGGCAAAGGTGGACGAATTGTTATTTGCCATTCGAATTAACTGATTGAAAGTAAGAAAAAAGGCGAGCTATGTCACTCATGGCTCACCAAGCTGACCTAATATCAAGATATTTAGTTGGAAGTTCGTCTAACACAATAGCTTTCCGTGAGCATAGTGTTGCAGGCTGGGGCGCCCGGATTCGAACCAGGATATACGGATTCAAAGTCCGCTGTGCTACCGTTGCACCACGCCCCAATTCTTTTACCCGTAAAATCTGGCGGGCTGTATTGTAACATATGCAGATATGGGAAGGCAATATGAGCAGAAGTAAGCTTTACATAAATTGCTGAATTTACCTGGTGAGTAATCGATTACTCCACCCTCCAACAGGCGACCAGGTGATCATGGCTGACCTCAATGAACGGGGGTTCTTCAACACCACAGTGCTCCATGGCTACTGGACAGCGAGGGTGGAAGCGGCACCCAGCTGGTGGATTCAACGGGCTTGGCACATCTCCGGGCAGGGTTATGCGCTCACGTTTTAGGTTTGGATCCGGGACAGGAATGGCTGACATCAAAGCCTGGGTGTATGGATGCAGTGGATTGCGGAAAAGCTCTTCCCGGGTGGTTAATTCCACAATCTTACCCAAATACATCACCGCTACCCGATGGGAGATGTGCTCAACCACCGATAAGTTGTGAGCGATAAATAAATATGTCAGTCCGAATTCTCTTTGCAGGTCGTTGAGGATATTGAGCACCTGTGATTGGATGGAAACATCCAGGGCTGAAACCGGCTCATCACAAATGATGAACTTCGGCTGTAGGGCTAAGGCACGCGCGATACCGATCCTCTGCCGCTGCCCCCCTGAGAATTCGTGCGGGTAACGCCGGGCGTGAAAATCCATTAACCCCACCTTACGCAGATTCTCGAGCACGATATCGAAGCGCTCTTTCGGGCTACCGATGTTATGAATTTTTAAACCTTCCGAAATCGAATCACCGATCGGCATTCTCGGGTCGAGGGATGCATATGGATCCTGGAAGATAATTTGCATATTGCGGCGCATCTTCTTTAATTCCGAGCCCTTCAAATCGAAGACATTGGTTTCACCAAATAATACTTCTCCGCCGGTTGGTTCTATGAGGCGCAGCATCGTACGACCAACAGTTGTCTTGCCGCATCCCGACTCACCAACTAATCCCAGGGTCTCTCCCTCTCTTACAGTGAAGCTGACATCATCTACAGCTTGAACCCAGGCCATTACTCGCTGCATGAAACCACCGCGTACGGGGAAATATTTCATCAAATGATTGACATGGACTAAATCACGTTTTCCATTTCCAGTTGATATTGCTTGTTCGGTCATTAATATCCTCGTAATTGATGTGGGATTAGGCAACCGGTCCAATTTCGGATGCTCTTAAAGGTGCGCTATGTCCTTGTTCTTCATGGCTTTGATAAAGCCAGCAGCGGACGTTATGGTTGGGAAGGATTGGCAGCAGATCAGGTTCTAATTCAGTGCAAATTTCTAATTCGTTTTCAACGCGTGCCCTACAGCGGGGAGCAAATTTACATCCTGAGGGCAGGTTGATTAGATTCGGCACCGAACCGGGAATTACATCCAGCCGATCCTTGATTTTACCCAGGACCGGAATTGAGTCGATGAGACCCTGGGTGTATGGGTGCAAGGGTTTATCAAAGAGTGAATCAATACCCGATTGTTCCACGATCCGACCGGCATACATAACCGCGACCCGGTCAGCCATCTCAGCGATGACCCCCAGGTCGTGGGTGATCAAGATCACAGAAGTGCCCATGCGATTGCGCAAATCACGCAACAGGTCCAAAATCTGGGCTTGGATGGTCACATCGAGAGCAGTGGTTGGCTCGTCAGCGAGAAGCAATTGCGGGTTTAATGCAAGGGCCATGGCGATCATAACTCGCTGGGCCTGGCCTCCCGACATTTCGTGCGGGTAAGCATGCGCTTTCTCCTCAACATCTGGTATTCCTACCAGGCGCAGCAGATCGACCGCTTTCTCCCAGGATTCTTCACGTCCCATATTCTGGTGGATCTGCAGCACTTCTGCGACCTGGTCGCCAACCTTGAAGACAGGATTGAGGCTGGATTGCGGCTGCTGGAAAATCATCGAGATACGATTGCCGCGCATATCGACCATCTCCGATTCGGAAAGGGTGAGCAAATTTCTACCTTCGAAGAAGATTTCGCCATCGACAACTTTCCCCGGGATACCGATCAAGCGCATGATGGAGAGCGAAGTTACGCTTTTCCCACAACCGGATTCTCCTACCAGGCCCATGACTTCTCCTGGATAAACTGAGAAATCCACACCATCGACGGCCTTGACGATGCCATCCTCGGTATAGAAATATGTCTTTAGATTTTGCACATCAAGCAAAGGTTGTTTGTTATTTGAGCTCACAAGTATTTCTCCAAATCTTGCCTTTAGGTATTATGATTCAGCGCACAATTCTTGTTTTTCCAGGTAATCCTTTACAGCTGACAAATCGTTGACATGGAATGATCCAGCTGCTGGATACTGAGCCCGGCGCCCAAAAATTGCGTTTGTCTGGGAGTGGCGTCCAACAAGCGGAATAATGAGCCGATCGACATTAGAAAAGAACTTATAACGTGAATGCACCCGAACTGGTTCCGGGTATGTAAATTCTACCACCATCATTTGCGGGTGGGATTGGTAATCCTGGTAAGTAACATTGGAAAGCGAAAGTGAATCCCACCGCTTTCTCCCGGTAAGGCTGTTGTTTACCAAATCTACCATTGCCTCGAACTCAGATGAATTGTGTTCAAGATAAATATCTTCGCCGAAGCAGTGGATCGTGATGGTCTGGGGTTGGGCATTAAATACGGGTGAAACCCAGAGCAGGTCACCCGTATTCATTGCAATGATAAAGTAAATCAGCGGTACGATGACGATTACCGCCATACCAGCCATTCGCAGAAGGGAGGGCGATTGGGGCTGATCCACAAACAGTAATCGATTTAGTGCTTTAAGCGCGGGTCCATTGCATCCCGCAAGCCATCACCAATATAGTTGAAAGACAGGACGCAAATGAAAATCAACAAACCAGGATAAAAAACCTTGGCAGGCTGGGTCCACATTTCATTCTGGTATTCGTTCAACATATTGCCCCAGGTCGGAACCGGGGGTTGGATGCCGAAGCCCAGGAAAGAGAGTGCTGACTCGAGCACGATTACGCCTCCCAAGCCGAGCGTGGCGGAAACGATAATCGGGGCGAGAGAATTGGGAATCATATGCCGGGTAATAATTCCAAAGCTGCCGAGGCCGAGGGCTTTCGCCGCTTCAGTGAATTCCTGGTTGCGAAGGGACAAAACCATGCCGCGGATCAGGATCGAGGAGCTCATCCATCCAAACACGATCAAGATGACCGTGATGATCACTGCGCTGCTCCACTCGGGGGGCAGACCGGGGATGGTGAATCCACGCAGCAGCGCAGAAAAGGCCAGCAGCAGGGGAAGCAGGGGTATCGTGATCAGGAACTCGACGAAGCGCTGGATGGCTTCATCAATCCAACCTCCGTAATATCCGGAGAATGCGCCAACCATAACTCCGGTCACTGTGGCGATAATGGTAACAATAAAAGCGACTGAAAGTGAAATTTGACCCGCGTACAGCAAGCGGGTGAACACATCCCGGCCGATAGCATCTGTACCCATCAGGTGATCGAGAGAAGGAGGGTCGTTGCGTAGAATTTGCCCGTTCTCGTCTCGGGATAGATCCCGGACCGGGTCGTAAGGGGCGTACAGGGGTGCCAAATAACAGGCCAGAGCAATGAGACTGATGGTCACCATGCCAGCTACGGCCAATTTATGCCTGCGGAAACGCTTCCAAATCACCCTCCAAGGGGATTCCTCGGTGACAGTGGAAAGGGTTTCGCTTTCCAGGGAGACAACATTAGCCATATTATGAACTCCTAAGATCTCGAGATAATGAACTATGTGAAGCGAATGCGTGGGTCAATAAAGGTATAGACGATATCTCTGATCAGGGTGGCGATGACGACCAGAACTGCCACGATGAAGAGATAAGCCATGACCACAGGCCAATCATTTTGTGTCAGGGCACTGAAATACAGCCTGCCCATCCCAGGATAGCTGAAAATTGTCTCAGTCAGGATCGCTCCGCTGAAGATAGCGGCGATGTCGAAGACCAAGATAGTCACCACCGGGATAAGCGCATTGCGCAAGGCGTGTTTGATAATCACGACTCGTTCAAAAAGACCTTTGGCACGTGCCGTTCTCACGTAATCCTGCCGCAGAACCTCCAGCATGGAGGAGCGTGAATAGCGGCTCCAGCCGGCCATATACAGCAGGCTGAGCATTAAGGCTGGCAAGATCAGGTGAACTCCCCGATCGATGAGACTGCCAGGATTTACATTAATCAAGGCCAGGAAGCTGCCGGGAGGTGCTTCACGCACGGATAATACACCCGTGGAGGGCATAAATGGCAATCCCCACTGCTTAAATTGGTAAGAGAATATCAGGATCAACATCAACCCGAACCAGAAGATGGGCATCGCTGATCCGAAGAAGGCGAAGGTTGTGGCCACGTAATCCATCTTGCTGTACTGGTGCACAGCCGAGTAGATGCCGATCGGGATACCAACGATGAGAGAGAGCAGGATGGCAGTTGACATCAACAGCATGGTGTTTCCCAGGCGGCTCATGATCAACTCGGATACCGGCTGACCGGCGGCCAGCTTCCATGACCAGCCAAAATCGAAGCGCACCATGCCCTGCGTGGTGCCGTTAAAACCGGCAAACTTTCCTAATAGACCGCCCGGGCCAAACATCCAGGCTACGTTCGCCCAGCGGCCTTCTTCTGGACGCGGTTTCGCCTCCCCGGGAGGAAACTCCCAGGCTGTACCGTCAGATGTGGCTACGATAAACTTATCCCCATTAGGATTTTCGATCAGTACATCCCAGCCCTCTTGCGAGACAATAATCCCGGCAATAGCTACGTCATCTGGAGCTTTTTCTGTGGGTGGGGGTTTGACCCGCACCGCGTCAGCTTGAAATACATCTGGCGAGGTTTCTTCACCCCAAACCCAGAGCTCGTACCCAGGATTGAGCTTGGCAACGCCAGGATCAGCCCAAAAACGGTGTTTGTCGAATTCATAATACTGTTCCCCTGTTTGGTAATCAAACTTCACAATTGGAGTACCATCCCGGCCGGTCTTGATCTCTGAATACTGAGAGAGGTTGACATACACCCAATCTGCGCCAAGCCAATCATCCCCGATCAACCAGGTGATATAGCGCAGCATTAAGGGTTTATCCAGCCCGAGATAAGCCTCTAGACGGGCGATATCTGCATCACTGACCCGGGTCTTGCGGTCACCAGATATGCGCAATCCAGAAAGCGGTCCTCCGGGTGCAACGTTGAGCAGGAAATAAATGGCGAATGTGGCCATGAGAACAACGATCGACATTTGAAAGGCGCGGCGAATCAGATATGCGGTCATCTCTCAAGTACTCCTTCTTCATGGGGTTTTTGAAGCTGAATTGGACGCTGAACCTTAACCAGTTCACAATCACCCACCCTCGTAGAGCATATAGGCGCGCAAGCAGCGTTCATATTGTTAGTTTTACTAAAACGAAGCCCATAAGGTTCAAAATTTGGAGAAATCACAGCCAATTAATCATAATTTCATAAAAGATGAAGGATTATACCATGCAGGCGTACCCCAAATTTTGAGACTAAACTGCGTTTAATGCATATTTGCCCGATATTTTTCACTCAAATAAAATTCAAAATCCTTTCCAAATGCAACTTTGTGTGACCAGACTATTCGTGATTGGTTTGGAGAATTTCACCACAATTGCGGTATGCGAGCCTGAAGGGAGACCAGTGATCAGATCGAAGAGTTCAATTCGAAGGCAGGTCGCTATAAAATGAAAAAGACGGTGGTCGAAAGACCACCGTCCTTTATATTACTTAAGTTTCTAGTTTAAGAAACTGATTATTCGGCACATGCACCGAAGTCGAACTCCTCAACGTTCCACAACTCACTGTTCTCAGTGGGGTCCATGATGAAGTTGCAGAAATCGGGGCGTGTGGCAGCTAGCTTGAGGCGCAGGTACAAAGGCGCAACTGGCAGCTCTTGGGAGAAGATCAGCTGTGCTTCTGCGTGGGCCTCTTCGTAGCCAGGCTGGCCGGGGAGAGTCTGCAGCGCTGCGTTGCAAGCCAGGTCATAGGCATCGTTCACGAAGCCAGGATCGTTCTGGCCACCCCAGGCGCTCTGGAAGATGACCTCTTCACCGGTCTGGACGGAGATCATTGATTCACCACCAGGTCCAGGAGTTTGGGTTGAGAGGTACAGGTCGCAAGGCGGCTGTACACCGGTCAACCAGGCGAACTCACCCAGGTCGAAGCGGCGACCGAAGAGAGGTCCTTCAGGACCGTCAGCGAACCACTCGCCTGCGGGCATCAGGTTGATATTGGCCTGGATGCCACAACCAGCTAGGGACTGCTGGATAACGGCCGTCACCTTCTGGCGCAGGGTGGCGGTGGTGGTCTCGTAGGCAACTTCTAACAGTGTGCCGTTGGGAACTCCTTCAACACCGGAGGCGACACGCGGGGTGATGGCATCGCCATCATCGTCCAACCAGCCAACCTCGTCGAGCAATGCGCCGGCTGCTTCTGGATCGTATGGCCATACTACAGCATCTGCATTGTACAATGGGTGCTGTGGTGGGATGTATACATTGATAACCTGCGATTGTCCGAACAGGATGGTGTCGACAACTGCCTGGCGGTCCATGCACATGGTGAAAGCCTGGCGGACGCGCACATCGCTGAAGAAGTCAGGGCGGTCGCTGCCTTCCTGGTAGCCATCGTCGTACTCAATGGGTTGAATACCGAAGTCGACGTGCTCCCAAACGGTACCGGTGACGAAGGTGGCGTTGAGCTGCCCGGAAGCCTGCAGTTCGAGCAGCAGTTCGCTCTGGTCATCAAGACCGGAGGTCTGGTCTACGATGTCGCATTCGCCGGAAAGCACGGAGGCGATGTTGGCATTGGAGTTCTCGCCAACGAAGCGGAAGATGACGGTTTCGAAGATCGGTAGACCCTCGTCGGCCCGGAAGTAAGTGGGATTCTTGACAAGGGTGAGGCTGTCACCAGCGGCCCAGTCCTGGATGATGTAAGGACCATAGCCCATCGGTGTGCGGCTTGATTCTTCTGCTTCCAGCAGCTCGAGCACGGTGTACTGGCCGAGCTGGTGTTCTGGGAGGGGCTGCCAGGCATTGATGAAGTATGTGGCGTCCTTGTAGCCGGGGAGACCGGTCCAAACAACGGTCAGGTCGTCGACTGCTTCGTAGGAAGCCGAGCGCTCAGGGGTGTACTTGCTGGCACTTGAGTCGGGGTCAGAAGCGACGTTGAAGGTATAAACCGAGTCGGCAGCTGTCACGGGGGTGCCGTCAGACCAGGTAATATTGGGCTTCAATACGAAGGTAACTTCCATCTGATCGAGTTCTACATCGCCGCCTTCGTAGGCGAAGGCATCATCTGGGGTGCCACCGGCGGGGACGAGCATGATCGGGGGATCCGCTGCGGGATCGAGCAGGGCTACGTTGCCATCCGCGTCGACCACGGTGTCGCCCTCGGAGGCGGTTGCGGCAAATAACAGCGCATCACCATCGGCCAAACTGGGTTTCTTCTCCCAGATAATTGGCTGGTAGTCAAATGAGCGGTTGTTAAATCCGTTTGCGTTTGCTTCGTCGTAGATCAACTCGTGGATGTGGGCTGAGGCCAGCATGTCGGAACCATAAATAAAGTTGCTGTCAGGTTCCTGACCTTCGCAGATCACCAATGTCTTCGGGCCTTCCGGTTCTGGGGTTGGGGTAACTACCTGCACTACTTCAACCGTCTCGCCTTCGACTATCTCGGTTACGATAATTGTTTCGATGATTGTTTCGGGTGGGGGTGCAGTTGCTGCAGGTGCACAGGCTGCCAGAACCATGCTGGCAACCATAAGGACACCGAAAACAATCGCTATTTTTTTGCTACTAAACATGTGCTCCTCCATAAAGAAGATTAGGATTTGGGTAAATAACGAAATAACTCGGCGCGAATGCGCAGACCATTAAAATATCTGTGTATTGGCCTCACCTCCTTTTAAAGGTAAAAACAAAGATGCCAGTCGCCTAATAACTGGTTGAAAAACAAATTTCTGAGTGGAAAATTCATTAATATAGAAGGTCGATAAAAGTAGATATCAGGATTGGTTTAAACCAAGGCCAACTATAGCACAAGAGATGTAATTCGTCAAGAAACCTGCGATTAACCTACGGAAACCCTACGATTACCCTACGCTTATTAAACACAAAAACTCCCAGGGCGGGTGATTTCAACCCCGGAAGTTCTTTATTTCAGGTGACGATTCTTGCCATGGAAATGCGTCGATCAACGCAATAAACCATGGCCCAGGATATTAAATCGCTGGGCTGTGAAGGGGAATTGCCAGGAGATCTCTTTCTCCTGTTCTCCTTGAAGCCAGCAGCGGATTTTAGCAGCTGGGATTTTCCACCAACTGGTAAAGGCTGCTGTTCAGCCCAATCCTGGAGTATATGCTTCAGTTCAAAATCCTGATGATCCATAATCTTAAGTAAACTCGTACTGAATCTCTCGGTTTGCAGCACCCTCAATTCGCAGATGATTTTTCAATGCGTTGCGTCCGTAATGCAAACGGGATTTTACCGTTCCTTCCGGGATCTCTAATACCTCCGATATTTCGTGAAGAGAGAGATCATTGATGTAGTACATGACGACGACGACCCTTTGTGGTAGTGACAGCTTGGCGATGGCGCTTTGAATTCTTCTTGATTCATCATCCTGCTCTGAAATAAACTGCGGCGAGTATTTCACGCCAGATGACAACCATTCTGCGATATCTTCCAGCGGCTGGGTCCAGCGATGGTGACGTTTCACCCAGGTGTACGCCTGGTTTGCCGTCACCCGGTAAAGCCAGGGTTCTAAGGGTCGAATGGGATCGACGCGCGCTGCAAAGCGGTGGAGCCGGAGAAAAACGTCTTGCAGCAGGTCAGCGGCCGCTTCGGGATCGTTGCAGATTGCCAGGGCAGTACGATATACCAGGCGTCTATGACGATCATAGATCATCCCTAGTGCATCGAGACTGCCTCCTTGAACCTCAAGGATTAAATCGTGGTCGCTGGGAATAGCTGCTGTGTTGGTCATGACCGATTGTCTATAATTTACTACTACCAACTACGAAAAAAAGTTCAATTTGATCAAGAACTCTTCCATTATAATGCATATCTTTGAACGGCTTATTGATCTTCGAATCGCAACCTTAAATAAGAATCATACCTTTGGGGGTGAATTATCCCATTTTTTACTGCTTCCCTGACTGCGCAGCCGGGTTCGTGGACATGGGTGCAGTTGCTGAACTGGCATTGAGCCACTATCGGGCTGATATCCGGGAAATACCCGTCCAGTTCTTCCGGTTCGATGTCCCAAAGGGCGAGGGCCTTTAATCCGGGTGTGTCGGCTACGTACCCCCCGTCTTTCAGGGGAAATAATTCTGAAGATACCGTCGTGTGTTTTCCCTTACCTGTTGTCTGGCTGACATTTTGGATCGATAATCCTAAACCAGGTTGGATGGCGTTGAGCAAGCTTGATTTACCAGCGCCGGATGGACCAGCCAGGGCAGAGATTTTTCCGGTCAGGACTTCTCTCAACTGACCAATACCTCGTTTTTTAGGAACAGATGAGTAGATCAGTGGGTAACCGATACCTGCGTAGTGGCCAAAAAGCTGGCGGGCTTCTTGATCAGAGACCAGGTCGGTTTTGTTTGCTACGATGACAGCCGGGACGGTTTGGTGTTCGGATATGATCAAAAATCGATCAAGCATGCGCAGCCTGGGTTCTGGTTGTGCACAGGCAAAGACGAGCACGATCTGATCGGGGTTTGCAATGATGATCTGCTCGTACTCGCCACGCGGCAGGGGTGCCATGCGCGAAATCATGCCCTGGCGTGGTTCTACACTTTCGATTAAGCCTTCATCTACTCCTATCTGGCTGACAGCAACTCTATCACCGATCGCAGCTAAATCTCCTTCCCGGCGGCCTTGTTTCAAGCGCCCACGCAGTTTACAGACCAGGATGCCTTTTTCCGTTTTAACATTGAAAAACCCAGATTGTGATCGTATCACCAGACCAGGTAGAAGTACTTTGCTTGAAGGCAGGCAGTCCTCCTTATGAGGTTAGGGTTCAGGAGTTTCGGTGACTTCGGGAGTTGGAGTTTTCCAGACGCCAGGTAAGATTTCCCAGGGGAAGGGATCACGTTTGTCGAAGAAGTACTGCTGCAAGATACCTCTGACAACCGGAGCGGCGACTTCCGAACCCTCACCAGCATTTTCTAGGACGACAACAATGGCGATGTCAGGTTTCCCTTCGCGGTCTGCGTAAGTATAACCTGCAAACCAGGCGTGGGGATCACGGGGTGTATCTTGGGCGGTACCAGTTTTTCCTGCAAATTCGATCGGGAAATTTGAGAAAATCCGGTGAGCTGTACCGCGCGGATTTTCGATAACACTGATCAGCGCGTCCTGGATGGCAATCAAGGTATCTTCTGTGACCGGTAAGGTGCCGCGATCTTCGGGCTCAAAGGTCAGGCTGGCTTCACCATCAGGTGGCTGGATGCTTTCGATGATTTGTGGGCGGTAGAGCGTACCTCCATTACCAACTGCAGCGATGAAACTGGCAACCTGCAATGGTGTCACCTGCATAGCTCCCTGACCGGTAGATTGGTTGGTGGCATCCATTTGGCTCTGTTGGTCTGGAATCTGTCCGTCCTCCTCGTCAACCTGGTCAATACCTGTTGGTTCGCCCAACCCGAAGCCGCGCGACATTTCGGGAATTGCATCGGCCAGACCTTGATCAAATAAGTCAAGCCCAATATGGTAAAAATACGGGTTGCATGATCGCATTAAGCCTTCTGAGAGGGTCAGGTCCCCGCTGGCTGGCAGCTCTTTCTCATATGTCCAATCGTACAGGGTGACTCCAGGAAGTTCGGTGAACGTATTACCACAGGTGTAGACGGTATCCGGGGTATACAAACCGCTTTCTAACGCAGCTGCCATGGTAATGATTTTGAATACCGAACCCAAAGGATATTGACCCTGGGTTGCCCGGTTGAGCAGGGGGGTTTCTTCAGGGTCAAACAAATCTCCCAAGGCATACCCGCTGTTCAAATTGGATGGTTCAAATAAATTGGGATCAAAACCTGGCGAGGAGGCCATGGCGAGCACGCGACCAGTATCTACTTCCATGACCACTGCTGCCCCGCGATAGCCATCAATGGCTTGCTGAACCCCGAGCTGTAAGTCCTTGTCCAGGGTGGTGTAGATAGCCTGGGAGGCCTGTGGTGATGTTTCTGCCAGCTTGGTGACAGTCAGTCCATCCGGATCGACGACATATAAAGCACCGCCGCGCACACCGGATAGGTAATCTTCACCCCAGCTCTCGAGACCCGCTTGTCCAACCCGCTCATCCTGTCGGTATCCCTGGCGCCGGTATTCTTCGACTTGCTCAGCTGGAATTGCGCTTACGTAACCAATCACGTGCGGCGCGATGCCACCCTCGAAATAGTAGCGTGAGCGGAAAGGTCTCATCACCAGACCGGCCAGACCAGACAGTACGCTTTCCCTTTGGGCGACCGCATCTGCTGAAACAGCCATTAATGGAAGGTACCAATCAGCTCCAGGGGGAAAATCTTCATAACGTTCTGCGATCGTATCCGGGTAAATGCCGGTTAATCGATAAAGCTCGCTGAGCAAGGTGTTTTCCTGGTCCGGATCGATCTGGTCCGGGAAAATGCCCAATGCGGTTGCATCAGCTTGAGCGACCAGGGCTTGACCTTCCAAATCATAGATATTCGCCCGAGACGGGATCAAATAATCCATCCTCAAAGTATTGCCACCGCTCAATTCCGGCAGGATTAATCCTTCATCCCATTGTATGCGCCACTCGTCATCTTCCAGGTCCAGGTTCATCATAGAGTCACGCTGGATCTCGCCAACCAGGGAACTCTCCATGGTCACCATGTAGGATGCCTGGGAACTGCGGGTTTGGGTTAGCGCAGATAATATCTGTGTTTCCAAAGAATTGATTGCGGCTTCAGCCGCGACCTCACGATAATATTCTTCAAATTGTTCTTCACTGATAGCATCTTTGCTGAGCGAAGTCAGCATGCTGTACATCAGGGCATATTCCTCATTCTCCCACGCATCGAGGTATTTGCGCACCGTCTTATTCACATCCGGGGCTTGCGTGGTATTGATCCCCGGTAGCGATAATGTTGGCGTGGGCTCAATCGTTGGAGTAGCAGGACTTGCTCCCCCACTGCAGGCTGCCAGGGAAACTATGAGAATGCTCAGGACAATTGTGGAAAAATATTTCATCGCTTTCCGATATAACGAACTAAAATGATCATCTTACCGTGCAAAAACAATGCCGATTCTACCTTAGTTCACAAGGTGGGTGATTCTTGAATATGATCTCTAATAGACTTATTATCTTCCCCAATGAATGAATTCTAGTGGTCCTCAGCATCCATGGCATTGATTTTATCTAAGAGTTGACAATGGTAGCTGCCATTTGAGCGGCAGCCTTGGATACTTTCTTCCCGGAAATCCACCCCTAAACGATTGAAGATCTGCCCCAGGTGGCAGAGTGGTAATCCAACCACGTTTGCAAAACAGCCCGTGATTTTGGATACAGGTTGGAAACCACTGTGCTGAATAGCATATGCCCCAGCTTTATCCATTGGGTCTCCACTGGCGACATAATCTTCTATCTCGTGTTCATTGTAATTTCTCATCTCAACCCTGGTGGTGCACAAATCTGTGAAAATTTCTTCGATTTTCGTATCCCGTACCGCCAGGCCCGAAATGACCGTATGGGTGCGATATCGGAGCATGGCAAGCATTTCGAAGGCATGATGCGGGCTGCGTGGTTTGCCAAGAATTTGATCTCCATCGACGACAGCTGTGTCTGCGGCGATCACAACCAGGTGTTTTTCAGATAAAGGATTGAAGGCCAGAGATTTGCTGATCGCTAATCGAAGAACGTACTCTTCGGGAGATTCTCCGGGAATAACACTTTCATCGATATCGGAGGTTTGCACATGGAAATCTACTCCCATAAGGGAAAGCAAAGCCTGCCGGCGTGGAGAGCCAGAAGCTAAAATCAGCATGAGCCCAATTTTAACATAGCCGAAAATTGAAGAATAAGTTTTGCCTGGATTGAAAAATCTGGTATCTTTGGTGGAAGAGTTTTCGACATCAAAAAAAGGAGGGCAGGATGCAGGAATTATTAGATCGCATCAGGCAAGAGGGAAAAAACCTGGGTAATGGAATACTCAAGGTTGATGGCTTTATCAATCACCAGGTCGATCCTAAATTAATGGATTCTTGTGGGAAGGAGTTTTCCCGCAGATTCGGCAATATCGGCGCTACTAAGATCCTCACGGCTGAGATCTCCGGGATTGCACCTGCTATTACAACGGGATTTCACATGGGACTGCCGGTTGTATATGCGCGCAAAACAAAACCGATCACCATGCCGGATCAAGTATTTCTTACGTTGACACCCTCACACACCAAAGGACGCACGGTCGAACTGATTGTATCCCCCGAATTTTTAGCTGGAAGTGAGCGAATATTGATCATTGACGATTTTCTTGCTTCTGGCGCGACGATTCTAGGCCTGGTGCGCCTGGCACAGACAGCTGGTGCGATAATTGTCGGCATTGGCACTTTAATTGAGAAGAGTTTCGAGGGCGGACGTGAAGCGTTATCATATTTAGATGTTCCCGTTGAGTCGCTGGCTGTGGTCTCAAGCATGGAAGGAAATCAGATAAATTTTGCTGATGATTAGATTTCAAAGTGGGAAACTGACATTAGGTTTTGAGTAAATAAGAAGGTATATGTTGTGGATGATATAGCAATTCTTGATTTTGGTTCGCAATATGCGCAGTTGATCGCCCGGAAAACAAGAGAAGCCCATGTGTATTGCGAACTCCATCCCTGGGATGCACCTGCTGAGCAGGTTGTGGGTCCCGATACGCGGGGATTCATTCTTTCGGGAGGACCGGCCTCGGTATATGCCCCAGATGCACCTCAAGTCCCAGATTATGTGATCGAAAGTGGATTACCAATATTGGGCATTTGTTATGGGATGCAGGCTCTGACCCATGCGTTGGGAGGTGTTGTCGCTCCAGCAGAAGATCGCGAATATGGCCCTGCAGAGCTTCATTCTGTGAAAAAAAATCCGATCATGGATCAAGGGCGATACAAAGTCTGGATGTCGCATGGAGACCGGGTTGAGCAACCTCCGGATGGGTTTAAGGTGCTGGCCAGCAGTGACAACTCTCCAGCGGCATTCATAGGAGATACAGAGCGACGATATTTCGGGGTGCAGTTTCACCCTGAAGTGCACCATACACCACAGGGAGACCAGTTCCTGAAGAAGTTTGTGCTTGATGTTTGTGGAACAAAAGCAAACTGGACCCCTGAATCAATAATCCATGACAGTGTCAGTAAGATAAAAGACCAGGTTCGTGGTGAGCGAGTACTGGCAGCAGTGAGCGGAGGGGTTGACTCGAGTGTTGCTGCTGCCCTGGTGCATAAAGCCGTGGGGGACCAGCTGGTTTCAATATTTGTCGACAACGGTTTACTGCGCGCAGGCGAAGTCCAACAAGTAGTTAAGGCATTTCAAAAACACCTGGGCATCGAACTTGTCCCAGTAGACGCCAAGGATAAATTCTTATCCCAACTGAAATCCGTTGTTGATCCGGAAGAAAAGAGGCGTGTAATCGGCGAGATATTTGTGCGCGTATTTGAGCAGCAAGCTCTCAATTTAGGCCAGCCGCCATTCCTGGTACAAGGAACAATCTACCCTGATGTCGTGGAATCACAAGCTGCGGATCGATCTAAAGTGGATCGCATTAAAACTCATCATAATGTGGGTGGTTTGCCCGCAGATATGCAATTCAAACTGGTTGAACCACTGCGTTATTTATTCAAGGATGAAGTACGCTTGGTTGGAGAAGCATTGGGAATACCCAAAGAACTGGTTTGGAGGCAGCCATTTCCTGGTCCTGGCTTGGCAGTGCGCTGCCTGGGTGAAATAAATACGGAAAGATTAGCGCGCCTGAGGGCTGCAGATGCCATCCTCATCCAGGAATTGGAGGAATCAGGATTGCTGGTGCTCACCAGCAGTGAAAGTGGTGTTAAAGGTACGTCCCAGGCGTTTGCAGTCTTACTGCCAGTGCGTTCTGTTGGAGTCATGGGAGACCAGCGCACCTACCAGGAGGCGATCGCGATCCGGGCGGTCACCACAGACGATTTTATGACTGCAGATTGGGCGCGATTGCCGCATGACCTGCTGGCGCGCATCGCAAACCGGATCGTCAATGAAGTTCAGGGAGTCAACCGGGTAGTTTACGACATCACCAGCAAACCACCTGCAACCATTGAATGGGAATGATTGATCCTGAAAGACTCCGATGTCAATCCTGTGCTAAAATTCGGCTATGTCTCTAGCTCCTAACAGGGGCATCCTGACCCTGATTTGGATAATTATCCTGGTTTTTGGGGCTGTCAATAGGCCAATTAGTGCTCAAGAGGGGAGTCAAGTCCGCCTAGCTCCAGTAAACACACAAGATTTTCCCGTTATCAGCAGCTACTTAGATGTTCGTTCTGCTGAAGGGGAGTTTGTGCACGGTTTGGAGGCGCATAACGTCCGCATCCTCGAAAATGGAACCCAATTGCCAGTTCAAGAATTGCAGCATCTGCGCACTGGGGTCCAATTTGTTCTGGCTATCAGCCCGGGTCCCGCTTTTGAGATTCGGGATGTTCAGGGAATCAGCCGCTATGAATACCTTGCTCAAGCATTGCAAGATTGGGCTGAGGCGCGCCAGGGTTCGACTGTGGACGATTTAAGTCTCGTTGTGAGCGATGGTCCTGAGGCTACACATTTAACAGAGCTCAATCGCTGGTCAGCATATCTGAATTCATTCAATCCAACAGGTGAAGAGACAGGTCCGGATTTCGACTTATTGACCCGAGCTCTTGATATTGCTGCAGATCCAAAATCAACCCCAGGTATGTCTGGTTCAGTCTTGTTTGTAACCCCGCTGCCAGAGCAGGATGTATCCCTGGGG
>PVMK01121043.1_pt1 | contig 23146 bp, 24 predicted proteins | sample 1853481 | NCBI WGS metagenome assembly PVMK01 (sample SAMN08533507, study PRJNA380276) | Marine sediment metagenome, whole genome shotgun sequencing project. | reverse complement strand
CGCCGAGCAGCAGGTCCAGGGAGAACCGCATCCCATCTCCCCGCAAGATGCCTACTTTATCCTTGAGGCCGCCCGCTCAGTGGTGTTTGTTCCGGGATACGGTATGGCCGTGGCCCAGGCACAGCACGCAGTTCGCGAGCTGGGCGATATTCTGGAGAACAACGGCGCTGAGGTTCGTTATGCGATTCACCCGGTGGCCGGTCGTATGCCGGGGCACATGAATGTTCTGCTGGCCGAAGCCAATGTCCTTTACGAACAGCTGGCGGAGATGGATGATGTCAACCCGATGATGGAGACCATTGACGTTTGTGTGGTTATCGGCGCCAACGACGTGGTCAACCCGGCCGCCAGAGAGATCCCTTCCAGTCCGATCTATGGGATGCCGGTGATCAACGCCGACAAGGCCAAAACCGTGATGGTCCTTAAACGCTCCATGGCCGCCGGATTTGCCGGTGTGGACAATCCCCTTTTTGTCAGGCAAAACACGCGCATGCTCTTCGGCGATGCCAAAGCGTCACTGCAGCAGCTGATATCGGAGTTCAAAGAAGCCTGACAACCGGTCCCCGGCTGTCAACCGTTACATTTGTTTTATTGGTTTGATTAGTTGTATTTGTTAAAGCGAACCAATTGAACCAATCGAACTAATCCAACCAATGGAACAAGTCGTTTTTCCTTGAACCTCTGAACCTGGACGTTGAACCCTGAACCCAGACACCTTAAGACTATGGACAAGAAAATTACGCTGATCGCGGAAAAAATTAGGCAACGCGGCAAAAATATCGTATTTACAGGCGCCGGTATTTCCACCGAAAGCGGCATACCGGATTATCGCAGCCAGGGCGGTATCTGGGACAAGTTCCGCCCGGTCTATTTTGACGAATTTATGAGTTCCCGCGACGCACGTGAGAAATACTGGCGGAAATGGAAAGCGCTTTACAGGGGGATTACCCGGGCCGAACCGAATACCGGGCATGTATCCATTGCAAAACTTAACCGGATGGGCCTGCTGAGTGCGGTGATCACTCAGAATGTGGACGGGCTGCACCAGGCATCCGGGCTGGCGGATGAAAAAATAATCGAGCTTCACGGCAATACCCGGCGCATCCGATGCATGACCTGCCGCAAAATTACGCCCACCGAAGAAATTCAAGAACGTTTGGATTCCGGCGATCCGGCTCCGGATTGTAAATGCGGCGGCTATTTAAAGCCCGATACGATTTCATTCGGCCAGGCCATGCCGGTAGTCGAGGTTGAGAGAAGCCACCGCTCTTTCTCAGACATGTGATTTTTTTCGTGGTGGTGGGATCGACGCGTGCTGGTTCAGCCGGCCGCTCACATGCCGATTTACGCCAAACAAAATAGCGCCTTTTTGGCCATCGTCAATCTGTCTGAAACACCCTGCGATAATATGTGTGATGTGCTCATCCGCGATAAAGCCGGCGAGGTGTTGCAACGGATTGTCGAAGCGGTCGGTAAAGGTGGATAAGGTGTCAGGTGTCGGGAATAAGTAGGTTTCAGGTGTCAGTGTTCAAGTGTCAGAGGTCAGAGAACAGCGACTGTTACTCGATATCAACAAACTGCCTTCTGTTTTCTGCACTCTGACTTCTGTCTTCTGTCATCTGTCTTCTGAATCTGACACCCGACACCTTGGAAACTATCGAACCTTAAGATTATCAATGACCTTGACGGTCCCGTCGGTGCTGCGGGAAATCTGAATGGCCCGATCCTGCTGATACCGGCTGCTGACGATCCCTGTAAGGGTGACAACACCCAGATAGACGTCGACATCGATATTCAGAGAACGCACCTCGGGTTCGGCGATCAGCTTGGCTTTGATTTTATTGCTGATCACGTTGTCGGTCCAGATATCTCCGAACTTTCTTTCACCGATCTGGATATTATTCGTGACGGACTTTACTGCCGGCACACGATGAGCGATTTGTGAAGCGCGGGCGGATTCTTCCCGGGTAGCGACGGCTCCCCGTTAGGGTGACGTGGCCGCCGATGGTGTCGACATCAATCTGCCGGGCTTTAACGATATCGTCTTTCAGCATTTCATGGTTAATTCGTGTGGTGATCGTGGAATCATCCAGCATGCGTCCAACCGGGTTTTCGCCGGCTTCATGTCTCCCGGCGCATCCGGAGATCACAAACAACAAAACGACAAACAAAATCAACTGCTTTTTCATGACCAATACTCCCTTATTGGGTTAATTTCATTTCAGCAAAAAGATGCAAAAATTATGCTAAAACACGATCAAAAAAATAAACTATAAAATTTCAAATACTTATGAGGCAATAAGCCCTCAAACCGTTCAAAGAAGTGTATACAAAATGTCAAATAATGGTTATCAATATGTCAAATAATTGATGAAAGCAGGGACGAAACAAATGCAGATCGTAAATAATCTTCACGCCTTTATCTGGCAGTCGCCGACAGCTAACAATTGCAATGCCTATTTTATTGACGGTCCGACCCGGATCCTGATTGATCCGGGCCACCGGGCCCTCTGCGACCATGTTGAACTCGGATTAAGGGATTTGGGTCTGAAAACCGATGATATCGATCTGGTCATCTGCACCCATGCCCACCCGGACCACCTTGAAGCCGTCCCGCTATTTAAGGAAAAATCCGCCTTATTTACGCTGCACGAGATAGAATGGGATTGGGCGGCAACCATTGGTAAACAAATGAGTGCTGCCTTTGGAATCGATATTGATGCCCTGACGCCGGACTTTTTTCTGAAAGAGGGGACGCTTTCCCTTGACGGTCTTGAAATGCAGGTTTTCCTGACCCCGGGTCATTCTCCCGGTTCGATCTGTCTCTACTGGCCGATGCAAAAGGCACTGTTTAGCGGAGACCTGGTATTTAAGGACGGACTTGGACGTACTGATTTGCCCGGAGGCGATGGGGCCCTGATCAAAGAAAGCATTAAGCGCATGTCGCGTCTGGAGGTTGAATTGCTGCTATCCGGACACGGGGAAATCATATCCGGAGCTCGGGAAGTAAAGTCAAACTTTGACCACCTTGAAGAATTCTGGTTTGGATACGTCTAAATCCAGAAGACAGAAATCAGAGGACAGAAGATTGTCGATTGCGGATTGCAGATTAGCCACAGACCCACGCAGACTCACACAGACAAATCTAACCATCTTAAGCTGTATTTTCAGGCAACTGAACGACCCTCGTCTGGAAGACGAGGGGTTCTGAAAGAGGTTGATTGAAATCAACTTGCTTTGTCATGCCGGACTTGATCCGGCATCCAGACACCTAAGATCTTGAAAACGCACTGGATTCCGGGTCAAGCCCGGAATGACGAAAACACCGTTAGGCGTTGTTCTGCCAATTACGACACAGTCTGCTGCGCGGGAATCACAAAAGTCGCAAAGCGACAATAAAAACTTTTCTTCGCCTAAAGGCGAGGGGTTTCAACCATCCCCGAGCGGGACACTAATTGACTAAATCTGCGGGCGATAGAACCCTGACCCCTGAACCATTAAGACCCCTGCCAGATTAAGCCGGAAAACGACAACTCAGAGCCCCTGGAGGACAACTCAGGCCGGAAAACGACAACTCACAAATAAAGTGTCGCTGAACGAAGATGATTTTACAATAATAAAAATTAAGGTTTACTTGACTTGACAACCATCATTTATGATATCTGTAATCGTGGTATTGGTATGGGGTCGAGCCATTTCTTGACAAATATAATCCTCATATGTACGATAACCCGTATCTCCCCGAAGTTTTTTCGCCAGGCTTCATCGATTTCCAGGTTGGGAACAACTGCCGAGCCTGAAATAAAATATGTCTTCGCAAGTTTATTTTTTAAGGTTTTAGAGCGTTTCTGAGCAGCTGTGTCGATGACGTCATGAAAATCCTGCAAAACTGATGCGATCCCGTCAAAGTCAGACACCTTGAATTGCGCGAGCAGTTCAAAAAGTTTTTGATTGTCCTTTGCCCCTAAACGCCATTTGTTTACCCTAAATTTAGTGCACAACCATCCGATCATGTATTACAGAAAGCCTCAAAAAAAGGAGCTTAGAAATGAAAAAGTCTATAATTCTGGTCATTTTTACTTTTTTCATGATGTTATCACATCTCAGCATAGAGCCCGTTAAGTGCTAATGCCGGCGAAAATGATTGTATCCTCGAAGCATCGGTAGATGTAATCGTAGAGGTATGGAATCTAGATGAGCAAGGCAATAAAGGGCCTCGCATCTGGAAAGGATTAATTAAGCAAGGTGAGCAGAAACGCATTGTAAGTTCGCATGGCCGAATTCGGTATGCGCGATCCACAAATGTTAAAGAAGCAAACAAGCCGCTTTCAGGCGATATCGGTCGCTGGTGCGACAACGGAAAGATAATCGGCGTACCTTAAAAGCGGATTTAAAATTCGATAACTGATCCAAAATGGAGGATCACCTAATGAATCGTATCCTTTTGGATTATCGTTCAAATTGTGGATACATAATCTGAAAAAAAAATATTTTGAGTATTTATAGGGGGATCGAAAAATGAAGGCAATTATATCGGGTATCCTATTCATTTCCACGGTTCTTTTTATTGGTTTTATGTTACCTATTGGAACATCTGCTGCTGAATTTACATGTTCGATTAAGGCCGGCCGGCAAGATACACATGTCGTCGTCGATGATTATGATCGCGATGGGAATCGGTTGCCCAGAGGCGGGGTAGTGTTTAGCGGCGTAATTAAAAAAGGTCAGCGTCAATCCATTAAGAGCCGGTATGGTAAAATTCGCTACAGTTATAGACTGTATAATCAATCTCGAACCAGTGGCCGAAATTTTCAAAATTGCGAGAGAGGTAAAATAATTCAATTGCCATAAACTTTCATCAAAAGGGATTTCCCTGCAACGCTAATCTGGCGCAATCCATACTCGCTCAAAGCCAGAATGTTGGAAAATCAGGAACTAAAAGCAAAATTCAATGATCTTTATTCACAATTCAAGCTTTGACCCCATGCTCTCTCAATGACAGGAAAAAAAAAGATAAGCCGTGCAAACGAAAAACCGGGAAATACAAATTGTTGAAGATGCAGAAGCAGTCAGCCGCACAGCTGCTGAAATGATGGTCAGCCAGGCTCTGCAAAACTTAAAGTCAAAGGATTCCTTCGCAGTAGCACTTTCCGGAGGTTCAACGCCGAAGAACATGTTTGCCATACTGGCCAATGATGCGGCCCTTCGCGAACAGATGCCCTGGGACAGCGTGCACTTTTTCTGGGGCGATGAACGCCATGTTCCGCCCGATCATGCCGACAGCAATTACCGTATGACGAACGAGGTCATGTTCTCCAGGGTGCCGGTCCCTCCTGAGAACATCCACCGCATCCGGGCAGAAAACCCTGATGCAGGCAAGGCAGCAGAAGATTATGAACAGGAGCTACGGAGATTTTTCAAGCTTGAGACCGAACAACTACCTGCTTTTGATTGCGTGTTTCTGGGAATGGGGCCTGACGGACATACGGCATCACTTTTCCCCGGAACAAAGGCGTTACATGAGCGCAAACAACTTGTCGTGTCGAACTGGGTCGCTAAATTTCAGTCTTTTCGTATTACCCTGACAGCACCCGTATTGAACAATGCCGACACAGTGATCTTTCTCGTAAGTGGTGAAGAAAAGGCTGAACCGCTGCGGGTCGTCCTTGAGGGGCAAAAGCAAACGGACCGATTCCCCTCTCAGCTTATTGAACCGACTCATGGCAAGTTGCTCTGGCTTGTAGACCGGGCAGCTGCAAGAAAGTTGAGGGGCTAGTAAAGAATCCGGATCCGAATTGGAGATCTCGGATCTCGGATTTCAGTGTTCAGGTGTTCAGGTGTCAGGTGTCGGGTGTCATGCAAGGCTTTCTCGACAAGGGGCGCATGCAGCCGCTGCTGGAGGCCATGCCGGTAAAGATTATCATCAACGACCGCACCGCGCTTTACGGTCCTGCGTTGTATCTGGAGGCCGTCAAGGAAGGAACAACCGGGGGGACTGACGGTAGGTGAATTGTTTTAAAAGAGCAGCTTCGTATCTTTAATGAATTCGTAAAAAGTCGAATTCATCAAGTGTTTGGTGTTTCGTGTTGGGTATGAAATATATAATGCAATATCGGTATGTTAGAATACTAAACACTAAATACCAAATACAAAACACATTCGTAAAAAATTTGCTTTTCTGACTTTTTACGGGAGTATCATTTTTAATCCCGAAAACAAAGGAAAATAGAAAAATGACGGAACATTGTGATATTGGACTCATCGGTCTGGCCGTGATGGGCCAGAATCTAATTTTGAATATGGCCGACCATGGTTATCAGGTGGCCGCTTACAACCGGACAACCAGTAAAATTGATGAATTTATAGCGGGTCCGGCTCAAGACAAGTCAATTGTGGGTTGTTACAGCCCCGAAGAACTGGTAAAAAGCCTTAAGCGACCCCGGCGCATTATGATGATGGTAAAGGCGGGCGATCCTGTCAGTCAGACTGTCAAGCAGTTTGTACCGCTGTTGGAACCTGGAGACATCATTATCGATGGCGGCAACTCCTATTATCATGACACTGAAAGGCGGCTCGAGGAACTTGAAACGACCGGTATTCTGTACCTGGGAGTCGGGATCTCCGGCGGTGAGGAGGGCGCGCGTTATGGTCCCAGCATTATGCCCGGCGGGTCTGAAGATGCATGGCCCCACGTAAAAGCCATCTTCCAGGGGATCTCTGCCAAGGTGGGTCCCAACAATGATATTCCCTGCTGCAAGTGGATCGGTGCCGGTGGGGACCGGTCACTATGTGAAGATGGTTCACAACGGCATAGAATATGGCGATATGCAGCTCATCTGTGAAGCTTACAGCCTCCTTAAGGATGGCCTGGGTCTTTCCAATGATGAGTTGTATGACGTCTTCGCCCAGTGGAATGCGGGTGATCTCGACAGCTACCTGATTGAGATCACAAGAGACATCTTCTCGGTTGTGGATCCGAAGACTGGAAACGCTTTGGTCGATATGATCCTGGACAAGGCGGGTCAAAAGGGAACCGGGGTCTGGACTGCCCAATCGGCTCTCGATCTGTTCGTTCCGACGACGTTGATAACTGAAGCGGTGTTCGCCCGTAACTTGTCGGCTTTGAAAGAGATGCGTGTCCGGGCTAGCAAGATTCTCTCCGGACCGGAGGCTGCCATAGAAGAGTTACGTGAATCGGTCAACCGCGAAGAGTTCATCGAGTCGGTTCGACAGGCCCTTTATGCTTCTAAGATCTGCAGTTATGCTCAGGGATTCTTCGAGATGAGGGCTGCGGCGGAAAAATATGGCTGGGATTTGAAATATGGTGAAATTGCACTGCTCTGGCGGGGTGGATGCATTATCCGGGCCGCTTTCCTGGAACGGATTAATGAAGCATTCAACCGGGATCCTGAATTGGAAAACCTGTTGCTCGATCCTTACTTCAAAGAGGCGGTGGAATCGAGCCAGAACGGCTGGCGCAATACCGTAAGCACGGCAGCCCGGATCGGGATTCCAATTCCGGCAATCAGCGCCGGCCTAACCTATTTCGACGCTTATCGATGTGAGCGACTGCCTCACAACCTGCTGCAGGCCCAGCGAGATTATTTCGGAGCGCACACCTATGAACGCCTCGATGAGGAGGGTGTTTTCCATTCAGACTGGTTAGGAATGCGGCGTGAACCGAAATAAAGCTGCTGGTTGTTTCAATATCTATTGGGCATTTATCATAGATTAAGAATTCAAGGAAAAGCATATGGGAGGAGGTATAGAAGAGGCCACCGACCCGTGGTCGGCGGCGCGACCGAACCGGCAGACGAACGACCCGTCGTGGCCGCCTGGGCACCCCCGGTTATGAGCGCGAAGGCAGCCGTCTCCTTGCAGAAGGACTCTACGTCGACCTGCCTCCCTGGGGTTACCATGTTTTTGAGATGACGTTCATCCCGTAGCCGGGGTCCGGGGCCTGACAGGGATTAATTATCAAAGCTTCGGGTTTCAGAGTTCAGGATTCAGCTATTGTATTTCTTATTCCTCATATGAAACTTCAGGTGATCGGAACAGTAAAAAGATTGAACGTCAAACATCGAATTATGATGACGCTATGCTTTATCGATTTTAAATTAAACGGAACCAAAGCCTGTGGCGAACCGTTTAGCCCCGAGCTCACAGCCGAAGGGCTTAGCCGAATCGAATTTCGCAGGGTAGATACATTTTGCTCGGTCTTTTTTTAATTGATAGAATACATTATTCGACGTTGGACGTTCGATGTTCGATGTTCGATGTTCATTAGTTTTTTTTCGATTAGACCGGCCGTTTTTTTGGCCGTCGGCGGCGCTGAAACCTGACAACCGAAACACCAAGCCTAACACATCGAAAGGAGGTAATACCAACTTGCTTCACAAAGCCAATCCCACCAAAACCAAAAGCTGGCAGCATCTCAGCGAGCATTTTGAAAAAATAAAAGATGTGCATATGAAAGATCTTTTTGCAGACGATCCGCAAAGATTTCATCGATTTTCGATTCGATTTAAGGATATCCTGCTAGATTACTCTAAAAACCGAATTACAGAAAACACATTGCAACTGCTGCTTGAGCTGGCAGATGAAATCGGTCTCAGCGATGCCATCCATCAAATGTTTGACGGCGCAAAAATCAATGAGACCGAAAACCGGGCAGTTTTACACGTCGCTTTAAGAAATAGGGAAGATTCAACGATTGAGGTAGATGGCAACGATGTCATACCGGAAGTCAACGCCGTTCTGGATAAAATGAAAGATTTTTCGAATAAAGTGATTTCAGGTGAGTGGAAGGGATATAGCGGTCAAAGAATTTCCGATATCGTAAATATTGGTATCGGCGGATCGGATCTGGGACCGGTAATGGTAACGAAAGCGCTTAAGCCCTATGCAAAAGAAGGACTAAGCGTTCATTTTGTCTCAAATATTGACGGGACGCACATCGCGGAAACCCTGAAATTATTGAATCCCGAAACCACCTTGTTTTTGATCGCTTCTAAAACCTTTACCACACAGGAAACCATGACCAATGCGTTTTCGGCCCGCAGATGGTTTCTGGAGGCTGCCAAGGATGAAACCCATATACCCAAACATTTTGCAGCGCTTTCCACAAATACTGAAAAAGTAGAAGAGTTTGGTATAGATAAAGAGAACATGTTTGTCTTCTGGGATTGGGTCGGCGGACGGTATTCGCTGTGGTCGGCCATCGGTTTATCCATCGCCTGTTATATCGGGTTTGAAAACTTCAGCGAACTGCTCCAGGGTGCTTTTGAAATGGATCAGCATTTTAAAAATAGCCCTTTTGAAAAAAATATCCCGGTAATTCTGGCGCTGATAGGGATCTGGTACAACAACTTCTATGGCGCTCAAACGGAAGTGATTTTACCCTATGATCAATACATGCACCGCTTTGCGGCCTATTTCCAGCAAGGCAACATGGAAAGCAACGGCAAGTCAGTTGATCGCAGCGGCGGGAGGGTTACCTATCAAACCGGCCCGATTATCTGGGGTGAGCCCGGCACCAACGGCCAACATGCCTTTTATCAGCTCATTCATCAGGGTACTAAATTAATACCGGCCGATTTTTTGGCGCCGGCCGTCAGCCATAATCCAATTGGGGAGCACCACAATATCCTGATGTCGAATTTTTTCGCCCAAACCGAAGCGCTTTTAAACGGTAAAACCAAAGAAGAAGTGATCGCCGAGTTGAAAAACGACGGCAAAACCGATGATGAAATTAAAGCCCTGACACCGCATAAAATGTTTGAGGGCAACAATCCCACCAATTCTATTTTGTTTAAAAAACTATCCCCACGGGTATTGGGCAGTCTGATTGCCATGTATGAGCATAAGATATTTGTGCAAGGGGTGGTTTGGAATATTTTTTCCTTTGACCAATGGGGCGTAGAGCTCGGCAAGCAATTGGCGAAAAAAATCCTCCCCGAATTAAGAGGCGATAAACCGCTGGATTCACATGATTCCTCAACCAACGGATTGATAAATGCCTACAAGGAAATGAGATAAATCATAGAAAAAAAATGACCCCGGGTGGCTCTTTTTGCCCATCAAAACTAGAATAGGAGGACATGATGCAATCTTTTGATATCAATTCAAAACGTCGGGCGAAAAACATTGGATTCATATCTACCCGCCTTGCGGGTACGGATGGTGTTTCACTTGAAACGGCAAAATGGGCCGACGTCTTTGAGGCCCATGGGTTCAGCTGCTTTTATTTTGCAGGTGAGCTTGATCGCCCGAAAGAGTCTTCATACCTGGCCGAAGAGGCCCATTTCACCCATCCTGAGATCGAGTAGATTCAATGAAAGTGTTTTGGTGTGACCAAACGTGACCGTTCCGTAACACGCAAGATCGAGGAGATCAAAGAAAAACTGAAGGATGACATCTATGCTTTTATTGAAAAATTTGAAACCGATATCTTGATTCCGGAAAGAGGAGAGGGGTCAAAGCTTGAATTGTGAATTATTGTTGACCCGAGCACTCAGTATTGATAATTGTGGCTACCATGAGTAGATCCTGGCGGATTGAATACGAGGGAGCCTTATATCACCTGCTATCGCGGGGAAACGAGGGCAAAGACATCTTTGATGATGACAGAGACCGTAAAATCTTTTTAAAGACTGTTGGGGAGATGTCGGAGCGTTTCGCGATGAGTGTTTATGCCTATGTACTGATGGGCAATCATTATCACCTTATGGTTCAAACTGAGAGAGCCAATCTAAAGAAGGCGATGCATTGGTTCGGCACCACTTACACCCAGCGCTTCAATATTCGCCATTCCCGTAAAGGACATCTGTTTCAAGGCCGCTATAAAAGTATCCTTGTGCAAAATGACGCGTACTTGTTGCAGCTTTCCTGCTACATTCACCGCAATCCATTAAGAGCAGGAATTGTCAAACGGCTTGCCGATTACCGTTGGAGCAGTTATTTATCGTATGCGTATGGCCGAAAAGCCCCTGAATGGCTTCAGACTCAGTTGATTCTGTCTCAGTTTAAAAACGAAGATCGATACAAAAGTTACCGCGAGAAGGTTCAAGGGTATGCCAAGGAAGAAAAATTGCTTTGGGAGGATATGCGACACGGGCTATTTTTAGGGACAAAGGGCTTTGTTGAAAGAATCCGCAAAGATTTTTTGCCTGCAGCGCCTGATCCGGCCATCGTCCAGCAAACGCAATTGGCAAAGCATTATGATCCAGTCAGTATTTTGAATAAAGCCGAAAAAATTCTCAAATGTGATGTGAAGCGTTTTTTAAAAACCGGGCGTGTGTTAGGAGCCGAAAAAGAAACGCGGGATTTGATGATTTATTTAATTTGGAAAGCAGGCGTTTTAACAAACGATCAAACCGGTCAATTATTTGGGTTGAGCTACTCAGCGGTAACTCATGCTGTCAAATCGCTCAAAGCCAGAATGTTGGAAAATCAGGAACTAAAAGCAAAATTCAATGATCTTTATTCACAATTCAAGCTTTGACCCCTGTTGATATTTCGGACGAAATTCAAAACCTTGCGACCGAGCCAAAGAGGAATGGTGATCTGCTGCTCGCGATGAACAAGAAAATGAATGCACTCATCGAAGCCGAGGTTGGTGTACCCGATGACGGCAGCTTTCTTCCCGGTGAACACGCTGATTGGGCAGCCACGAAGTTTGATCCATAAAGCCAAAAAAGAGGAGGTTATCATGATTAGGAATATGCTTTATTTTGCAGTTACGTTAGCTTTGTTAACCGTTTTTGCTGAGAAATCAAATTCTATTGAATTCAACAGTTTGGCCGATCAGTCGTCTTTTCGATGTTCGGAAGGGGTAGTTGCTATAGGTGATTTAGATAGAGATGTTCGGGAAAAATGTGGCGACCCTTTGCGGATCGGAAGAAGACAAGATTTTGGGCCTGTCTGGATATATTATGAAGATCAGGCGAATTTTATGTACTATCTTGTATTTTTGCATGGAAACTTGCAGCGCATTGTAAGTGCACCCTGTAGCCCTGATAATCCTGAATGTTTTGATTTAAGATAACAATCGAATAATGCGTATCAACGTGAATTATCCTGCCAGCAGTTTGGTTTTCGCTTGATTTAGTTTCGCCTCAAACTCAGCCCTTATCTGCCCGGTCTTTTCTCGCCATTCATCGTCTATTTCCAGATTGGGGACCACTGCCGAACCGGAGATAAAATGGGTTTTGGCAAGCTGCTCTTTTACGATCTTGCGACGTTCCCGGGCAGCCGTGTCGCGGACAGCCTGAAATTCCTGCAAAACCGATGAGAGTCCTTCAAAATCAGACACCTTAAATTCGGCCAGCAGATCAAACAGCGCCTGATTGTCCTTTGCGAGTTCGATCTGGCCGCATATTTCTTTGATCAGATGTTCGTTTCCCGACAGGTCATGGTCTTTTTGCAATTTTTGGTATTCGGATTTAAAATTGTCAGCGCTTAGGGCCTGGTCCGTAAATTTCTGCAGCAGACCGCGAATCCGGCTTTCAATTTCTTTATTCTTCTGTTCCTGTCTTTCTTTATCACTGAGACTTAGATTCTTGGTTTTTTCCATAACCAGATCTAAGGTGCTTTTAATCTCTGCCATTTAACGCCCCTCGATACATAAAGACAAAATCTTAAAAAATTATATCATAATAGAAATTTATAATCCCGTTAAGTGGTTAAACTCGAAGCACGAAATACGAAATTCGAAACAAATTCAAAATCATAAATTCAAATGTCCAAAACTTTGTTTTTGAATTTTGGTCATTTGATATTCGGATTTGTTTCGACCAATTTTATTAAATCAGGCGATATTCGGATTTCGGATTTATCAAGTAAAACTCTTTCTTCAGCGATAAGTATTTCGCAAAATTACCAAATAAATTAAAACAATATTTATTACTTGGCTCATTATTCCGGCTGAATCAAGCGGTCCAGGATAAAACCGTGGAAGCTGTCCCCGCTGCCGGCGATAAAGACCCAGCCTAAATGGGTCAGGCACATGGTACAAAAACTAATCCTCCAGGCATAACCGCTGAACCAGGTAAACTCCGTTGAAGGTGGCCCTGCGTAGCCGCACCCCTGTGCATATTTAAAGCAGCCAATTTCAAAAACGACCCCGTGGGGATTGGCGAAGGTGTGATGGTGCGCGCCCTGGATCGTAATGCGCTCCGCCGGTCGGGTGATGGCCTGGTGGCATTGGCGGCAAAGGATGTATTCTTCTTCTTCGGGAGATTGTTCTGCGGCTTCCTCTTCGGCCAGCTCCGGTGCCTGCTTGCCATCTTTTTTCCTGGAACGCTCACGAAATAAAGGTGTATGAACGATCTCGACCGTTTCCATTTCACCTGTCCCTAATTCAGGGTAAATAAACCACCCTTCATGTTATTTGAAAAGCGATTTTTTAAGAACCGCTTTATTGTACGCACCGATGATGTCCCGGCGGCTGACCACACCCTCCAGTTTGGAAGGTTCATGCACAGATACAACCGGCAAAACCGCAAAATCTTTTGAGCTGATCTTTTCCAACGCCGTCCACAGATTGTCCTCCATGGAAATGGTCACTAGATCGGTGGTGGCCAGATCCTTGACCACAACCAGGTCTTTCAGGTTTTCGTCAAAGATCGCTTCGCTATAGTCATTAAACGATAGGATGCCGGCCAGTTCATTTTGGGCATTGAGCACCGGAAAGCTGTTGAACTTGCTTTTGGATATCTTCTCGGCCATTTTCCCCAGCGGTAATGCTTCCGGCACGGTTTCAACATTTGCGTTCATCACCTCTTTGACAAACATTGATTTTAAGACATTGACCTCTTTACCTTCTTTGATATCGATGCCGCGTCTGGCCAATTTTAAGGTATAAATTGAATCCCTCAGCAGATGCCCGCTGGCGATTGTTGCAATGATGCATGCGAGCATGAGCGGAAGAATGATTTTGTAATCACCGGTCATCTCAAACAAAATCAAAATGGCCGCCAGGGGACCATGGGTGGTGGCGCTCACCACCGCGCCCATGCCCACAATGCTATAAGCCCCGGGAGATGCGGTGATGCTGGGGAACAGCTGATTAACCACGGCTCCGAAAAATCCCCCGGCCATGGCTCCCAAAAAAAGTGACGGCGCAAAAATTCCGCCGGAGCCCCCGGAGCCGATGGTGATGGATGTAGCCAGAATTTTAACCCCCCACCAGAACCAGCAAAAGCCACCAGGCCAGCTGCTGCATCAACGCCATGTCAATGGCCCCATAACCGACACCCAGAACCTGCGGAAAAACCAATGAAGCGGCCCCCAGAACCAGCCCGCCGATTATTCCCTTGAGATATTCGGGAAATTTAATCTCATCAAAAAAATCTTCGATTCGATAAAGGGTTTTGGTGAATGTCACCCCCGCCACGGCACAAAAAAGGCCCAATACCAGATACATGGGAAATTCCCAGGCGCTGACCAGCTCATAGGCCGGAACGATAAAGGCGGGCGTATCACCCAGAAACCCACGTGAAACAGCGGTGGCAACCACGGAGCTGATCACAATCGGGCTAAATGTCGCCAGGCCGAAATCGCCCAGAATCACCTCCAGGGCAAACATGGATCCCGCTATGGGGGCATTAAATGTGGCGGCAATGCCGGCGGCCGCACCGCATCCAACCAGCGCCCGCATACGGTCTGGTGAAACTTTTATAAATTGACCCAGGACCGATCCGATGGCCGAGCCAATTTGAACGATCGGGCCTTCCCGGCCGACAGAACCGCCGGTGCTGATACAGATGGCGGAAGCCAGCGATTTAACCACCACCACCCGCTTTCTGATCACCCCGCCCTTGAGCGCCACAGCTTCCATCACTTCCGGCACACCATGCCCCTTGGCCTCTCTGGCAAAAAAATAAACCAACGGGCCCACAATCAAGCCCCCAATTGTCGGGATTGCCACACGATAATACCATGGAAAATTTACCACCAACTCCAGCAAATCGTTCTCACCGCCATAAGCCAGGGTCTGAAAGAAGTCGATCAAATACCGAAATCCCCACAGCTCCCATTCCGCCCGCCAGTCCCACCATAACCGCCAGTACGGCCATAATTGTATGTTCGTTGGATTGTAGCTTTTGCCAATTGAACCTGTTTTTTAAAGTGCTAGTGCTCATCGAACTCCCTGAAATTTATAGTGGTTGTCAAAAAACCGTTGCGGTATTAAACGTTTTTTTCTACAACCTACTTATGCCCCTATTCCGTATTTCGGTACATTATGATGGAAAGCGGTATAACGTGGCTGATAATTATACAAATACTTGTAAGCGCATGCGGGTTCACCTCTTAGTGCCTGAAAATATTTATGATTTTTATATATGGCGTTAGACGACAGTGTCAAGGATTATACCGGTTGTCATAAATATGTTCCGTTTGCCGGATTCGCTAACAAGAGAAAATGTAATGTGTAACAGCTTAAAATTATTACAAACATGACAACCGCTATAAATCATTGCGCATACATACACAGCGATTTGAAAGTTTGACCGCTTTGGATAGCTTTCATGCCGGCCATTCGCCCGTAAGATGCGCTGTGTATAATCAAACCAGGACTTGACATCAAGAAAAAAATACATATATTTGCAACAAAAAAAGTGACATAGAGAGTTAACTGCCTGATATTTTTTATATCAATCTCAAGAGGATGAATATGCCGTTTTATGAGTTTCAATGCCCGGAAGGCACAATAACCGAAAGCCTGGTCCCCATGGGTACCGCGCACATCAAATGCCCCAAGTGTAACAAGCGGGCCAAGAAGATCATGTCAGCCCTGTTCGTTTAAATTGGTCGGGGGCGGATGGTATGCCGATGGGTATTCTTCAACAAAGAAAGCCTCGGGCAAAACTTCTACCAAAAGCGCTAAAAAGGAAACTAAAAATAAAAAACCGTGATCGAACCTTAGCTTGAAGGTCAGTACAAATTCGGCATAAAATTTTGTCACCCAACACGTTATGTGAAAGCCGCACACCCTACTTTTCCATTTCATAATAGTTTAAGCATCCCTCCTGTGGTTCTGCGACAGGGGGGTTATTTTTTTTCCGGCAAGATCATTTTCTTCCATTTCAATACCGCCCGCCTGGCGCTCGGGTGACCCTATCGCGATGCAAGAGGTGAAATGTGGAATCAAAATGTGAATATTCAAGCATACAAATCCCCAATGATCCCAAGTATGCAACCGCAGCTGCCATCTATGTATGCGAAATCGCCCGTATGATCGGAATGCAAAACCAAGAATTAGAATCTCTCGAAAAAGGTATTATCGAAGCCATCAACGCCCTGATCGGGTATTCCTTCGAAGCCGGTGAAAAAGGTATCCTGGAGGTATTCTGTGAACGCATTGCTGAAGGTCTTAAGGTGAGCCTGCGGGATAAAGGACTGCCTTTCGGGGCTGTAGATGCAGAATTATCAATCACTGAAGGTCAGGTTGACGACCTCCCCGGAATGGCAGAACCGATTTCCCATCTAAAGCAATACCTCGATGAAATTCGGCTGCACAATCTGGGTCCCCAAGGCAAGGAGCTGGTTTTAATAAAGCATCTCAAAAATAAAAATATCACTGACTATTACGCCGCCTGCGACCTGGAGCCATATGAACCATCGCCACCGCCAATTGCCTTGTCCGCCGATCAATTAAAATGCCGGGTCCGGCAGATGAAACCGACCGATGCCGCCGAAGTATCAAAAACCATATATAAAACTTACGGCTATACCTATCCCCATGACTATGTCTACTATCCCGAAGAAATTATCGCCCTGAATAAAAGCGGCCGGATTTTCTCTGCCGTTGCCATTGCCGGTGATAAAGAAATTGCCGGATATGGTGTCTTTCAAATCTGGCAGGAAAACCCTCAAATCGTTGAAATGGCCCAGGGTGTCGTCAAACCGGAGTTTCGCTCCCTGGGGTGTTTTCGCAATATAACCCAATATCTGTTAGATCAGGCAAAATCCCGCGGCCTCAAAGGCGCCTTCGGGGAGGCGGTTACCAATCACACGGTATCGCAGCATACGGTTCATGGATTCGGTTTCAGAGACTGTGGATTGAGACTGGGATTGGTACCGCCAAATACCTTGTTTAAAGGCATGAATGGCAAAATTCCTTATCGGGTGAGCAATCTGGTGCAATTTTTATATCTGCAACCGCCGCCGGCGCTCTCTATAGAGATTTATGCGCCGCCGCATCACAAAGACATAATTGCCGCTCTGTATAAAGGACTGGGTGTTCGGCCTGAGATTAAAAAGGCGCTACCGGCGAAAACGAAAAAGGCCGCAGCGACATCGATCGTTAAAATAAAGCAGATCGCATCAATGAGTTATGCCCGCATTATCATTGACCGCTATGGTCAAAATATCGTCGACGAGTTAAAAACCAGCGTAAAGGAACTGTGCCTGAGTAAAACCGAAATTGTAAATCTTTTCTTAAAGCTATCCGACCCGCTGGTTTGCACATACACTCAGCAATTTGAGAAGCTGGGATTTTTCTTTGCCGGTATATTGCCGGGTGGGTTTACGGATGGTGATGCGTTGATTCTGCAGTATTTAAACAACGTGCCGATCGATTATGATGCCATTCAGGTCAAATCCGCCACGGCCAAGAAGCTGCTGGCCTATGTTCGAGAACACGATCCAAATCTTTAATCGTCTGGCCTCTGGCGGCTGGCTACTGGTCGCTGGCTTCTTGTTTCTGGCTGCTGGCCGCTGACCTCTGTTTTCTGTCCTCTGTCATCTGTCATCTGTCTTCTGACCTCTGATGTCTATTTAGACGGTGGGCTAAAGTTCGCTACGTAGTAATCGTCGATGATTCCTTTCGCTTTGAGCGATTTCCCGAAGTCCCTCGCAGATTTTTTATCCGAAAAATGGGAAACACGAACCTGGTACCATTTTTTGTTGGCGCTGATGGCTTCCCGCCAGTAGGCATCCAAGCCCTGCTTTTTCAAATTTTCCACGAGTTTTTTTGCATAGGCCGGTTTTAGATAGGCCGCCACCTGTAACGTGAATGGATCCGTAATTTTTTCAGGCGCTTTTTCAATTTTCTGGGCAACCGGTGTCTCGGTCTTTACCAGATGGCCCACCGTGTTGATCACCAGGACAACGACTGCCGTGGTCAATCCCGCCAGCAGGACGCCGCTGAGCACCCGTCTCGATTTTTTGGACTGCCGGTCCGCCGGCCGGCGGACCGTATCTGTCGGTAAATCCAGACCGGCAGGGCCGGTAACATCTTCGTAAAATGTCTGCAGCACTGCAGCGGTTGTTTGCAGAAAAGATACCCGTTTCTGAATCGGCCGCTGAACGCCTTGTTGGTCGGCAAGCGCAACGGGGGGCTTAAACCCGGCACTCATCTTTTTTATTTCAGCCGGATCAATGCCGTCCAGGTAAGCGTAAGCCTGTTGCAGCAGCGGTTTGTTGCGCTCTGTAAGCGAAATCCAGCGCACACACGCAGCAATACCCCTTAAGATGGCAGGGCGGTGATCGCTTTCTTCAATCGCCTTGAGATAAATCGCCAGTGCCCATTCCTCCGCGCGTCTTTCCTTTAGAAAAAGGTCGGCCAGGTCTTTGAAGAAGTCAGCGGGCAACTGTTGATCGGCAGTCAGCACCCGCCGGTAGGCTTGCAGCGCCGGAAAATCGGTCCTTTCCAGCATTAGATAATAGCGGGCAAGTGCGGCCTGGACGGTTCGATTTTTTGGCTGGGCGTTGCCGATTAGATAGGCCAGATCCTGATGTTCTTCCCTCAAGCCTCCGCGACTTTCGACCTGCTGTATCCAGTTTTCGGCAACTTCTTCATCTTGCGGATTTGATTGCAGGTAAGATACCAGAAATCTTTCGGAGTCGTAAGTTTTTCGGGCACGGGCCAGGTAAAACCGGGCAACGCGAGCGGTTAACACGCCGGATTTTTGCTTTTTTACAAGCGGTGAAATCAGAAAACTGTCGAAAACAGCCAGAGCCCGCCGAAACCGATTTTCGGCTTCGGAAACCATGCCATCTCTTTCAAAAACACCGGCCTCATGGATTAGCCGTTCAACCGAGCCAAGCCCCCATCGCGTCGAAACCCACCCGATCAGCAGAAACGCTGTCACAAGTATGAGTGCAACCGGCAACAGCGCCCATTCGAGCCCGATTCGGGCCTGGAAAGACGGCAGCACCCACAGACAGGCGACACCACCTAAAAAAACCGTCAGCCAGATACGCACGGCGATATGTTTAAAAAAAGATAGCATGGTTTGTGTTTGGTGTTTGGTGTTTAGTGTTTGGTGTTTGGTTTTTTGCGGTCAATCAGTAATCTTCAGCGGATCAGAAACTAAACACTAAACACAAAATACTAAACACCCGTTATTCCAATTTAACGCTACTCGGGCGGTAGATCTTCCTCTTTAATAGCAGATTCATCCGCCTTTATTATGGTGGACTTTTGCCCCTCCTCAACGGCAGGCCTGTTCGTTTCTTCTAAGGAGGGCTTGTCCGCCTTCATTGTGGAGGACTTGTCCGGCGCAGCAGCAGTCTCTCCGGAGCGCAAAGCGACCTGCACCGGATTTTGTGTCCACTGACCGGCGATTTCACCGCTGACCGGGTCAACCGTTTCAAAGTGTATGTCGGATGGAACGCTAAATTCCCGATGGGGTTCGCCGTCGGTGGCCTTGATCATGAAATCCGCCCAGATCGGTGCGGCCCCGCGGCCGCCGGTAATTCCGACGCCGTTCGCATCGCGCATGCGGAGGCCGCGATCATATCCCACCCAGACGGAAACACTGAGGGTCGGCGTAAATCCGGTGAACCAGGCATCACGAAAATCATCAGATGTACCGGTTTTCCCTGCGGCCGGCAGATCGAAACCCGTGCGCCGGATGATTCGACCGGTGCCTGTCGTCAAAACACCGCGCATCATGTCAACAACCTGATAGCCGATGCCGGCGTCCAACGAACGCTGGCCTCGAACAATTTGTTCTTCCAGCACTCGACCCAGAGGGTCCTCGACCCGCAGGATCCAGAACGGTTCATGCCGAACACCGCCGGTTGCATAAGTGGCAAATGCCGAGGCCATTTCCAGGGGGCTAACGCCGGAAGTCCCCAGCGCCAGCGAATACACGGATTTCAAGGAACTGTTGATTCCGGAGCGGCGGGCCACATCGATCACCGCATCCGGACCGACACGTTCAACCAGCTGGGCGGCAATCGCATTGACGCTTTTCATAAGCGCCTGTTTTCAAAATCATGGGACCTTCATATTCGCGTCCGAAATTCTGAGGCGTCCAGTCACTGGCACCCGCGACCGGAATCGTAATGGGTTTGTCCACAAAAACGTTGGCAGGCGTCAAACCCAGCTTTTCAAATGCCGCATAATAGAGAAAGGGTTTAAAACCGGATCCGGGCAGACGGTTGCTTTCCACCGCTCGGTTAAATTCCGTTTCCGAATAATCTCTTCCCCCCACAAGGGCTTTGACGGCACCCGGAGTTGCATTCGACGGCCACCAGCGCCCCCTGCGGGTGAGTCAGAGGTCCGGCGCCGCCGGTTTCATCCCCGTCGGCAATTCCCATCAGCTGATCCAGTTTTATCAATCCGTTTTGCAGAGATTCGATTGCCCAGGCTTGCTGCTGGGGATCCAGAGTGGTGCTGACCTTCAACCCGCCGTGGTAGACCACCTCCGGGCCGTAACGTTCTTCAAGATCGTTTAAGACCAGGTCGAGGAAAATAGCTGCCTTTGGGTGTGCCGGCAGAATGAGGCGTCAACTGCAGTTCGGCCTGAAAAGCAGCCTCGGCTTCTACAACTGTCGAGTAGCCCACGGCTTTTCATGCGTGCCAGCACCAGTTGCTGTCTTTTTTTGGCGCGCGCAAAATATCGGTAGGGGTTATAGCGGGTCGGCGACTTGGGTAGGCCGGCCAGCAAAGCGGATTCTGCCAGATTAAGCTCCAGCGCAGGTTTGCCGAAAAACGATCGGGCAGCCTGTTCAATTCCATAAGCGCCGACACCAAAGGGAATTTGATTCAGATAGGCTTCCAGAATTTCACGCTTGCTGTATTGGGTCTCGATTTGCAGGGCAATCAGCAGTTCACGAAATTTGCGCATATAGGTTCGCCGATAGCTGAAAAACAGATTCTTGGCGAGCTGCTGGGTGATGGTTGAAGCCCCCTGGATCCTACCGCGCTCAAAAAGAGTTATCCACAGCGCTTTCAGGGTGCGCAGTTTATCAAGGCCATGGTGCTCCCAGAAACGATGGTCTTCAGTGGCAATCATCGCTTTGATAAAAGAAAAGGGGAAATCCGGTTGAGGGGAACGACTTCCCGGCCGCCAATGATCATTAGCCTTTCGCCGGTCGCCGCAAATATTTCCGTAGGCGGTGTTTCGATGATACGCCCCAAGGGCTCCGGTACCTGGGGCAATTCCCGCACCGCCATAAAAAAAAGAGCAGCCGTCAGCAAAACCCCCAGACCCGCCAGGGTCATGCCCAGGTAAAAGAGAATGCAAGCGGCGCAAACTTACGGCAAACAGGCTCATTGACGTGTCCAGTGTTTTGTTTGGGTCACCGGTTTCACCGGCCGCATGATCCATATCCATACCTTCCAGACGGGATCGTAATCGCCAGACCGCCCATTCATGGCCCGGGACTAAAACGACACGGTGCTGGGTGCCATGGAAAGAAATTCGAAAGCCCAGCTCAATAAAGCCGGACAGGGTTTCATCAGATATGCCGACACGCACAATTTGCCCGGATACTTCCAGCAGCGTCTCCGGATGCGGCACCATGCTGCGGCGTACCTCTTCGGGAAAAGATTCCAGAGAATTAAAAAACTGATCGGCAGAATAGATACGATTTTTAAAAATCAGCAACTCATCCAGAGACTCCGCCAGAGCCACTTCACCGCGTTTCAATTGGGACAGCAGAACGGAACCCAGTTCAAGCTGCCGCAACACCCGGTTGTTGGCATCCAGCAGGTAGATCATCAAACCGGCACCGGATTTTTCAAAGTAAGTCCGGCGCCAGTGCCCGGTACTGAAAAGTCCAAGCAGCTCAAAAGGGGAGATAATGTCAGGGACCATAGACGGTGCCAGCCGCAAATAAAGTTTGCGGAAATGATCGGCTGAAAGCATCACCCCTTTTCCGGGGGCGACATTTTCAGCAATTTGCGTAAAGGTGGCCGCACTGCGGGCTTCACGCTGCAAGGTCTGACGGTCGGTTAGGATTTGTTCGAGAGTTTGCTGTGCAGTTCGGGTTTGACGGCTTTTTTCCCAGATAGAGCCGGATTCAGGGCGCTCTAAATTGGTGGTCACCAGATACGACCCTAATATGCGCTCCATCCAATCAAATCGAAGTTCCAGAATAAAAATGGAGCTTACCATAATGATCATCAAAATGGGCCGCAGTGCAAATACTCTTTTTGCCCATTCGCTAAAATCTCTTGGCTCAGCCCATTCGGTCATGATAAAGATAAAATTGTTGTATTGGAAATCAAGGTTTATTTTACAGGCGCGATTCTTTCTTCTATTCTAAAAAAACCTGTCTACAGTGTCAAGAATGCAAAAATGAAGGTTTGTCTGACAAAAACGCTGCGGTTTGCTTTAGTGATTTTCGGATTTTTAATTTTACCGACCACCCGCGGCCTGGGTGCCGTCATTGTTTACGACCGGGTGACAACCGTCGGCACACCGGTTTATTTAAAGGTGTTAACCAAGGGAAGAATTTTTGCCGACGGCGGAAGATTGGTAGAGTTTTACCTGGATGATAAAAGCTTCGGTAAAAATTTAACCGGCGGAGATGGCTACGGGTATCGGAAATATACACCCCAGCGTGAGGGAATCATTAAAATAAGGGCCACCTCAAACGGGGAGAGCGGTGCCGGGTCTGGTACTGGTGATGAAAAAAAGCGAAAAGGCTGTTCTGATTGAAATCGAGGGTGGATTCAAAGATGCATTTATCTCAGATATAGCAGCCGGAGCCAGTCGCCAGGCCGTTAAACAGCTGCTCAAGAAATATCGCGTTATCTACTTGAGCCGGTATACGGGCATTCGGATGGCTCGAAGCTGGCTGGATAAAATGGAGTTTCCGGACGCACCGGTTTTACGGTGGCGGGGCGAACAGACACTTAACACCTTGAAAGAAAAAGGCGTCAAGCTTTATGCCATCATTGGTC
>PVMK01125349.1_pt1 | contig 23155 bp, 20 predicted proteins | sample 1853481 | NCBI WGS metagenome assembly PVMK01 (sample SAMN08533507, study PRJNA380276) | Marine sediment metagenome, whole genome shotgun sequencing project. | reverse complement strand
CACCGAGGACCAGGGCCTCGACCGTGACCGACGCACCGCGTTTCGTGTGGTTGGAGACCATGATCACCCGCACCCGAGGGTGCGACGATCGGATGGCGGTGAGTGTTTCGATCCCGTCGAGGCCCTGTTCCTCGGTGCGTCGGACTATGTGACGAAGGCTGCAAGAAGCTCGACACGAGACGCGGCAAGGTCATACCTCCAAGAGCAATTGGTGCCAAAGATCCGTGCGCTCAGCCTCCCCGCCACACCCGGCGGCCGCAGCCCCGCTCCGGTCCGAGCTCAGAGGGCCCAGTGGCGAGGCGCGGCCACCACGCCGATCAGCGTGGTGGTGATCGGCGCCTCCACGGGTGGGCCCAATGCGCTGACGGCGGTTCTCGAGGCTCTTCCTGCCGACTTCCCGGCGCCGGTGTTGATCGTGCAGCACCTGCCCGCGAACTTCACGACGTTCTTCGCCCACCGACTCGATGCCGCCTGTGCCCTTAGTGTTCGTGAGGCCAACAGCCGAGATGGAGTCACACCCGGAACAATTTGCGTCGCCCCGGGAGGCATGCACCTGGAGACTCGCCGGCGCGGCGGCAGAAAAATATTGATCACCACCGACGGCCCGCTGGTCAACTCGTGCCGGCCGGCGGCCGACATCCTCTTCCGCTCGGTAGCGAAGATCTTCGGCGCCGGCACCCTGGCGGTGATCCTCACAGGGATGGGCCGCGACGGTCTCGACGGCTGCCGTGAGATCCGAGCAGCCGGTGGCCGAGTCATCGCCCAGGACAAGGCGACGTCGATCGTCTGGGGCATGCCCGGACAGGTCGCCGAAGCGGGTCTGGCCGACGTCGTGCTTCCCATCAACGACATCGGACCGGAGATCGTCCGTCGGGTCATGACGAGGCACGAATGAAGGCTTCAAGCCTCCCTGCGCCGCAGTCGGCGATCAGCCCACTCGCCTTCGACTACATCCGCAGCCTGGTCCGCAGTGAGTCGTCCATCGTTCTCGACGATGGAAAGACCTATCTCGTGGTCTCTCGTCTGGGTCCGCTCGCGCGGGAACACCGCTTCGAGTCGGTGGCAGCGTTCATCTCCCACCTCCAGTCGACTCCCACATCCGAGCTCCACGCCCTTGCCGTTGAGGCCATCGCCACCACCGAGACCTCGTTCTTCCGCGATCATCACCCGTTTGCAGCGCTGCGGGACGAGATTCTACCGGAGATGGTGCGGCGACGAAGGACCTCCCGCACGTTGAGCATCTGGTCTGCGGCGTGCTCCAGCGGTCAGGAGCCGCACAGCGTGGCGATGGTCCTCCGCGATCGGCTCGCGGATCTCGAAGGCTGGAACCTCCAGCTCGCCGCCAGTGACATCTCGCACCGGATGATCGAGCGCGCCCGGCAAGGCCTGTACACCCAGCTCGAGATCAATCGCGGTCTGCCGGCGCCGTATCTCGTCCGATTCTTCGATCAAAAGGGGGATCGGTGGCTTCTCAGGGAGGATGTTCGCGGGCTCTTCCGGTTCTTTCGCCAAAACCTCGTCGAGCCGTGGTCCCTGGACGCGCCGGTGGACATCCTCATCCTCCGCAACGTCCTCATCTACTTCGACATCGACACGCGGCGCGAGATTCTGCGAAGGGTTCGCAGCCTCCTCCGACCGGACGGCTACCTCCTGTTGGGTTCGGCCGAGACTACGCTCAACATCGACAGTCTCTTCACCCGCGTTCCCATCGGCCGCACCGTTTTTTATCAGGTGGCGAGAGGTCAGCAAAGATGAGCATTCCATCGGACGGTCTCAAACGCGTGGTGAGGAGAATTTGGGCGACCCAGCTCGGGCTCGAGCTGAACGATACCGGACTTCAAGAGGTTGAAGCGCTTCTTGCGGAGCGGGACGAAGTCGCCGTCGCGGTCCAGCTCAGCGGTGGTTTCACCGGGGTCCTGGTGCAGCGGTGCTCCCACAGGGTGTCCCTTCTCGCCGCCGGCTCGGCCTTTGAAGGTGCCGACAACGACCTCGAGGCAAGCGATCTCCGAGACGCTGTCTCCGAGCTCGCACACATGACCGCCGGCAATTTGAAGTCGCTCCTCCCCGATCAGTGCAAGGTCGCGTTGCCAACAAAGATCGATCACGACCGACAAGCGGGCGAAACAGTGGCGTCGGCTGCGTTCACGCTCCAAGGGGAGCCACTTTTCGTCACGTTGGAACGAGGGTAGTTCTCAATTCTCAATTCTCAATTCTCAATTCTCAATTGCCATCTGCCCGCTCCCGAGTGAGAGTTGAGTTATTGGCTTCCTTGGTCGTCGTGGTGGCGGGCCCTGAAGGACCCGCCTACAGATCTCCCGACAGCCTTTGTAGGCGGGTCCTTTAGGGCCCGCCACCACTTGGTAACAAAATCGCCCAGCTGTTCGGCCAGCCCGAATCAAACGGGCACGCAAAATTCGAAATTCGAAATTCGAAATTCGAAATCTTTTGCGGTCGGCTGGGAACCGTCAGGATTCGTCAGATTCCTCGGTGAGCTTGGAGTCCTTCTGGACCGTCGCCGATTTGTCGGGGCGGGGCCGGGAATCCCAGGCAATTGCTTCGAATATCCGGCTCAGCGGCGCCAACAGAAACCGCCGGTCCTTGGCCGGTGAGTAGTCCCAACGGATCCGGTCGAGCGCTGCGGCCAGGGTGGACTTGCGGTCATCATCCCGGGTCATGACTCGCCTCCCGTTTCGGTCCTGATGATCTCCTGCAGCAAGTCGTGATCGGCGGAGCCCGGAGTCGCGATGAGTAGCTTCGTCAGTCGATCCTCGGTGGCAATGACGAAAACGCAAGGATCGCCGGGCTCATGAGCGCACTGCACCTCGCGTGCCGCCAGATGCCGCCCCGCCAGGTACGAGAGAATCGCTGCGTGGAACCCGGACAGGATCGAGCACGCACCGCCTGCGGTTGACTCGAAGATCCCCGGAAATGGGCTCGCCCAATGGCGGACGATGATCAGGCCACTCTCACGGTAGCTGAGATCCGGGTCGAATCTTCCAAGACCAAAGACCCCTACCGATGACGACATCAGCTCGAGCGCCATCTGCGATTCCATCTCGCGCAGGGTCACCCGGTAGTCGCGCTGGACCACATGCTCCAGCCGCATGGCGTGGCGAAGACCCCACTTCTTGCCGAATTTTTGCAGCAGATCGTGGTGACGGTGTCTCAGGCTTTTCGCGAAGAGTCCTTCGAACGCCTGCAAAAAATCCTCGTTGGCCACCAGCAAACGATCGACGTTGCCGTCACGTAGCGATCCTGTCACCGGGTCCCGTTCGATCTCCGGTGAGAGGGACCGCCGCAGATCTCGGAGACTGTTGACGGCGATTACGAACCCCGCCTTCGAGGCAGTACGGACCACGGCGACCCGCACCACGTTCTCCTGGTGACCGGCACGCATGACCACTCGCCCAATTGCCAATCCATCCGCGTTGTCGGCGCCGTCGATCAGGCGCCTCATCAGTTGATCGGAGAGCGACGCGAGCTGCGATGGCAAAACCTCGCCCAGTGCCCTCCCAACCACAACCTCGGGCTCGACGCGACCGATGCGCGGGCCGAATGCGGAGTAGGCTTCGACGACCCCCTCTCCGTCGAGAACGAGGCACCCAACCGGCACCGGCTTCCCGCCGACCCCGGGTGCACCATGACTGTCCTCGTCGGAAACCTCGTCTCGGTCTTCAACGTCCAGCCCTTCCATGAAGCCGTACAAATCGAGCTTCTCGCGCCACGGCGCAACCAATTTGACCAGGCGCTGCGAAGTGAAGCGCCACGCGAGGGCGGCGTCCAACTCTTCAAAAACCGAGATCACCAGGAGGCCCACCGCACACGCCAGTCGTTTTTCGTCCACCTTCAACGGGTTGTCGCTCTTCAGGGTGACCGCACCCTCCTCGGTGACGAGAAAGACTGCCAGCTGCGGGTGCTCGTTGCAGAGTCTTTCCAGAGCCTTTTTGAGTCGTTCATACACCAGGATCGGGTTGAGGTGGTTCAGGGCATAGCCAGCGACCACGTTGAGCAGCACGAGGGACAGGTCGAGAACCTCGGTGTCGGCCGCCTCTACAGCCGGGATCGGGATCGTCGAGGCGCTCTCTTCGTCAAAGCGTCTCATCGCTTCGAGGAGGAGGGTCGAGGGCAGAATACTGAACCGATCCTCGATATCGAGATCTCCAAAGTCGGCCTCGAAGGTACCAGTCGTCCACACCGCGATCCTGTACACCGCCTCCTCGCCGCTGCAGTCGTCCTCCACCTCGGCGTCGATCACGAACCCGTCGCGCATCCACACCGTGCCCGTGTCGCCGTCATGCTGGAAGATGACGGTGCCGGTGCGGCGGCTGGCCTCTGCGGTCTGCAAGAGGTCAGCCACCGACAGCTGCTCGAGGGAGCCGAAGAGCAGCTGGTCCGACCGGTGTTTTTCGATCGCGAGCTTGGTTGTGAGGGCGACCTCCTCACCGTCGTACGGCGGGAAGACCGTGCTCAGCATGCCCATACGCAGCGCGCGGCGCCGTTCGTCCTTTCCGGAGGAGGCCACGACGACCAGCGGGATCTGCTCCATCAGCGGGCTCGACTGGAAGAGGGCGATCAACACCGAGTCGCCGCTCTCGATATCTCCGAGCGGCGTCAGAATCGCATCCGGGATCACGAAATGTCGGCTGCCGGTGATCGCCTCGGCCTCCTCCACCGTAGACATGCCGACGACCTCGTATTCCGCCGCCTCCAACCCGCCGCCCAGCTTGGCCGCAACTGCGGGCTCGGGATGCACGACGTAAATGAGATCTCGACCCACTACCGACCTCGCCACGAAAGCTGGTGAGAAGTGCGGGCTAGCCGCCGACCCATCACAGGAACATCCGAATGTCGATCTCCGCCTCGCCGGCCAGAACCCGGGCCCGCACGGCGGAGCCGGCGCCGATGGCCGGTTCATCGGTCTGGGTGGAGAACGGCGGTTCCGGCATGAAGATAATGCCGGAGGCTTCGAGCCGGGTGCAGGCGTTGCCGCCGATGATGTTGACGCACTCACAGACGGCGTCGATCGCCGATTCACTTTCCTCGTCCAGCGGTATGCCGACGAACCCTTCGGCCACCGCCACCGCCATCGCGGACGGCAGATCCAGGACGATGTAGAGCTCCCGATCGCCCGCCAGCTTCTGGGCATATCGCCGGCGTCCATCAGCGAGCGCTCCCGAGTCCTCGCCCAGGGACTGGAGCTTCATCGGCCGATTGCTCAGCCTTCCAAGATGGAAGACCGCGAGCTCGACCACGGTCTTGACGGTCACCGGGTCCCGGAAGGACTGGAAATTCGCCTCGATCTCCTGGTCGGATTCGCGCTGAAGCTCGCGAAACTCGGACAGGCGCTCCTCGACCTCGTCGCGGGTCAGGTGTTCGCCCGCGACCAGCGCGGCGCCGATCCGCACCCAGTCCGATCTCTGGATGCGGAGGAGCTCGTCAACCTGCTCTCGATCGAGGAGGCCGGACTCCAGGCAGAGCTCCTCGAGATCGGCGTCCGTTGTGCGGTAGCGGAGAAGGATCGCCTTCTCCCGCTTCGGATCGAGGAATCCTCGCCGCACCGCCAGCTCGGTCAGGCTCACGTTCGACCGTCTCTGGCGCTCGATGCCGTCGATCAACGCATCACGATCGATGACGCCCTTGGAAAGCAGGTACTGACCGAAGAACATGGCACCCATAGCGTTGCCTCACGCTACCCGGGTCAATTCGCGCATGAATTCAATGAAGTCGTCCCTGGTGAACGGCTTCTGGAGAAAGCTCCTGGCGCCAGTGGTCAGGCACTCGTGAACCGCGCTTTCGGTGCCAAGCGAGGACACGATCACGACAAAGGCGTCCGGATCGATGGTAAGGATTCGAGAAAGGGTCTCCACACCGCTCTGCCCCGGCATGATCAGGTCGAGCAGCACGATGTCGGGTTTGATCTCGGTAAATCGTTCGACTGCAGACTTGCCGTCACGCTCGGCCGCCACGACGTCGAACTCCGAGTCTTCGAGATAGGCTGCGATGATCGTCAGAATGGCGGCGGAATCATCCACCGTCATGACCCGCCATTTCGTCATATCGCGTTGCCCTCGCTATTCTCGTTTGCGTCGTTGATCGTCTGCAATTGCTTCTCGACCCGGCGCAGCCTCTCGACCAACAGATTCCTTTCGATGGCTAGACCGGCTTCGATCATCAGCAGCTCCAACCCATGAACCGACGTGATCGGATGTCCTCCAGGAAGGCTGTCACCGTAAAACATAGCCACGACCTCTCGGTTGGCCACGATCGGCGTTACGAATACCTCGGGCGGAACCGTACCACCGAGCTGGTCCACAAGGTAATTATTCCACGGACACAGCTCGAGTCGACCGTGAAAGGAGCTTTTTCGTTTGATGACCTCCGCGAAGACGGAGGCCTCGTCAACCGGGATCTGGACCCGGCGGAGGCGATCGCTCACGTCGAGGGCATCGTCACCGCTCCTGCCGATCCCGAACTGACCGATCCCCGAAACGTGCTCGTCGGACACGCCAAAGAGCACGCCACGATTTACGACCCGCGTCGCGTAGCGCAGGGTCAGGAGCGCAATCTCTCCCGAGGTCGCGAGGGGTCGTAGGTGGATCTCGGTCATCAGGGTCCTAAGCTCCGCGAGATCGGAAGGCCACTCGGTCACCTCGTGGACCGGATCGGCCCTGTGGAGACCGGGTCCGGGATCCACGATGTAATCCAGCAGCTCACGCACCATGAGAACCGAAGAGCTCCCTTCCTCGCCGTCGGGTCTCTTCCTCGGCACCGGCCGTACCGAACCGGCGCCGCCCACCTCATCCACCTTCGACAGGAGATCCAGGATGAACGGATCGATGCTGATCATCTCCGTCAGCTTGGCGTCCTCGTCGAAGAACTCGTCCCTACCGATAACATCCTCGTCATCGTCGATGAACTTGAAGCTAAAGAAGCCGGAATCCCAGCCGAGGCACTCCATGGCGATGTCCCGCAGTTGCTCGCGAAGCACGTTGTGCAGGGCGTCTTCGGAGAGGGCGCCCATCTCCACCAGGATAGTACCCAACTTCTTGCGGACCGCCGACAACCGTTGGGTTGCCACCGCAGCATCCAGAGTCTCCCGATAGATCAGCCGGCGGCTGATCAGCAGCTCACCGACGGAGGGCGCCGAGAAGCCGTTGGCGCCGTAAAAGACCTTTCCGTTATTGAAGAGAAAGACGCCGGTGATATCGCCGCGGCTCAGGGTCAGCTTGCCCGATTTCCGGAACAACGAGAGCATCTGGAAGAGCTCGCCGAGCTGCAGATCCTCGAGACGGCCGACCAAAGACATCGGTCAATCCGTTCCAGTGGACCCGTTCGCTCTGAAGATTCCGCCCGTGCCAACCACAATCAACTCTCCAGTCTCGATTCGCGCTGGAGACGTGTATTGCTGCCCTGTGGCCCGGAAGCCCAGGGTGAGCAGCCGCCCCCACAATGCATGCCGCAATAAATATGCCAGATTCCGGCTCGGTGGATCAAGCACAATCTCCTACAAGTCTATCCCAATCCGGGACATACGTGCCGAATGAGGAATTAGGAGTTAAGAGTTTTGAGTTTTGAGTTTTGAGTTACGGACACCACAGATTCACCCACAGAGGCATGAATGGGAGTTTCGGATTCCGAATTCCGAATTCCGAATTTGCGGCCGAGGGCGCTCAGTCGGCCTCGGCCGCGATGAGTTCCATCGCGCGATCTATCGGCACATGAACCACTCCCTCTTTCTCGCTCACCCAGCCGTAGCTGTTGAGGAGCCCGAGCTGGTCGGCGTCTAGCTGCTGGAGGGTCTGGTACGGCTGTGAGTAGACCTTTCTCGCCAGCTCGCGCTGCTCAGCCCGGTAAAAAAGAGCCTGCAACATGACGATGATCACGAACAGCAGGATCGCCGAAATGATGCCGACCACCGCCGACGCGGCCACGTTTGGATCGTCATAGCGCATGGATGCTCCAGTAGTTTTGAGTTTTTAGTTTTTAGTTTTGAGTTGCCGGCAAGGCTCGTGGTTGAATGGTGGCTAACTCAAAACTCATAACTCAAACCTCAAAACTCTCAACTCTCAACTCTCAACTCTTAACTCTTAACTCTTAACTTTAAACTCTTTTACGCATTTTCGAACGCCAGGCTCTCTTCGAGCCTTGGGTCCTTCTCCGCGATCACCGAGTGCCTCCTCAACCGCAGCAGCAGCGCCGCCGAGTAGATCCCGTACATGCCCAGGAAGCAAAGAACGTCGAGAAGACCGAACCGCGCCACCCCGGGACTGAACTCCGGGATCACCAGCCAAAAAACGTCGATCCAAACCATGGCCGCCACGTAGCCGCCGGTGATCGCCAGCAGCAGGGGCCGGCGTTTGATCTTCCTCGAGACCAGGAGCACGAAGGGCAGCACGAAATGACCGAAGATGAGGATGAGGCTGACGGTCGCCCACCCTCCGGTCTGCCGCTTGAGGAACCACTCGGTCTCCTCCGGGAGGTTGGCGTACCAGATGAGCATGTACTGGGAAAAGGCGATGTAGGCCCAGAAGACGAGGAATCCGAAGAGCAGCTTGCCGATATCGTGATAGTGCTCGACCGTGATCGCGTTCGGGAAGCACGCCGCGCATCTGCAGCGCATAGAGAATCTTCGGCATCACTGCGAGTAAGGACACAATGGCCACCGAGAAGTAGTAAACCCCGAAGATGGTCGAGAACCAGTGGGGGTCGAGGGACATCAGGAGATCGAAGGCCGCGAAGTTGACCGTCAACGCGAAGAGCAGCATCCCGGGTGCGCTCAACCGCTCCATTCGCAAGGTCAGCAGGGGGTCCCCGCTCGCATCCTGGGCGACCGAGGTGCGGTGGAGGAAGCTCGCCATGCCGCCCCAGATCAGGAAGTAGATGACGAGACGGACGACGAAAAAGGTCGGGTTGAGGTAGCCCGCCTTGGCCGCCAGCAACGGGTCGTGGGCGATCGCCCCGGCGTCCGCCCAATGGTACAAATGAGGTATCCCGTACACAACCGGAATCGCGAGTACCGCCATCACCCACACGTTGCTCGCCACCGCTTCGGACACCCGGCGTATCACCACGCTCCACCCGGCACGGGTGCAATGCTGGAGGAGGACGAAGAACAAGGGCGCCGAGAGAGATCGCGAGGAAGAACGAAAAGCTCACGAGGTAGGTCTCGAGCAGATGCTCGACACCATGTTCGGTGGTGTTGGCGAGAATGAGCGAGCCACCGATACCGATCACCGCCATCACGGCGCAGACGATCAAGGCAGGGCCCATGACCCCGTTGAGGTGCCGTTTCTCGGTGGTGATGTCCAGTACGTTGCCCTGCATGTGCGCCTCGCTATCGCAGTTGTGCCCGGATTTCTATCGGAACGTCGTCGACCGTCGCGTTCTGGCTCCGCTGGAGGGCCCTCACATAGGCGACGATGGCCCACCGGTCCTCCGTCGGGATCTGCGGGCCGTAGGCCGGCATGTTGCGGATGCCATTCGAGATCGTGTTGAAAATGTGGCCGGCGGGACGTTGGCGCAGAAGATCGCTGTGGAAGGAGGTCGGCGGCGTCCAGGTGCCCTCCATCAGCTCGTCGGCCCTCTTGGCCACCATGCCGTCCCCGAATCCTGCAAGCCCGTGGCACGGAGAGCAGAAGATTTGGTACCGTTCGCGACCCCGCTGCAGCATGCCGGCGGTCAGCTCTACCGGAATCACCTCCACCCAGTCCTCGCCAACCCTGCCGGTGGCCAGAGCCTGGTCCGCGGCGAAGGCGCCGCGCGCCACCGTTCCGGCAACTGGAGGCCGCATCGCCCTGCGGTCGGCAAAGAGCGGGTTGCGCGATTGGGTGTCGTATCTGGGTTGGTTGTCCATGTCCTGGATGAGGTGGATGCGTGGTTTCGACGAGGTCGTCGTGCGGGCGCGCATGATGAAGGCAATCGGCACCAACGACAGGGCGACCGATATCATCACGAGGTACAGGATCCAACGGGGGAGCTTCATGGTTGGTCCTCGATGTCCTCGATCGGTCGTCCGGATATCGACTCCAGCAGCTCGCGGGTCGCTATCGGGGCAAACAGCGGGTCCGCGGCCTCGATGGAAATAAAGAAACGGTCGGCGGTGGCCCGTTTGAAGGAGCGGCCGCTGAGGCGCGGGGGGTAGGGCCGCGGCCGCCGGTGGAGGGCCAACATGCCGATCAGCGCGCTGATGGCTGCAAAGAGGATGGTCGTTTCGAAAGCCACCGGGATGTTGGCGGGCAGCGAAAAGAGCGGTTTGCCGCTGATCAGGAACGGGTAGTCGAATGCGTTGGTCCACCACTGGAGGAGGATTCCGGCCGCCGCGCCCGTGAGACCGGCGGCGAACACGATGTACGGCAGTACCGTCTTCTTCACACCCATGGCGGCATCGAGACCGTGGATCACGAACGGGGAATGGGCGTCCCAGCGGGTGTAGCCGGCATCGCGCACCTGGGTCGCCCCAGCCAGGAACTCGTCCACCAGGTCGAACCTCGCCAGGTACCCGTAGAGCCCTGCGTTTTCGGCGCCGTTGCTCACGACAGCACCTCCGTTCCGGAGATATCGCCGTGGTAATCACCGTGACCCCGGTGGCCGGGACGATCGAGGTGGGCCTGCGGCATCACGCCCTTGACCTCCGCCATCCCGACGATCGGCAGAAAGCGGATAAAGAGCAGGAAGAACGTGAAGAAGAGTCCGAAACTCCCGAGAAAGGTCAGGATGTCGATGATCGACGGCCGGTAATAGCCCCAGCTCGTCGGCAGGTAGTCGCGGCTCAGCGAGCTGACCACGATCACGAAGCGCTCGAACCACATGCCCACGTTGATCAGCACCGCTGCGATCCACAGCAGGATGGTGTTGGTACGGAACCTCTTCATCCAAAATACCTGCGGCACGACCACGTTGCAGGTGACCATCGTCCAGTAGGCCCAGGCGTACGGGCCGAAGGCGCGGTTCATAAAGGTGAAGGCCTCATACGTGTTGCCGGAGTACCAGGCGACGAAGAACTCGGTCGAGTAGGCAAAGCCGACCATTGAGCTGGTGGCGAGCATGATCTTGGCCATGTTGTCGAGGTGGCGGGTGGTGATGATCTCCTGGAGGCCATAGATCTTGCGAACCGGGATGACCAGCGTCACCACCATGGCAAAGCCGGAGAAGATGGCGCCGGCGACGAAGTAAGGCGGAAAGATGGTGGTGTGCCAGCCGGGCATGATCGAGACCGCGAAGTCGAAGCTCACCACCGAGTGCACCGACAGCACCAGCGGGGTGGCCAGCGCCGCCAACAGCAGGTAGGCGAACTCGAAACGGTGCCAGTGGCGGTTCGACGACCGCCAGCCAAGGCTGAGGATGCCGTAGGCGTAGAAGCGGATCTTTGTCTTCGCGCGATCGCGAAGCGTCGCCAGATCGGGGATCATCCCCATGTACCAGAAAAGCAGCGACACCGTCGCATAGGTGCCGACCGCAAACACGTCCCACAGCAGGGGCGAGCGGAAGTTCGGCCACATGCTCATCTGGTTCGGAATCGGCGCCATCCAGTAGGCGACCCAGACGCGGCCGACGTGGATGCCGGGGAAGATCCCGGCGCAGACGACGGCGAAGATGGTCATGCCCTCCGCAAAGCGGTTGATGCTGGTGCGCCACCTCTGCCTCAGGAGGAAGAGGATGGCCGAGATCAAGGTTCCCGCGTGCCCGATGCCGACCCAGAAGACGAAGTTGACGATCGCGTAGCCCCAACCGACCGGAACCATCAAACCCCAGACGCCGATGCCGGTGGTGACGAGGTAGGCGATCGTGGCCAGGAGGACCAGGGTGAGGCTCGACGAGATGGCGAACACCACCCACCAGATCTTCGGTTGCGGGCGCTCGACGACGCCGCAGACCTTTTCGGTGACCGAGTGGAAGTCGTTGTCGCCTACCACCAGCCGGGCGCGAACCGTGGGGTCGTCGCCCGTGTTGTCGAGGTAGCTGAGAGTATTGGTCGCGCTCATCTGTTCAGCCCGACTCCTTCCCGTGGTCGCTGGGGCCCTCATGGGGCGACGGCGCCCCCGCCGCCGGGTTGCTCAGCCGCGCCAGGTAGTGGGTCCGAGGTCGGATGTTGAGCTCGGCCAGAACGGCGTACGACCGGTGGTCCTCACGCGAACGTGAAACCTCACTCGAAGGATCGTTGAGGTTGCCAAAGCTGATCGCCTTCGTAGGACAGGTCTGGGCGCACGCCGGCATGATCTCGCCGTCCGCAATCGGACGACTGTCATTACGGGCGGCGATACGCACCGCCTCGATGCGCTGCACGCAGAAGGTGCACTTCTCCATCACCCCGCGCGAGCGAACCGTCACCTCGGGGTTGAACTGCATCTTGGTGGTGTCGGCAAGGTCGTCGTGGTAGTTGAAGAAGTTGAAGCGCCGTACCTTGTAGGGACAGTTGTTGGAGCAGTAACGGGTGCCGATGCAGCGGTTGTAGACCATGGCGTTGAGGCCGTCGGTGGTGTGCTGGGTCGCCGCTACAGGACAAACCTGCTCGCAGGGAGCGTTTTCGCACTGGACGCAGGCCATCGGCTGGAAGACGATCTGGGCATCGTCAACCTCGTCAGAGGTGACGCCCGGCGCAGTCTTGAAGTACCGGTCGAGCCGGATCCACTGCATCTCGCGCTGGTTAAGCACCTGCTGGCGTCCCACCACTGGAATATTGTTCTCGGCCTGGCAGGCGACGATGCAGGCGTTGCAACCGATGCACGTGTTGAGGTCGATGGCCATTCCCCACTGCTCGCCCTCGTACTCCTGGTCCTTCCACAAGGAAATCAGCGGCGGATGGTGTTCCTGCTCGTGGATGATCTCCGGGTTTTCCAGATAGGCGTCGAGCGAAGTCTCCCGCACCATATCGGCGACTCGCCGGTTGCGCTCGGCAAAACCGATGGTATCGATGGGGAAATGATCCTGGGTCGTGGCCAGTTCGTAGCTGCGGCCGGTGCCGCGGATCGTCACCCCGGACAGAATGGCCGGGGCAGCCGTTGTCCGGAATTCATAGGTGTCCGCGCCGACGCCGTTGCCGACCTGACCGGCCGCCGTGCGGCCGTAGCCGAGGGCCACCGCGGCGCAGTTTCGGGCCATCCCGGGTAGAACGTAGACCGGCAGCTCCATCATGACGCCGCGCGCTTTCACCGACGCTACCTCAGAGTCACTGACCCCGATCTCACGAGCGGTTGCCGGCGAGATCAGCAGCGCGTTGTCCCAGGTGATCTTGGTGATCGCATCCGGCAGCTCCTGAAGCCAGCCGTTGTTTGCGAACCGCCCGTCGAAGACCTTTGTGTCCGGGACAAGGACCAGCTCCGCATGCTCGGCCGTGGGCCGGCCGGCCTCGAGGAGCTCCCGCAATCCATCGACCGCCGACGCCAGCCGCGCGGGATTCGTTGTTGGCGCCACCGTCTCCCAGGCGGTTTGCTCGACCACACCGTCGTGCAGAGCCTGCCGCCAGAATCCTTCGGAGAACGAAGCACCGGAAGTCTCACTCAGCCTCTCGCGGACGAGATCAAAACCGCTCTTCGGGCCGTCGCCGGCTGCGATCGCCAGCACCTCGATCGCCGACCGACCACCGTAGAGGGGCTCGATCAGGGGTTGCCGCAGGGTCAGGGTACCGTCCCACGCCGCGCCGTCTCCCCACGATTCGAGGGTGTGGGAAGCCGGTAGATGCCAGGCGCAGAGCCGCTGAGAGGTCTCGTCATCGTAGAGGCTGAGATGGACGACACCGGAACCCCGGCGAGGAGATCGGCGAAAACCGAGGTCGGCGGGGGCATCGTAAGCCGGGTTGCCGCCGAGGATGAGCAGAGGTCTCGATCTCGTCGCCCCGATCCTCCGGGCGAGATCGGAGATCGCCTCCAGGTGCGACGGTCGATCGGGGATCGGTTCGGCGGTGTAGGTGATCGTCGATCCGGTCGCTCCGAGAGCGTAGTTGAGCACCGCAGCGAGAGCATGAACCGCCGGTGCCTGTCTCGGGCCAACCAGAACCACGCCACGACCGCGATGAGCCATCAGGTCGGCGGCCAGAAGATCGACGAAATGCCGCTCGTCGTTGGTCGCGGAGTGATCTGTCGAACCGGCAAACCCGGCCGCTGCGGCAGGCAGCTCGAGGCCATGCTCCGCCACCAGACGATTTGCGACCGCGGCCAGCAGCGTCGGGACCCGACTGGAAGCCACCGCCACCCGATGGTCGGCGCGGACACCGGTCAAGCTGTAGCCGCTCTCGCCGACGTAGAGACGGGCGCCGCTCCCCGATTCGGGGTTGCGGGCCACGGCAAACTCCCGCGCCAGCCGCAACGCCGCCGGGTGGTCGAAGAGCGGGTCGGCGTCGAAGCAGGCCACGATCTCCGCCTCGTGGAGATGGGGGTGAATGCGCACCACCGACCCGAATACGAGCCGCGTGCCCTCACGCTCGTTGTCGCGGGAGACCGGTTCGTACTCGTACCATCTTGCGTGGGGGCGGGCGGCCAGGAATCGGTCACGCAACGCGGCCAGGGTCGGCGACGAGGAGGCGCCCGCCAGCACCGCTACGTCGGCACCGGCGCCCGAGAAACGCTCGCCTGCAAGAAATTCGAAATCGCTCCAGTCCTTGACGAACTGCTGGCCGCCCTCGCGCAGAAGCAGCCGGCGGCTGCGGTCGGGATCATAGAGTTGGAGGATCTCCGCCTGGGCGACGGCGCTGAGAGCGCCGAGGCTGTCCGGATGGTGAGGATTTCCCTCGGCCTTGATCGGCCTGCCGTCAAACGAGGTCACCAGCATTCCGAGCGCCGCCCCCCCGATCTCCATCGAGGTCGCAAAGCGCTGGGGCACGCCCGGCGTCCGTCCTTCCGGCCGGTGGGCGAAGGGGACGATCTCCTCTTTCGGCCACCTGCATGCGGTCAGCCCAGCGAGGGCGAATGAGGCGCCCATTACCTTGAGAAACTGGCGCCGGGTGGCCGGCGGCAACCGGTCCCAGTCGTCATCAGGGAATTCGCGTCGCACGGCCTCCCGGAACTCCGGCGAGCGTTCGAGTTCGTCGAGGCTTCGCCAATAATTCATCCCGGCGTGGTGGTTCATCGGTGACATGTGTAGCAGTCCTGCGGGGGGTTGATGTTGTTGGTTTCGCGAAGCCGCCGCCCGAGGGCCAGCTGGTCTTCCTCCGGCACCCAATCGAGCTGAGTGATGAACTCGACCGGTCTCAGGTGTTTTTCAGGGTTGCGGTGACACTCGAGACACCAGCCCATGCTCAACGGCTTGACCTGGGTCACGACCTCCATGGTATCGATGCGCCCGTGGCACGAAACACAGCCAACACCCCGGCGCACGTGCGCCGAGTGGTTGAAATAGACGAAATCGGGCAGATCGTGGACGCGAATCCACTCGATCGGCATGCCAGTCGAGTAGCTCTCGAAGACTGGGATCAGTTGCTCGGAGGCGGCGCGCACCGTCTTGTGGCAGTTCATACAGGTCTGGGTCGGTGGGATGGCGGCGGCAGCGGTGTGCTCGACGGTGTTGTGGCAGTATCGGCAGTCCATTCCGAGCTGACCGATATGCAGGGCGTGGCTGTAGGGCACGGGTTGCACGGGGGCATATCCGACATCCGTCGCCGAGGGTGAGAAACCGAACGCTACAACCACTGTCGCGTAGAGCAGCCCGCCAAGCGCACCAACGGCAATCGCGGGTCGCAGGACCGACGTCCATCTTGGGAAAATGAAGATATTATTTGACTTGTCTTCATTCATGAGAACGAATCCTAGCTGTGCATAGTTCCGAAGTCAAGCCGATGAAACAAAGTAGAATAGCGCTATGACTACCACCATGATTGACTTACGATCCGATACGGTAACACATCCTACTCAGAGCATGCGCGACGCAATGGCAACCGCCGAGGTTGGGGACGATGTCTACGGCGAGGACCCCACCGTCAACCGTCTCGAGGAGCGGGCGGCGGAGCTCATGGGGCGGGAGGCGGCGGTTTACGTGCCGACCGGCACGATGGGCAACCAGATCGCGATCCACATTCACACCCATCCGGGTTCGGAGGTGGTGGCCGAGGCCGGCGCCCACGTCTTCAACTTCGAGATGGGCGCCATGGCCGCCATCTCGGGCGCCCTCCCCCGCCCGGTGGAGACGGCGGACGGAATCCTCGATCCGGAGCGGGTCGAGGCCGCGATCCAGCCGCCGGCGGGCTATCGGACGCCAACCTCGCTGCTGGTGCTAGAAAACAGCCACAATCTGGCGGGCGGCAGGGTCACCCCACCGGCGCGGATGAACAAACTCGTGGCCGTGGCCCGCCGTCACGGCCTCCCGGTCCACCTCGACGGGGCTCGCATCCACAACGCAGCAGCGGCTCTGGGCGTGACCGCCGCCGAGCTCGCCAATGGCTGCGACACGGTGATGTTCTGTCTCTCGAAAGGCCTCGGCGCGCCGGTGGGATCGATGCTCGTCGGCGATAACGACACCATCACCGAGGCGCGCAGGGTACGAAAGATGCTCGGCGGCGGCATGCGCCAGGCTGGCATCATCGCCGCCGCGGGTCTGATCGCCCTCGACGAAGTGCTGCCGATGCTCAGCGACGACAACCGGCGCGCACACGATCTGGCGGTGGGCCTCGCCGAGATCCCCGGCATCGTCCTCGACCCCGACACGGTAGACACCAATATCGTCTTTTTCTCGCTCGCCGACACCACGCCCATGGATGCCGCCGAGCTCTCGGCCCGGCTCGCAGACCAAGGCGTGCTGTGCCACCCTCTGGGCCGCGACAGCATCCGAATGGTGACGCATTACCACATCAGCGATGACGACATCACACGGACGGTGGAAATTACGGCGAAGGTCCTTACGGCATACCGTTGAATCGTTAAACGTTTAACGTTAAACGTGTAACGTTCTAACGTCTGTCCCGCATGGAATCCATTTCGTCGCGGAGCTCGGGGATATCTAGTTTGGGGGTCGAGGCGAAACGCCAGCCGGGAGTCTCTTCGTGCCACAGGCCGGTGGCGGTGCAGGGGTCCGAGATGCTGCCGATGACATAACCCTTGGTGCCTTGGTAGCGCCCCCAGAGGATAAACTCGATATCGATTCGGACCTCCCCCTCCCTCACCTCGGGCCTGGTGAGCACGTAGTCGACCCGCAGGTCGTCATAGGTCTCCATGGTTTCGTGGAGGTAGCCGCCGAAGGTTTCGTAATCGAGGCCCCACGGGTCGGAGTACGTACGGGAGACCGCAGACATCACCGCCAGCAAGCGCTCCTCTTCGAATGCGTCGATGGTGGCAACGAGCTTGCGCGTCACCACCTCGCCCGGTGAGAAATAGTGGCGGAGAAAGAGGCCTCCGGCAACTAAAAGGGCCACCGCGACTCCGATTGTGACGGCGCGACGCGACATTTCGCCACCAGTCTACCGTGGCAGGGGAAGGGTTAAGAGTTGAGAGTTGAGAGTTTGGAGTTTGGAGTTTTGGGTCAAGCGTTCAGGGCACTCATAACTCATAACTCTCAACTCTGAACTCTCAACTCACCAGGTGCGGCGGGTGCGGCCCAATCGCCGGTCGATGGCCCACTGGTAGAGCTCGGCATAGCGGCGAGCAGACGCGTCCCATGGGAAGCGCACCTTCATGGCCCGCTCACGCATGACGGAGATGTGCTCCGGACGGTCGTACCAGGTCGACACCGCCCAACCGACCGTGTCGAATATCGCCCGTGGTGTCAGAACATCGAAAACGAACCCGGTACCCTCGCCCGTGTCTTCGTCGTAGTTCTCTACAGTGTCGGCAAGGCCGCCGGTGCAGTGGACGATGGGCAGCGTGCCGTAGCGCAGCGAGTACATTTGGCTCAGTCCGCAGGGCTCGAAGACGCTCGGCATGAGGAAGAAGTCGGCGCCGGCCTCGAAGAGATGGGCGAGCGGATCGTTGAACTCGAGGGCGACGCTGAGATTGGGAAGCTTCTCCTCCAGCGCCTCGAGCTCCTCCTCGCACCACGCGTCGCCGGTGCCGAGAACCACCAATTGCAGCTCGAGCTCATCGCAGATCGACCACAGGCTGCCGTGGGTCGGGCCACAGAGCTCGCCGAAACCCTTCTGATCGACGAGCCGGCTGATCATGGCGAAAACCGGCTTCTCAGAATCGACCTCGAGGCCCATGACCTCCTGCAAAGCCGCCTTGTTGACCGCCTTTGGGGACATGTCCTCGTGCGAGTAGTTGGCGGCGATGTGGAGGTCGCTCTCCGGGTTCCAAACCTCGTAGTCCATGCCGTTGAGGACCCCGAAGAGGTCCGGCTCGCGGCGCCGCAGCAATCCGTCAAGACCGCACCCGAACTTGGGCGTTTGAATCTCCGCGGCGTAGGTCGGCGAGACGGTGGTCAGGATATCGGCGTTGTGAATGCCGGCCTGCAGCAGGTTGATTCCGTCCGCGGACTCAAAGCCCGCGCTCGTGTAGAGCTCCGGCGCCATCGGGAGGTGCCGGAAATCTTTCTCGGGAAACACGCCCTGGTGACTCAGATTGTGGATGGTCAGCACCGACCCGGTTTCAGCAAACGGCCCGTCCTCCTCGCGCGCGTAAAGACAAACCGGAACAACCGCAGCCGGCCAGTCGTGCACGTGCATCACATCCGGGATCCACTCGAGAGCGCCGCACAGCTCGAAGGCCCCGCGGCTGAGGAGGGCGAAGCGGCGCAGATTGTCGGGGAAGCTCGGCTCGACCTTGGTGCCGTAAATGCCATCACGGCCGTACAGGACCTGGTGATCGAGGAAGTAGACCGGGACCTCGGCATCGGGAAGCCGGCTCTCGTACACCGCGCACCACTCCTCCTCACCGCCAAGGGGCACGCCGAGGGGACCTCCAACACGCCGGAGACGGCCGATGTCCACCGAGTAGTAACGCGGAAGCACGACCCGCACATCGTGCCCTTGCCGAGAGAGCTCCGCTGCCAGTGCGGCCACCATGTCACCCAAACCGCCCGCCTTGGCAAACGGCACGATCTCGCTCGTGACCATCAGGACCTTGAGTTTGGGTTCCGACACTATCGCCTCCTCGCGTCGGCGAATGATAGCCCAGAATGCTGACCGATGGCGCCCGCACAAGGAGATTTCGGATTTCGGATTTCGGATTTCGGATTTGACGTCCTACAACCTGCATTCTCTGCCGGGTAGCCCCGGTCGGCGTGGCGCTGTCGCGGAGGACATGCCGCCCGAAATTCTACCGGCACGGAGAACCTGGCTGTGCTCGCCACTCGGATTGCTTCCAGCACCGTCGACAAACCACAATCAGCCTCGAATGCCATTTTCCACTCCTACCCCTCGGAAAGCCACGTCGGGCCGGGCCCGCCGCGACTTTCCGTGAGGTAGGAGTGATACATGGCATTCGCGGCTGATTGTGGTGTGTCGACGTTGCTGTTGGCGCCCTGCGTGGCGAGCACATTCGGGTTCCTCGTTCCGGCAAAAAACTGGCTGCCCTCGCGACGAGGCTCTCTGCAACAGCGCTACGCCGACTGGGTACCGGAGCCTTTGTGGGGCAGGCGTCCCGCCTGCCGGCCGGATGGATGGAAAATTTGAAATTCGAAATTCGAAATCTACTTGGATGGGCGGCATTCCGAATTCCGAATTCCGAATTCCGAATTCGATCTTGGTCTATGGTGTCAAGCTGGCAGCCGTTCCTCCAACCACCCATCCATCTTCTCGAAGACCTGCTGTTTTTCCGGTTCGTTGAACATCTCGTGGAAGAGGCCGTCCCACTCGACGTAGTCGACGAGATCGGCGGGCGCGGCGGCGACCCAGGCGCGGGTCGCCTCGGGATCGGCGAGACGGTCGTCGCCCGACTGCATCACCAGCGCGGGTACCGTGAGATCCGGCGCCCGTGCCAGGGTGTCGGCCTGAGCCCGCAGGACCTCGGTGAACCACCGCGCCGACACGGTGTTGCTGACCAGAGGGTCGTTCACATACGCCTCGGCAACAGACGGGTTGCGGCTGAGGAATCTCGGTTCTGCGACCTTGGAGAACATGAGTTTGGGGCTAAAGGTTGAGATGATGTTGGCCACCACGTGCAGCGGCGCCGACGGGGCGGCGTTCGGATGCATGCCGAGGAAGGGAGAGGACACGATGATGCCCTCGATGCCGTCGGGTCGGGCGAGAACGTGGCGGAGAACCAGCAGCCCACCCTGCGAGTGGCCGACCAGGAACAACGGCAGCCACGTCTGCTCCGCACGAACCAACCGGTAGGCAGCGGCGATGTCGAGCAGGAACTCGTCGAAGCGATCCACATGGACTCGCAGCCCGGGGCTCTTCCCGTGACACCGGTAGTCCACCGCCCAGCAATCGAATCCCCTGTCCGCGAAATAGCGCATCACGTGGCCGTAACGACCCGAGTGCTCGGCCAGACCATGCACGAAGAGGAGTTCCGCCCGGGGCTTGTCGTCGGGCATGTACCGCCGCCAGTAGAGCCGGGTTCCGTCCGCGGCCGCGGTCCAACCCTCCTGGTACTTCACGGTCTGGCGTCCCTGCGGTCGTCGCGCACCCGCTCGACCGCCCGCCGCCAACCGTCATAGAGACGTTCCCTTTCGGCGGCGTCCATCGTCGGTACGAAGCGGCGGTCCTCTCGCCAGATGCCCTCGATTTCCTCGGGGCTTTGCCACAATCCGGCGCCGAGACCGGCGAGAAAGGCGGCGCCGGCGGCGGTAGTCTCCAGGAGCTGCGGCCGGATGACCGGTAGATCGAGGATATCGGCCTGGAACTGCATGAGGGCGTTGTTAGCCGCCGCACCGCCGTCGGCGCGCAGCTCGCGCATCGGCTCGCCGCCATCGCAGATCATGGCGTCCACCACGTCCCGGGTCTGGTAGGCGATGCTGTCGAGGGTGGCGCGGATGATCTGGTCGCGGCCGCTGCCGCGGGTCAGCCCGACGATCGCGCCACGCGCGTGCATGTCCCAGTAGGGCGCGCCGAGGCCTGCAAATGCCGGCACCACGTACACCCCCTGAGTGTCGTCCACCCGGGCGGCTACCTCCTCGGTCTCGACCGCGCTGCCGATGAGGCCCATCTCGTCGCGCAGCCACTGGACGGCGGCGCCGGCGGTAAAGACCGACCCCTCGATGGCGTAGGCCGGGCGGCCGTGGGCGTCGCAGCAGATGGTCGTGAGGAGCCCGCAGTCGCTTCGGCGGAGCTCGGAACCGGTATTGAGCATCACGAAGGATCCGGTGCCGTAGGTGTTCTTGACCATTCCCGGCCACCAGCAGCCCTGGCCATAGAGCGCAGCCTGCTGGTCGCCGGCGATGCCAGCCACCGGTACCCCACCGGGCAGACTGCCGGAAGGTACCGTAGTGCCGAAAACGCCGGAGCTCGGCAGGACCTCGGGCAGCATGGCCGCAGGGACGCCGAAGATCTCCAGCAGCTCCGGATCCCAGCGCTGCGAGCGGATGTCGAAGAGCATGGTGCGCGAGGCATTGGTGGGCTCGGTCGCGTGGACCGCGCCGCCGGTGAGCCTGTACAGAAGCCAGGTGTCGACGGTTCCGAAAACCAGCTCGCCGGCCTCGGCCCGCGGCCGGGCGTCGGGGTAACGGTCGAGAATCCACGTGACCTTCGAGCCCGAGAAGTACGGGTCGACCACGAGGCCGGTGCGCTCGGTGATCATGGTCTCGAGCCCGTCAGCCCGTAGGGTCTCACAGATATCGGCGGTCTGCCGGCTCTGCCAGACGATTGCGGGATGGAGGGGCTCGCCGGTCGCCCGGTCCCACACCAGGGTTGTTTCGCGCTGGTTCGTGATGCCAATCGCGCGGAGCTCTTGCGGCGCCAGAGATGCCTGGTCGAGCGCGGACCCCATCACCCCGAGGCTCACGCGCCAGATCTCCTCCGGGTCGTGCTCCACCCAGCCCGGCTCGGGATAATGCTGGGTGAACTCCTCGGTGGCGCGGCCGAGCACCGCGCCGTCGCGCGCGAGCACCAGCGCCGTGCTCCCGGTGGTTCCCTGGTCAATGGCGAGGACCGCGTCAGGCATCGATTTTCTCCGGTGAACAGTGTACTGAACCCGGTCTCCTCAGCGGCCCACTCGAGTTCTACATTTCCGGGAGTCGAATCGTGCCCGTGCCCCTGCCCGTGCCCGTGCCCGAAAAAAAATCCAGAGAATTCGTATCACTGGAGATGAGCATGGAAAGCTGGCCTCGGACAACAATTCCAGATCGAATGATTAAGTGTTCCACAACGGTGTCAGGTTCCGGGCACGGGCTCGGGCACGGGCTCGGGCACGACGCCCGCCCCCTTCAGGGCCCGCCTTCACTCGGCAACAAGATCTCCCGACTGCTCGGCCGACCTGAAGGAGGCGGAAATGCGGGAAGCGGGATTCCAGGATGGACTATGATCGCTGTCGACAAAACCATTGCGGGGGAATGGATGAACGTGGTGGAAGCGCTGATCAAGGTGGTCCTCGATCTACTGCCGATGAGCCTGGTGATTTTCATCGGCGGCGGCGGGATGTGGCTCCTCAACCGGATCATGACCCGACGCGCGGCCGGAGTGCCCGGCAAGGGTATCTTCAGGCGCCAGCTGATACTGGCCATCCTGACCACCGTGCTCCTGGTAGCGATCATCGCGTCGGCGCCCCTTCCGGATTCCGTTCGCGGCAATCTCATCACGCTCTTCGGGATCGCTTTCACCGCTGTCGTCGCCCTTTCCTCGACGACCCTCGCATCCAACGCCATGGCGGGTTTGATGCTGCGGATCGTGCGCAACTTCAAGCGCGGCGACTTCATTCGCGTTGACCAATTCCTGGTAGGTCACCGAGAAGTCGCCGAGATCGAGAATGCGGATAAACGGCTCGACGAGGCCGGCGGACTCGGCCGCTTCGACGAGGTGCTTCTCGATCACGTCGTGCGGGACATCGTAACCGAGGGAGATGTTGGCGGAGACGAAGGTGCCGGAGGGGCGAATGACGGTGACCGGCGTCGAGGCCAGGAAGAGATTCGGCAAGGTCACGAGATCGCTGCGCTCGTTCTGGATCTCGGTGTGAAAAAGCCCCTGCTCGGTGACCCGCCCCAGGAATTGGTCAACACGAATGAAGTCGCCGCGCTTGAAGTTGCGCACGATCCGCAGCATCAACCCCGCCATGGGGTTGGATGGGAGGGTCGGCGAGGAAAGGGCGACGACGGCGGCGAAAGCGATCCCGAAGAGCGTGATGAGATTGCCGCGAACGGAAGC
>PVMK01123470.1_pt1 | contig 23167 bp, 22 predicted proteins | sample 1853481 | NCBI WGS metagenome assembly PVMK01 (sample SAMN08533507, study PRJNA380276) | Marine sediment metagenome, whole genome shotgun sequencing project. | reverse complement strand
GGTGCGCATCGCCAACGTGCGATGCGCACCATTTCGGCGAAGCGGGAGACGATCTCGGCCGCTTTGAGGTCGCCCATCGCCTCGGCCAGGGGCGTGAAGCTGGCGAGGTCGACGAACATGATCGCCTGACGGACCTGGCCCGGGATGTCAGGCAGTTCGGCCAATCCCGACTCCTCCTCCAGGTGCATGAGCATATCGTCCCAGGCGGCCTGGATGGCGCCCTTGCGGAGGAAGTACATGAGTGCTGGCTCCACGAGTGGTTCAACGCGGCTGAACGTCTGATCCAGACGGGCCTGCGAGTCTGTGCCACCGGTGCCCTTGGCGGCCGGGTGATGGAGATAGAAGTGAGACGTGCGATGCCCGACCTCCGCGGCGCGCCGCATCAGGTCGGCGTAAACGCGGAGGATCTGGACGAGCGCCTCCGCAGGATAGCCAGCGTCGAGAGCGACCTTGAGCGAGCGGAGGAAGCCGATGTCGTCTTCCTCCAGCATGCCGCCGCTGTCGGCGACCGCCGTTGCTTCCACGAACGTCTTCGCCTGCTCCAGTTCCAGCCCGGCCAGTTCAGCAGACTCAGCCAGCGAGAACCTGCGGGTAGAAAGGTGGCTCGTCATCTCGTCCAGATAGAACTGGCGCACGGAGTCCGGGCTATGGAGGGCGCCGTGGATGTCATCGAGCGAGTGCCCGTAGTGGAGAAGCTGGTGGATAAGGCGCACGCGGCCGATGTCCTCGACGGTGAAGACATCCTCTCCGTTGCGGCCGATCAGTCCGCGGGAGTGCCAGGCCTCCAGTCTCTTCGCTGGTTCGGCGGTGCGGCTGGCGAGATCCTCCAGGGAGAGAGGCGCAGTGGATATGGGGCCAACGCCCCGGTTCTTGGGCCCACTCGTCATGTCAGCAGCCCCCTTTCGCGGAGGATTCCCGCGAATCGCTCTCGCCACTCGTCCCGGTCGGGTTCGAGGTCACGCGATTCGGCGACGACCATGGCGACGGCGAGCTCGCGGCTGTGGCTCAGGCTGATGTCGATGCCCTCCAGGGCGATGCGCTCGGCGCGGGCCTGCGCCCTGCCGTGCAGGTAGACGAGCGGCTTGCCGCGGTGGTTGGGGAGGAGCTCGCTCTCCCGCCAGGCGACGCCTCTGGCGCCCGTACCCAGCGCCTTCATCACGGCCTCTTTGCCGGCGAATCGCGCCGCCAGCTCGCTGGCGCGGCCGCGGCAGAAGGCGACTTCAAGCGGTGTGTAGACGCGCTGGAGGAAGCGGTCGCCGAACCTCGCGAGCGAGGCCTCGATACGGGCGATTTCGATTATGTCGACTCCTGCAGCGCCTTGCTTCATACGTTCGATTCTAACCCGCGGGCTAAATCGCCGACAGTGACCGGCTTCACCGCGCGAAACCGGCGATGGCGCATCGGCTAAACTACGTTTTATGGAAGTCGGACTCACACGCGGCCGGACGAGGCGCTAAGCGATGCCGTCCGGGACTGCTTCGATCGCGATTCCCGCCACGCCGGAGAGGGTGTGGGCGGTGGTATCTGACGTCGCCAACGCGCAGCGCTGGAACAAGGCCTGGAGCAGCATCGAGATGACGACGCAGCTAAGCGAAGGCCGGGGCACGCGGTTCCGCGCGCACGTCGAAGATAAGGACGGCGAAGACCAGTCGTTCGAATTCGAGGTCACGGAGTGGGTTGAGCCCGAGTTCATCGTCTTCGCGCCCGTCCACGACCCGGATGAGGAGCAGTACCAGATCACGCTGGACTGGCACTCCTTTCGCATCGTGCCGCTGGAGGAAGGGAGCAGCCGCGTTGAGCTGACTGCCAAGGCAACGACGCGCGGCCGGCGCGGGGGGCTCGTCGGGCTGATACTTTGGCCGTGGCACCTGGCGGTCTGGCCGGGACACCAGAAGCGAGGCCTGGAGGTGGCTCTGAATTCGCTCGCGGAGCTGTTCGGCGTCACACCACCGGACGAACCGTCATGAGTCAGGTCAACGTCGGGCTCTGTGCGGCGCCCGCAGCTGAGTCGTACTAGTCCTTGGGGCGATCGGCGGAGCGGATTTCGAGGGCGTCGACGCCACGGCGCACGGTGGTGAGGAAGCCTTCCAGCTCGCCCTCCAGCTTGCGTAGCGTCTGTAGCGCGTAGACGTCTGACTCACGCATCTGCTCGCCGCTGGCCGTCTGCGCCTCGTCGAGCCGCGCGCGGGCCTGCTCTTCGGAGTCGCGACCAAGTTCGGCGGCACGGGTCTGGGCCTCCGCCAGGAGGTCGGCGGCACGCTCCTGTGCGGCCTTCACGACTTCGGTTTCGGCGATGCGGCCCTCGAGCTGCTCCCTGGCCTGGGCGAGGAGCTGCTCCGCTTCATCTCCGGCCTCGCGCAGAACCTGGTCGCGCTGTTCCACGATCTCGCGTGAGTCGTAGACTTCGCGCGGGACGGCGACGCGCATGCGGTCGACGATGTCGGCCAGCTTTCCCCGGTTGACGACCACGCCGCCGCCGACCGGCAGACGGCGCGCTTCGCTGAGGAGTTCTTCCAGGCGGTCGATGAGGTGGAGTATGTCCAAGAAATGCCTAGCGCTTGATCTTCTTGGCCAACATGGCAACGACATGCGGCGGAACGAGGTCGCCAACGTCGTAGCCCAGTCTGGCGACTTCGCGGATACGGTGGCCGCTGATGTAGAGGTGTTCGAGGCTGGCCATCATGTAGACGGACTCGATCTCCGGGGCCATCGTCTTGTTCATGAGTGCCATGTCCAGTTCGGCCTCGAAGTCGGTGACGGCGCGAATGCCGCGGACGAGGACGTTGGCTCTCTCGGTGCGCGCGAAGTCGACAACGAGGCCATCGAACGTCTTCACGGTGACGTTGCTCAGGTGCTTGACGGCGTCGCTGAACATCGACACGCGCTCGGTTGTAGAGAAGAGGCAGTCCTTGGGCGCGAGGTCGTAGACGGCGACTGTGACTTCCGCGAAGAGGCTGGCGGCGCGCTGCGTGATGTCAACGTGGCCGTTGGTTACAGGGTCGAATCTGCCAGGGTAGAGTGCGGTCGCCAAGCCGTTACCTCCTCGTCAATCGGGCCGGTAGATCGAGACTGAACTGTCACCGTGACGCAGAGAGCGTACCAGCAAGAAGGGTCCGATGGCAGCAGCCGCCTCTTCGCGGGTGCTGTGCTCGAAGGCGATGGTGCCTTGATCGCCGTCGATGGCGCCTGACTGAGCCAGGCGCTCCAGGAGCGCGATCGCCGCCGAGCCGCCGTATGGTGGGTCAGCGAGAACGAGCGTGTAGGGACCGGCGAGGTGGCCGACAGCGCGTTCGACCGGCGCGACGATGACCTCAGCAGCGTCGGTGAAGCCGATGGCGGCCAGGTTTTCGCGGATGACGGCGGCCATTCCCCGGTTCTTCTCGACGAACTGGCAGGACTCGCTGCCGCGGCTGAGCGCTTCGATGCCCAGCGCGCCGGTGCCGGCGTAGAGATCGAGCGTGCGGGAGAAGTCCGCCCCGAGTGCGGCAAGCGCATCGAAGAGGGCGCCGCGAACGAGGTCGGAGCTGGGGCGCACGTCTGAGGCGCGGCCACGCGGGCGGCCCGGCGGACCTTTGAGTTGCCTGCCGCGAGCGCTACCGGCGATCACGCGCACCTCCTATGCCTCACTCTACGACGAAGATGTTGACGCCGTCTTGGCCGACGGCTGAGGCGCCCGAGGCGGTGTCTACGACGCTGCCGCTGACTGTGATCACGTGAGGATCATCGTCGGGAGTTAGTTCGTCGGGAGCTGGGAAGTCATAGGTGCAATGTATCTCGTCCGTGCCGCCGTCCAGGATATTCGGGCCGCCTGAGGCGTCGCCGTCGTCCGGCGGTATGACGAGGCCGATGATGTTGCCGCCGCCTGCGCTGAGGCAAGTGACGGGGCCGTTGCTGATGTCCTCAAAGCCGGTGACCGTGACGGGGACCGGGAAGTCGTTGTCAAACGTGACACGGTAGGTGACGTTTCCACCCGGAGTCGTGGTCTCGTCGTTGGTGAAGGTGCCGTCGCCGTCTGTGTCTGCCCGGACGCCGACTTCGATGCGTTGGGTGCCGGTTGTCGGTGCCGGCGTGGCCGTTGCCGCCGGCGTTGGTGTCGGCGTTGGCGTCGGCGTCGGCGTCGGCGTGCCGGGACCGAACGTCTCAAGCGGTGAGGCGTCCGGATCATCGCTCTCGTTGACGACGACAGAGATCTCTTGGCCGAACCGTAGATCGCCATCGCTGACTATGAGGACGATGGGGTAGGTGCCGTTGGTGGGGGCGATCCAGGTGGCGCTCGTGCCAGCAGCTGCGCCGAGGTCGCCACCGCCGGACGACTGCCAGATCGGGATTAGCATCGTCTCGCTCGGCCGGTCCAGTGAAACAGTCGAGGTGATGACCAGCTCGTTGATGCGGCCCCAGACGTTGGCGACGTCCGACTCTGCCGAAGCGTCTGAGACGGCGACGCCGCCGAGGCCGTAAGCCTGTACTAGCTCAAGCTTGAAGCCGACGCTGTATGAGTTTTCGAAGTAGATGCGGCGGCGATCGGTGCCGCCAGTCGTGAAGGCGACGGCCGCCGCGTTTTCGTCCCAGGCCATGGGCGAGGCGCCCTCGTCGTCGTCCAGGTTCTCAGCGACGATGACGACGGTAGCGCCGGGGACGATCTCGTCGGGGTTGTCCGGCTCGCGCACGACAGCTTGTGAGGCCAGGACCATCGCGCTCTGGTAGCCGATGGCGCGCGCGACGTCTCCCGTCTCGATGCTGAAGGGGTTGATGACGAGGAGAATCTTCTGCGGGGGCACGTCCTGGGTCAGGCGCGCGATGCCGTCCGGCATGTTGTCCCAGTATGAGACGGGGTCGGCGATGGGCAGCACTTTGATGTAGTCGGCGAGAACGCCAAGCTGTTCCCAGTCGTAGGCAGAACGCTGATCGCTGGGTGGCGGCAACGTCAGGCTGAGGCGGTGGCCGCTCTGGCCGAAGGCGCTGGAGAGAGCGCTAACGAAGGCCGTGAATTGACCATTGAGGTCCGCGTCGACCGCTGAATATTCAAGGTCGATGCCGTCGAAGTCACCGTCTTCCATCAGCGCCACGATCTCCTGCACGTGCGCGGCGCGTACGGTCTCGTCGGCAAGGATGTCGTCGACGATGGAGGCGGTGTCAACGCTGCTGCCGATGATCGTCGGCACATGCTGAACACTGTCGCTCGTATTGACCGTACTGGCCTCGCCAACGATGGAGCCGTCGGCGGCCGGAGTGAAGTCTCGGGGGCTGACGATATTGGGCCGGGCGTCGGCGTGAAGGGTGGCGCCGGACGGCAGCGAGGCGGCGACGGTGTAGGTCTGGGCAAGCACTTGCAGGACGGCCAGGTTTTGCGGCACGGCAGAGAAGTTGCCGCAGGATACGAGGCCGCCGCCGGTGGTAGTTTCAGAGGCCAGGCAGCCTTCGGAGGCGAACTCCTGCGACGGCATCACCTGTGACTCGGCGATCCGTTGCCAGCGGCTGTCCAGGAAGCTGTAGAAGCCGAGGACGGCTTCGTCGGAGACGTTGATGGTAAGCGGCAGGGCGATCGTAACGGGGATCTCTTCTTCTGCCTCGAACTCGATGTACTGGCTGGCCGCGGCGAGGCCTGGCGGCAGGCCCGGCATGGCGATGAGACTGCCGCTGACACCTTCGGTCACCTGGATCGTCGTGGTGGAGTCGCTGCTGTCGTCGCCGCCTCCGAGGAGGGAGGAGAAGACGAAGACGAGAACGATGACGATGGCGAGAAAGGCGATCGTGCCACCGATGATGATCGGCGCTGGATCGCGCTCTGGGCGTTGTTTCAGGAGGCGCTCGAACGGGCCCTCCGGCCGCGGCAAATCACGGCGCAGTGGCCGGCGAGGCGGCTGTTCACGGGGCGGCTTATCACGCATGGTAAAAAGGGGTCGCTACTTCTGGATTAGATACGGGTGGGGGGCGCAATAGGATGCCAAATCCTGGGTCAGCGGTAGTGTAACACAGCGTCTACGGAGGAAAAACAGTGCCGCCAGACAGCTTTACAGCGGCCGCCGGCCTGCCTATAATTTCTCTTGACACGACCGCAACGACTGTGGGTTTCGCTCACAGTCTATTTTTTACACTAGGTATGGTTATGGCGACTAGAGACGTACCCGTTACCAAAGAAGGCCTGGCCAAGATTGAGACGGAGCTGCACGAGCTCGTCACCGTTCGGCGGCCGGAGCTGGCGCAGCGCCTGCACGACTCCAAGGAGCTTGTCGGCCCGCAGAACACGCCAGAGTACGAGGACGCCCGCACAGAGCAGGCGTTCATCGAGGGCCGCATCCTGGAACTCGAGAACATGATCGAGAACGCCGTGATCATCAAGGAGACGCACGACCACCAGAAGGTGTCGCTGGGCTCTACCGTCAAGCTCAAGAACCACGAGGGGAAGACGGCTGTCTACAAGATTGTCGGTGTAGCGGAGACGGATCTCAAGGCAGGCAAGATCAGCAACGAGTCGCCGATGGGCGAGGCGCTGCTTGGCCGCACGGTGGGCGAGGAGCTTGAGGTTGAGGCGCCAGCCGGAACGCTAATCTGGAAGATCGTGTCCGTCGACTAGCGATAGGCTTAACCTAAGGCTAGAATCAGGCGGGGTTTCGCAAGGGCCCCGCTCATTTTTTGGGAGCAGATATGGCTGAAGACGACCTCATCGCGCTACGCAAAGAGAAGCTGGAACGCCTGCGTTCGCGCGGGATCGACCCCTACCCGCACCGCTTTTCGCCATCTCACACCGCCGCCGAAGCCGCCGCGCTGGCGCCTGACGATGGCACGGGGCCCGAAGCGACCGTCGCCGGGCGGATAACCGGCAAGCGCAAGATGGGCAAGAGAACGTTCATTGACTTGCGCGACGGCAGCGGCCGAATCCAGATCAGCCTCACTCAGGATGTGCTTGGCGAGGACGTCTACGCAATGCTCAAAGACCTCGATCTGGCTGACTTCATTGGCGTTAAGGGAAGCATCTTCCGCACGAATACCGGCGAAGCAACAGTTGCCGCAGAGAAGCTGACGGTGCTGGCGAAGGCGCTGCGGCCGCCGCCGGAGAAGCACCACGGTCTGAAGGACGTGGAGTCCCGCTATCGCTACCGCTACCTCGATCTGATGGCGAACGACGAGGCGCGCCGCATCTTCGAGCTGCGCTCGAAGGTGATATCGACCGTGAGGCGTTATCTGGACGATCAGGGCTATCTGGAGGTCGAGACGCCGATTCTGGTGGGGACGGCCGGCGGCGCGGCGGCGCGGCCGTTCGTGACGCACCACAACGCGCTGGACCGCGACTTCTTCCTGCGGGTCTCGCTGGAGCTGCACCTGAAGCGGCTTGTCATCGGCGGCTTCGACCGCGTCTACGAGTTGGGCCGCATCTTCCGCAACGAGGGCGGCTCGACGAAGTACAACCCGGAGTTCACGCTGATCGAGCTGTACGAGGCCTACGCCGACTACAACCGGATGATGCAGCTGATGGAAGGACTCGTGGCCACTATCCCCAGAGACGTTCTCGGTTCGACGGAGGTGCAGGTCGGCGACCAGACGATCGATCTCTCGCCACCGTGGCCGCGACAGCCGCTGCGTGAGGCGATTCGCGAGCGCTGCGGCGTCGACTTCATGGCACACCAGGATGTCGAGTCGTTGCGCAAGGCCACGGCCGACACGGGCGTGCACGTTGAGCCCGAGTGGGGCCGCGGCAAGCTGATCGACGAGCTGATGACGGCGCACGTTGAGCCGCACCTGCAGCAACCGACATTCCTGATCGACTACCCAGTCGAGCTGTCGCCGCTGGCGAAGCGCAAGACGGACGAAGCCGGCCTGGTGGAGCGCTTCGAAGCGTTCATCTGCGGCCGGGAGGTGGCGAACGCCTTTACGGAGCTGAACGATCCGATCGACCAGCGTGAACGCTTCGAGGAACAAGCGAGGCTGCGCGCTGCCGGCGACGATGAAGCAGAAGTGGCGGACGAGGACTTCCTGGTGGCGCTGGAGCACGGCATGCCGCCGACGGGCGGGATGGGCATCGGCATCGACCGCCTGTTGATGGCGATCGCGGGCGTGTCCTCGATCCGCGAGGTGATCCTGTTCCCGGCGCTTCGAGAACTGAATGACTGAGAAGGCCGACACGGGGGGCTCTAGCCTCGCCGAGGAAGGCGCCGCTTCCTGGGAAGCGATCGCTGACGGCTGGGCGGAGCGCATGCGCACCGACACCGATTTCAGCCGGACGCTCGTGCTGGACGCCCCGCACCTGGCACTCCTTGGCGACGTTGCGGGCAAGCACGTCCTCGACGCCGGCTGCGGCGAGGGGCGATTCTCGCGCATGCTGGCCAACCGGGGTGCGCGGGTCAAAGGCATCGACTTATCGCGGCGCATGATCGAGCTGACGCGCGAGTCAGAATCTGCAGACAGCCGCGACATCGACTTCCGCGAGATGAGCATGTGCGACCTGAGCGCCTTTAGCGACGCGTCGTTTGATGTCGTCGTCGCTTACCTGACGATCATCGACGTTGAAGACTACGAGAGCGCGATCGCCGAGATCTCACGGGTGCTGCGGCCCGGCGGGCAGTTTCTGTTTTCGATCGTGCATCCGTGCTTCTATCCTCCAGACGCTAAATGGGAGCCGCGCGAGCCGGGCACGTACCCGATCTTCGACAGAGACAAGCTGTATCTGAAGGTCGACAACTACTTTCCGGCGCGCGAGCTGCGCTTCAAGATGTGGCCGACAGCGCCCGCGGAGACGGTCAACTTCCATCGCCCGCTGAGCGACTACGCGCGCGTCTGCCGGCAGAACGACCTCCTGATCCGTGATATCGCGGAGCCGGTGCCATCGGATGAAGTACTGGCGCAGCGGGATGACCTGCGCGCGCACGTGCGCGCGCCGTACTTCCTCATCTTCGACTGCGTGAAGGCCGCCGCGTGACCGGCGCCCGATATCGCGCGGTCGTCTTCGACCTGGATGGCGTTCTGTGGGACGGCGAGCCCTTGTACCTCGAAGCGTTCAACGTCTTGCTGCGGCCTCTGGGGCACGAGTTGACGGAGCAGGAATACGAGCAGATCATCGGCAGCTCTGTCGAGGCTGCCTGGGAGTGGGTGATCGACCGCTTCAAGCTGAGCGGACCACCGGAGCAGTTCTACGCCGCGTATGACGAGGCCGTGCTCGATCTCATGGCGCAGCCGGTCGAACCGCTGCCGGGCGCCCGCGAGACGATCGCTCGGCTGAAGTCGATCCCGGTGCCGGTGGGGCTGGCGTCGGCGTCGCTGCGGCAGTGGGTGGACGCGACGCTTGCCGGCATCGGCCTCGCTGGCGAGTTCGGAACGACGGTTACGGCGAGCGAGGTCGAACGCGCCAAGCCCGCACCGGACATGTACCTGAAGGCTGCGGAGAAGCTGGGCGTCCCGGCGACCGAGTGCATCGCCGTCGAGGACACACGCACGGGCGTGGCCTCAGCGCGAGCGGCCGGGATGTACGTCGTGCAGCTGCGCGCAGCATCGACTGCCCTGCCACCGATCGAAGAAGCAGACGCGGTGATCGAATCGTACGCCGAGTTCGACTTCGCGCTCCTCGAGGGGTAACGTTCGGCGAGGACCAACACATGTCAAATCTGCCGCGCATCGCAATCGCCGACCTTCCGGATGAGGAGCGCGGCGTCGCCGAAGCGCTGATCGCGGCCCTCGGCGACGATCTGACGGCGCTGGCCTGGCAGGGGTCGTGGGCGCGCGGGGAAGCCAATTCGGAGAGCGACCACGACATGTTCGTGGTGATGCGGCGGCTGGACTCGGAGCTACTGGGCGCAATCGCGAGGGTGTTCGAAGGACGCGAGGGCTGGTCGGCGTTCATCAAGACTGAGGATGACCTGCGCCAGTACCCGATGAGCGGCCGCCTGCAGTTCCACTACGGAATGTCGCTGATTCACGGCGATTTCGAGCAGCCGCCGGTGGGACGGCGGGAGATCCTCGACGATATGCGGACGATGGCGACGAACATCGCGCACGAGGCACGATACCGCCTGGCACACAAGATCGGCACACAGCTGGCCGCGGCCGACCAGGGCCGGCACGCCCGCATCCTCTACTACTGGGCGAAGATGGGCCTGCTGGCGCTCAAGGCTCGCGAACTGCTCAACGACCGCGACTACCCCCTGACGCGGGAGGCGTTGAGGGAGCGCATCAGCGACGAGACGGAGCTGGCGCTGATCGACCTCGTCGATCTCTGGCCGGAGTTCAAGCCCCTGTACGAGGCGGACTTCGTGCCGATGGCTCTCTTGCTCGACCGCTTCGTCAGACAGCTGGTATCAGAGCTGCCGGCGGAATGAGGAAGCACTTCACGGCGACCGCGTTCGTCGTGCGTGGCGACGCAACGCTACTGCACTGGCACCGGCGGCTCGCGCAGTGGATGCCGCCCGGCGGCCACGTCGAGCCGGACGAGGAGCCGGCGGAGGCGGCACTGCGCGAGGTGCGGGAGGAGACAGGGCTGGTCTGCGAGGTCGTGGCGACGTCGCCGACGCACGCGTTCGCAGAGCCGCAGCAGCTTCCCGCCCCCTACACGATTCTGCTTGAGAACATCCCCGATTCACAGGAGCCAGCGCACATGCACATCGACCTGATCTACTTCGTACGACCCGTCGGCGGCGCGGACCACGGCACGGTGGACGACCCCTCGCTGACCTGGGTGACTGAGGCGGAGTTGCGAGATGACGTCACGCTGGATCCGGGCCTGCCGGGCTCTCCGGCCGCCGGAGCGCCCGAAGACGTCCGCACTTTGGCGCTGGCCGCGATCGCAGCGGTGCGTTCGGGTTCGGCCTGAGCGACTCGCCCACGGCTTGACCATCGGTGCGGTTGCCTGACACTCTTGTCGCATGCTCGACATCCGGCTGCTGCGCGAAGAGCCCGACCGCGTGCGGCGGGCCTTGGTGCTGCGGAACACGGAGGCGCCGCTGGACGAAGCGATCGAAGCCGACGTGGAGCGACGCGAGGTCCTGGCCGAGGTCGAGGGTCTGAGGGCGGAGAAGAACACGATCTCGAAGGAGATCGGCGAGCTATCGCGAGCGATGAAGGGTGCGGACACCAAAGAAGCGAAGCACGCGGAGCACCGTCGGTCGGACCTGATGTCGCGCTCCTCGTTCATCGGCGACAAGCTGGACTCGCAGGAAAGACGCCTGGGCGTCCTGAGCGAGAAGCTGCGGACGGCGCTGCTGCAGATACCGAACATCCCGGATGACTCTGTCCCCGAAGGCTCGGACGAGAGCGGCAACGTCCTCGTGCGGCAGTCAGGCGAGCCGGAGCCGCTGGGATTCGAGGCCAAGCCACACTGGGAGCTTGGCGAGGCGCTGGGCATCATCGACTTCGAGCGTGGTGTAAAGCTGGCGGGCAGCCGCTTCTACGTGCTCAGGGGCGCCGGGGCGCGTCTGGAGCGGGCGCTGATCGCCTGGATGCTGGACTTCCACACGTCGCGCGGCTACACGGAGGTCTACCTGCCGGCGATGATCAAGGAAGAGAACCTGTGGGCCGGCGGCTGGCTGCCGAAGTTCGGCGAGAACATGTTCCGCGACGCCGAGGAAGACTACTGGTGGATACCGACCGCCGAGGTGTCGCTGACGACCATGCACAAGGACGAGATTCTGGAGCCAGGCGCGCTTTCGATCGACTACGTGGCCTACACGCCGTGCTTCCGCCGCGAGAAGTTCTCGGCCGGGCGCGACGTGCGCGGGATCAAGCGCGGGTTCCAGTTCGACAAGGTCGAGCTGTACCGCTTCGTTGAGCCCGCCGAGTCGGCGGAGGCGCTGGAGAAGATGACAGCGCAGGCGGCCGACGTGGCGAAGGAGCTTGGCCTGGAGTACCGTATCCGCGAGCTGTGCACCGGCGACCTCGGCTTCAACGCGGCGAAGACGTACGACATCGAGATCTGGGCGCCGGGTTCGGACGAATGGCTGGAGTGTTCGTCGGTGTCGAACGCCACCGACTTCCAGGCGCGGCGAGCGAACATCCGCTATCGCGCGGAGAAGGGCGCGAAGCCAGAACACCCACACACGCTGAACGGCTCCGGCCTGGCGATACCGCGGACGCTGATCGCGGTGCTGGAGAACTACCAGCAGGCGGACGGTAGTGTCGTCGTGCCCGAGGTGCTGCGGCCGTACATGGGCGGCCTCGAGCGCATCGAAGCATAGCGCCGCAGCTCCCGGACGATCCTATAATCGAAGTATGCGGATACTTGCCGTCGACGTTGGGACTGGCACGCAGGACATCCTGCTCTTCGACTCTGAGGGGGCGATCGAGAACGCCCTGCAGCTGATCATGCCCGCACCGACGGAGATCGCGGCGCGGCGCATCCGGCGCGCGACCACCGCCGGACGAGCGGTCGTGCTGACAGGTGTGATCGCCGGCGGCGGCCCCTGCCACTGGGCGTTGGAAGACCACCTGCGCGCCGGGCACGCGGCGTTCGCCACGCCGGATGCGGCGACCACGTTCGACGACGATCTGGAGAACGTCGAGCGGATGGGAGTGACGCTGGTGTCCGAAGAGGAGGCGGCGCGGGTGGACGGCGAGCAGATCCGGCTGCGCGACCTGGACCTGGACGCGATTCGCACGGCGCTTGCGGCGTTCGACGTGGCCGGCGACTTCGATGGGATCGCCGTGGGCTGCCTGGACCACGGCGCCGCACCGCCGGGCTACTCGGACCGGCTGTTCCGCTTCGATCACCTGCGGCGGGTCGTGGAAGCGAGGAACGATCTGCGCGCGTTCGCCTGCCTGCCCGATGAGCTGCCGGAGTATTTGACGCGGGCACGAGCGCTCGTATCGTGCATCGATTCGGACGCGCCGGCGGTGTTCCTCGACACGGGCCCCGCCGCCGCGCTGGGCACGCTGCAGGACACGAACGTGCGCCGCGACGCTCCGCAGCTTGTGCTGAACCTGGGGAACATGCACGCGCTCTGCTTCCACCTGCGCGGAACGCAGATCGTTTCGCTGTACGAGCATCACACGGGCGAGGTGACGGCGGAGCAGATCGAGACGTTTACGGAGCGCCTGGCGGCCGGGACGCTGGAACGCGAGGAGATTTTCGGGAGCAAGGGCCACGGGGCGTTCTACGCTTCGGAGGAAAACGGCGATGACGGCGCGGCGGTGCCGGTGGCGGTGACGGGGCCGCAGCGAGGGAAGCTGCGCGGATCGCGTCTGGCGCCCTACTTCGCGGTGCCGCACGGGGACATGATGGTCTCCGGCTGCTTCGGCCTGTTGTGGGCGTTCGCCGAGAAGCACGAGTCGGCTCGGGACGAGGTGTTGAGAGCGTTGGGCGTGAGCGCCGCCTAGGCGTTGGCTTTAGACGCAGGGCGGATGCGGCCAAGCGCCTCTTCGCTGGCGATGACGATCACGCGGTCGCCGTCCAGAAGCTGAGTGCTCATCGGTGGGGTGACGGTGAGTTCGCCGGTCTTCTTCTGCAGGCCGAGCACAGTTATGTCGCGGAGGCCGCCGAGCAAGGCACCAATGCTGCCATCTGCGCCGGTATTCCCGCTCACTTCGATCTGCGCGAGCACGCCTCGGCCGCCGCCAGCGACCGCCGGAACATCGATGAACTCCGCCAGCATCGGTTGCATGGCGGAGAGGGCCATCTGGCGGCCGACGCCGGCGTAGGGCGAGAAGACACGCTGGGCACCTGCACGGCTCAGTCGAGGCGTACTCTCGGCTTCCGAGGCCCGCGCCACGACGTACAGCTCTGGTTCGAGAGCCTTCGCAGTGAGAACGATGAAGGTGTTGCCGGCGTCGGAGTCCGAGGCGGCGATGAGGCTGACGGCGTGATCAATGCCGGCCTCGCGCAGCACTTCGTCATTGGTGGCATCGCCGATGAGCATGTAGTAGCCGAGGCGACTGCCACGAGCGATCGCCTCCGTGTTCGTCTCCACGACCACGAAATCGACGTCGTGTTGCTCGAACTGCCGCGCTATCTCTTCGCCGACGCGGCCGAAGCCACAGAGGATGTGGTGGTCACGCAGGTGCTCAATCTGACGTTTCATGCGCTGACTCCCCAGTATAGAGGCCAACTCGCCCTCGATCAGGAATTGGAAGACGGCAACGAGCGCGTAGAAGATGACGCCGATGCCAGTGACCGCAAGAGCGATCGTGAAGATCCGTCCTACGTCGTCCAGAGGACGGACCTCGGCGAAGCCGATCGTGGTGAGGACGATGACCGTCATATAGAGGGCATCGAGGAATGTCCAGCCCTCGAGAACCATGTAGCCGATCGTGCCCACGACGATCAACGCGCCGATGACGCCGATGGTGCGGATGATGTTCTGAGGCAGCGAGTACCAGAAGTCTTGCAGATCGCGTATCACGTGCGAGAAACGTTGCACGTGACGGGTCAGGCGGCGCGTTCGCCGAAGCGCTTGCGTTTCTGCGAGACGTAGTCGACGAGGATGTACTGGCCGAGGCTCTCAGGCGTGGTGTAGAAGACGCGGCCCTTGTTCATCTTGGCGATCTGGTTGACGAACTCCTTGAGGTAGTAGTTGCGGTCCAGCATGAAGGTGTTGATGACGATGTCCTTCTTCGTGCAGCGCCGCACTTCTTTGAGCGTCTCGCGGATAGTGATGGGGCTGGGGGGATAGGCGAAGTAGGAGCGGCCGTGCTCCAGGTGGGCCGTCGGCTCGCCGTCGGAGATCATGATGATCTGGCGGGTGCCGCCCTTGTGGCGGGCGAGGAAGCGCTGGGCGAGCATGAAGGCGTGGTGCATGTTCGTGCCCAGGACCGACTCGTCCCAGCGCACGTACGGCAGCTCCTCGGGCTTTAGCTCGCGGGCGTAAGCGGAGAAGCCGACGATGTAGAGGCTGTCCTTGGGGAACTGCGTCTGGATGAGGTTGTTGAGCGCCAGGGCGACCTTCTTGGCGGCCTGGAAGCTGCCGCGCAGAGCCATCGACCAGGAGAGGTCCAGCATGATCACGGTCGCCGTCTGGGTCAGCGTCTCGGAGCGGTAGACCTGGAAGTCGTCCTGCTGGAGCTTGACGGGAACCTGCGGACCGCCGCGGAAGATGCCGTTCATGATCGTCTCGCCGAGGTGAAGGTGGAAGGGATCGCCGAATTCGTAGGGCTTCGTATCGTCGGCGCGTTCACCGCCGTGGCCCTTGTCGCGCTGCGCGTGCTTGCCCTGAGTCGACTTCTTGAGCTGAGCGTAGACCTCGCCCAGCGCCTTCTCGCCGATCTTGCGGACGCCACGCGGCGTTAGCTCCCAGGCGCCGGACTTGCGACGAATGTAGCCCGCGTCTTCCAGAGCCTGGAGGAAGTCCTTGAGCTGGTCCAGCGTGTCGGCTGCCTCGTCGCCGAGGATATCGCGGAGCTTGTCCTCGTCGATGTCGTCGAGGCTGCCGCCGTACTGCGTGCTGTCGAGCTGCTTCTCCAGGTCGTCCATCTCCTGGAGGTCGCCCATCAGGCTCATCGCCTGCAGGAGGTCCAGCTCTTCGTCACCGCGGAAGGGGTAAGCTTGTGCGTCACGGTCGGAGCCGAGGATGTCGAGGTTGATCGCCAGCTCCTGCATTTCGCGCTGGAGTTGAGGGTCGTCGACCTTGTCCATGAGGAGGTCCTGGAGTTGGCGGCGGGCCTCCGGCGGCAGGCTGTCGAGGAGACCCTGCATGGCGGCGATGCCGGCCTGCATCTGCTCGATCAGCTCATCGAGGTTCTGTGGCGGGTTGTCACCGAAGAGGTCGCCGTACTTCTCCATGAAGCCGTCGAAGTTGGGCTCGCCGCCGGCCATCTTCTCGGAGAGCATCTGGTTGAGGTCGCGCATCATCTCTTTCATGCGCGCCATATCTTCGGGGCTCATGTTGGCGATCTGCTGCTGAAGGTCCTTGAAGAAGCCGTCCATCATGGTCTGCTTCAGCATCTGCATCAGTTCCTGGTATTTGGCGGCGGCCTCCGGGTCCATGAACTCGTAGTCCTGCAGGCCCTTGACCTTGCCACCGGCGTCCTCCGGCAGATCGTCCAGTTGTTGCTTCTTCTTTTCCACAACCTTCTTCAGCATTTCGGCCAGGCGCTGGCTTTCCTCGTCCGTGGTCTCTTGCTGGGAGCCGGCTGCCTCCGGCACCGCCTCCTCGAACGCTTGCAGCGGGTTGTCACCTTCGCCGAGCTGGCTCCGGGCCTCGGCCAGCTTGCGGTCGAGCGTGCCCGTTTCCAACTCCATGACCTCATCGAGGCGCTTCTGAATGTCCTCGAAGACCGAGGAGAGGTTGTATTGGTCGAGCTTCTGGCGGCGCTGCTGGCGGAGCTGCTGGAGGAGGTCTCGCAGGCCCTGCATGCGGTCGCCCATGGGGTTGCGCATGCCGCGCTGGAGGAGGTTACGAAGGGCGTGCTCAAGGTCGCCGAAGTTCATCAGGTCATCAGTGAGGCCGGCGAGTATCTCGTCGGGGTCCAGGGGGCCGATGTCCTGGGTGCCATCCCATTCGTAGTAGCGGAAGAATTCTTTCATACAGAGTCTCCTCGTGGGACATTATACGGGATCGCTGCGGGATGTCGGCAGAGTGAGATGTGCGTCACTAAAGAGGCCGACGGAGGAGTGACGAGCGTGAGATAATCGGCGTATGGAACTGAACATGCAGTACGCGACGGCCCGCGACGGCGTGCGGATCGCATTCGGGACGGCGGGGGACGGGCCAACTGTGCTGCGAGTGCCGAGCCTGCCGTTCAGCCACAGTCAGCGGGAATGGGAAAACGGCAGCGAATTCTACGAGAAGCTGGCGGAGAAGTGGCGCATCGTTCAGTTCGATCCGCGCGGTACCGGCCTGTCGGAGCGGAACGTTGACGACTTTTCGCTGGAGACGCGGCTGCTGGACATCGAGGCTGTTCTCGACAAGCTGGGAACTAGTCCGGTGGCGCTGCACGGCATCGGCTGGAGTGGACCGGCGGTGGTGACGTTCGCGGTGCAGAACCCGGAGCGCGTGTCGCACCTGATCCTGGACGATTCGATGGCGCGGACCGCGGACTTCATGAACATGCCGCAGATTCGCGCGCTGGACCAGCTGACGGGCCAGTGGGACACGTTTCTGGAGTACCTGGTGTATATGATCTACGGCTACGGCCGGGAACAGGCGGCGCCGATCGTGGAACACATGCGGGGCTGCGTGTCACCCGAGGTCGCCCAGCTTATCTTCAACCAGGCCAGAGGCGATGACGTATCGGAGCTGCTGCCGATGGTGACGCATCCGACGCTGGTAGTGCAGCACAAAGAGACGACTCCGCAAGCTGAAGAGGCCGCGCGGGAGATCGCCGCGCTGGTACCGAACGCCAGGCTCGTGATGATAGACGGCCAGGCGGCGGACGACACCGGGCGGATCATCCACGCGATCGCCGACCTGCTGGGCACGGAGCACGCAGAGCACCACGCTGCGCCCCCATCATCGCCCAAGCCGGCGACAGCCTCCGGAGTGCGGACGATTCTCTTCACGGACCTGGTGAGCCACACGGAGATGATGTCCCGGCTGGGCGACGAGAAGGGGCGAGCCGTGCTGCGCGAGCACGAGAATCTGACGCGCCGCCAGCTGGTGGAGTTCGGCGGCGATGAAGTGAAGTCGATGGGCGACGGATTCATGGCCTCGTTCGGCTCGGTGGTGAAGGCCGTAGAGTGCGCGATTGCGGTGCAGAGGGCGTTCAACAAGCACAACGAGACGGGCGAGGAGCCGCTAAGCGTTCGAGTCGGCCTGAACGTTGGAGAGCCGATCGAAGACGGCGGCGACCTGTTCGGCGCGACGGTGATTATGGCGGCGCGCATCGCAGATAAGGCTGAGGGTGGCGAGATCCTGGTGGCGAACGCCGTGCGAGAGCTATCGGCGGGCAAGGGCTTCCTCTTCGCCGACCGCGGCGACTTCGTGGCGAAGGGCTTCGAGGAGCCGGTGCGCGTGTACGAAGTGCGCTGGCGCGACTAGACCCCGGGCTGTCAACGGATTTGGGGGAGCGGATAAACGGATAGCGTCGTGTTGCAGCGAGAAGGAAGGCGCAACGCCGGCTCGCTCATGCGGACGGCGGGATCAGGGCGCGGACTTCGTCCGCCATGCGCTGCTTGGCCTCCGGGATGGTGGTGCCATCGGGGAAGGCGAAGGGCGCGCCGATGCTGACGTGAACAGCGGCCGGGCGCGAGTGCTGCTCGCCGGCCGGCAGGATGTTGTTCGCGCCCCGGATGTGCATCGGCAGGATAGGCACGTGCTGACCGAGGGCGAGGATGGCGGGGCCGCCGCGAAACGGCAGCAGTTCGCCGGTGCGGGAGCGCTTGCCCTCCGGGAAGATGAGGAGCGACCAGCGGTTGTGCAGGAGCCACTGTGAGTAGGAGAGCGCTTCACGGCCGCCGCCACGCATGATCGGGAAGGCGTTGTAGCGCAGCGAATGGAACATACCCTTCACTCGCTCTCGGTACATACGATCGGCGGCAGCGACGATCGCCGTGCGTTCCCAGACCTTGCGCGGCAGAGCGTTGAGGACGATGACCGTGTCGAAGTGGCTGGTGTGGTTGGCGATGATGAGGAGCGGGCCTTCGACGCCTTCCAGGTTCTCCTGACCCTCGATCGTGAGCGGGCGGCAGAACTCCTTGATATGCTTGTCGACGTCCCAGCGGCGGAGGGCGCGGCGGTAAAGGCGTGCGGGCATACTTAGTGCCCAGCGATGCGGCTTCGCTTCGACGAGATCGGTCTGCGCACGCCGCTCAGCCGGGCTTACAGATGCTTCCTTCTGCATGGCTGCCCTCCCGTTGCCCGTACGATATTGAGTGCTCGGAGTATACAGGCTTAGGCAGAAATAGCAAGCGCTGTCGGGTAGAAAAGGGGCGCCGCCAAGCGGCGCCCCTTCTTCGGAGACAGGTCTGAGATCAGCTGAACTTGCGCCGCTCCGAGCTAGCCGCGGTACTGGTAGCGGCCGCCGACGTTGTCTTTGTTGAGGCGCTTGTTGAGGTGGAGCCCTTCGAGGACGAACTCGACGGCGGCGGCCAGTTGCGGCTGGCTCTCGCCTGGCTTGAGCTTCTCGACGGCGGCCTCGAGGCCTTCGGTGTCCTTGAGCAGCTTCACGTAGTCCTTCGAAGGCGTCATGTCGGAGACTTCGACGGAGTAGCCGGCCTTGAACTTGGCGACGATCGGCTCCAGTTCGCCGAGGCTGAAGTTGTGGTTGAAGACGGCGAGGACGGCGCCCTGGATCAGGCGCTCAATGATCTGATCTTCGCGGCCGTCGTCGACGGTCTCGAACTCGATCTTGCCGGTGAGCGACGGCAGTACGAACGGCAGGTCGCTGACGCGGGGCACGACTTCCTTGTCCTTGAGGCGGATAGCGCGGCGCATGGCGTTGGCCAGGAGCGCCTCGTAGTCGGCGATCGACGCGCGGACGGAGACGCCGGAACGCTGGTTGATGTCGGGGCTGCGCCGGGCAAGACGCGTGATCTCGACGACGATTTCCTTCATGTAGGCCGGGACCGTCACGGCGAGGTCGATGTCTTCGTCGAAATGGGTACGCTCCTGCTCGACGATCGCCATCTCGGCTTCCGTCGTGCGCGGATAGTGGGTCCGGATCTGGGATCCGTAACGGTCTTTGAGCGGCGTGATGATGCGGCCGCGGTTTGTGTAGTCTTCGGGGTTGGCGGAGGCGACAACGACGACGTCAAGCGGCAGGCGAATGCGATAGCCGCGGATCTGGACGTCGCGCTCCTCCATGATGTTGAGCAGGCCGACCTGGATGCGCTCCGCCAGGTCTGGCAGCTCGTTGAGACAGAAGATGCCACGGTTGTGGCGGGGGATGAGGCCGTAGTGGATGGTCATTTCGTCGGAGAGGTAGCGGCCTTCCGCCACCTTGATGGGGTCGATTTCGCCGATCAGGTCAGCGATCGTGATGTCCGGCGTGGCCAGCTTCTCGCCGTAGCGGCGCTCGCGGTCTAGCCAGACGATCTCGGCCTTGTTGCGGTCCTTTGCCACGAGGCCGCGGCAACGAGCGCAGATGGGGTCGAACGGGTCGTCGTTGATCTCGCAGCCGGCGATAGCGGGGATTTCGTCGTCGAGGAGGTTAACGAGCGAGCGAATGAGCCGGGACTTGGCCTGACCACGCTCGCCGAGGAAGATGACGTCCTGGCCGGAGATGACAGCGTTTTCGATAAAGGGAACGACGGTCTCCTCGAAGCCGATGATCCCCGGGAAGTGTTCTTTTCCCTTCTCGATGCGCGCTATGAGGTTCTTGCGCATCTCCTGCTTGACTGTCTGACGCTGCCAGCCGGATTCCTTCAGTTCACCAAGGTTCTTGGGCTTTCGCTTTGCCTTAGCCACAGATAACGTCTCCCTCTGTTCCGCACGGTTAGGCTCGGCGGTCAATGGGCGGGACCGCCGGTACGTACATTATAACCTGAAGCCGCGCCTGCCAAGGAACGTGCCCGAACCTATACTGAGCGGCGGAGCGTATTGAAAGCGTGACACAAACGCACGAATCGTGGCCTCACCGCTGGGTGATCATCGCGCTTGGCGTTGTGGCCGTCGGCATCATTTCGACGCTGGCCCTGGTGGGGGCAGCTGGCACTATGGGCGACGAACCAGAGCCTACGCCGTCGCCTGTGCCGACCGCCTCACCGAGCCCGACGCCTACGCCGGAGCCCCCTACGCCGACGCCGTCCCCAGCCCCACCGAATACTGCGTATCATCTGGTTTTCCGGGAGTTCGGCGCCACAGAGGACGTCATCTGGCTCGCCCTGCCGGCGGATCCCTCGGAAAGGGTGGAGCTGGCGCGCATCCCGCACCGCGAAGGCTTCGGGATCAAGGCGTCGCTATCGCCGGACGGAACGAAGCTGGCGTACCTCTCGCTGCCGGCAACCGCACTGAGCGCACAATCGTCACAGGCCGAGGCGTTCGTGATGGACCTGGAGACTAAAGAGAATGTAAAGATCGCCGACGACGTCGACCTGGCGTTTGTACCACTCTGGTCGCCTGCCGGGGATCTGCTTTACATGCGGCGGCTGGCGGGCTCGGAGTTCCTGGCCGCAGACGTGATCATCGTGAGGGCCGACGTGCCGCCCGTCGGTGAGACAACGCCCCCGCCGACGCCATCGCCAGCGCCTGACCCGTCGCAGACGCCGCTGCCGACGAGGCCGGCCGTCGAAGAGGCGATCCGGGACAGCATCAGCCGAGTGCTCAGCTTCATCCCGGTGGGCTTTGCCGAGGACGAGCTGCTCTTCGTGCAGATACGCGGCGGCACGCAGCAGGGCTCGTTGCTCGCGTCGGCCAAGCCGGCGACGACCGAAGCGCTGGAGGAGGCGTGGAACGACTACCTTGAGCTGCTGCCCTCGCCAACTCCGACCGGGACTCCAACCCCCAAGCCGCCCAGCGGTCAGACGGCGACGCCGACGCCAAGTCCGACGGCGACTCCGACGCCCGTGCCGACACCCACCCTGGACACGGGATTTATCGTGAATCTGAGCGACCAGATCACGTTCGACTACGACCTCAGCGCCCATCGCGACAAGCTTCTGTTTCTGGCACAGGGGTTCACCGACGAGGGCGTCATCGCGAACCGGGCGTACTGGGTGGACGTGCCCGGGAGGAGCGTCCATGCCGTCGAGGCCGAAGAGCTGGCGGCCGGTTACCACCTGCGGCCGATCTGGCATCCGAACGGCCAGAGCATAACGGTGGGCGTGTTGCCGTTCGACGGCGAGCTGGGCCAGCTGATCTTGATGAGCCGGGACGGCGCCAAGATCGAGAACCTCACGCTCAGCACCTCCGGCTTCGACGAGCCGCGCTCGTGGGCCCCGGACGGATCGTGGCTGGCCGTTTCCCACAGCGAGGGCAACTCGTTGGCGAATCGCGGCGGAATCAGCCTGGTGCTGGTGTCGCGCACGGGCGTGCGCGTGACGGTGAGCGAGGGCGCGGACAACGCGACGGTGGACTCGGTGCTCGGCTGGCTCAAAGTAGAAGAGGAGTAGCGGCGCAATACTGCTCAGCGCGGTAGAATTGAAGCGATGCTGAAGGGGATCATCGACCGAACCCGGCGAAACCACGGCCTCGAGCACGCGACCGTCGCGCTCATGCTGGCGCACCAGGGGCCGATGCGAATCGTGGGCCGCTCCGACCACAACGGCTTCTACATCTACGCCAACATCGAGACGGAGCGGCTCCGCGACTATGCGCAGGAGGCGCTCGTTCGCCTGCAACGAGGAGAGGAGCACCTGGCCGTATCGCCGATGTGCGGCACGAATATTGCCGTCGCCGGCGTGCTGGCGGGCTTCACCTCTTACCTGGCGCTGCGACGCTATGACGGACACGCCAACGGCATTACGAGGGCCGTGCTGGCGAGCCTCTTGAGCGTCGTCGCCTCGCAGCCGTTGGGGCGCCTTGTGCAGAAGTACGCCACGACTTCGCCTGATCTGGCCGGCGTGCGCATCACCAGCGTCGACCGCATGGGCAACCGCATCCACAAGGTGCGGACGACAGCCGCGGCCTAGACGCCAGCCTCGCGGCGTACCCCCGGCCGGCTACTTCTCGAGGTCGTTCAGACGCCTGAAGATATCGTAGTCGACGGCAGTGTGATGGACGAGAAGGGAGGCGACGACGCCGATGCCGAGGACGACGCCGCCGACGACCGCGACGATGTAGCTATCCTCCGCAGCGCCGATGGCGAGGGCGATTGCGCCGGCGGCCGCCAGAATCGATAGAAAGAACGGTGCGGCGTGGCCTTCCTCGCTCCGCGCCCGCTGGCTCAGGATCTGAATCAATCGCAACATGGGTGCTCCTTTCGCTACGTTGGTACGACAGTATACCCGTCCGCAGGCCGCGAGGAGGCGACAGGCGTTATCCTAGGGACACACAATTGCGTTCTTCTTGTGTAGACGCGCCCCCGTAGCTCAAGGGATAGAGCGACTGCCTTCTAAGCAGTTGGTTGGAGGTTCGAGTCCTTCCGGGGGCGCCATTTGCTTGCTATACTCCCGGCGAGAGTCTTCATGTCTTCTTCCGTCATAAACGGCGTAGAGCTTCACTTTGACGACGCGGGGTCGGGACAGCCACTCGTCCTCGTTCATGGCTCGTGGACGGATCGCCGCTCCTGGGACCTTGTAGCTCCGTCGCTGGCCGAGCGCTTCCGCGTCGTCACGTACGATCGTCGCGGCCACAGTCAGAGCGAGCGCCCGCCTGGTCAGGGCAGCGTACACGAAGACGTAGCCGACTTAGCCGCCCTCATAGAGAGCCTAGACCTG
>PVMK01119157.1_pt1 | contig 23168 bp, 19 predicted proteins | sample 1853481 | NCBI WGS metagenome assembly PVMK01 (sample SAMN08533507, study PRJNA380276) | Marine sediment metagenome, whole genome shotgun sequencing project. | reverse complement strand
TCGAAGACGGGGGATCGCCTCATCCAAACCGTCGAGCGATTGTCGCTGCCGGTCTACGTCGTCTTCTTTACACTCGCTGGGGCCAAGCTCCATCTGGTGGAGCTCCGGCAAGTCGCCTTGTTCGCGATAGCGCTCGTCGCGGTACGTGGCGTCGCCATTTACTCGGGCACCAAAGTGGGCGCTCGGATGGGCAGAGCGGATGAAGCGACCCAGCAGTTCGGGTGGCTCGGCTTCGTCTCCCAGGCGGGGGTGTCGATCCTCTTGGCCGCGATCATCGGCAACACCTTTGGAGAGCTCGGAAGGTCGCTCGAGACGCTGATCATCGGCGCGGTGGCGATCAACCAGCTCGTTGGCCCCGCGATGTTGAAGATGGGCCTGACTCTGTCGGGCGAAGCGAGCACCGGTCGCGCATCGCTCGCCCCGGCGAGGCACTTGTCGGTGAAGCCTCCTTCCATGCGGCCCGAGGACGAGACGGGCGAGGCCAAGCAACTGGAGCCCTGGCCTGAGCACGTCGGCAAAAAAGATCTGTGGGGCACCCCCCTGCAGTTGAAGAGCGCGGAGCTCAATAATCGCATGCAGGATCTCGGTGGCGATCTTCAGAGCATCGTTCGTGAGGTATCGACGGGTCCGCTTCGAGATTTCCAGCTCGAGGCGGGCAAATACTTGCGTGACTTGCGGCGCGAGTTCCTCCGTCACCATCGGCGGCTTACCGTTCAGGCGCGTGCAGAGGACGGTGCTGACCGCGACGAGCTGGTGACGATGCTGCGCTCTGCACAATCGGATCTGGCCGCCCACTGGCGCGGGATCGTGCTCGGACGGTCGGTGACGCTCGCCAAGCTGACTTGGACTCCGGAAACCATACTGGACCATGTGGATGGCCTGGTGGACGAGCTGCCGGTGGTCGTCATCGCTCCATACGAAGACGTATCGTACGACTCAAAGGAAGGCGATGCGCTGTGGAAAAGCTTCCGGCGCCAAATCCTTCGCTCGAGACGGAGCTGGCGCAAAGCCTTGGGGCAGGGCGCACCGACGCGTGACGTTCGGTTGCGCGCCTTGGGCCGCTTCCACCTCTCCTATGATGCGCCGGCACGACTCGAGGGCCTAGCTGCCCTCTTCGTCGAAGCGGACCGGCACCTCGCGGCTCGAACGAGAAGCCTCTTCGATGGGGTGATTGCAGGCTACGACGACATCGTCGATGTTGCCGCCGCGCCCGACGCGGACCTCGAGGGTCAGCTCGTTCGATTGCGACACGATGTGGAAGAGGAGCTCGCGCTTGCACTCGACGAAATTGTTCGCATCACGGGCGACGGCACGCATCGAGCCGCCAGCGCGCTTGCCACTGGCTTCGTCCAGATGAAGGAAGATCTCCCAACGTTCGGAACCCTCGACCTGGGCTCAAGCGAGCGCCGGACCAGCCGCCGGTTCGCAAACCGCATGCGGGCGATGGAGACGCTCACCAAGGACGTGACCAACCTTCGCAAGGCAAGCTCCGCCGAATACTCTTCCTTGGCGATGGAGTTGGAGCTGCTCGGCCTCGAAGCGCGCATCAAGGACAACGTTGCCGAGTACGTGTCGCGACTCACCAGCACGGTGATCCGGCGCGGCGCATCCCAGGTGGAGCGTGTGAGCGACACCCTTCAAAAGACCCTGACCGAGCTCAGCACCGAGCTCGAGAGAGACTACTCGGGAGATGAGCTTGCGGCAGCGTTGCGCCAGGCCACCGAGGCAACCAGCAAGGCCACGGGTGAAGCCGCGCGTGTGACCACCGAGCTCTACCAAGACCTTAGCGACGACGCGAAGATCGCACCGCTGCTCGATACCTTGGTCGACGCTTGCCGCGGCCTCACCCCCCGCTACCGCGTGACCGTGGGTCAACGACAGACCGGCGAATGGCGCCTGCCGACTTCACTGCCGGAAGTCGAGGTCCCCTTCCGGGAAATCGTGCTCACGTACATCGACAGTCGCGTGGCGCCAAAGCTGCTCGCAAGTCGTCGAGAGCTCGCGGAGCGCGTTCAACCCTTGGCCAATCTCCTTCAAGAGCTCGAGCGCGTCATCGCATTCAACGTGGAGCTCGCGACCGCGGAGCTCGAGATCGTCCACGACGAGGCGATCCCGGAGGAGATGCACACACTTCTGCGCGACATGGTCTACGGTCAGCTGGAGAGGAGCTACAATTCGCTCGAGGAGATCCGCGCCGAAGCCAAGGGCTGGCCCGCGATGATCGAAACCGAGATGCGTGATGCGGCGCTCGGTACGCTCGCGACGCTTCGCGGCGAGCTGGCGGAGGGCTCGTTCAGCAGGTCACGCCTCGAAGCGATGCGCCGCGCCGCGAGTGGTCTTCGAATGATGGAAAAGGGGGAGAGAGAGCCCCGTCGAAAGCGGCTCAAGGCCCAGTTACGTGGCGGTCTCCGCGCGTTGTTCGGGGAAGAGCGTCTCGAGCACTGGAGCGAGCGGCTTGGCCTCACCGGAGCGCTGCCGACCGAAGAGCTCTCCGCCGGAACGTTCGCCGCGCCGAATGTGGCCGCCGACCTTCCGCTCGTCTACCGACGGCTCTTTGCGGCCGACACGATGGAAGCCGGAGACGTTCTCACTGGCCGTGATGAAGAGATCCGCCGTGCGGAGGCGGTGCTTTCGAGCGAGGTGAGGGGACGGCTGCGATCCGTTGCGCTGGTCGGCGTCGACGGGGTGGGTAAGGCGGCGGTCTCTAGCGCGATCGTCCGAAGCCGCCGCTGGAAGAACGTGAAGCGAGTAGTCTTCACCGCTCCGGTGAGCGTCGAAGACGTCGATGCGATTTTTCAGGACGCACCCGAAGGTCAGCTCGTCGTCGTGGATGGGCTTCATTGGATGCTCTCGATGGCGCCCGGCGGTTTCGACCCTCTTCGCCGCTTTGTCAAGGGCATCATCGACGAGGGGGGCCGTCGCCGCTGGTTGGCGCACGGCGCTGTCCTGTTCTGGAACTTCGCCTCGACCGTCGCACCACTGCGGGACGCATTCCCCGAAACCATCCGACTCGATCCACTGAGCGAACAAGAGCTGCAAGCGGCGGTCATCGCTAGACACCGGTTGAGCGGCTTTGAACACTCGTTCGATCGCGGAGACGGATCGCCAATCGAGGGTCTGTTTGCGCGAAGTGCCACCCGGATTCGCCGGCCCTACGATCAGTACTTCCATGAGCTTCACCAGGCGACCGGTGGTCTCGTGCGCGACGCGCTCCGACTATGGCTGGCTTCGATCCGGGGGATCCAGGACGACATCGTGCACGTTGGACCCATCCCGGCCTCGTCGTACGCCCGCGTGAGGCGCCTTCCAGACGACATCTTGGTGAACCTCTACCAGATCGCGCGGGAGGGTTGGATCGACGCCGCCGGCCAAGCAAGACTCTTCAGGCTCGACGTCAACACCGCTCAGGCACAGCTTAGCCGCCTCGCACATCTCGGTTTGCTCGACGAGCACGAGGGGGCCTTCGTGATCACGGTTCACCTGCGAGGCGTGCTAGGCCGCGTGCTCGCCGAACGGGGGTGGGTGCTCTGATGATCACACTTCGCCACGTGTGTTTGTGGGTGCTCCTCGTCGCGTCGATCGCGGCGCCAGCGGCGGCCCAGTTGCTCGACCCGTTGGGACAGCGTTCCCATCCGCCGGAGGAGCAAGCAGAGCCTCCGGCTCCGGCGAGGAAGCCCGCGATCGAAACCGCGGCGCCTTCCGAGCCGGGCACCCGAGCCAATCAAACCGTTCCAGAGCCCCCACGCTGGATCGCCAAAGCGCCTCCAGCGCGCGCGCGGGTCGAGGCGCCCCCGCCGGTCGAGGACCGGGACCCGCTCTTGGCTCTCTTCCTTTCACTCCTCGGAGTGGGCGTCGTGTTGTTCGTCGCCGAGCGCGCTCGCAGTTGGATCACGACCAACATTCCGTTGCGGCGCGTTCTAAGCGCTCTGGTGTTCGTCCTGCGATTGGTCGGCCTCGGACTTCTGCTCGCGATTGTCCTCGAGTCGGTACCAAGCGGTCAGGACTGGATTCTCTGGACGCTCGCCGTGCTCGCCTTGGTCGTCGGATGGTCGGTGCGGGATCTTTTCGCCGACCTGGTTGCGGGAGGGATCTTGGCAGCCGAACGCCGCGTGAAGAAGGGCATGTGGGTCTCCGGAGAGGGTTTCCAAGGGACGGTCGAGGGACGATCGCTTCGCGCGACTTGGCTGCGCGATGGACAGGGTCACCGGTTGACGGTGCCCAACCGCGCTATGGTCGGCGCACCGATGGTGTACGACGCCGGCGCAGACGCCGAGCACGAGGTCGTAGTACGCCTCGAAGGCTATGACGACGCCGGGAAGATCCGCCTGGCGCTCACCGACGCGATACTCAGCTCGCCGTGGGTGCTTGCCGGAGCCACGCCGGTGGTGTTGCGCGACCCCGCAGACCCGGTCGTTTGGCGCGTTCGCACGAAGCTCCTCGAGCCGCGCTTCTCCGTACACTTCGAGGGAGAGATTCTCGAACGCGTCGAAGACCTGCTGCGCCACGAGCCGGAGCCCGAGGAACGCGAGACCGTCCCCAGCGACCCCCCCCCCGAAAACTAACTAGAGTGCGAGAGAAAAGATCCGCACTCTAGGTGAGCCAGTCGCGGAGCTCGCCTGTGATTACACGGGGCGCCTGCTGCAAGTCCTCGATCGTTCTGGCGCCGCAGAGCAACATGACCGACCGGAGCTCGCGCTCGATGCGCAACAAGAACGAGCGTGCGCCGTCGACACCGCCTCCGAGGAACGCTTGATAGACGTGGCGCGCGATTCCCGCACAACTCGCACCGAGTGCAATCGCCCGCGCAACGTCCATACCGGTCTGGATGCCGCCAGTCGCGATCGTCGTCATGCCGGCGTCGACGCAGTACCGAACCGACGCTGCGGTGGGGATACCCCAGTCCCACAGGGCCTCGCCGAGCGCTTGTCCGTCGCCTTCAGCACGGAGTGTTTCGACGCCGACCCAAGAGGTGCCGCCCGCGCCTGACGTGTCCGCATGCCGGATGCCGATCGCGCGAAGCTGGACGGCGACCTCACGGCTGATTCCGTTCCCGGTCTCCTTGGCGATGACCGGTACATCGAGCTCGGACCAAAGTCGTTGGAAGGTCTGTAGACCGCGGCTGAAATCCCGATCGCCTTCGGGTTGAACCAGCTCCATGGCGGCGTTCATATGCACGCAGAGGGCGTCGGCGCCGACCTCGGCAAGCATCTGTGCGATGGCCTCAGTGGACATGTCGCGCGCTTGCACTACGCCCACGTTCCCAAAGAGCAGGGCATCTGGCGCGTGCTCACGCACTTGATACGTCCAACTCGTCTCGGGGCGTTGCTGCATCGCGCGCTGGCTTCCCAAGCCGAACGCGTATCCGAGCTCGTTTGCGATCGAGGCGAGGGCTTGGTTGATTTCAGCCGCGCGATCATGCCCGCCCGTCATGGCGGCGATCAACAACGGTGCGCGGAGCTCCTTACCCAGAAGCCGAACACGGGTGTCGATCGACTCGAAGTCCGCCTCCGGAAGCGCCTGATGCACGAGCCGTACGCATTCGAGTAGGGTCGTGCGCTGCCGAAACGCGACCTCATCAGTCGCGCACAGATCGCGATGCTCGGCCTTTCTCTGCTCAATGTCTGCGGTCATCACGTCGCTTGCTCGGCAGCGTCCTGCCGTGTACGTAGCTCGGAATAAGGACACTGACACGGTGGCGCAAGGGCAAATTGATATCGAGTCTTGGATGCGGGGCATCCGCGCGAACGTCGACGCCATCCTGGAACGGTTTTTCGAGTCGAAGTGCGAGGAGGCGAGTCGACTTTCGTCACATGCCATCGAGCTGGTCACCGAGGTTCGCGACCTGACGATGCGTGGAGGCAAGCGGCTACGGCCCATCGTCACTGCGGCGGCCTATCGCGCGGCCAGTGGAGCCACCGACCTCGGCCCAACGTTCGAGGTCGGCGCCGCTTTGGAGCTGCTGCAGACGTACCTACTGATTCATGACGACTGGATGGACGAGGACAACGAACGGCGTGGTGGGCCAGCGGTACACTACGCCTTCCAACAGAAACATGGTCATGACCACCTCGGCGCCAAGCCTTCGTCTCGCCGGCGATCTGGCTTCGACGTTTGGTTGGGAGCTTCTGCTCCGCGGCAGCTTTCCCAAAAGCCGGCGAGACGAAGGCTTGGCGCTGTTCGTCCGAATCCAAAAAGAGGTCTTTGCCGGGCAGCAGTTGGACCTCATGACCGACGACGAAGTCGAACGCATGCATGACTTGAAGACCGGGAGGTAGACGACGCGGGGGCCGGCGGAGCTTGGGGGCATCCTTGCCGATGCAGACGAGGCGGGCATGCAAGCACTCCGCCGCTGGGCTGCTCCTCTCGGGGTCGCGCTCCAGCTGAAGGACGATCTCCTGGGAACCTTTGGGAACGCTCAACAGACCGGAAAACCCGGCGATGACCTGCGACACGGCAAACACAACGCTGTCGTGGCGGCGTTTGGTAAGCTTGCTCCAAGCGCCACGGACCGAGCCGTTCTCGAGGGCGTCTGGGGACGCGCGGATGCAACTGACGAAGACGTTCTCGCCGCTACCAAAGTCCTGTCCGCCGCCAAACACGAGGTGGGGGTACGGCTCAGCTTTTTGGCCGACGAAGCGCGCAGCGCGCTCGGAGCATCGCCATTCGACCACGAAGCCAAGCGAATCCTCGAAGAGGTGACGCGGCGGCTCACGGACCGAGGGACCTGATGGGTTTCGGCAGAGGCAAAGTCATCTTACTTGGTGAGCATGCCGTCGTTCATGGGTGCCCGGCAATCGCGGTCGGCATCGAGCGGGGCGTCACCGCGGAGGCCGTGGTCGCAGAGCGCGATCTCTTGCGGCTCGCGCCATGGGACCTGGCGCTGAGGCCGGACGCGGAAGGCGACGAGCCTCTCGAACGAGCATTTGCTGCTGCACTCGCGCTGTATCCCGCGCGACCCTCGCTGGAGGTGAACGCGCTGGTCGATCTCCCTGCTGGTGCGGGGCTCGGTTGCTCTGCCGCCATCGGCGTGGCTGTTCTGGATGCGATCGACGAGACCCTCGGCGTCGAACGCACGCGACTCGAGCTCGCGGCGGCTGCACTTGCTTGGGAAAGGATCTTTCACGGTAACCCTTCGGGGATCGACAATACGATGTCGGCGGTGGGGGGTGTGGCGCTCTACCGCAAGGATGAAGCGCTTCGACCGCTACGCTCGAACAAGCCGCTACACTTGGTGATCGGCTACAGTGGGGAGCCTTCGAGCACGAAAGAAATGGTGGCGTCGGTCGGCAGGCAACTCGAGAACGACCCGAAGCGCGTGACCAAGGCATTCGAAGGCATCGAAGTGCTGGTGCGCAACGCCAAGCTTGCCATCGAGGCTGGCGATCACATCGCGCTCGGGCAACTGCTCGATCTCAATCACACGATTCTCAGCTCTCTAATGCTGTGCACCACCAAACTGGACGACATGTGCCAAGCCGCGCGACGGGCGGGCGCGCTTGGCGCCAAGATGACGGGCGCGGGCGGTGGCGGCTGTATGTTTGCGCTGGCGCCGAAGCGTGACGAAGCACTCCGACTGCGAGGCGTGCTTGGAGAGGGAGCGTTCGTTGCGGAGGTGAGCGCATGACCGATCGTGCCATGGAAGCAAGCGCCCGGGCCTGTGCAAACATCGCGCTCGCCAAGTACTGGGGAAAGGCCGACGTGAAGCGGAACATCCCTGCCGTTCCGAGCATCTCACTCACGCTGGACCAGCTCGTCACCGAAACCCGAGTCCGGTTCGACGCGTCCTTGAAAACCGACGTCGTCCGACTCGACGGCCGGCGGGCTACGGCGGCCGAAGCCGAACGGGTCATTGCCATGCTCGACCGCGTTCGGCGGGAGGCTCGGTTGCGCCTGAGCGCGCACGTCACGAGTCACAATCACTTTCCCACGGCTGCGGGGCTCGCTTCTAGTGCGTCCGGCTTTGCGGCGCTGGCGGCTTCGGCTTCGGCCGCGGCGGGGCTCCGATTCAACGCTCGCCGGCTGAGCGCTTTGGCGCGGGCATCGAGCGTTTCGGCAGCTCGCTCGATCTATGGAGGGTTCGTCGAGCTACCCGCGGGCAGTCGCGGCGACGCCGACTTGGCCGCGCGGCCGATTGCGCCTGCTGGCCACTGGAATCTTCGCCTGATCGTCGCAGCGACCGAGCCCGGTCAGAAGAAAGTAGGCTCGACCGAGGGGATGGAGCGCTCGCGCAAGACGTCTCCGTACTACGAGGCATGGTTGAACCAGGCGCCCAAATGGTCGCGGAGAATCAAACGCGCGATCAAGGAACGCGACCTCGACATGCTGGGCGCCGCAATGGAGCAGAGCACGCTCGCTTTTCACTGTTGCGCGATCACATCTGACCCGCCGATCCTCTACTGGGCGCCTGCCACCTTGGCCGCTCTCGTCACGGTGCGCGGGTTGCGAGAGCGGGGCGTCCCGGTGTGGGCGACTATGGACGCCGGACCGCACGTCAAGGCACTGTGCGGAGTTGGCAACGCCGCTCGAGTCCGCCAAGCGCTCGATCGAACTTCGGGTGTCACCCGTACGTGGGTCGCGAAAGCCGGCCCGGCTGTCGAGGTGAAGCAGTGAACCCGGTGGGTGCCAGCGCACCGGGAAAGGCGTTGCTGTGCGGCGAGTACGCGGTGCTCGAGGGCGCTCCGGCCGTCGTGGCGGCCGTCGATCGACGGCTTTCGGTCCGCTGGTCCGAAAGCTCTGCGCCGATGCCACCGGAAGTCGCCGCCACGCTTCGCCGCGCGCGGGATGAGCTCGGGCCGTTACCTCGTTCTCTGACCGTGGACGTGAGCAACCTGCAGCAAGACCACGTCAAGCTCGGACTCGGATCGTCCGCCGCCGCTGCTGTGGCGACCGCCGGCGCAAGCTTCGCAACCCACGGCCACGAGCTCGGCGCCGCCGAGACTTTGCATCGAGTCTTCTCGATCGCCCTCGAGGGTCATGCATCGATCGCACCGCAAGGCAGCGGTGTCGACGTTGCCGCCTCGACCTTCGGCGGCTTCCTGCGGTTCACCCGCGCCGATGACGGCGTCGAGACACGCACTTTGAAGCACCCGGCGAACCTTCTGATTTGCCTGGTCTGGACCGGTCACGCCGCGCGAACCAGCGAGTTGGTGGGCAAGGTGCACGCGCTGCGGCAAGATAACCCGAGGGAGCACCGTGCCTGCATGGATCGACTTTCGGAGCTCTCGCACCGGTTCGCGTCTGCGTTTGAGGACGGGAATGCCGCCGAGGTCATCGCGGGGGCGGCCTCCTACTCGAGCGCGATGGGGATGCTCGGCGCCGCCGCAGGGGCCCCGATCGTCGACAAGCGGCTTGGACGCGCTGGCGCACTGGCGACCCGTTTTTCAGGGAGCGCCAAGCCGTGCGGGGCGGGCGGCGGCGACGTCGCGGTCGCGTTCTTTTTGGACTCGGATGCGGCAAAAGGCTTCGAACTAGCTTGCAAAGACGATGGACTTCATCCTATCGATGTCTCGTGGGGTGCAGCAGGCGTGCGGACCTGCTGACAGGAGGACGCTCCAAATGCTGATCAATGTCTACATCTTGTCACTGATGCTCGGGGCCGTGCTTCTCGGTGCGTCGCTCTTCTTGAACGACAAGCGCGGCGACGCCGACGACCAAACCCGGGCGCACGACGATACGACGAGGCCGAGTCAGTTCGGTCAGCTCGACGGCGTTGCGGGCGGCGATTTCTTCGTGCGCACGATTCGGTCCCGTCGGTTCTGGACGTTCTTCGTTTCGTTCTTTGGCATGACTGGGCTCGTGCTCGACGGACTCGATCTCATGGGCGCGACGGCGTCGCTCCTCGTGGCGATCGCGATCGGAGCGGTCGCCGGGGCGGGGGCTTCCGCGGCGGTGCGGATCGGCTCGAGCTAGTGTGCGGATCTTTTTTCTCGCACACTAGTAGGCATGGACTTTTTCCTCGAGGCGTTCGATGACCGTGGCAGAGAGGTTTTCCCCACAGAGTCGGGACATTTGCTGAAGGAGCGTCGGGCTCGTGACATTCACTTCGATGAGCTTGCCCCCGATGACGTCGAGCCCGACGAAGAAAAGTCTATCGGCGGCCAGACGCGGACCTATCGTTTCGATGATTTTCCGGTCCGCATCCGTAAGCGTTGCCGGAGCCGCTGAACCTCCGACGTGCACGTTGCTCCGAAGGTCGCCCTTGCTGGGCACGCGCCCGACTACACCGAGCAGCTCGCCGTCCACCAGAAGGATGCGTTTGTCCCCCTCATCGTACACCTCGGGGATGAGCGCCTGAACGATTGCGTTTCGCGCGCCCAAGTGGGTGACCGCCTCGATCAAGGCGTTGAGGTTGCTGTCTCCGTGGGCGAGCCGATACACGCTTTCGCCACCGTGACCGTCGATGGGCTTGATGACCGCATTGCCACCAAGGTCGCTCAAGAACTGATGTATCTCGTCTTTGTGACTCGTCATGATCGTTGGAGGAACGATCTCCGGAAAGTGATGGGCGTAGAGCTTTTCGTTTGCTTCGCGCAAGCCGCGCGGGTTGTTCACGACCAGCGTGCTGCCTTCGAGGTGATCCAAAACGAGCGTCAACCACAGGTACGCGTCGTTGAAGGGCGGGTCTTTGCGGATGAACACCGCGTCGACGTCGACCAAGTCGATGTCTTCAGGCTCGTCCAAGGTGATGGGCTCTTCGGCCTCGAGCTGCATGGAAGCCTGGCGAACGCGCGCAACCACCCTACGGCCGCGAAGTCCCACGTCGCTCGGCAGGCAGTGATCGACGCGATGGCCGCGGGCCTGTGCCTCCAGCATCAAGGCGAAGCTGGTGTCTTCGTCGACGATGACCGTCGACACCGGGTCCATCACGAACACGAAATGCATGAGACTCTGCGGTAGCACCCGGGAAGGTTTGGAGGCAAGGTGCAAGCGATGAAGCGGCGGGTTTCGATCGTGTTGTGGTGCGTTTCGGCGTTCCTCATGACTGGGCTCGTCAGCCAGAGCCCTCCCGCCGAATCGAAGAACGCAGCGGTATTCACGCACGACGCGGTCGCCGCCGACCACGCCGAGGCATCGAAAGCAGGCGCGGAGATTCTAGCCGCAGGAGGCAATGCGGCCGACGCGGCGGCGGCCACTATGCTGGCCCTGGGCGTGGTGAATCCGGCGAGCAGTGGGTTGGGAGGCGGCGGGTTCGCTCTCTACTATTGCGCCAAGGACGGCTCACTGACGTTCCTCGACTTCCGCGAGCGAGCGCCCCGTGCAGCCACGCCCACGATGTTCGAGGTGGAAGGCGAGCGGCCAGAGGGCCCCGCGAGCTCCCGTTCTCAGCTGGGTGGTCTCGCCGTGGGCGTCCCCGGCGAGCCCGCCGGTATCGAGGCACTGGTCACGGGTTTTGGGAAGCTCTCTTTGCGGGAGGTCATCGCCCCCGCCCTTCGTCTGGCCGAGGAGGGCTTTACCGTGAGCGACGCCCTTGGCGCGATGGGAAGCGCGTTCGGGGTTCAGCTTCGCAAAGACCCGGTGATGGCCGAGTGGCACCTCGAACCGGGCGCGACCTTGCGCCGTCCGAGCTTGGCACGTGTGCTCCGCGAATTTGCAGAGAAGGGCGCCGCGGTCATCTACGGTGGCGTCATCGGCCAGGAGATGGTCGCCTCCGTACGGAAGCACGGCGGCATCATGACGTTGGACGACCTCTACGCCTACCGTGTGCGAACGCGTGAACCGCTCGAGACGACCGCGTTCGGGTATCGCTGGGTGACCGCGGCCCCGCCGAGCGCCGGCGGTTTCACCATGATTCAGAGCCTATCGATCCTCGCGCAGGCGGCCGGGCCGACGCCGGTCTACGGCGCGCCGCTTCTGCACGCTATGGCCGAATCTTGGAAGGGGCCATTTCTGGATCGTCAGCGTTATTTTGGCGACCCAGACCAAGTGATTCTGCCGCTCGACAAGATGATGGCCCCCGCTCGAATCGCCAAGCGGGCCGAGCTCGTGGCCGACGGCGAGGCCCACCCGAGCGTGGACTACGCCTTTCCGATCGAATGGACCGAGAGCCGCGTCACGGCAGCCGACAACGCCGGAACTTCACACCTTTGCGTCGTCGATGCAGAGGGCAACGTCGCCTCGGTAACGACGACGGTGAACCTCCCGTTTGGCGCGCGGTTCACCGGCGGAGGCATCGTCATGAACGACGAAATGGACGACTTCGCAAGCGGCATCGGCAAGGCCAACGCATTCGGACTCGTTGGGGGGGCGCGAAATCTGCCGGGCCCGTGGAAGCGTCCCGTTTCAACCATGTCGCCCACCATCGTGCTCGAGAACGGCAAGCCGGCGTTGTGCGTCGGCGCCTCGGGCGGAAGCCGGATCGTAACCGCCACGCAGCAGGTCGCGATGAACGTCCTATTGCACGGCATGAGCGCCGGCGACGCTGTGGCGGCTCCACGCATTCATCATCAGGGTGCGCCAGACGCGCTTCGCGTGGAGACGGTGGCGCCGCTCGACTCGGATCTTCAAGACGCGCTTCGCGCCCATGGTCACGAGATTGAGTCGATTCGCAACGTGGCCAACGTTCAAGCGATCCACATCGAGCGCTCCCCGGCGCGCCGGCTTCACGCAGCGAGCGATCCCCGCAAGGGCGGCCGTCCCGCGGGTCACTAGTGTCCGCTGGCCAAGTACTCGTTCACGAGCGCCGCATTCTTCGCGTATTCTTGACGTGTCGCAGCGATGAAGTACGCCTCGATGAGGCGCCCGAGGCCCAATACGTCCGCGCCGATCTCGAGCGTCACACGGCGTTCGCATTGATTCGGTGACACCGCCTCGACCGTGACCGTCCCTTTGACCCGAATGCGATCGGCTACCGCCGAAGTGATGACGCGAAAGTCGTATCGCTCGGCTTCGGCGTCAAACGTCCCCTCTTCGATGTAGCTGAACCGCTCGCCGAGCACGCTTGCAACGGCTCTCGGCATCTGCTGCATGGGCCACAGCTTGGCACGCCGGTAGCCGGTGTCCGGGTTCCACTCCTGGAGCTCGTACTTGAAGCCGAGACCATCGTATAGATAGTGATTGAAATCCTCGTTGCGGAAGATTCGCTCCCAGAATTCTTCTTCCGGGCAGTCCAGCAACTGCCGAATCTCGAGAGCCTTCGGCATGATTACTCGGTGATCCGGACGACGACGACGGTGATGTTGTCCTCGCCGCCATTTTCGTTGGCTTGAGCGATCAGCGATTTGGCGGCCATTTCCACGTCTGTTCCCGCGTTGTGAACGATGTCGAGGATGCGGTCGTCACTGACCATTCCGTTGAGGCCATCTGAGCAGAGGACATAAACGTCGCCCGGCTCGACGTTCTCGAAGTACAGATCGACGGCGACGCCCTCCTGCATGCCGAGCGCGCGCGTGATCACGTTGCTCGGCAGACGCTCCCGCTGCGCATCGGTTAGATTGGGCATCACGAGCAAGTAGTCGTTCAGCAGGGAGTGGTCACGAGTGAGCTGTGTGATGTCGCCCGCGCGAACTCGATAAGCTCGGCTGTCGCCGACATGCGCGATGTGGATCTTGCGGTCTTCCCGCGCGTACAGGGCGCCAACGATCGTCGTGCCCATTCCCTGAACCGAACGATTCCCAACCGATGCTTGGAAGATGCGCTGGTTCGCGAGCTTCACGGCCGATACGAGCCGATTCTGATCAGGAGTGAAACGCGAGTCGTCCTCCGCCGGCCATTCGCCGGCGTCGCCATCGGCGCTGGTAGTGTCGAAAAAGGCGGTCATCTCCGTCGTGGCCATGTGGCTCGCGACGTCGCCTGCGCGGTGGCCGCCCATGCCGTCGGCGACCACGAACAAACGATGGTCGGACAGGATGCAGTAGCTATCTTCGTTGTGCTCTCGCTGACGTCCAACGTCGGAGAGCCCTGCAGCAATGAAGTTCATTCGTGTTCACACGCCCGCGAAAGGTCGCAGCTGATCGGACCCTCTATTGGCCTTCGGCCCCATCGCGAGCAACCCAAATCGTCCAAACCAGTCGACCGAACGGATGCGGAGGAGCAAATCAGGGGTTAACGAACGCGGGCAGAGTGGGCCACCCAGACTCCGGAGCGTCCAAATAGGAGTATCTCGCGTAATGTGTGGTCACCCGCCGCACGTAGTTACGCGTCTCATTGAACGGGATTCGCTCGACGAAGCGATCGAGCGCCATTCTTCTGCTCTCTTTCAGCCAGCGTCTCACTCGACTCTTCCCGGCGTTGTACGCGGCAATGCTCAGCGGGTAGACGTCATCGAACTCGGCGGCGAGCGCAGTCATCTCCTCCAGCCCGAGGGCAATGTTGGTTTCGGGCACCCGCAGCATGTACCGAGTCACGGGCCTTCCAGCGAGCTTCGTCGCGATCTCTGGCATCAACTGCATGAGCCCGACCGCGCCCGCTCTACTGACGACCTCGGGACGGAAGCCGCTCTCTTGACGCATGGTCGCGTAGACCAGAGCGCGGGGAAGATCAGCGCGGTGCTCGTCGACGATCGAGCGCCACGGCATCGGGTATGCCGCGTCCCACCACCAACGATGCGCTGCCGGATCACTATGAAGATACGACATGCGCCGTCGGGCGACGAGGAGTGCGTCGCGGTAGGCACTTGCGTCCCGATACAACTGTGTGAGAAGCGGAATGCGCTGCGCCTTGGGGTAGTCGACGACGAGCGCGTTCTCGTGTGCGTTTAGCCACGCGACGCCGTCGAGGTCGAAACCCAAGCGTCGGTAGGCCTCGAAGGTCTCCGGCACAGGTAGATCGCTCTCGGGAACCTCGACCGAGCTCGGCGATGTTGCGTTCTCGAACGGCGCAGGCGGCTTCACTTTGAGCCGCTTCAACCGCCCCGCCGCCAGAACCGCGTACCAATGAAGCGGCTCGACGGCGATCGCCTTGCGATACGCGTCGATTGCCTTTGGTCCGCGCCTGTAGGAGCGACCCAGCCAGTAAAAGCCGCGTGCCTCGTCCATCGAGTCGCCTACCAGCGTCGTGTATTGGGCGAGGTAGCGAGCCGCCCGGGCGTAGCGACGCGTCTCGAACGCCCGAAAACCAAGCTCCCAAACCGCGGACCGGCGCCACCGCCCGCGCACTTGAGCCTTCCCTCTCAGAAGCCGCTCCATCTGCTTTTCACCGTTGGTGCGGCCGAGCCGGATCTCGAGCCAAGCCGCGAGGAATCGGGCCTCGGGCGCGCGCTTGCTTCGTGGGTACCGCAGGGCGAACCGCCGATACGAACGGATCGCGCGCGCATCTTTGTCAGCCCGGGACAACGCGCGCGCCGAGTGAAAGGCGTCCTCGATCTGGTGTTCGCCACGCAGTAACGACGACTGGTACAGAACGCGCGCAGCGTCGAGGTAGCGCGTACGCGTTCGAAAGAGGGCCATGCCGTACACGTGGCGCCACCGGGCATCGAGCTCATCTCCCACGTCGAGCGCTTCGAGCTCCTCGACGGCTTTCGCAAAGCGGCGAGCGTGCATCAGCTCTTCAGCACGCGAAATCCGGTCGGCGACATCCGGCGATGCACGGTCTTGCAACTTCCGAGCCGCGTCCTGCTGCCCGGGTTCAGCGGCGGCCTTCCACGCTTCGAGCGCGGCGCCTCTGGCGTCGTCGGGGCGCCCTAGCTCGACGTAGACATCCGAGAGGATCGCGAGCAGCGCAACGCGATTGTCGACGCCGTGTTTTCGGCTCGTGAGTCTAGCGAGCTCTTGTGTGGCGACTTCCAGCTCCCCGAGTTGAAACGCGCAATCTGCGGCGATCGCGCGGTCGCGTCGGGTCACAGCAACGTCGTTCGATGCAGCGTCCAGCAGCACCGGTCGCGCATCGGCACAGTGCCCACACTGCGCAGCGGCGGTCGCCCAGCGGCGCGTCGAATCGTGGCGCATCGACTCCGGGAGGTTGGCCGGAGTTCGTGCGAGCTTGGCCATCGAATCGCAAGGTCGCCCCACGTCCAACAGCAGTCGTCCCTCGAGATAGCGCAACGCATCTTCACCGCGAACGCCCTCCGAAAGGAGCGCGATCTCCTTCAGGGCGCCGAGCTCATCGCCCGTCCGGACCAGGGTCGCGACACGATCGAGCCCCTCCTCGGCCAGCGCCCCAGCACCGACGAGCAATGCGAGCCCCGTCCCCATCCAAAAACGTCGCAATATGGATGGAATCTAACACTCATTGGCGTCGGCGCAGAGCGATTGGCGATCGAAGGAAGCGTCCCGTATGCTCCGCCGCTGACGATGGGACGCGCGACTATCTTATTGCTTGCTGGTCTTGTTGGTCTTGCCAGTCTTGTTGGGGCGGGGTGTAAGGACCACATCGGAGACGCCTGCGGCAACTCCACGGACTGTTCGGTCACCGGTGAGCGTCAGTGCGACCTGGCCCAGCCCGGCGGCTATTGCACGGTCTTTTCATGCGACGCGGACACTTGTCCGGAGGGAGCATGTGTCGAATGGCGATTCATCCCGAGCCGCACGGCGGAAACCTGGTGCATGAAGACCTGCGGCAACAGCGGAAACTGCCGTTTCGAGTACTCCTGCGTCCTCCCGAATCAGATCACGATGACCGGGGGGTTCGACCCCAACTTGCCGGCGGATGAGCGGGTCGCCCGTATCATCGACCTCGACTCCGACAGGGCGGAATCCAAAATCTGCGTGGCGTTGACGCCAGGAAGCGATCAGCCGGACGCGCTGACACAGCCAGGGTTCGACGGCGGTCTGTAGTCCGATCCGACAGGGAAACCGACGCCGCAGCCGATCGAGCGTAGTATGGTCCGGATGATGTCTCCAGGCCTCTTGCGGTATCTGGTGGGCCGCCTCCTGCGGGCACTGCTGACCGTCGTCGGCTTGGTGACAATCGTGTTCCTGCTGGTGCGCCTGATCCCGGGCGACCCCGTGGAGGCGATCCTGGGGGACCAGGCGGGCCCTGAGGAGAAAGCCGAGCTTCGCCGCGCGCTCAACCTCGACCGGCCCGTGGGAGAGCAGTACCTGTCGTTCCTCGGTGATATGGCCGACGGGAGCATGGGGACATCGTTCCGTCGACCCGATCGCTCGGTGTGGTCGATGATGCGCGACGTGCTGCCGCACACGATCGTGCTCGCCATCGCGGCGCTGCTCGTCGCGTGGTTCGTGGCGATACCGCTCGGCGCCATCGCGGCGGCTAGAGCGGGTAGGGGTTGGGACAAGATCGCGTCGACCGTCGCCGTGGCGGGCTTGGCGATCCCCAACATCTGGCTAGGGCCCCTGCTGATCCTTGCGTTTGGGGTGAAGCTCGGTTGGCTGCCTTTACCGGGCGACGACCTAGCCGGCCCGGAGGCGTTGATTCTCCCGGCGATTACGATCGGAACCGCGTTCGCCGCGGTGCTGACCCGGCAGACCCGCGCAGCGATGATCGAGGTGCTTGCGCAGCAGTACATCACCGCGGCACGCGCACGAGGGGTTCCGTCCGTTCCACTGCTGCTCCGGCACGCGCTTCGTAACGCCCTCCTGCCCGTGATGACGATTGGCGCCGCTCAACTGGGAGCGCTGCTCTCCGGCACGATCGTCACGGAGAAGATTTTCGAGCGACCGGGCCTCGGCACACTGTTTCTCGACGCGTTCTTCGCTCGTGATATCCCAGTGGTTCAGGGCTGCGTGCTCATCATCGCGGTGATCTACGTGATCGTGAACCTCGCTGTGGACTTGGCGTACGGGGTGGTCGACCCGAGGGTGAGGCTGTCGTGAAACGGGTTCGCGCTCGCCTCGGCAGAACCCCGATCGGGCTGGCAATCGTGATCTGCTTCTTCGTGTTGGGGCTCGTTGGTCCATGGATCGCCCCCTACGACCCGCTCATGATCGACCTCTTGCACGAGTACGAGCCTCCTTCGTGGACGCACCTACTCGGAACCGGAGACAACGGGATCGACATCTTGAGCGCATTGCTCCACGGCGCGCGGCTCGCCGCGATCGTCGGCATCGTCGTCGTCGGTGTATCGGTCGTGCTTGGCACGTTGCTCGGTACGTGGGCGGGCTACGCCGGGCGCCTCACCGACCATGTGATCACAGGGATCGCGGACTTGGTACAAGCGTTTCCCGCGATCGTCCTAAACATCGCGATCCTCGCCTTGGTCGCTCGCCCGGGCCTCATGCACTTGATCGTGGCCCTCGCAGTCAACGGATGGGTCTTGTATGCGCGTTTGGCTCGCGCCGAAACACTGACATTGAGAGAGCGTGAGTTCGTCGAGGCCGCACGCGCGCTCGGCGTGCCGACACATCAGGTCCTGCGCCGCCACGTGGTCCCCAACCTGCTCGGGCCGCTCGTCATACAGGCGACCACCGGACTGGGCGTGGTGATCCTGGCGGAAGCGACGCTGTCGTTTCTCGGCCTCGGCCCCGGAAAAGCCGTGTCCTGGGGAGCGCTCCTCGACCAGGGCACCAGTGTTTTGCTGCGTTTCCCTCACGTTGCGCTTTTCTCGGGCGGTGCGATCGCGTTGACTGTGCTGGGCTTCAATCTGACGGGCGACTGGCTACGAGACCGGCTCGACCCGCGTCTTCGATAGCCATGCCCGAGCTCCCCGACGTCGAGCTTTATTGTCACGCACTGCGTTCGCGCGTGACTGGCAACGTGCTCGAGCGAGTGCGACTGGCATCGCCATTCGTCCTGAGGAGCGTGGAGCCATCGATCGATGCGGTGCAAGGGAGACGAGTGATCGAGGTGCGCCGACTCGGCAAACGGATCGTGCTCGTCCTGGAAGAAGATCTATACATCGTGTTGCATCTCATGATCGCCGGTCGACTTCGTTGGAAGCCGCCGGGGCATGAGATCCCTGGCCGGATGGGTCTCGGGGCGTTCGACTTCGAGAGCGGGACGCTATTATTGACCGAGGCGAGCAAGAAAAAACGCGCGGCTCTGCATCTCTGTCGCGGCTTGGACGCATTGCTCGAGCATGATCCGGGTGGAATCGAACCCTTGGACATCAACCATCGCCAGTTTCGAAATCAACTCGTCGAATGGAACCACACGGTGAAGCGCGCGCTGACCGATCCGCGGATCTTCAGCGGGATCGGCAACGCGTACTCCGACGAGATCCTCCACCGTGCAAAGGTCTCTCCGCTGACTTGGACGCAGCGGCTGACCGAGGAACAGATTCGACGGGTGTTCGACGCTACCCAGGACGTGCTGTCGGAATGGGTGGCGCGATTGGTCGACCAACAAGGCGACGAGTTTCCGGAAAAGGTGACCGCGTTTCGCCCGGAGATGGCGGCGCACGGCAAGTACGGCCAGCCATGCCCGGTATGTGGCGATCCCATCCAGCGAATCGTCTTCGCAGATCGCGAAACGAACTACTGCGCAACCTGCCAAACCGGCGGAAAGCTTCTCGCCGATCGCGCTCTTTCCAGGTTGCTCAAGGGGGACTGGCCGCGGTCCCTCGAAGAGCTCGAATCTCTGCGCCGAACCTAGATGCCTTGTGAGGACGCCCGGGCGCACTAGAAATGTGCTTGTGCCCGTTTTGACGGTACGTTGCGTCTGACACATGCGTTTTTCCATTCGCCGAGAGGATCGCAGGAATCTCGCCGTGGGCTTCGTTGGCCTGCTGGCGATCATGACTGCCCATTCGGTCATGGAGACGGCGCGAGACACGTTGTTCCTGACGAGTCTGCCAGCGACGCATCTGCCGCGCGCCTATCTGGCCATCGCCCTGCTCGCGATCCTGGAGCTCAGGGTCCACGAGCGGTTGCTCCGCCACGTGCGCGACCGGCGGAAGCTCTTGTCGGCATCGCTCGTGTTCGGGTCGCTCATCACGCTCGGCTTTTGGGCCCTCCTAGAGGACATGGGCGCCTGGGCGCCATTCGGATTCTATGTTTGGACCGGTCTCCTGATCACGGTCGTGCTGATCGAGTTCTGGCTGTTACTCGATGACGCGGTCACCGTAACTCAGGCGAAACGCATCTTTCCCGCGATCGCGGCGGGCGGGGTGGCGGGCGCGACGTTGGGGTCGCTGCTGGCCGAGGGGGTGCTGCGAGTCGCTTCGCCGGCCGAGCTCGTGCTCGCTGCCACGGTGATCCTGGCCCTGGCATCGGCGACCCCGTTTCTCTGGAAGATCCGGGGCGAGGCGGCGGCGGACCACGCTGCCACGGAACCGGTGCGTCCGCTCGGCTGGCTGCTTCGAGATAGCTATCTTTCGCGCGTTCTGACGCTAGTCCTGATGGGAACGATCGCCCTGACCGTCGTGGACTTCGTCTTCAAGAGCACGGTCGCAGACCACATCCCAGCAGAGGGGCTCGGTCCGTTCTTCGCACGCTTCTATCTGGGTCTGAACAGCGTAGCCTTGCTGGTTCAGATCGTCGGGGCCGGGTGGCTCCTGCGCGCATTTGGGGCGCACCGGAGCTCTGCCTTGTTGCCCGGCCTGATCTTCGGCGGTGCAATCGGCCTCTCCCTTGGGCCGGTCCTGTTGTTTGCTGTGGCGCTCAAAGCGGTCGACGGGAGCCTGCGCCACACCCTCTACCGCAGCGCGGTCGAGGTTCTCTACCTGCCACTCGATAGCAGGCGACGCGAGCGGGCCAAAGGCCTCATCGAGGTGTTCGGGCACCGTGGCGGGCAGGCGATCGCATCGTTGCTGATCATTGCGGCGGTTGGAGTGGGTTTGACGACGCAGCAGCTCGGTGTCGTGTTGATGTTCCTCGTCGTCGCATGGGTCGTGGCGATCATGTCGACGCGGCGCCAGTACGTCGATCTGTTTCGAACGCGGCTCCGCCAAGGCGTCATCGACACCCAGCTCGAGCTCGAGGAGTTGGACCGCCACTCACTCGACGTTCTACTCAACGCGTTGAACAGCGATCAGGATCGGGAGGTCATCGCTGCGATCGACATCTTCGATCGGCACGGGAAGGCCGACCTGATTCCGGTCCTGGTGCTCTATCATCCGTCGACCGAGGTCCGCAGCCGGGCGCTAGAGGCCTTCGCCGATGCAACCGATCGCCGCTTCATTCCGGTCGCCCGCCGCATGCTCTCCGATGAAGACCCGGACATCCGCGCGGCCGCGCTACGCGCACTGACGGCCGTCGTACCGAGCCGAGCGCTCCTCGAGGAAAAGCTGGATCTCGAGGCCTCCATCGTGCAAGCCACGGCGTTGGTTGGTCTCCTGTCCTTGAACCACGGCACGGGAAACGGCGGCGCGGTATCAGCTGCGAAGTTAGACGAGTGGGCTGGCTCCGAGACCCCACAGACCCAATCGTCCCTGGCCCGGGCGATTCGGCACGAGGGCGGGCCCGTTTTTCACGAGACGCTGATCAAGCTGATCGCAAGCGACGACGACGCCGTGCGGCTCGAAACGTTGCGAGCCATGGAGGGCAGCCCCGACACGCGGTACCTGGCGCATCTGCTGCCGCTATTGGGCAACTCCGATCTGCGCGCTGCCGCCCGTAGCGCCGTGGTCGCGATCGGGCCTGAGGCTCTGGTAGCGCTCGACGAGGCCCTCGGAGACCCGTCGACGGCTCGCAAGGTGCGCCGCCGCATTCCTCACACGATCATTCTGTTCGAGTCGCAGGAGGCTGCCGACATTCTGCTCGAGCATTTGGATCGGGAACGCGAAGGCGGCGTGCGCCTGAAGATCGTGCGGGCGCTTGGTCGCTTGCAGGCGACTCAGCCATCGATGGTTCTCGACGACGCGCTCCTGCAGGAACAGCTACGGGAAAGCTTGCTGCGCGTCATCCAACTTCTTCAATGGCGAGCAGCAATCGAGAGCAATGGTACCTCCGACACGACCGACGCCGAGCTCCTTCGAGTGGCGCTCCAAGACAAAGAGCGCGCGGCGCTCGAGCGCGCGTTCGGGCTGATGGGGCTGCGGCATCCCGAGGAGAATTTCAACTTGGTCTGGCGAGGCATCACCAGTGACAACGCGCGACTACAAGCCGCGGGGCACGAGGTGCTGGAGGCCACTTTGCCTGGCTCCTTCCGTGAAGCCGTGCTGGCCATCATCGACGACGGAGAATCGCCGGCGCGGCGCGCGCGGGTCGCGGCAACAGCTCTCGGTTCAACCATGCAGCCAGTGTCTCACGAAGAGGCGGTGGGGCAGATGATGCAGGATCGGAGCGAGGTCATCCGTGGGATCGCGGCTCACCACACGGCAGAGCTCGGCCTGGGTACGGTGCTCGACGCAGCGCAGGAGACGCAGAGTCTTGTCTGAAGAAGCCCAAAAAGCGGCCCAAATGGATCGTTTTCAGCGTTTCTTGTTCCTGCGCACGATGCCAGGGCTCGACGAAGTGCCGCCCGAAGTCTCCCAGGTCATCGCTGCCAACACGCGCGAGCGCTTCTTTGCGAAGGGTGAACACCTCTACCGAAGCGGGGTCCCGGCGCTCGAGATTCAATACGTGGTGAGCGGCGAGTGCGAGATCATCCGCAACGGAAGAGCGGTACGCCGCTTGGGTCCACGCACCGTGGTGGGCGGGGTCAGTGCGCTCGCGGGTGAAGAACTGGGTTACGACTGCATCGCGCTCGAAGACATGATCACGCTCGCGATTACCGTCGACGATTCACAAGAGATTTTCGAAGACCATTTCGTGCTGCTCAAGCGCGTGCTCCGGGGAACCAGCCGCGAGGTGCTCGACTCGCGACGCAAGCTCGGGCAGAGCGCTGGCTTCGGTCCCGTAGCGGAGCCGTTTGCTTTTCCCGACCGTCCTTTCGATCTCGTCGAGCGAATGGCATTTCTGCGTAAAACATTTTCGTTCGGCGACAGCGAGATCGACGCGATCGCCGACCTCGCGCGAGACGTGCAAGAGGTCCACCTTCCCAAAGGCGAAGTCCTCTGGAACGTCGGCGATCGAAGCACTTACTTCCTGCTCCCGCTCCGCGGCGTCATCGACTGCCGGGCCACCGATCCGGATCAACATTTCCAACTGGGCCCGAGCGACTCGGTAGGCGCCATCGACACCATGGGCGACGAACGTCGCTGGTTCCGAGCCGAAGTCATCGAAGACCTAGTCGCTTTCCGCATTGACCAGGAGCTCCTCCTCGAGGTCTTGGAGGACAATTTCACCATGGCCATGTCCCTCCTAAGAAGCATGGCCGCCGGCATCCTCCACCTATACGACCAGGGACACTCTCCACCCTCCTGACCAGTGTCAGCGACAGTGTCAGTGCCAGCGCCAGTGTCAGTGCCAGGGGCAGTGTCAGGGGCAGTGTCAGGGGCAGCGACAGGGTTAGCT